>MPMF02286003.1_pt1 | contig 11196 bp, 8 predicted proteins | sample 1617271 | NCBI WGS metagenome assembly MPMF02 (sample SAMN05944812, study PRJNA350692) | marine metagenome | biome: marine; feature: ODZ; material: water; isolation source: 120 m water sample prefiltered with 30 um filter, filtered on to 0.2 um... | place: Pacific Ocean | collected 2012-04-09... | reverse complement strand
AGCGTGAAGACGGGAGGATGCCAGGAGGATTGCGCTTATTGCCCCCAGTCCATACACAACAGTAGTGATGTTGAAGGGCAGCCCGATCTAGTGGTTCAGATCCAAACAGTGCTGGAGCGCGCACGGGCCGCCAAAGATGCTGGTGCGGATCGCTTCTGCATGGGATGGGCTTGGCGGGAGATCAGAGATGGTGCCCAGTTTGAAGCCATGCTTGCGATGGTGAGTGGTGTACGGGAGTTGGGACTAGAGGCCTGTGTTACTGCCGGCATGCTGACTGAAAAGCAGGCTTCTCGGTTGGCAGATGCGGGATTGACTGCCTACAACCACAATCTCGATACCAGCCCTGAGTACTACGACCAGATCATCACAACGCGCACATACCAGGAGCGAATCGAAACCCTTCAGAAGGTTCGTTCAGCTGGCATCACTCTTTGCTGTGGGGGCATCATCGGGATGGGGGAATCAACGGTGGATCGAGCCTCTCTTCTTTGTGTACTAGCCAATATCAACCCTCATCCTGAGAGTGTTCCTATTAATGCTCTGGTGGCAGTGGAGGGCACGCCATTGCAGGACCTCCCTGCGGTGGATCCTTTAGAGATGGTGCGCATGGTTGCTACGGCACGAATTCTGATGCCTCGCAGTCGTGTGCGTCTAAGCGCAGGGCGTGAGCAGCTTGGTCGAGAGGCTCAGATCCTTTGTCTCCAAGCGGGAGCTGATTCGATCTTTTACGGCGATAGTTTGCTAACTACCAGCAATCCTGATGTAAAAACTGATCGCGAACTTCTCTCTCAGGCAGGAGTTCATGCGAGTTGGGAGGAGAGTGAGGAATGAATCTGCAAGATGATCAGACCTCTGCAGATCTATTTAAGGTAGCGACTTTCTATTCCTTTACTTCTTGGTCTGAGGTCACTATTGCCTGCTTATTGCAGGATCTGCTGAGTATTGGGGATGAACATCAACTGATGGGAACTGTGCTGTTAGCAGAGGAAGGGGTGAATGGAACGATTTGTGGATCGGTTGATGGTGTTAGCACTTTGCTTGAGAGGTTAGAACACGATTTAATCGAGGGTTTGTTTGAGCTGAAAATTAGCTGGACGCCTGAGCAGGCTTTTCGTCGCTTCAAGGTTCGCCGTAAGGCAGAGATTGTGACCATCGGTCTTGCCGGGCTGAATCCATCAAAGACGGTGGGGACTTATGTGGACGCTCATGAATGGAATGATCTAATTGATGATCCAGATACTCTCTTGATCGATACGCGAAATGACTATGAGATTGCGATTGGGGAATTTAAAGGAGCAATAAACCCCCAAACGAAGTGCTTCCGCGACTTTCCTGCTTGGGTTGAACAGCAGTTGCGTTCAATGGTTAAAGCACAAACTTCAGCACGAATAGCCATGTATTGCACAGGTGGCATTCGCTGTGAGAAGGCTACGTCTTATCTGATTGAGAAGGGCTTTACTAACATCCATCATCTTCGTGGTGGCATCCTTCGTTACTTTGAGGAGGTATCTCAAGCTGAAAGTCGCTGGCAAGGAGAGTGTTTTGTTTTTGATCAACGTGTGGCTTTGAATCATCAGCTTTTGCCTGGTGTTCATAGCCTTTGTCATGCCTGTGGAATGCCCCTCACCCCTGAGGATCAGACGATGAACAGTTATGTGCCTGGTGTTCAGTGTCGCCACTGCGTGGATCAATTTAGTGATACGGACCGTATTCGTTTTGCGGAAAGACAACGGCAGATGGAACACAGTTCTAGGAAGTAGGCAACACAGCCATGAAGAAAGCGTGTCTGTATAGCTTTTTAGTTAGAGATTGCCTAAGTTTAGGCCAAGAGCAGTTGAATATCTTCAAGGAGGCTTTCCAGTAATGTGGCTCTTGTTGAAGTGAAGTTTTTTCTTTGGCTACTCTCACGAAGGAATGCTAGTTAAATGGATGCATTATCAGTTGTTTTTGTTCGAGCAATGAACCTTGCAATGTTGAATGAATCGCTTGCTTGCTTTGATTAGAGAAGTCTGATCAGAGACTCAGTATTTTCCTGCCGGAACATCTTCGTGGAAAAGCAAGTAGCTTGTATAGCTCCAACGCTCATGGATTTCAGAGAGTTGGAGCCATTTACGTTTAACTGATCTAAAGGAGTAAATGAGAAGCAAATTTTGAGTCTTTAAACTTGATTTGGCCTCAGCTTAGGTCCAATTCTTTGATTGTTTCCTCTGCCTTTGCGATTGCCATGCTTAAGGTTTGATTGCATAGGCTCTAACCCCATGCTCTTTAGGGTGGTATTGATCTTTTTGCGGCGTTGCTCTTTTAAGACTCTATGAGATTGCCGCCCTTTCTGCTTACAGTTTCGAAAAGCTTCTGGTGTTTGGGCAGCATCAATACAGCTCTGGGAATCGTTGATGATGGCAATCCGATTGTCTGCACTACTTAGTTCCCATTCTTTGCGCGTCTCAAAAAGCTTCTGTTGCTGAGCTTCGCTAAGTTTGACCACAAGACTTTGGCCACCTTTGTTGGCTTCAGCATCGCTGACGACAAAGGCTGAGCCAGCAAGGGCAAAACAAGGAATCAGCCAAAGGGCTTTGGAACGTATGGAAAAGTTCATCGAGAACTCCAAAAGTTGACCTCTTTATCTTGCGGGGATGCACATGGAAAAATCTGACTAGAAGCACTGCAAAGCATGACTAAGTTTGACTGTGGTCTTTAGGTAGCCCTTTGCCCATATGGAGAGACAACAACACTTGTTGCGATCAATGCTTTTTGGATTGCACTGTGGTCTGAGTGTTAGCAAGGATATTCAGGAGCTCAGTACCGATTAAGTGCGATCGGTTTCGTTCTTTCATCTCTTTTGTTTCTTTGCTAGCAAGCAGACTATTTATGTCCATCTTTCAGTACCAGATACCTTTGCTATAACTTCAACCCTTCTCCACGCTTTGCTTAAATCCTGTTTTTGGCTGAAACTATCGTCATGCCAAGAAGTATGCCATGCCCTGATTACACGATGCCAGCACTCAGCTTTTGGTGGCGCTATCCCTACTTGAGAGTGTTAGTGGTTGTGTTATTGATGACTTCTCAACCATGCGCAATTTCAGCGCAGGCATCAACTTCGCCATCAGTGGCCCAATCAGACTTGCGTCATTTAAGTGATCACTTGCCGATTGTTGGTGTTTGGATGACCAATAGTCCGAGCCCTCTTTATTACAGCCGCAACTTGATGCATAAGGCGGTGAAAGATCTCTATAGCGCAGGCTTCACGGCGCTCTATCTCAATGTTTGGAGTAGGGGGTCCACCTTCCATCGCAGCAACTATGCCCCTGTAGAAGTGCCTCTTCAGAAAGCAGGCTTGGCTCTCGACCCTATTTGCACCCTGAGTAGAGAAGGTCATGCCCGCGGCATCAAGGTGGTGCCATGGTTTGAATACGGGCTGATGGAGCCAGATGATGCAGAGGTGGTCAAGCTTCATCCCGACTGGGTTCTTGCCAGAGCTGATGGCAACCCAGTTGTGAAGATGCATGGGAATCACAAGCGGGTTTGGCTTAATCCAGCTCATCCAGAGGTTCGTGCGCGATTCATTGGCGTAGTGATTGAGGTCATGAAGCGCTGCAAGATGGATGGCGTTCAGCTTGATGATCATTTTGCTTGGCCGGTGCAGCTTGGTTATGACCCTTACACCGTGGCTCTTTATCAACAAGAAACCGGTTCCTCGCCGCCCCGGGACTACAGCGACCGCTTTTGGATGCAATGGAGAAGGCGGAAACTTACCGGTTTGCTTAGAGAACTGAGGCAATCATTGGGGAAGGAAAAGCTGCCTGTCAATATCAGCCTTGCCCCTGGGCCTTTCAGATTTGCTTACAACAATTGGCTTCAAGACTGGGAGCTTTGGACTGTAGGCAAATTGATAGATGAGTTGGTTGTGCAGAACTACGCCTACTCACTCAAGGGATTTGCGAAGGATCTCGACCAGCCGGCCTTACGCAAAGCACGTCAATGGGGTATCCCTGTGCATATTGGCGTGCTGGCAGGATTCGGCAAACGCACCACGCCCATGCCGGTTTTGGTTGAAAAGGTTCGACTGGCAGCTGAGCGCGGCCATGGAGTGATTTATTTTTATTGGGAGGGGCTCTGGGGACAGCACGCTGGGATAGAGGGTGGAATTCAGCGCCTCAGACAGTTCAAGCAATTGCATGAGAAGAAAGAATAGGTTTGTTCCTAGTGCTCTGGTTGCATGAGCGTTACCACTTCTCTGGTGTTTGCAGACAGCTCTGCACTGGCCAGTTGATTGATGGCCCGGTGCATCGCCTCTTTCCTTGATGGAGCATAAGTTTGCCAACGACTGAATACTTTCACCATTCGTGAAGCAGTGATTGGGTTGCGTTGATCAATGGCGATGAGCTGATCAGCCATGAAGTTGTAACCACTTCCATCAATAGCGTGAAATACAGGTGGATTTGAAGCGAGACCACCAAGGACAGCCCTTATCGCGTTGGGTGCCATTGGGTCAAAGCGGGGATGATTTAGTAACTGTTTTATTCGTTCAAGCCCATCTGACCGTGGAGTGGATGCCTCCAGAGCAAACCAGGTATCTAGGATCACTGGCCGATCTTGCCAGCGCTCGTAAAAGCTTTTGAGAGCTTCGTCTCGCTCAGTACATTCAACGGGTTGTAGTGCCCGAAGGGCCGCTCGAGCCAAAGACATCGATGGTCCGTTGACTGCTTCAAGTGCTTCCTTGCGAACTTCGCAATCACCAGCAGCAGCTAACCAGCTCCAGGTCAGTCCTGTGAGCATGCGTTCACCTTGTCCTGCTGGCCATTGAGCGCCCCAATTCAATCGACTACGTTCAAGCAGATTTTGGAGCGGATCTGAGAGCTTGACTCCCAACCATGACTTGAGTGATTGATAGACCTGATAGAGCATCAATGGATCGGCGACATCCTGGGCGGCCTCCAGTTCAGCTAGTCCTGGCATGCCAAATAACATCGCCAGAAAAGAGGGATCACTCTCGCCTCCACTGGTGATCAGTTGATTTAGCGCTAGAGCTAAACGTTCTTCAAGTGGATTGTCAGCTTGCTTGCGAGCCCTTGCTAAAAGGATCTTTCTCCATAATCTCTGGCCTGCTTCCCATCGAGCAACGGGATCATCATCAAGAGCAAGTAGCTGCAACGATTCTTCGACTGAGACGTCCATCTGCAACGTGACCGGAGCTGAAAAACGACGAAATATCGATAGAGCTGGAGGCTTCGCTTGCCTTGGTAGATCCCTTAGTGAGACGTTCTGTGTGTCTCGGTCCAAAACAACCAGTTTCTCCTCGCCGACTCGTCCATTTGGGCCGATCACGGCGAGGACCATAGGAATGACTAGAGGTTCTTTTGAGGGTTGACCAGGAGTTGGTGGTGTGAACTGGTTGACCTCAAGTGTGAGTGTTCCGACTTGAGAATCCCAGTGGCGTTTTACGCATACTTGAGGAGTTCCGCTTTGGTGATACCAACGCTGAAATTGATCAAGATCAAAACCAAGTTTTTCCCTATTTGCGCAGGCTCCTTCAGCAATGGAGTGGATAAAATCGTCTGTGGTAGCTGCAGTGCCATCAAAATGCTGCACATATAACGCCATTCCTGCCATGAAGCGTTGGTGCCCAAGCAGGGTGTGAAGCATGCGGATTAACTCTGCACCTTTTTCATAAATAGTTGTGGTGTAGAAGTTATCAATTGCCTTGTATTCACTAGGTTTGACTGGATGAGATGTAGGGCCTGAATCTTCACGAAATTGGGTGTTTCGCAGCATTGATACATCCTCGATGCGTTTCACTGCTTCTGAATGCAGATCAGCTGTGAAGCTCTGATCCCGAAATACAGTGAGACCTTCTTTTAGGGAGAGCTGAAACCAGTCCCTGCAGGTAATACGGTTGCCAGTCCAGTTGTGAAAATATTCATGAGCAACAACACTTTCGATTCGTTCAAGTTCACCATCTGTGGCACATTCGGCATCAGCCAATACAAGTTTTGAGTTGAATATATTTAAGCTCTTATTTTCCATTGCGCCCATGTTGAAGTGACGCACTGCCACAATGTTGTATTCATCCAGGTCGTACTCCAGCCCATAGACCTTTTCATCCCAGGCCATGGCTTTCTTCAGAGAATTCAAGGCGTGAGAGGTATAGGATTCGTCTCCGTTCTCAACATGCAAGCGCAATAGAACTGAGCGTCCAGATTTGGTTGTGAAATGAGCCTGAACTTCCTGAAGTGCCCCTGCAACCAAAGCAAAGAGATAGGCAGGCTTGGGATAGGGATCTTCCCAAATTGCCTCATGCCGCATTGGATCTTTAGTTAAAGGCCCTGTGCTAATTAGATTTCCGTTAGAGAGCAGTACTGGATAGCGCGTCCGATTCGCCTCAATTCGTACTCGATAGCGACTGAGCACATCAGGACGATCGGGATGGAAGCAGATGCGACGGAAGCCTTCTGCCTCACATTGGCTTGTGAGCATGCTCTCGCTGGCATAAAGTCCCTCTAGTGAGGTGTTGCAGAAGGGATCAATTCGGCAGATGATCTTCAACTCAAAAGGATGAATTGGTGGCTGATGGAGAACTAACTCACTGCTAGATAGGCTGTAGGCATCCGTTGGTAGAGAATTGCCGTTTACAACAATGGAGTCCAACTCCAGGTCCAACCCCTGAAGGACTAAAGGAACTTTGGTTGTCAAGACAGGCTCGATCTGCATGGAGCTGGAGATCGCGATGTGCTGTTCTTCGACAACAACATCCAGTTCAATGTTAGGAATCTGGAAGGGATATGGTTTGTAATCCGCTAATCGGGTGGTTGCTGTTGTCATGGGGAGTGATTGTTTGTAGAGATTTTTGAGTTTGAGCTTCCGCGCTAATTTCTTGATGACATCGATTGAGATGTGCTAGCTATACCGTGGAACAATTTCTGCTGCTGTCTTGTACTTCAAGCTCGTTCTGGCAACGAATCTCTTCTATGAAGATCTCTAGAAGATGGATCAATTAGGCAGGGCCCAGGGGTTGATCCCTAAATCGGCACCGATGAGATGTGAGCAGGCAAAGCCACTAAAAGCAACTGCATTTAGGCCTTGGCCAGGGAAACAAGAGTCGCCGACGCAATAAAGCCCTTTGAGTCCAGTGCGGTTAAAGGGCATGGTTAGAAGGCCTGGTAAACGACTTGAGGGGATTGGCCCATAGCTACCCTGAAATCGTCCTAGGAAACGTCGATGGCTACGAGGAGTGCCCACCTCTCGGTGAACGATGGCTTGACTTAGGCCAGGCAGGATTTTTTCGAGTTTCCTGATTAGACGATCAGCATCGGCTTGCTTTTTGCTGGCGTAGGTCGCAGGGTTTAGGTCTTGCCATGCCTGCATTGAGGATGGTGTGAAGGCGTGGACGATGTGATGCCCCTCTGGCGCCAGGGATGGATCCAGGAGAGTGGGCATCGAGACGAATGCGACACCCTGTTCACTCTCCATTTCATCCCAGCTTTCTAGGAGCAGATGGTGGCAGTGGCTGTTGGCTGGAATGGCCTCTTTACGGACCCCAAGGTGAAGAGAGAGGAAGGATGGCGAGGGCACATAGCGGCGTCTCCAGGTCTGCTCCGCTGCGGGTGTGTGTTCTGCATCCACCAGGGCCTGTTTGGACCCCTCACCGCTGAATGTGTCCCAGCGAGTGGCGTTGGAAATCACCCTCCGGGCGTGGATGATTTCTCCATTGGCTAGCTGTACGCCAACAGCACGATTGTCTTTCAGCACCACTCGTGTGACCCGTGCTTTGTAGCGGATCTCACCACCATGACGTTGCATGCCGTTAACGAGCTTTTGGGCGATCACGCCCACGCCTCCTCTGGGGTAGTTGATGCCACCGGCATGGCGATCTGAAAACACCATGCCAGCATTGATCATCGGTGTGCGGTCGGCCGGCATCACTGACCAGCAGAAGCATTCAATGTCGATGAACCGCAACAGTTCTGGGTCTTTGATGTGACGCCTGGCTACATCACCCACGTTGACGGGCAACCAGCGCGCAAGACCGAGACAGGCCAGGGGGGACTTGAAAAAAACTTTAGCCAGATAAGTGGGATCCTCGATCGATAGCAGTGGCATTGCATCCAGGCAGTTGAAGACTTGCCAACAGATGCCGTAAAAGTGACGGATCCCCTTCGCTTCGTGGGGGAAGCGTGCGGTGAGATCAGCAATGAACTGCTCGTATTTCCGATCAACTGCGAGGTCTAATCCTCCAGGAAGGTGGTAGGCGAGTTGAGCAGGGTCTGGCAGGGTGTCACAGTGCTCTCCAACATCGGCCAAGGCTCGGGTGAGCAGGTTGGTGTATCCCTTTTCTCCGAACCCGAAGATCATCGACGCACCTACATCAAAGGTGTAGCCCTCTCGCTGGAATGAGCCGCTACTACCACCTGGGATTGTGTAGCTCTCCAGAACAAGAACCTTGGCACCTTTGACAGCTAGCTGACTGGCGGTGACCAGGCCGCCGATGCCCGAACCGATAACCACAGCATCCCAAGGCTGTGCTGCGTCTTTTTCGATGCTGATAGGTTCCATGGCATGGTCTCAACAGCTTGACGCTAAGGGCTTGCCTGCAACTCTGAACCCGCCAACTCTGACAGTGAAGTTTGCGGCAGCTTTCCTGGAGAGATTAAAGAATCAGTTTGATGCTTGCCCTGCTCGAGACGATTATGAACTCCCTGTCTGGACAGGGGCCTTTCTCGTGCCCCATTGTTGCTGGGCTTCCTCAAGCATCGTGAGAGCCCTATCTCGGTAGGCACCGTAGCGTGCGCGTTTAGCGTGGATTCGCTCAGCAAGTTCTGGCAGAAGGCCGAAATTTGCGGGCATCGGCTGGAACTGACCTTTGCGGCCCCTAAAGCAGTCGCTGTCGCTTACAAAGTGTGTAAGGGCACCGATCATTGTTGTAGAAGGAAGCGTAATGGTGTTGAGGCCCATTGCCAATCTCGCTGCATTGTTTCCAGCAAGCCAGCCTCCAGCTACTGCAGCGGTATAACCCTCTGTGCCGGTGATCTGTCCAGCAGCGAGGAGGTTGGATCGTTTGCTGAACTGCAGGGTTGGTTCAAGTAGCTGCGGGGCTTCGAGAAAGGTATTGCGGTGCATGACCCCAAAACGCACGAATTCAGCCTCGTGCAGGCCTGGAATCATTTTTAGGATTCGCTTTTGTTCGCTCCATTTGAGATTGGTCTGAAAGCCCACCAGATTCCAGAGACGACCCTCGAGATCTTCTTTTCGCAGTTGCACTACTGCATAGGCCCGCTTGGAGCGGCGCACGTCTCGATCATTGAGATCGCCCCAACGGGGATCCCAGAGTCCGATTGGTTTGAGTGGGCCGTAGCGCATTGTGTCTTCGCCGCGACGAGCAAGCTCTTCGATTGGTAGGCAGCCCTCGAAAAACTTGGCAGATTCCTTATCGAACTCTTTGAGTTCGGCTTGCTCAGCATTGAGCAGTGCCTCCCGAAAGGCAAGGTATTGCCCTTTGTCCATCGGGCAATTCATGTAGTCAGCGTCACCTTTGTCGTAGCGGCTTGCCCGAAATGCCAGTGTGAGATCGATACTTTCGCCTTCGATAATTGGACTGGCGGCATCAAAGAAGTGGCATTCGCTACGGCCGGTGAAGGTGCGTAGGTTTTCTGCAAGTAATTCACTGGTCAGAGGACCCGTTGCCAGAACAGTGATTTGTCCTTCACCTGGAAGGTGTTCCTGCTCGTGGCGCTCGATCGTGATTCGTGGATGGGAAGAGAGTTCTTTGGTAAGCGATGCACTAAATGAGGCCCTATTGACAGCTAGTGCACCACCAGCAGGTACGGCGTGGCTGTCGGCTGTGCGGATCACGATTGAGCCCAGCCGGCGCAGCTCTTCCTTGAGTAGGCCGGCAGCACGATCGCTACTCAGAGCGCCAAAGCTATTGCTGCAGACCAGCTCTGCGAATTCGCTGCTGTAGTGAGCTGGTGAGTGCTTGATCGGCCGCATCTCTATCAGCCTGACAGGCACGCCTGCTTGTGCTATTTGCCAAGCAGCTTCTGAACCAGCCAGGCCGGCTCCTATGACAAGCACAGTAGGGAGGGAACTCAAGAGTTCAGGTCATTCGGCATTTGGCCTGAACTCGAGCCTAGGCAGTGGCCATTGCGGATTTTTAGCCTTTGTTTTTGCTGACAAGCCCCAAGCCCTGTTGCCTTAAAGCAGCACCGCGGATGTTGATAAAGGCCCAGGTGGCGGCAAGTAAAATAGGGAGGAGAACGATGAGAATCATGAGGGGGCTGATCGCTTAGTGGATTTTGCAGAGAACCGATTCTAAGGACTTACATAAGGCCAAGCAGGCTTGGCCTCAGCAGCTGATCGAATTTTCATCAATCACTTTAGGTCCTTAATCTTCAGTTGATGCGGTGGCTGCATGGATACTTTGCCAAGGGGTCCTTTTTGCTCGATAGGCTGCATGATAATTTTCATGCGTGCCTGAACGGCATGCCCAAAGGGCGGGTCGCTAGCTCAGCGGTAGAGCATTCGGCTTTTAACCGACTGGTCCTGCGTTCGAATCGCAGGCGACCCATCTCAATGACACCAAGGGGCTAAAGCTTTTAGCTAAAGCCCCTTTTGTGTTTGGGCGGTGTGGTGGTGGTTTTGTTGAGATTGTTGCGATCAGCTTGCAAAAACTGTGCGTGCCTTGTCACTCCTGAGCGACTTTCTTGAAGACCACTAGAAATTCGTCACTGTCTTCGTCATCTTCGACGACCCAGCTCCAGCTTGATGCGTCGATAGCTACGAGTGGATTTTCGATGAGGACTGGCTTGAGTTGCGTCGCCTCTTCGAAGGTTCTTGCCACTTCTTCTTTGATTGGCTTGTCGGGGTCAATGGCGATTTCAACGTCATAGCCTAGGGAATAGCTTCTTTCGCCTTTTACCGACCCATGGTGTAGCTCGTTTTTCAATCCAGTTCTCGGTTCTGGTGGACAAATGCACTCTGTTGCGTATTTGTGCTCATGAGTGTTAGACGACACACTTTCCGACAAAGTGCAGAGGTCTTATCGAAAAAGAGTTTCTCGATGTCTACAGCGAGTGAGAAACGTGAAGAGGTCAAGGCCAAGCTTCAGGGCCTCCGCAAGGCCTTGCGGGTAATGCATGCAGGGGTGCTTGAAGAAACAGTGCTCCCTGAGCCTGGTGATGTTCGAGCTGCTATGGCCCAGTT
>MPMF02330053.1_pt1 | contig 11203 bp, 7 predicted proteins | sample 1617271 | NCBI WGS metagenome assembly MPMF02 (sample SAMN05944812, study PRJNA350692) | marine metagenome | biome: marine; feature: ODZ; material: water; isolation source: 120 m water sample prefiltered with 30 um filter, filtered on to 0.2 um... | place: Pacific Ocean | collected 2012-04-09... | reverse complement strand
TAAAGAGCTGTTTAATACAGGCACGATTGATTTAATGCTCAAGCACTTGATGGAAAATGGTATTAAAACTGAAGGTGGAGATCGTTTGGGTAAAACTATTATCTTTGCCGTCAATCAAAAACATGCCCAGTTTATTGCTGATCGCTTCAATGAAAACTATCCGCAATATGATGGTAAGTTTGCCCGTGTCATTACTCATGCCACTAAGTATCCGCAAAGCCTGATTGATGACTTTAGCAAGAAAGATTTACCTGAGCCACAGATTGCGATTTCAGTGGATATGCTCGATACAGGCATCGATGTACCTGAAGTGGTCAACTTAGTATTCTTTAAAGCTGTGCGCTCTAAAGTGAAATTTATGCAGATGATTGGGCGTGGTACACGCCTCTGCAAAGAACTGTTTAGCCCTGAAGATGATAAAAAAGAGTTTTTTATCTTCGACTATTGCTCTAACTTTGAATACTTCAATGAAAACCCTGATGGTGCGCCTGTTGCGACCACAGAGCCACTCGGACAACGCTTGTTTAAAGCACGTTTAAATATCCTGAGTTTACTGAATGCGAAGGACGATGCCACCGAAGAATTAAAAGCTGTACAGCAAGATATGCGTCAGAGTTTACAGACTGAAGTGAAGTCCATGAACAATGACAATTTCATTGTAAAGTCTGAGCTTGAGCATGTTGAACATTTCAAGAATGATGATGCTTGGAACAACTTAGATGATCTTGCCATCGGTACATTACGAGAACACATTTCTAAATTACCGAATCAGCTTGAGCCTGAAACCTTAGAGGCCAAACTGTTTGATATGTTGTGTTATAACCTTGAACTAGCTGTGTTGGAACAGAACAATACAGCGATTCAGAGTTATGCCAATCGAGTGATTGAAATTGCTTCTAAACTGGAAAGCAAAGAAAATATTCCTGTTGTTGCAGAACAGATTGCGCTAATTCAAGACATTCAAACCGTTGAATATTGGAAAGGCATTACCTTGCCCATGCTTGAGGCGATGCGTAAACGTATTCGTGGCTTGGTGAAACTGATTGAAAAATCCACATCGACCATTGTCTATTCTATGCTTGATGATGAAATTGGAGAAATGCAAGCAGTCGATATACCAGTCGTTTCAAGTGGCGTAAACCTAGCCCAGTATCGTAAACGTGTCGAAAGTTTTATTAAAGCCAACGAAAACCATATTACCATCGCAAAGTTGAAGCGTGGTTTAGCCCTTACACCGACTGACCTAAGTGAGTTAGAACGCTTTGTTTTTGAAGCGCAAGAAGTAGAAAGCCGAGATAAATTTGAAGAATGTTTTGGAACAGAGAAATCCTTACCTCTCTTCATTCGTTCTCTGGTGGGATTAGAGCGTCAGGCGGTTCAGGAAGCTTTTTCTAAGTATTTGCAAGGCTCAACGTATAACGAGAAACAAATACGTTTTGTGGAAATGCTAATTGAGCATTTGACTCAAAACGGTGTACTGGATGCGGCACAACTTTATGAACCACCGTTTAATCAGATCCACTATGAAGGAATTGATGGTGTGTTTGGTGACGCAGATGCTGACAACATATTTGGGGTTGTTGAAGCATTTAATGAGGCAGTGGCTTAGATTATTAAAGTAGTAATAGGTAGTAACATGACTAATAAATATTATAATTCATTAAAGCAGGTTTGGGTTTCTTCTGATAAAGATGACGAAACTGAGAACGAAAATTTTGAGCCTGAAATTAGAGGAAAATTAAAGTCAGCGTTACAGATGCCAAATATTATGGTTCTGGCTGGTAGTGGTACATCATTAGGTGACATTGTCAAAGGTCCCAAAATGTGGGATTTATGGTTGGCATGCACCACTAATGATATGGATATAATTGCTAAGGAGTGTTTTGCTGAAAATAAATTTGATATCACTATTGAGTCGAATCAAAACATAGAAATATGCCTATCCCATTGCGAAGCTTACTCACAAGTTAGTACAACAAAAGAAAAAACGACTCTATTCATAAAAAAATGTAAGGAATTAATTTTAGAAAAATGCCGTTTTATTAATGATAAAGATGCACAACTTCTTGGTCATAAAGAATTTATTAGAAAATTAGCTAGAAGAAAATCAAAAGATCCTAGAATTAAGCTTTTTACAACCAATTATGATACCTGTTTTGAAGATGCCGCTGGACTATTAGGTATTACTGTAATTGATGGTTTTTCATTCTCTATGCCTCGGATCTATGATGCAAGGTTTTTTGATATGGATATTGTTCGTAGAAACACTTCTTCTTCTTCGACCAACACCCATTATTTAGAAGGTGTTTATCAACTCTATAAACTCCATGGCTCTATAAATTGGAGTCGTCGTAACACTAACTCTTATATCATCGAACAAGCAGAAAATGTAACAGCTGAAAATAGTTGTATGATTTTTCCTGCAAAGGGAAAATATCAGCAGTCATATATACAGCCTCACTTAGAGTTAATTGCTCGCTTTTCTCAAAGTTTAAGAGAGCCGAATACATGTTTAATCATTGCTGGATTTGGATTTAATGATGATCATTTATCCGAGCCAATATTATCCGCAATTCTCTCAAATCCACACTTAAAAGTTATAATTGTCTCGCCAACTATTGAAAGTGATATTGAAAGACCATCATCTGAAACATCGAAGTATTGGGGAATGTTTAAAAAAATTGCAGATGATAGAAAGAATGATGAGATTTTCTTTCTAAATTGTGATTTTCAGCAATTTTCGAGTTTTATTCCTGATCTTACGGCTTTATCTCCTGCTGAAAATCTTCATGAAAATATGAAAAAATTATTTGGAGATAGAGATGCTTAATGAAAATGGTGTAATCAAACCAGAATTACTTTTTGGAAAGGTAAATGCAGTTACTGCCAATTCTGTAAACTTTGAGTATATAAATTTACAACATCAAGCAACTTACTATCATGGCAAACGTTATGGAAAAGGAGAAGTTGGTGAGTTCATATTAATTGAAAGTCAAGTGAACTTAATTCTTGGACGTATCGTAGAAATAAAAAAGGATGATTTAGATAAGTCTAATTTAGACATAGCTGGGCGAATCCAACTTCTTGGCACAATTCAAATGGACAGTTTGTATGTAACTGCTGGAGTTGAATACTATCCAAATATTAATGATCTCATCTATTCAGCACCTCATGAACTTATCGCTCAGCTTCCTAAAAGGATGAATAAAGGAACACCAAAAGTTGAACTAAATTTAGGTTTCATAGATTTAGATCAGGGTTGTGACATAAATGTAACACCTGAGAAACTATTTGGTCGCCATTTAGGAATCCTAGGCTCTACAGGTGGTGGTAAAAGTTATACAACTGCAAAAATATTAGAGGAATGTCGGAAATTTAATTCGAAAATAATTATTCTTGACCCAACTGGAGAATATAAAGATTTCATTGGTGTTGATATTGAAAATATTCATTTGAGTGATCCTATTAGCCCAGCCCTTGGGTCTTGCGCTGTCAGTTTGCCAGCAGAATGCTTCCAAGAGACTGATTTTATAGCGTTGTTTGAACCTTCAGGCAAAGCACAAGGTCCTAAATTTAGAGATGCTATTAGAAGTTTACGTTTAGCTCACATACTTGAAGCTAGAGCATTACATTTAGATAAAATTGATGATGGTGTATTCATAAAAATAGGTAAAACAGAAGAATCTTGGAAAGTCAGTATCCGCTCTATTGGGGGAACAAAGCTTATTGAAGATCCTTCAGCACCGTTTAATCCTATGAAACTATGTAGGCAAATTCGTCAAGAATGTGTTTGGCCTCCTAAAGCTGATGGTATTTGGAATGAGGACCTGAATAGCTTTAGTTATTGTCTTGCTCTATTATCAAGAATTCATGGCATAACAACATCTAAAACATTTGAGTTCGTTTTTAATCCATTAGAATTACCAACACTTGTACAAAAAATAGATGAGTTTTATAGTTCAAATAAAAAAATATTAAGAATCGATCTAAGTGATGTGGGTTTTGAGTTTAAGGCTAGAGAAATTGTTGCAAATGCTATTGGTCGTCATCTTTTGAGTCAAGCGAGGTCAAGGAGTTTTTCAGATAAGCCGATTGTTGTTTTTTTAGATGAAGCCCATAATTTTATTGGTAAAGCTATTGGTAATGAAGATACCATCGCTAAATTGGATGCATTCGAGTTGATTGCTAAAGAGGGACGTAAATTTGGTCTAAATATTTGCTTAGCAACCCAGCGACCAAGAGATATCACAGAAGGAGTACTAAGCCAATTAGGAACACTGATTGTCCATAGGCTCACTAATGATCGTGACAGAGAAATTATTGAACGCGCATGTGGTGAAATAGATAAAGCTGCATCCGATTTTTTACCTAGTCTACAGCCAGGAGAAGCGGTTCTGATTGGAAATGATTTTCCCATTCCTTTAACCATTAATATTCATAAACCATTAATAACACCAAACTCATCTGGAGCTGACTTTCAAAATAAATGGGGATGATTTGATTGTTTATTACACTACATCATTATTCGTCAGGCTTAAAAACATTTCATAAGCATGAGCATATGAAAAGTGATCGTCTCTTTTGCCCAAATGACATAAAGATTTTTCGATAAGTTCAACTTCGCCTATAAAAACAACATGTTTGCAAGGTATAGCATGTACATATACTTCAAAAAACTCTTTTTCAGTCGGAGTTAGAAGCTGTAATTGGGATAAATTAAAAACTTGACCTAATAGCGTTAATGAACAAATTTTAAGATTTAAAAAATATCCCGAATAGTTCATATCAACTCAGATCAAAAGAGCATGAGTGGTCAGGTCAATAGATATTTTGCAATTTTACAGCCTTTGAACAGAAATGTTTTAAGAATTTAGAGGGATCGGTTGTCCAGAATATTGACTAGGATCACTTTTTTAAGAGTTGCGAAATGATAGATTGTTAATTATTCTCTAATTAACGAAAAACAGGGTTTAATGAGTGAAAAAAATTGGCACACAGCGTAAAGTAACGGCAAATAAAACAATTCAGCAATTTATTGTAAATATGTTAGTCTCACACGATCGCATGAGCAAAGATGATTCATATCGTAAGTATGTATCATCAAGATCAACTATCAATAATAAGCCTTAAAGCATCATAGTGATGAACTAGACTGCTTAAAACATAAAAATTTTTAAATTCAGCAATCTATGGTTTCTGGATTTTTTAACAACTGAAAGCTATTTCTGAGACAAATGTTTCTTTAACAGATGGGGAGCTAGTAGATGATCTATTTTCAAGTTAGTTCTTAACTTTACCTCTTCTATAATATCTATAAGTGTTTCTGTATTCCGATGAAGTTGTGACTCCAAATCATCAATTTGTGTGCGTAGATTTTTATTGGTGTCCGTAAGAGCCTGTCTTGTCTTTTTATTCACATAAAGTTGCTGTTCTTTAGTCTTTAGATTTAGTGGGGAAATCTGCTCAGATACATACAGAGATATGAGCTTTTTCCTTTCAGCTGAACTCAGAGTACTTAACCCACCCGATATATAGCCCTTAGCTGCTAGACGACTATGAAGAGCTTTATGCGAAATAGGGGATTTTTCAAAACCTTCAATCAACATCATTTGCAATTCTTGTTCAATGACTTCATCTAATTGTTTACCACGTAACATATCAGGCTTCCTTGGACTCAATTTTTTGCTGTTCTATAGCGAATAGCTCACTTAAGGTTGTTGGTAATTTAGTGATCGCATCTCCATAAGGAAAAATAGGAACAGGAGTTAAACCATTTTGCCTATCAAGTGCTTTTGTTTTTAAATCACTTAAATAAAGTATTTTTTGACGTAAATCCTCAAGCATTTCGCTATAAGATAAATCATGGGCTACGATTTGCTCTATATGTGAAAACTTATCTAGTAATTCACTCAAAGTATGTTTTAGAACTTCTAATTCACCTTTACGACCAGTTAAAGCAAAGTTTCCACATTGATCACCAGATTGGCATGCAAGGCGTTTAGGGCAATCGTGTACAGCGACTTCACGCATGCATCCACCAAAAGGCAAGGGATGTAAGCAAGCATGGCGTTGAACTAATGAGTTTGCTAATGATTGATCTTCTTTAACCAACTCATTAAATGACTCTGCGATATCTTGAAAATATTCATCAAAGAAAGATTCCTTTACATAACTTGCTACTTCATTTTTCGAGTCAAAGGTTTGTAAATTCATCTTTAAATTATTTTCTAGATCCAATTTTTCTGAAAAGTACATTAATCCATCATGTTTAATAGAATCAATAGGATAGTCTGGCTTGAGTTTTTGTTTATCATTTTCATAAAGTGCCAATTCATGTTTTTCTAGCAAACTAGCAGTGACTTTACTTTGTTTTAAAGCCAAGTGTTGATAATACTGGTTTTGCTTAATGTCTACACGCCCCATTAGCATTGCTTGCAGATGTTCAGCCAAACCACTGAGAGCGAGAAAAGTATTGATGTTGTGCCGTGGAATATGACTCGTAAGTTTTGAATGCTCTTTTTCATTCTCAAGTAAATTATATTTTTTAAAAACAGACTTACTTAAGGAATTTCCAAAAAAGCTATTTATTAACATTCCATTTAGAGGAATGATGTTTGTTTTGTTGATGAAAGCTCTTTGTAGGGTTGCAGATCTAAACTCATGAATAAAAAGGAGATCTTCATAAGCAATTTTTTCCATTTTTCCTTCATAATTAAAAACATGATCTATGGGATATTCAGAATCATAACTGGCCAGACTTTTAACGAATTCGTTCATTTCATGTTTCAAGTAATATTTCTTTACTTCTCTACCATGTTTATATTCTTTCCACATTGGAATGCTCTTAAGAGTTTTTATTATGACTTCGCGCTTTCCAGCATGCCCCCTATAAGTATCTTTTACTCCAAAAACTGTATCTATAAGATCATCAATTTCAACGTAATCTTCAGGAATATCGTCAATTGTTTTTGGTAAAAAATCTGAACAATTTTTTGACCTGATATAATACAGATGCTCTCTATATTCTTGGGTGAGACTTAGTACTGACTGAAATATTGTCTCAACTAAATTTGCAGATAAAGGTTCAACCCAGTGAATTCTAAAGCCAGCACCTTTTGCGCCATGATATTGAATTCCCAAAGTGTATTGCTTTTTGCCATCTAAAGTTAGATGTTCTCTGGTTATTGGATCAAGAATAGGTTGTTTGATCAATGCATCTGTTTTTAGAAGGATTGCTTCCGTTGAACGTAAACCAGTGACGATGAGTAGTAATAAAAGATTCAGAACAATCTTTTCACCATTCGTCTCACACAAACTGATGAGCGAAACAATATTTATAAATGTACGAACAGAAATCAGTTTCTCTTTATCCAGATCATCTTCATCAAGTTCCAATTGATCTATTAAAGCTTTTGTTTTCTTAGCATTTGGAGTTCTATTCTGGCGGTTTATATAGAGGTATTTTTGAGAAAATTCTAATGGTTGTTCAGTAAAACCATAATGATTTAACATTTCTTGTAATCTAAGGTATGTACCAGCATGATCAGGAAGATTCGTTTTACTCGAATTTTCTGCCAAAATTTCAAAAGACTTATTTAATATTAATGTAGATAACTGACAGGGATGTATGCTCTCAATGTTTTCAGTATATAGTGCGCTGTACCAACGTTTTAAAATTAGAAATTCTGCATAAAGTTTCTGCGGAGATGCTTTAGAATTAGACTTTCGGTAACTAAGGATTAGTACTGATTTAATGAACTCTTGAAAAATTGGATCAATGATATTGTTTTCAATACCTTTTAATTTTTTAATCGTGCCAAAAGTAAAATGTGTTTTGCCACTTCTGGACAACAGCCATCCTGATCCAATCGTACCACCATACCAAGATGAATCATTCCAATTCCATTTAAAATTAGACTGTAAATTCTGATTAAAGTAATCTCTTTGCTCGTCAATAAAAACATTATATTTTTCAATGTTCATGAATATCATCCTTGTGTAATGCACAACGAGCTATTACAGATTCAATTTCGAATTTAGTTGACTCATGCACTCGAATCAATGGATTTCTAGACACACCAATCCCATCTGATAGCTTAATAAGATCATTGATTTCACTTTGTATGCTTTCTACAACATGATTATGGTTAGCATCTATAAAAGGATGAAAGTACATGCAACCATAGCAATTGCGAACTGGTTGAAATAAACACTTGTCTTCGTAGGAGCACCCACCAATATCGTAATGAATTTTGCTACCAATATTTCCTAACACTTTTTTCTGAAGCCAATTTTTCTTATAAACTAGTCTTCCAGTCAGGAGCATAGCGATCATTTGTCTATATAGAGAATTTTTACCAAGTGCCTGTGCTCTAATTTGAGCAAGCTCAGGAGTAGAAAAAATATAATGTCTAGCTGTCACAACAGAAGAATGACCTAAGATATAGGCAATTTCCTCAGCTGAAGAACCTGCCATTGCCAAACTATAGCCAACATGATGCCTAAAATCAGAAAAGGAGTACTTTTGCTGTATCATTTCACCAGAAAGAACAGCTTCTTTGTATGCTTTGGGAGCAAAATCAAATAATTGTGTATTAATAGCTTTTAAACAAAACCGTGCTGATCTTTTTCCCATGTCAAATAGTTTATCTTTAGGATTTAATTTAAATCTTTCGATATAAGTAAAAATAATCTCAGCGACTTCTTCTGGTAATTTTATTGCTATTTTTTCATGTACATATCTTGCTTGTTTTGCATAGGGTATTAGTACGCTGTAGCGATGAAAGTGATCTACAGGACGTGTAGTATCTATTTTTATATCGCCAGCAGATAACTTGGCCAATTGTACAGGTCTAAGACCAGTTACATACACCAAACCAAGTATTGATGAGTAAAGCAGTGTTTGTTTATCGACACCCTGAAAATCATCTTTGATAGCTTGGTTTAATTTGATAAAGCCCTGTTGAATCATTGAAATTAAAGGAGAATCTATTGTATCTTCATATTCCTGATAGAATAAATTTGAGTTAAACGACTTAGGTCTAGGAATAAATTCCAGTTCAAAATCATCCTCTATATCAAAGAGCGGAAAATCTTCTAGGACTAGAAGCTTCAATAGAAATTTAATATGAGAATAATCTTTGCTATAGTTCTTTTGTGGAGCAATTTCAATCAAAATGTTTTTTAAATTTTCATAACTAAATTTTAAATTATTTTTTTTCAAATAATTGATTAAAAAAATAAATGTATAAAATTTTGTGCTCAAAAAAGATGGTGTATTTTTCTGAATAAAGGCTATCAGAAAAAACTTAACCAACACAGTCTCACTTTCGGAAAATCTTGAAAAGTCTAAATTTTCTATCTGACCAGAATAATAAAATCGCCAAATATTATTTGTTGGATTGATGAACTTATCGTCAAATTTATCTGCAACTAAAAATTTAACAATTTTTGGTATTTTTTTACTCAGATTCTGAAGATCCATTATCTGTTGATCATTAAAAACTGATTCAGAATGTTGTTCCTGAAAATCTTCAAAAAGATCAAATTGCTCCATTATTTATATTTTCCATAATTCCTGTGATATACGTTGCAAATTCATAAGGTTAGCACTATCAACAACAAATCTTTTTGCATAATAACTTGGCATTATACTGTTAGCACTCCAGCCACCTAAGACACGTAGATCATCTAGTGCTTTTTGCATAATTTCATCATTGCTTTGAGTTAATGGTGATGCACTTTCGCTTCGATATTTTTTTATAGCAAAAGCTAAAGTGATATAAGCCCATGTATGACGACATACATGAGGGGTTAACTTCTGAATTGAATCAATATTTGTATCATCAAAATATACAGGATGTGAAGTCCTAAAAGCTTGTTCTATCGTCTTAAAAATTGCATTGATGGATGAATAGCTTAGTGGAGAGTAGGGTGGTTTAAGTGATGTAAATAAGATATCTGAATTATTGAAATTTCTTATCTTTTCTATGTATAGCATCAAAAATTTATAATCCATACTATCTAGTTTTATGACCCTATAAGATTGCTCGTTTTTTATACTAGGCTTTCTCTGTCTGGAATCATGTTCATCATCTGTATTAGTTATTATGAGACTATATGAATCAGAATTGAGGGATTTTTTTATTGACTTTTTTGTGAGAAGCATTAGTTCACCAACACGTAAACCGTAGTTCATCAAAAGATGTACTATCAGAAAATTACGGAGTTGATGTGATCTCGTTGAGAATGGATTGTCTATATTTATATTAGCTGTCTGGTTTGGACGAATAATTTTATAAAGCATAGCTACCATTTCATTAGTTAAGCTTTTAAAGTTATGATTAATTTCACTTTTTACAGTTAAGCTATATTTAGAGAATTTACTAAAAATCCTTTTTTTATTTAACAAAAACAAGTCTATTTTTTTCCTACGACTTGTTAATTCTTTGATTGTAATATCTTGATAACGGGTGTTCCAGTATTCATCTAAAAGATATACGAAATACTTAAACAATGACCTCAAACGCTGTGTAATGGTCATATAGTTAGCATCTATATTTGATCTAAGTCGAATCAAGTTTGTTTCTAACTTTTTGTTATTTTCTAAGAAAACAATAAAGTTATCGATTTCATTCAAAAAAATCTCAGGTTTATATTTGGAGGATAAAAATGATTCACAGAACAAAGTAGAATATTTCTGATACCAAAATTCATACCAAAACTTTAGTGCCAACATATCTGATTGTTGTGTAGCAAAACTTTGGAATCTCAGGACAGTTGTAGAATAGAGTAAAGGATATAGACAAGGTACTGTAGCTGAAGCATCAAACAATAGAACTATGTGATTTTGATTTGAATACTTTTTTGAAAGTTTAATTGTTTTTACGACAAACATTCTAAGTACCAAGAACTTTATGAAGTAAATAGAATATAAACATAAGTGAACTGAATGTGAAATGTTATTTTATATAAGTGATTGATTTTAGGCTAAACGAAGAAGTCTATGAACTAAATATAACATACAACTAATTTAACATAATATACATTATACGAAGTAATGTTGTAACTCCAAAATAGAAATGTCCGGTTTCTCCAAAGTAAAAATGTCCGCTTTTAGAATATGCACTTCTGCAATTTCCTTAGCGGACGGTTTGATATGTTGGTGTCTATGTCGGATAAAGAACTTAAACGATTGTCGGTC
>MPMF02297994.1_pt1 | contig 11246 bp, 9 predicted proteins | sample 1617271 | NCBI WGS metagenome assembly MPMF02 (sample SAMN05944812, study PRJNA350692) | marine metagenome | biome: marine; feature: ODZ; material: water; isolation source: 120 m water sample prefiltered with 30 um filter, filtered on to 0.2 um... | place: Pacific Ocean | collected 2012-04-09... | reverse complement strand
TCAACTGGGCTGAAAAAAGTGCTTGAATTGTTTGGGAAGACATTACATGTGTACTAAGTTAGGCGGGCACAGGGGAATTGCATGAATAAATTGAATGTAAACCCACAATCAACGATTGACCGGCGCAGTCGGGCGAATGCGGTTCGCGCGCTCAGCATGGACGCGGTGCAGCAGGCCAGAAGTGGGCACCCTGGTATGCCAATGGGTATGGCAGACATCGCCGAGGTATTGTGGTCGGATTATCTGCGGCACAACCCCGCTCACCCTGGCTGGTCTGACCGGGACAGATTCATCCTGTCCAACGGACATGGATCCATGCTGCATTACGCACTTCTTCATCTTTCCGGATATGACCTGCCCATTGAAGAGCTCAAAAATTTTCGCCAGTTGCATTCTCGTACGCCGGGTCACCCGGAATACGGTTATGCGCCGGGAATAGAAACCACCACCGGGCCGCTCGGTCAGGGTATTGCCAACGGAGTTGGTATGGCGCTCAGTGAGAAGGTGCTGGCCGCCCAGTTCAATCGGCCCGGATACGAGGTGGTGAACCATTTCACCTATGTGTTCATGGGAGACGGTTGTCTGATGGAAGGCATCTCCCACGAAGCCTCGTCACTGGCGGGGACCCTGGGGCTGGGTAAACTGATCGCCTTCTGGGACGACAACGGGATCTCGATCGATGGCGAGGTCAAGGGCTGGTTTACCGATGATACGCCGGCGCGTTTCAAGGCTTACGGTTGGCAGGTGATTGAGGAAGTCGATGGTCACGATCCCCTTGCTGTTGCAAAGGCCATAGAGGCAGCACGGGCAGAGCCGACCCGGCCCAGTCTGATCTGTTGCCGTACCGTGATCGGCTGGGGATCACCGAACAAGAGTGGTCAGGCATCGTCCCATGGGGCGCCGCTCGGTGAAGAAGAGGTGTCGCTGGTCCGTGAAAACATTGATTGGCCGCACGCGCCATTTGAGATTCCTGAAGACATCTACGCGGCCTGGAACGCTGTCGAATCAGGAAGAGCTGTCGAGGCCGAGTGGTGTTCGATGTTCGATCGCTACAGTGAATCCCACCCGGATCTTGCTCGGTCCTTTCTAAGGCGAATGGACGGGGAACTGCCAACTGACTGGGCAGGAAAAGCCGACCAGTTCGTTGCGTCGGTGGTGGCTGCCGGTGACAGTGTGGCAACGCGCAAGGCCTCCCAGCAGGTCCTGGAGGGCCTAGGACCCATGCTGCCTGAGTTGATCGGCGGTTCGGCAGATCTGGCCGGTTCCAATCTGACCCAGTGGTCCGGCTCCGTGCCGGTGACTGCCGAGGATGCAACGGGTAACTATATCTATTTCGGGGTGCGGGAGTTCGGCATGTCAGCTCTTTGCAACGGTATCGCGCTGCACGGCGGTCTGATCCCTTACAGTGCGACTTTTTTGGTGTTCTCCGAATACGCCCGCAACGCGCTGCGCATGGCGGCGCTGATGAAAATTCGCTCCCTGTTTGTCTATACCCATGATTCGATCGGTTTGGGGGAGGACGGGCCGACCCACCAGGCTGTCGAGCAGACCGCAACGTTGCGGCTGATACCCAACATGTCGTTGTGGCGCCCCTGCGACACTGTCGAAACGGCAGTCGCATGGCGCCTGGCACTCGAGCGCCGTGAGGGACCAACCTGCCTGCTGTTCTCCCGACAAACATTGCCCTTTCAGACGAGATCCAGTGATACGGTCGAAAACATCAGTCGTGGGGGCTATGTCCTACGGGATTGTGAAGGAACCGCAGAGGCGATTATCATCGCCACTGGTTCTGAAGTGTCGCTGGCTGTCGACGCGGCCGAACGTCTTGGCGCCAAGGGTCGGCAAGTGCGGGTGGTGTCAATGCCGTCAACGGATGTGTTCGATGCCCAGGACGATGCCTATCGGGAATCCGTCCTTCCCCGTGCTGTAATGGCCAGGGTGGCGGTCGAGGCCGGGGTCTCGGCAACCTGGCTACACTATGTGGGTGGGCGAGGTCGGGTTGTTGGCATCGATTCCTTCGGTGAATCAGCGCCGGCTGAGGTCGTTTTCGAGCATTTTGGATTTACCGTCGACAACGTGGTTGCCAACGTCGAGCAGGTTCTTGCGATGCCCCCGGATTGATCGGGTCGACAAGCGCTGGTCCTGAGACAATCGGGCAGTGCTAACAGCAGTACCCGGCAAGTGGTTTACAACCTAACTTCAAGGAGATCAGCCAATGGCGATCAAAGTAGCAATCAATGGATTCGGTCGCATTGGCCGTAACGTTTTCCGGGCGATGTTCGAGTCCGGCCAGCAGGACCAGTTCGATGTTGTGGCGGTCAACGATTTGGGGGATGCTGACGCTAATGCGCACCTGCTGCAATATGACACGGCCCACGGGCGTTTCCCCGAGAACGTTAGCGTTGATGGCGATGCCTTTCTAGTCGGTGAAAAACGGGTCAGAGTCCTGGCCGAGCGGGATCCGGCACAGCTGCCCTGGGCCGAGCTGGGTGTTGATGTAGTGATGGAGTGCACTGGGTTTTTTACGAGCAAGGAAAAAGCCAGTGCCCATCTCACGGGGGGTGCGAAAAAGGTCATCATCTCCGCACCCGGCGGTAAGGACGTGGATGCGACTATTGTCTACGGTGTCAATCACGGCGTATTGAAGGCGAGCGATACGGTCATCTCCAACGCCTCCTGTACAACCAACTGCCTCGCTCCACTGGTCAAACCCCTGCACGAGAAAATCGGCGTAGTGGCGGGGGTCATGACTACGATCCATGCTTACACCAATGACCAGGTTTTGACCGATGTTTATCACCAGGACCTTCGCCGCGCCCGATCTGCGACACAGTCCATGATTCCGACCACCACCGGTGCGGCAGCCGCCGTGGGACTGGTCTTGCCAGAACTCGATGGCCGGCTTGATGGTTTTTCGGTGCGGGTGCCGACGATCAACGTGTCGTTGGTGGACTTGACGTTCGAAGCGGCACGCCAGACCACGGTGGATGAGGTGAACCAGGTGATGCGCGAGGCGGCTGATGGTGAGCTTAAAGGCATCCTGGACTACAACGACAAACCCCTGGTGTCGATTGACTTTAACCACAGTCCGGCCTCGTCGACCTACGACTGTGCCATGACCCGGGTCGTAAGCGGCAAGACGGTCAAAGTCTGTTCCTGGTATGACAACGAATGGGGTTTTTCCAACCGGATGCTGGATACCTGCATTGCCCTCATGAATGCATCCTGAGCGCGTTCCGGGTTGACGATGTCAATAACATCATGCTTGGCCTTCATTGAGCACCGTTTAGAGCGGATGTGATATGACCCTGCTCAAGATGCTTGACTGTGATCTTGCCGGCAAGCGGGTACTGATTCGCCTGGACTTGAACGTACCCATCACGAACGGTCGGGTCACCAGCGATGCCAGAATCCGAGCGGCTTTACCCACCATCAAGTCAGCGATTGCGGCCGGTGGCCGGGTCATGCTCATGTCGCACCTGGGTCGCCCGGTGGAAGGGCAATTCGAGGAGCAGTATTCGCTCGCCCCGGTTGCTGTGTATCTGTCCAACCTGTTCGGTGCCGACGTACCCCTGGTGCGATCCTGGCTCGATGGTGTCAATATTGAGCCGGGGAATGCCTGTCTGTGTGAAAACGTACGGTTCAATGAGGGTGAGAAACGCAACGATGAGGCCCTTGCCCGAAGAATGGCTGTCCTGTGCGATGTCTATGTCATGGATGCATTCGGCACCGCCCATCGTGCACAGGCGTCCACCGAAGGTGTTGCGCGGTTTGCGCCGCTGGCTTGTGCCGGACCGCTACTGGCCGCTGAACTGGATGCGCTGGGAAGAGCACTGGACAACCCAGCGCGGCCGATGGTGGCCATCGTCGGTGGTTCGAAGGTCTCGACCAAGCTGACCGCCCTGGAATCGCTGGGCCGGATCGTCGATCAACTGATCCCGGGCGGTGGGATCGCCAACACGTTTCTGGCTGCTGCCGGCCACAAGGTCGGTGGGTCGCTGGTCGAGCAGGATCTCATTCCTGAAGCGAGGCGCCTGCTGGAAGACGCGAGGGATCAGGGCAACAGTATCCCGTTGCCGAGCGATGTTGTGGTTGGCCGGGAGTTCTCGGATTCGACCGAGGCTACGGTCAAGCGCATCGAAGAGATTGATGATACTGACATGATCCTTGATATCGGGCCGGAGAGCTCGGCGCGGTTTGCTCAGATGATGACTGAGGCGGGTACCTGTCTTTGGAATGGGCCGATGGGTGTGTTCGAATTCGACCAGTTTGGTGAAGGGACCCGGGCTCTGGCCGAGGCCATCGCCCGATCTTCTGCATTTTCTATTGCAGGCGGTGGCGACACGCTGGCGGCCGTTGACAAGTACAATGTCAGCTCTGGTATTTCCTATATCTCGACTGGTGGTGGCGCCTTCCTGGAGTTTCTCGAGGGCAAGAAGCTTCCAGCCGTGTCGGTACTTGAGTCGCGTGCTGTAGCCTGACCCACCCGATACGGTGCTAACACCAGGCCTTGCGTTTAAACCTATTGACTGATCGGCCGGATGGACCCCAGACGACGCACTAAGATCATTGCTTCCCTCGGACCGTCGACGGACAAGGCCAGAGCCTTGTCCGCACTGATCCGCGAAGGAGTCGACGTTGCCCGTATCAACATGTCGCACGGGTCGCTGGAAGATCATCGGCGACGCGCGACCATGCTGCGTGAGTGTGCGCGGGATCTCGATCGGCCCGTCGCTCTGTTGTTGGATCTGCAAGGACCCAAAATCCGGATCCAGGGCTTTCGCAACGGAAAGGTTCAGCTACGCAACGGGCGAAAATTCAGCATAGATCCAGCACTAGGACCTGAAGAGGGCACCGAAGAGAGTGTCGGCACGACCTATTCAGATCTTCCACAGGACGTCAAGGTCGGAGACAACCTGCTGCTGGACGATGGCAATATTACCCTGCGGGTCGAAGAAGTCAGCGGCAATCAAATCATCAATCGGGTGATCTCCGGCGGAGAACTTTTGAGCTTGAAGGGGATCAACCTACAGGGTGGTGGGTTGTCCGCTGCGGCACTGACGCCTAAGGATCATGACCATATCCGTTTTGCAGCTGAGATCGGGACCGACTTTCTGGGCGTTTCATTTGTACGCAACGGGGCGGATGTCGAGACCGCCAGAATGCTGTTGCGAGCTGCCGGCAGTGAGGCCCACATTATTGCCAAAATCGAGCGGCGTGAAGCCATTGACCACATTGACGAGATCATTGCGACAGCCGATGCGATCATGGTTGCCCGCGGTGATCTAGGTGTTGAGATCGGTGACTCCGAGCTACCGGGTGTACAGAAGCGGTTGATCGCCGACGCCCGAAAAGCCAACAGTGTTGCCATCACGGCAACCCAGATGATGCAATCCATGGTGCAGAATCCTCAGCCCACCCGGGCCGAGGTGTCGGACGTTGCCAACGCGGTTCTCGACGGAACCGATGCCGTGATGTTGTCAGCAGAGACCGCTGTTGGGCGCCATCCGGTGAGGGTCGTCTCGGCGATGAGCCGGATCTGCGTGGCTGCAGAACGCCATCACGGTACTCAAGTGACGGGCCAACGGCTGGAGGCGCGTTTCAGCCGGGTGGATGAGACAATTGCCATGGCGACGATGTACACTGCCAACCGCTTTGACATTGCGGGTATCTTGACGCTGACCGAGTCGGGTAGTACGCCGAAATGGATGTCGCGAATCAGGTCGGACATCCCAATCTATGCCGGTACGCGGTGGCCGGAAACCGAGCGACGGATGGCGCTCTACCGCGGGGTCTACCCCGTGTCCTTCGATGCATCAAGTGTTCCCCGGGGAGACGTTAACAGAACAGCGGTTGAGAAATTGAGGTCGAACGGGCTGGTCAAAGACGGTGACAGAATCATCATTACCAAAGGTGATTTCTCGGGCGTAGGAGGCGGAACCAATGCCATGAAAATCGTTGAAGTTGGACAGGTCTCCGGCGAGATCGAGTAAACACTCAGAATTGCTGCCCACCGATGGAGGGCTATCTGATTGTAAGGCCACGGCGTAACAGAATTCTCATTAACGTAAACGACGAGGAAATTCGATGAACATCGACACACTCCAAGCGACAGCCCAGGCCATGGTGGCTCCGGGCAAAGGGATCCTGGCCATGGACGAGAGTTCGCCCACCTGTAACAAACGTTTTGAGGCGCTCGGTATTCCAACCACAATTGAAATGCGGCGGGAGTACCGAACCATGTTGGTATCCTCACCTGGACTGGGCGAGCATATCGGGGGCGCGATACTGTTTGATGAGACGCTCAGGGACCAGACGACCGACGGAAAGTCGTTTGTGGATGCGCTTAAAGAACAGGGTATCGTTCCCGGAATCAAGGTCGATACCGGTGCCAAGGACCTTGCGTTGCACTCAGGTGAGAAGGTCACAGAAGGGCTGGATGGGCTGGGCTCGCGGCTTGCCGAATATCGGAAACTGGGCGCTCGTTTTGCCAAGTGGAGAGCGGTATACACCATCTCCGACACGCTACCCAGCCAGGCCTGCTACAGCGCGAATGCCCATGGCCTTGCCCGGTATGCGGCACTCTGCCAGGCACATGATATCGTTCCGATTGTGGAGCCTGAAGTGTTGATCGACGGCAGCCACAGTATCGAACGGTCTTTCGAGGTGACACAGCACGCCCAGCAGACGGTCTTTGAAGCACTGGCCGACCAGAGCGTAGACCTCAGCGGGATCGTGCTCAAGCCGAGCATGGTGATCTCAGGCGCTGGCGCAGAGAACCGGGCTGGCGTCGAGGAAGTAGCGCGGGAAACACTACGTTGCCTGTTGAGCACCGTGCCGCCGGCCGTTCCGGGCATTGCGTTTCTGTCCGGTGGTCAATCTGACGAGGAGGCAACGATGCATCTCAATGCGATGCATCATGTCGGTGCTGACCTGCCGTGGGCCGTGACCTTTTCATATGGTAGGGCTCTGCAGGCGGCAGCCATGACAAATTGGGCGGGTCAGAGCAGCAACGTGGACAGCGCCCGGGCCATTGCTTTTCACCGGGCCCGGATGAACGGGGTTGCCGCACTGGGTGAGTATTCCCCTGACATGGAGAAGGCGGCCTGAACAGCTTGATGATAAGTTTATTCTTTGTCGGACGTATTGACGTGGCCTTTGGCCTTGTGAGGGGAGACGAACATGGGTTTTGAGGGAACTGATCGATACATCGCGACCGAAGACCTGCGCATGGCGGTCAATGCCGCGGTGACGCTACAGCGCCCCCTGTTGATCAAGGGAGAGCCTGGTACCGGCAAGACCATGCTGGCCGAAGAGGTCGCCCAGGCACTCGGCAAGCGGTTGATCAACTGGCACATCAAGTCGACCAGCAAGGCACAGCAAGGGCTCTATGAGTACGACGCGGTGTCCCGGTTGAGAGATTCCCAGTTGGGTGATGGCCGGGTGAAAGACATCCGTAACTACATCCGCAAGGGAAAGTTGTGGGATGCTTTCGACGCCGATGATCAGGTCGTGCTGTTGATCGACGAGATCGACAAGGCTGATATCGAGTTCCCAAACGATCTGCTAAACGAACTCGACCGGATGGAGTTCTTTGTGTACGAGACGGGTGAGACCATCTGCGCGGTGAACCGGCCCATCGTGATCATCACCAGCAACAACGAAAAAGAGCTGCCCGATGCGTTTCTGCGGCGCTGTTTTTTCCACTTCATTGCATTTCCGGAACGGGACACCATGCAACGCATCGTGGATGTCCATCACCCCAAAATCAAGCAGGAACTGCTCAAGGAGGCGCTGGACGTTTTCTTTGAGATACGAGAAGTCCCAGGACTCAAGAAAAAGCCGTCGACCTCAGAGTTGATTGACTGGCTCAAATTACTGCTGGCTGACGATATCCCTGAGGAAATCCTCAAAGAGCGCGATCGGACCAAGGCCATACCACCGCTTTACGGTGCGTTGTTGAAAAACGAACAGGATGTCCACACACTGCAGCGGCTTGCGTTTCTGGCACGCCGCGAGGCGCGCTAGCGTAATCCGGTGGGTTTTCGGCTCCGGATAATCATTTGGCAGTTGTCATGGAATTCTTCAGGAGCATTGGCGCGTGCTGATTAATTTCTTTCAAACTCTCAAGAAGCTTGAGGTACCGGTTTCGGTCAAGGAGTTTCTGGTGTTGCTCGAGGCCATGCGATCCCGGCTTGCCTTCGGATCAGTCGACGAGTTCTATCTGCTGGCAAGAGCATGTCTTGTCAAGGACGAGAAGTATTTTGACCGTTTCGACCGGGCCTTCAGTGCTTGGTTTCGTGACCTTGAGACACTCGAAGACCTGCTCAGTGCTTTGGTACCCGAGGAATGGCTGCGCTCGGAATTCGAGAAACATCTGAGCGAGGAGGAAAAGGAAAAGATCAAGTCATTGGGTGGTCTGGACAAGCTGCTTGAGGAGTTTCGTAAACGACTGGAAGAGCAGGAAAAGCGTCACTCGGGCGGCAGCAAATGGATCGGTACCGGCGGGACGTCACCGTTCGGGAACAGTGGCTACCATCCTGAAGGTATCCGTATCGGGGGCGAGGGGCGCAGTGGTCGTGCCGTCAAAGTGTGGGACGAACGTCAGTATCGGAATCTCGACCACTCCATTCAACTGGGAACCCGCAACATCAAGGTTGCACTCAAGAGGCTTCGCAGATTCGCCCGGACCGGCGCCGATGAGGAGCTCGATATGGATGACACCATACGCTGTACCGCAAAAAATGCCGGGATGCTCGACATCAAGATGGTGCCCGAGCGTCACAATGCGGTGAAGGTGCTGGTGTTCTTCGATGTCGGTGGCTCGATGTATCCCTATGTCAGGACCTGCGAGGAGTTGTTCTCGGCCGTTCGTTCGGAGTTCAAGCACATCGAGTATTACTACTTTCATAATTTTTTCTACGATTTTGTCTGGAAGGACAACCGGCGGCGCAGGGAGCAGGTAACTCAGACGTGGGACCTGCTCCACACTTATCCCAGCGACTACAAGGTGATCATCGTCGGTGACGCGGCCATGGCGCCCTATGAGATTTTGAGTCCTGGGGGGAGCATCGAATATCTGAACAAGGAGGCCGGGGGGGTCTGGATGGGTCGCTTTACCAACACCTGGCGCCGTTTAATCTGGCTCAACCCGACGCCGGAAGAGCACTGGCCTTACACCCAGTCGATCAGCATGGTCAGGGAACTGATCGAGGACAGGATGTACCCTTTGACTCTGGAGGGCCTCGAGCAGGGGGCCCGTTATCTCTCCAGTTGAGATCTTTGCGCTCGGACGAGGGCGGTGGCTGACAGGACCCCGCTAAAAGTTGGTTTGAAGTACCTGATCCCGGTGTTGGCGATGGGCCTGGTAATCCTGGCCTCCAACGAACTGGTCCAGCATCCCGTCCAGGCTATTGTCTGGAGCGTCAACCTCTCTGGTATTCTGACCTGGGGCGCGTTCACCTATCCGATCGCTTTTCTGGTGACCGACACGACCAACCGAGTTTTTGGTGTGGGCCCGGCCCGCAAAGTTGTCTATGTCGGTTTTGTTTTCGGCGTGGCGCTGACTCTCGCTGCTGCACTCGCTATTGCCAGGAGCACTCGCTCAGAGGGGATGTCGCTCTTGGCTGCTCTGCTTCACGACGACGAAGCATTCGCCATGTTTAGAATCGCACTGGCTTCGGGCAGTGCATTCCTGGTGGCACAGTTGCTGGATATACAGGTGTTCGACTGGCTGCGCCGAGGCGACTGGTGGAAAGCACCCGTGGCCTCGTCTTTCATCGGCTCGTTGGTCGATACGGTGATCTTTTTTTTTCTCGCATTTGCCGGCACCGGCCTGCCGTGGGCCAGCTGGGCGATGGGGGACTTCGCTGCGAAGCTTTTGATGATTGCGTTGCTGTTGTATCCCTTCAAGGCACTGGTCAGTCTATACCCAAATTCATTGCGAGGGCTTGGATAGCAATAGGTTTCAGACACAGCCCTTGATCCGTCCCGCGCTCCCTGCGGTGCGGGGCTGTACCCCGGATATCACTTACTGGCTGAGCGTTACAGCGAGACGTCCGGCAATTTCCGCATTGTTGAGAATCAAGGCTGTGTTGACAGCCAGTGTTGCCCCGCTGGAAAGATCGGCAATTCGCCCCAGCAGGTAAGGCGTGACCGATTTGCCCGTGATTCCCTTCTTTCGGGATTCCGCCAAGGCGGCCTGGGTCCAGTTTTCGAGGTCGGAAAGCGTTACGGCAAGAGTCTCCGGTGGGGGAACCGCGAGCACCTCACCCCCTGAGAGGCCCAACTGGCGCCGCGCCCGAATAATGTCCGCGGCTTCGGTCAGGTTGTCAACGAACTGATGCAGCGATATGCCTGATTGAGCGGAGAAAAAAGCTGGTAGCTCATCAGTACCGAATCCCACAACGGGTACCCCCAGAGTTTCCAGCATCTCGATCGTTGCGGGCAGGTCGAGAAGTGATTTGGCTCCTGAGCACACCACTGTGACCTGCGTTCGCGCGAGTTCCTGAAGGTCGGCGGAGATATCCAGGGTACTGTTCCAGCCGCGGTGAACCCCGCCGATGCCGCCGGTGGCGAACACCGCAATGCCAGCTTTTCGGGCACAGATCATGGTTGCAGCAACAGTCGTACCACCCGTGAGCCCCCTGGCGCAGGCGGTGGCCAGATCATGCCGACTCAGCTTGCTGGCACTATTGTCCTGGCTGATTCGCTCCAGTTCAGCATCTTCAAGACCGATCCTTATCTGCCCGTCTAACACTGCGATGGTGGCGGGCGTCGCGCCTTGTAAGCGAATCTGATCCTGGGCGTTCCTGGCACACCGAAGGTTTTCAGGAAAGGGCAGTCCGTGGGTGATCAAGGTGCTCTCAAGCGCGACTACGGGTCGCCTCTCAGTGAGTGCTGCTTCAATCTCGGGGCCGGTGGTGATCAGTTCAGTCATCGATCAGCTCCACAATGTGCTCCAGACTGGTCCATGATAACGCCGTTTGGAGTCGATCAGATTGGGCCAAAACGATTCCAGCAGACAACCCCCAACGAGCAGCGGTTCGAAGACTATGGTTCTGCTCCAGCGTGGCCATGGCTGCCGCCGCCAATGCGTCGCCTGCACCTGACACATTTCCGGTCGTTATGTGCGGTGCCGTGACAGTGCCGCACTCGTCACAATCAGCCCAGGCGACACCTTCCGCGCCAACGGTGACCAACACCTGGTTGAGCCCCTGGTCTCTCAAGCATTGCGCCTGTTGTAG
>MPMF02139580.1_pt1 | contig 11246 bp, 13 predicted proteins | sample 1617271 | NCBI WGS metagenome assembly MPMF02 (sample SAMN05944812, study PRJNA350692) | marine metagenome | biome: marine; feature: ODZ; material: water; isolation source: 120 m water sample prefiltered with 30 um filter, filtered on to 0.2 um... | place: Pacific Ocean | collected 2012-04-09... | reverse complement strand
CGCTTGCTTCCCCCTGGCCCTAACCCTAGTAGCCATAATTTTTGCCCGTGGTCCCAATAGGACATGGGTGCGAGGAGATAAACAAGGATCCTCCGATAGGAGGATATCCTTTCACCCGATAACTTATGGATACCAGGGGGATAGCCGTAAGTTTTGCCGTGCTTACAACCGTAAGCCGGAACTCATACGGAAGTGATGGACCGAAGTGACAGCACACATAGAACAGGAGCCCGACCGAAGGAAGGGCAACCGTGTAATGGTGGCGTGCCGATCAGGCACATCGGTATCAATGTCCGTAGCAAAGCGAAGGACCAAACAAACAAGCGTTGCGGTTTTGCAACATCAGCTGAAGCAACAGCTGAACGAAGCAGACGCAAAGCAACTAACGGAAGCAGAAGCTGCAAGCGAACGCTGCCCCTGAGTGGCAGGCAAAGAGCTATGGCAATCAAAGGGGTCTTGATGGCGGCCTTTCCACTCCAGGGGCCTGTTCGAAGGTGACGCTTCTTCATAGGCAGCGATTGCAGATCTTTGCCTCGCGAGCAGAGCTCAAGTCACCTCCGCTTCACTTCTCACACTGGTGCTCACCTTCCGGCCAAGGGCCGAGAAAAACTTCAGAAGGGAGCCTTCGCCTTCTGGAACTTGCCGCTGACATTACCCGACAGATCGATGTTGTCGAGATTGAGAACCATCACGGGCGCTCCCGGTGCGAGTGCGAACTTGCTCAGGTCGACCCAGAACACGTTAGGAGAGGTCGTCAGTTCGAAGAAGTAGCGCTTGTCGGTGAGGTTCATCACGGTGCGATACTCGGTGTTGTAGATGCCGAAGCCCTTGTAAGGAGCGCCGAAGGGCACCGAGATGTTGCGGGCGATGGCGAGGACCGAGGCCACCGCCTCTCGCTCATTCTTCGGCTTGGGCAGCATGGCGGCGTAGTAGGCCGCACGCTGAAACCGGTCGGTGGACTTGACGTTACCGGGTAGCGGCGTGTCGCTGCTGGGTTTTGAAAAGTCCTGCTTCCTGAGCAGGGCGAGCTGCTCGTCATAAGTCGGGTCGTTGGTCATGACTCGGTACTCGCGACCATGGTGCACGACTCTCTTGCCATTGACGAACTCGATCATGGCGGAATCGCCGGTCGCGTCCTCGATCGCAAGGTGAATGGTGGCCTTGTAGCCATGCGTTTCAACCATCACCACCTGAAAAGTATCGAGCAGGGCGAGCGCTTCGGTGACGGTGGCCGCCTTGTCGAGCAGGAACTGCGACCACAGTCCCGCATGCAGGGCGGGTTTGGCCGGATTACGGGGTCCGTAGTCCGTGGCGTTGAGGTAGAGCATGTGCACGCCCAGGCCACGCTCATTGAACCCGTCGGCAGGACCGATCCCGTACACCGTGGTCACCAGGCTGCCGTACTTCGAGGTCCACCTGGCCGGGTTTTCCTTCACGATCACCTGCCCTTCGGCGATCCCCCCATCGCGCTGCATCCCGCGGGGCAGCACGGTGAGCACGGGCTGGGTGGATTCCGGCCAGTCCATCGTACGGCCGACGATCACCGCGAGCCCGTTGTCATTCCACAGGACCCGGGAGCAGGCATGGGCGGCGGGCTGTCCCAGGAGGAGGGAGGTGGCCGCGGTTAACGCTGCGGCCACTGACCAGCCGCTCCTCCAGGTGCTCTTTGCCGTCATCGTGCCAAACCTGCTGTTGGTGGTGTAAGGAAGGAACCTGCGCTGCCGGGTCTGGCGGGCGCCGATGAAACCACCCTATTCGCAGGCTGGCAAAAAACAGATTGGGACCCCATTATATGGTTAGAAATGAACAAGATTCTGCAGAGTGTCACACTTCATTCGTGCTTACGTCAGACGGAGGTGGCGTGCTTCCATCGACTGTGCGATACCCCCTGATGTTTGGGCTTTCGTTTGGTATGCCGGCCTTGCCATGAGCCCGATTCGTGTAGTTGTCCATCGGAGGCACTGACCCAGTTCAGCGGCCATTGGAGGCGTGCTCGGGGTGACGACACATCCTTCGAACTGAAGCAAGCAAACAACGAAGCATAAGCTGAAGCAAGATAAGAAGCTGAAGCAAATACAAATGAAATCATTTGTTCTAATCATTTGCTTGGCTTACTTCTTGCCTGCTTGCTACCTGCTTGTTGCCTGTTGTTAATCGCTTGCTAGTTTCAGTAGCTGTGACTGCTGCTGCTATCTGTTGCTGTTGCCTACTGCTGTGCTGTTGCTAGCTGCTGTTGATACTGTGGATATTTAGTTGCTTGTAATCAACTGGCATCACTAGCATTGACTACTGTTACCCTTATTTTTTGTTTGAGGGTCCGTTCGGGAACGGACTATATTAAACATCTAGCGGAAGCTATAGCAACTTTACCTTCCTATGGGGTTCGTTCCATAAGTGAGAAGTTAGCAGCAGATTGTATTATGCCCTATCGTGTGAGATCGTTTCTGCCTACAGCGAATTCGGCAAAGGCGATGCTCTATATAAATACGAAATATTTTTTAGGACTTTTATGGTCCTATAGGAGGTTTTATTCTCATTATCTGCTGTAGTAGTTTATATTTGATAAAGGCACTATCACTAGGATTATGGATTTACCGAAGCAAAGAAAGCACGCAAGAATATTTAACGCGAACCAGAAGGTATCACTAGACGGTAAGAGCATAAGAATGAACGACGGCAGCACCTTCCGCCGAACAGTATTACCGTCAGCACTTAACCCTGCTCGTGTTGATATGGAAGTAGCGGACTTGAATGCAGAAGAATTTGGCGAAGTAGAAGCTAATAAAGTAAAAGAAGAAGACCAAACACTTTAGATTATGAACTCAACTACCCGGCAGGATCTAGCAACAGAACTAAAGGATGCTTATGTTGGCTCATTGATTGAAGATGCCCGCAAAGCAAGAGGTGAAGACCTCGGTGATACTGCATCTATTATTCTCAATATACATAGTGGGACAGTCACGAAATACAACGATGGCGTGAGCCGTGTTGTCGTCTTGGATGGGGACGAAGCGAACTTTATTGAAATGCCCGGTGTTGCTAATCCTCTGCATAGCCAACCAGCCGGTGCCACAGAAATTACACCGATGAATACACGCGGAAGGCGTGATGCAGAATTTATTATCTACGATAATCCGCAAGGAAATCCTGCCATAAGCTTGCCACGGGAGCGAAGTTATGGATAGGAATATAACCCTCTAACGGCTACCTGATTTGCTAGAAAGCCTGCAATAGTATTATGCATACACCCTAAAGATTATGACTAACGCAACAAAGTCGCCAAGCGAAGTTCAAGCTGAAGCTCTAAAGCGATCATATGTAGATACACTAGTCAAGAACAATCAAAATACCCAAGAAGTAAGACTGCCCGCACAACAAAAGGTTCAGCCACTTAATCAAAATAATCTCCCGCATATTGCTCCGACAGCCACTCAAATACCGGCTCCTGCTCCGGGGGCAAAACTATCAGCAGAACATCCATCCATACCTAGGGAATTTCTGGGCAACGGGGTTGCATCAGCTGCTGAGTGCTGATTTCCCGTCTCGTTTAGGCCCTTGGAGTTGTTGAAGCAGCCCTGATTTTGTTGAAGCAGGCTTGGCTTTGTTAAAGCAGCCTTTGCTTTCAGGCTCTAGGCCTCTCCTAAGCCATTCTCTTGTCGTTGTTGTGAGCAAATCTGGCGCTCCAGGCACACCGGCTTGATCGTTCTTGCTGGTTTTTGGCTGATGGGGCTCGCCCAGCTCGGTCAATCCCTGCCAGGGCAGCACCGCTGCCTGGGATCTCGGCTACAAATTTCTCGCGCTCGTGGCTGGTCATGCTCGCCCAGCGGGCTCGGTCAAGGCGGTGGTCAGCGCCTCGTCTGCAAAGCCGAGCTGCTTAACCCCCATCAACGCAGGCCTGCATTGCGATCACACTGCCATTGTTCAGCGACTTAGCTGCTTTTTACAGGGGATACTTGGCTTTAGGATGCAACTCTGCAATTGCAGGATTGCATAAATCATAGGAATCGCAATGTAAGTTCCATGCAAATAGTCTTTAGCGTCGACTAGGTTTTGTAATAAATGGAATTCGTTCCAGAAATCGATACGGCTATTGAAACTCTTCTGGGCAATCAAGATCCCGGCCTGAGGTATCACTCTGCATGGTGGTTGGGAAAAATGAAGATAAAAAAGGCCGTGCCGGCACTGTGTCAATGTCTCGCTGATGAAACTGATCGAACGGCTCTAGGTGGCTATACCCTGCGACGCCAGGCCGCTCGCTCGTTGGGCATGATCAAGGAGAAGGCCGCGATTCAGCCACTGCTCGATTCATTGCAGTGCTCTGATCTGCGCCTGCAGGAGGCCTCCATCCTTGCACTTAAGGCAATTGGTGATTCACAGGCAACATCAGGCCTCATCCAATTTTACAAGAATGATAGTGATAACAAGCCCTATGAAGCCCTTATCGAAACCCTTGCTATGCTTGAGGCATGGAGTATTAGTGATGCTATTGAACCTGCCTTGCAAGACAGCTCAGAGCGCATTAAGGGTGCGGCGTCTGTCTATTTCTTCTGCAAGACAAGAGATGAGCATTATCTACAGCCATTGCTGCAGAATCTCAGCCATCAAAATCCTTTTATTCGGCAATCATCTGCATTCGACATGGCACAGTGCAAAAAGCCTGAACTCTCGTCAACACTATCTGAATCAGAGCTGCCGAATAATGTGAAACTTGCGGTTCTAAATCAAATGCTTGAATCTTATCTGCTGGAAAATAGTCTTTTTAGTGATTGCAGCGCTGATCAGACAGTCAAAGATCTCCTCCATTCAATAGACCTGCTTATCCCCAATGCGATTGAGGGAAATCTTCCTCCGGCATCAGCTCAGGAAACCAACCAATTGTCAGATGTGTTCTCTGAAGAGCAATTGGACGAGCTGCTTGCTTTGCTGACACATTCCAATCCCCTGGATAAGTCAAGGGCTATTCAATTGCTTACAGCAGCAGGCCGCATGGACGTTTCGATTGTGATTGAGGCCCTTGAAGCATGCGAAGACGAGGATATTCGTGCAGGCCTTGTGCAAATCATCTACGAGCTCAATGACCCTCGTACAATCAAGGCTCTACAAGAGATCATAGGCCTTGACATTGCCAACCACTGCCAAGGCAAATTGAGAAGAGTTGCCACATTGGCTCTGGGAAATATCTATGCAAAAGCCAATGCAAAGGATGAACAGGCCTCTATCGTTAACACCTTGACCTGGGCATTGACGGAGCCCGATGACTGGGGGCTTCGATACAGTGCAGTGATGGCATGGCAAATCATTCTCTCTGCCAACAATTCATTGCCAGACCCTTTTGTTGGTCTGAATTCTGAGCTCGAAGAGCAGGTTGTTTGCCAAAGAATTTACTATGCCAAGGCTCAATTGCAAGCCGATTCAAATCTATGAGCCAAGGCTGATTTGAGGGCCTTTCTGTTTGCCAGCTTGATCGTGGCAATGATGACGGAACGCTTGTGAATAGCAACTCTCGCTTCTGCTGATGTGCCTTTCCAGCAGCTGCTCTACTGAACAACCTGCTGGAAGACCCAGCACTTAGAAGAATTCGACCTTGTCTGGGCACTGCAGGTGAGCAGCGGCCTCGGCCGTCTCCGCCAGCTTCTGGGCTCGCTTGCGCTCGGCTGTCTCCTGGCGCCGCTTGATTGCTGAAGTCTCCGTCCTATCGAAGAAGACCGGCTCGCCACTCCTTGGCCAGCTGTCCATCCAGGATTCCCAGATGCTGGAGCATCCCTGGCACTCCCACTGTCTATGGGTGGTGCGGGCCTTCCATGATTCGCCATTGGCGAGCCACTCCTTGATGAAGACCCACTGCTCACCTGGGCAGCAGTTGGGCCTGACGCAGCTGCTGCGATGGCCGTGCCATTCGACGCCATCTGTATCGGGGCGATAGCTGGACCTGCTGATCATCATGGGCTTGGTTCAGTTGCACCAAACCTAGGGGGCATTTCCTTTTGATCAAGTCACTGGCCCCACAGGTGGTGTGTGGGGCTCAATCCAGTTCACATTCATTCACCTCGGCCAACTGCATCAGCTGCTGGCCAACGCCCTGTCTTTTGGACATGCCTGCTGTTTGGCATCCCGGCTGATTGGCATCCCAGCCTGTTGGAGATGCCGGCCTTTTGGACATGCCGGCGGCCTCGCCGTTAGTTCCCCCCGGATCCTGGGGTCTGGTTGCGCTGGGCTCGATCGATGTATTGGGCAGCCCACTGCTGTGGCGAGGTCCCGGAGGGGACCAGCTCGGCATAGCTGTTGCTCGCCAGAATTTCGGCGACGGCTTCACCGAGGCGTGCCACGGATCTGCTCTGAGGGTGACGCTGCAACAGCTCCGAATGCATTTGCTGCAGATACCAGGCGCTGCCATCGAGGCCAGCATTGAATTTGCTCCACATGCCTGGATTTAGGCGCGCATCAAGAACCATGTCTCCAGCGTTGTGGGCCTTGTCGGCAGCGGTGACCAACAGGGATGCGTCCGGCTTGCTCTTCAGTGAAGTGATGTAGCGGGTCTTGCGCAGCAGCCACGGTTCCTTCTCCCCGGCTGCCACATCTGCGCTGGTGTCGGTGCAGTCCTGCACGATGCCAGCCACCACACTCCCAAAGCGCTCGGCGATGGTTTCGCGGGTCTGGTCTGCATCCTCGATGGCGTCATGGAGCAGAGCGGCGATGGCCTGATCTTCATTGCCACCGTCCTCCCACACCAGGGCGCTGACGCTGATCAGGTGGGAGATGTAGGGAATGTCCTTGCCTTTGCGTCGCTGCTGGCGATGCAGCAATTCGGCCCAGGCCAGGGCTTCTCCATAACGGGCGGTGATCATCAGCAGCAGTTGGCGGCTGGAATCGATCGGATCTGAATCGTCATTCAAGATATCAAATATTTTTCCAAAGATCGGATGAATCTAATCAGTTCCTTGACTGCAGCCTCAGTATTGGCCCATTTAAAGACAAAGACATCGTTGCCATATTGCTGTGCCTTTCTGGAAATACAATCAACCGATGCGTCATCACTCTGGGCACCAGTATGGTAAGTGCTAATCGCCACATCTGCTCTTCCAGTGATTCCTAGCCAGTAAGCATTGGAGATTGTACCTTCACAGGATTGTCGATAGAGTTGTATGTCGGATTTGTCGCAGATGTTTGATCTGTAGTTGCTCCATTGGCTTGGCTGATATGAACACCATAATTCTTTCTCGCCTAGCTGTTTTTTGAGATCCTTTAGGCTAATAGGTGGATTGGCGAAGAAGTGATCATCGACCTGCACTGCTTGCACTCCTTTCACATCGGAGACGCGACGCAGATTGTGCAGGTTTGGCCACTGAATCCACAGAGTCGTCTTTAGGTCAGCGGCTTCTTTTGCCCTCCAGGCGATGTAGCTTAATATGGGATTAGCTAAATCATCGGAATGAAGCAATAAGGTCTTGGCCCCTTTTGCTTTCATCGCTTTGAATTGATTATCCAGCTGGAATGTGGTGAGGTAATAGAATGCAACCAGCTCATCCAACCAATAGGCATCCGCTGCGAGTGACTTGGCAGGGTTGCAGATCATCATTGTGATTGCTGCAGTTATGCAAAGCAATGCTTTCATGGTCTGAACGACTTGCGAAGAGCGTATTCAGGTGTGTGTTCATCCTATCTGAATGCGCTCCAGCTCACATCCCTGATATGACTGGGCTGAGCTGGCCCTGGATTGAGCTTTTCTTTCAGCATCGTCAAAAGCACTGCAGCTGGCGGTGCAGAGAAGAATTTGTCGGAGGTTTGAGCATGCACAACACATCGTGCTCTGCTTCTCGAACTACTTTTCATCCAGGAGTCTTGTCTCAATTTAAGCAGCTGGCTTACGTTGCGCGAATGCTTCCCCAATGCATCAAATATCTGAATATTCCTGGATCATTTTGATGGCTTGTAATTGAGCTTTGAGCTTGCTGGATACCTTCTTTAAATAGGTGTCGTCACCTTATATAGTGGTAACGTCTTCCTTATACAGGGAGACTTGAATATAGCCAACCAATACAGAGAGAATACTAACAAGACTGTTACGGGTCGTCTAACAAGCTCACCCGTGCTGCATTGGCGATAGGCAATAAGCTGTATAGTTTGCGTCGGATTCTCGATATCGGTCAACATAGATGTAAGCCATTGATCGTTTGAAGTGCGATCGGACTACCACAGCATTTTATCCTTAATTAAAACCTCTCTTAATAAGAGAGGAAAGTCAGCCCTTATGGCTTTAAGTTATCTGCTATTAACAAAACTGAATACATCGTTGAGATAAAGGAGCTAAGGTCTCATCGGTGGGCAAAGAACGTAGCCTTGCCTTGCGCCCTTATCTTAGAAGCCTAAAACTTATCCTTGCTGCTTACTTTGATTCCACATCTGCTTGCAGACCTTTGCCTTGGCAATCGCTGCAGGATCAGCACCTTCTACCTTTAGAGTATCCTGCAATGCGTTGTCTGATTGAACCTTGGCGATGAATCCCTTGTGTTGTTCTTCAGACATCAGGGTTAGGTTGGAATAACGGTTTCAGAGCATTCAACGTAACTAGTAGCTTGAAAAGCAAAAACATCTCGCTCGTTGCGAGCCTCAAGTCTAAGTCATGAGGCATTGCTCACCCAAGGACTGCGACCATCTCAATGGCGAAAGTAGCAGTTGCATCCCAATACTCTCAGCGAAAAAACATCAGACTCTCACTCTTCTCTAAGGAACAGCGCAACTACTTTGGTTATAACTAAATTGTTGTTTGGTATTTGGTCATGACTTTTACAATTGCATTTGACTGGCACGATTCACTAGATAGAGATTACTATGCCTATAGTAAAGACTTTAGCCAAGGACTTAGAGTTAAAACTCACGATGAACAAGACTTTCAGGACTTCGAGAACCCAGACCCTGACTTTGATGTAGAGGAATACTGGCTTGGTTTAAAGCATAGCCATGACCTTTCTCTCACAGCTTATAGTACTGATGGTGGTGATCTGGTCGCTGGTAAGTTCTTTGATATAGACACCAGTGGCTTAAGTCCTGGTTCAGAGTATGTTGACCACTACGTATCATTCCCGCATGTTAATAAGTTCGTCGACATGGGCGATATTGCTGGTGACACAGAGCTGAAAATAGGATATTATGGAAGCTATGACCTTGAATGGCATTTAGGTGATGTAAATGTGAAACTCCCTGGCGGAGAAATTGCTAGTGGTGGATACAATGTAGAAGAATTTGGCCCTAACGTTACATACTTTACTGCTCAGTATGAGGCGGCTGCATATGCGGATGATGCCTGGTCATGGGATATAGAGAAATTAGTGCTTAGCAAGAAGAACTATAAGAAAATAAAGAAGGCTCTGGGCAAAGATTTTAAAGAAACTAAGGAGGCCATTCAATATTATATGGATTGGCAATGGGGAAGTTGGTATGATGCCCCGGAAGGTTACCATGTCTATAGTACAAACGAGGATGCGACTAACAACTACTTCGGAGAAGTTGTAGGAAATGCTGATGGCAACGATTTCCTGTCCAAAGGTGGTAACGGAGGGTCTGGTTGGGATATTATTATTGGAGGAGGCAACGGAGGAGATGGTAACGACTTTATCCTTGGAAGTGGTAAAGGTGGAGGTGGTAGTGATGTCATAATAGGTGGCGGAAAACTCGATGGAGAAAAGGGTAATGAAATTATAGTAGGCGATAATGGACGTAATACCCTGGTATCCAAATATGGATTAGATGACATGTTCGGAGGAGGTGGTAATGATGTCTTCAAAGCCAGCAGCAAGCAAGGGTCCCATATGGATGGACAGTCAGGTAATGACAAGTTCTTTTCTAACAAAGGATGGAACTATTCCGACGGAGGTGATGGAAATGATACTTTCTACTTCCAGAACACACATGGAGCCTCTCAGGGTTCTGGTGATGATGGAAAGGACACATGGATACTAAAGAAAGGAAATGGATCTATTTCTGATTATGAATTCAATAAGAATGACGTCAGCAAGAGTGAGAGGATTCTCCTTAAAGGTAGGTGGAAAGACGCTCATGACAACAAGCTAGTCTCCACTAAGGCATTCAATTTTGATGGAGCTTATCTTGTTAGCTATGATTCTATGGGTAACACAGTAGATCAAGTCTACTTCAATGGAATGGAGGAAGATAGTCTTATCGCAGCAGTAGAGGTATTCAACTAAAAGAAATTGGCGGCCACTCGGCCGCTCCCTTCTCGAATGCTCTAATAGGGGCTCTGTTTTATATATTTAATGCAGTATGCCGATTGTTTTGAAAAAATAGTGTTGGTGTCTTCCTCCGTCACCGACACTCTTTTTATTAACAGTATTGAGCGTGAGCTGGAGGACCAAAAACTTTAGCCAAGGCGACAAAGCAGGACTGATCGGTGTCGTGTTCGGAGGCGCTGCAGGTCAGTTGCTGGGATATAGCGTTGCACGGATTTGCGGCTAGGTAGAGACCATGCTCCAGGCCGTCTGGCAACGCTGCTCAGCATCAGCACCTTGATCCGCTTGTACTGAGGCCGCCTGCAGGAGTCGCCAAATCTTGCTCGTTGTGATGCTTGGCTTCGTGCCGATCCTCTTGTCGCCGAGCGCCTCCATATCCAGGGCCAGCCAGCCCTTGAATTTCCCGGGGTTATCCGCCCGTAGTACAAGTAGCCCCTCTTGCAGCAGTGTCATGTCATCAGCGTGTTGAGGAGCCGTGCTCATTTGCCACCGTTTTAACGGTTCCCCGCTTTGTGCAGGCAATAACAAACCCCAAGCTTGAGGGAGTTGATTGATTTGTCGGAGGTTTGAACGCGCACAACACATCGCGTTCTGATCTCCCCTCCAGGGGTGTTGTATAGCTTTCAGCTGAAACTTCAGAAGCCCCGATGTTGTTTTAGACGCCGCCGACAGAAGGCGAACTGAACAAGGAGAGGCTCCAGCCAGTGATCTCGATTGTCGCCTTTCAAGCCAAGAGCCTGCTGCTCAAGTACGAGTTTGAAAGCACAAGGCAGACACGGCAGGAACTGCTCGAGAAGCTATGGCAGCTGATCCTGCGTGTATCCATCAAGCCAATTGATTCCCCAGGCTTGATCCGGCTGTAGAGCACGTTTTGCGTGGAGTCGTTCTGCGCGCAGCAGTTGCTTGGTACGCACCTGAGCAGATGCCATCTCTTGCCAGTAGATCTCTAAGGCGCTCATGGCTGTCTCCGACAAGAAGAAAAGGATGGCTGGAGCATGGGCT
>MPMF02061884.1_pt1 | contig 11246 bp, 8 predicted proteins | sample 1617271 | NCBI WGS metagenome assembly MPMF02 (sample SAMN05944812, study PRJNA350692) | marine metagenome | biome: marine; feature: ODZ; material: water; isolation source: 120 m water sample prefiltered with 30 um filter, filtered on to 0.2 um... | place: Pacific Ocean | collected 2012-04-09... | reverse complement strand
TTTACAGATATTTTGGTGGTCAATTATTTTTTTTGATGGGCTATGGATATTTTTAGATATTATCCAAACAATAAAAGAAATAGAATTACCAAATTTGGGAAGTCCAGATAGTTAAATATTATTGGCTAAAAAAGAAAATAAAAAAGTAATGTTTTAATCATAAAATCCCTCGAATCATTGGCTCCTCGTAAAGGAAGCTGTTGTTTATTTGCTTTTAGCATTAATACAACACAATGATTTTCGAGGGGTTTTTGTTTTCCTTTTATTACTTTTATGTTAAAATGGGGGAAGTAATAAGGCTTATGAAAATATATTTAACTAATAGTTTAACTAAAAATAAAGAAGAATTTAAAAGTATTAAGAAAAAGAAAGTAGGTTTATATACTTGTGGACCTACTGTTTATGATTATGCTCATTTAGGAAATTTAATGTCTTATATTATTTGGGATATTTTAAAAAGATTCTTAATCTCTCAAGGATATCAAGTAAAACATATTATGAATATTACAGATGTTGGCCATTTAGTATCTGATGCTGATGAAGGAGAAGATAAGATGGAAAAGGGTAGTCGGAAATTAAAGAAAACTGCTTGGGAAATTGCTGATTATTTTATTAAAATCTTTAAAGAAAATTTAAAAGAATTAAATATTATAAAACCTGAGAAGTTTATTAGAGCAACAAAGACAATTAAAGAACAAATAGCTTTTCTTAAGATTTTAGAAAAAAAGGGTTATTTATATAAAATAAGTGATGGTTTATATTTTGATACTTCTTTAATAGATAATTATGGTCTTTTAGCTAATTTAAATAAAGTAGCATTAAAAGAAGGAGCAAGAGTAGAGAAGAATAAAGAAAAAAAGAAGAAAACTGATTTTGCTGTTTGGAAATTTTCTAAGCAGAAGAAGAAAAGAGATATGGAATGGTCATCTCCTTGGGGAAAGGGATTTCCTGGTTGGCATTTAGAATGCTCTGTCATGAGTAGAATGGCTTTAGGAGATACTTTTGATATACATACAGGAGGTATTGAACATTCAACTATTCATCATGTTAATGAAATGGCTCAAAGTGAAGCTGTGACAGGTAAAAGACAAGCTAATTATTGGTTACATAATAATCATCTTAAGTTTAATAATAGTAAAATATCTAAATCTAAAGGAGGTTTTCTCTCTTTAGTTGATTTAAAGAAAAAAGGATATCGAGCCCATGATTTTAGATTTTTAGTTTTACAAACACATTATAGAAAATCTTTGAACTTTACTTGGCAATCTTTACAAGCAGCAAAAAATGGTTTAAATAATATTATTAAGGAAATAGCCTTTTATGAAGAACCTTTAATAGGTTGTGCAGAATTAGAAGAAGAATTTTATCAAGCTTTAGGAGATGATTTAAACACTTCTCAAGGTTTAGCTGTTTTAATTAAAATAATAGAATCTGATTATCCTGATTCAGCTAAATTAGAAAGTATTTTTAAAATAGATGAAGTTTTAGGTTTAGGTTTAAAAGAATTAAGAAAAGAATCTTTAAATATTTCTCTTGTTGCAAAAAAGATATTAAGAAAGAGAAAGAAAGCACGGGCTAATCAAGACTGGTCTCAGGCTGATCAATTAAGAAAAGAATTAAAAGTTTTACAAATTGAAGTAAGAGACACTAAAGAAGGTCAAGAAGCAAGAAGGATAAATTAGATTTAGTATTTATTAAATAATTTATCTTCTAGAGAGATTAGAAAAAACTTTTATCTAGTCTTTTTTTATGGTAAAATATAACTATTGATTATTATGATTAAAATAAATAAATAATAAATTCTGAGCTTAAGAAGCTTAGATTAGAAAATAGAAAAAAATGAATTTAGAAGGTCTTTTATTAATATTTATTGCTTTACTTATTTTGTTTTTAGGTATTTTAATGTTTTTAAAAGATAAAAAATCATTAATTAATATTTGGTATAGTTGTTTAATGTTTTTTGGGTCTTTATGGCTTTTTAGTTTATTTATAATTAATTATACAAATAATCCGGAAATAGTTATATTTTATTCTCGTTTATTTTATTTTGCGGTTTTAAGTATAGTATATTCTTTTTTTAATTTTGCTTTTTATTTTTCTGAGCCAAATATTAATTATAATATTAAATATAAAATATTAACGGTTATTCCTTTTTTATTCATGACTTATTTAATATTTTGGACAGATTTTTTAATAGTTTCTGTAGAAAATATAGAAGGAAGACAAAATATTATTTTAGGTTCGGCGGCTAATTATTTTCTTTTATTTGTTCTAGTTTATACTATGGCCGCTATTATTATCTGGCTTTTTAGATATCAAGAATCTTCTAAAATAGATCAAGTAAAGTTAAAGTATATTTTAATTGTTTCAGCTTTTTCTTTTTTAATTGCTTTCTTTTTTAATTTATTTTTACCAGTATTTACTTGGCAATATATTTGGTTAGCTCCTTTAGCTATTATTATTATGGCTATTTTAATTTTTTATACTTTAGCTAAGTTTAAATTATTAAATATTCGTTTAATAATTATGAAGACTATTTTTGAAGGTCTTTTAATATTATTCATTATTATTTTTTTTACTTCCTCAATATTATTAACAGGATACTTTTTTCAAGATTATGCAGAAGTAATTAGAGTCTTTGTTTATTTTATAGATGCTTTAATAATTATTATATTTTTAGATCCTTTAAAAAGAATTTGGCGAAAAAGTACAGATTTTATTTTTTATAAAATAAAAATAAAAATAAATTATCCAGAAGTATTGAAAAATTTTAATTTAATAATGTCTCGAGAAATAGAATTAAATAATTTAGGAAAAAACTTAGTTAATTTTTTAAAGAAAGAATTAGAAATTAATAAAGTTTCTTTATTAATTTTGAACTTTAAAAATAATAATATTATTTCCGCCCCTCAGAAAAAAGTTAAATTTAATTTAACTAAGGAAATTACTAATTATTGTCAAGATCATCAGGAGATTATAATAAGAGATCAATTAAAAAAAGAAGGAGAAGAATTTAAAAAACATTTAAAATTAAATAATATTTTAAAAGAATTAGAGCAAAAGAAAATAGATTTATTAATCCCTATTATAGATAATAATAATTTAATTGCTCTTCTTGTCTTAACAGAAAAATCATCAGGAGATATATATAATGATGAAGATATTGATTTATTTAAAGAATTAAGACCTTCTATAGCAGCAGCAATTGTTAAGTCTAATTTATATGAAAAAGTTAAAGAATTAAATAAAGAATTACAAGATAAAGTAGTAGATAAAACTAAAGATTTAAAAGATCTTAATGATACTTTAGAAGAAAGAAATAATTTTTTAATAACTATTCAGTCAGTTATTAATACTATTAGTCAAACTTTTAATTTAAGAGAAGCGACACAAATGATAGCTGATAGTATTTATTCTCAATTAGGATATGTCGGAGGCATTTTAAGTTTTGTTAATGAAGAACAGAAAATATTAAGGGTAAGAGCTTTAACAGAGAATAAAAAAACTAAAAATATTATTAAAATGTTAAAGAAAAATCCCGAAAGTTTTTTTGCGCAATTAAAAAAAGGTTATAATTTAGGAACCAAAACTGTTTTAGATAGTGAAATAACTTTTTCAGATAAAATGTCTGCTTATTTTTCTCCTCCTTTGAAAAAAGAATTAATTAATAATATGCAAAGAGATTTAGAAGTAAAAACTATTATTGGTGTTCCTATATTTTCTAAAGGAAAAAGTATTGGTTTAATTCATTTTTTATTTAAAGAAGAAAGAAAAGATATTTCTCCTTTAGATATGGAAACTATGACTACTTTAGCAGATCAGGTTAGTATTATTTCTCGTAATTTAAAATTATATGAAAATCTTCAAAAGATAAATAAAAAATTACAAGAAGCTAATATTCATTTAAGACATTTAGATAAAGCTAAATCAGAGTTTCTTTCTATAGCTTCTCATCAATTACGTACCCCTATTTCATCTTTAAAAGGTTATCTTTCTATGATTTTAGATGGAGATTATGGAAAAATACCAATCAAGATTAAAAGAATATTAAATGGTTTATTTGAAAGTTCAGCCCGTTTATCACGGACTATTAATATTTTTTTAGATGTTTCTCGTATTGAAGATGGTAAATTTCATTTAGCTAAAAAATCAACCAATATAGACTCTTTAATTATTAGTGTTTTAGAAGAATTAAAAAATGAAGCTCAACAAAAAGGTTTACAATTAAAGTATCAGAAATCTTGTCAAAAAAAAGATCTTTTTTCTTTAATTGATTCTGCTAAAATAAGAGAAGTTATTTTAAATTTAATAGATAATGCCCTTAAATACACTAAAAAAGGAACAGTGCTTATTAATCTTATTTGTCAGAAAAAAAATTTAAAATTTAGTGTTCAGGATAAAGGCATTGGTATTGTGGCCGAAGATTTACCTTTATTATTTAAAAAGTTTGTCCGAGGAAAAGGCGCTTTTAATATTTATACTGGAGGTTCTGGTTTAGGATTATTTGTCGCTCAAAAAATTATTGAAGATCATCAAGGTCGTATTTGGGTGGAGAGTAAAGGAAAAAATAAAGGAAGTACTTTTAGTTTTTCTTTACCAATTTATAAAAAAGTTAAATAATAATATATATGAAAACAGTTAATGCTTTAATTTTTCTCATTTTATCTTTTTTTATTGTTGTTATTATTTTTACCTTTTTAAAGAAAAATAATTTTTTTGAACCAGTTAATGTAGGACAAAGTATAGATTGTTATTCTGAAAAAATAGAAGATTCCGTTTTAAATTTATCAGCAAAATTAAAATATATTGATGCTTTTATCAGTTTTAATAATATACCTTTAGATGATAATATTTCTAATAGTTTAGGAGAATTAAATATAGAATTAGATAAGAGAACTATTATTTTTGATTATATTTGGTCTAAAATACCTTTAAGTAGTTTATGTGATCTAGTAGAATTAGAAGAAGTTAAGTCTGTCTTTACTCTTCATAATAAATAATATGAATTTAAAGAGTTTACAAGATATAAAGAATTTAAAAGGACAAAGAGTTCTTTTACGTTTAGATTTAAATATTTATTTAAAAAATAAAAAAGTAGTGAAAGAAAGTATTTGGAGATTAACTAAAGTTTTACCAACCCTTAAATATTTAAGTAAGAAAAAAGCGAAAGTAATTATTATTGCTCATTTAGGTCGTCCGCAGGGCAGAGATTATAATTTATCTCTTTTACCGATAGCTAAATATCTGGGGAAGTTAATGAAAAAAGAAATAGAATTTTGGTCTGCTGATTTTCAGGAATATTATGAAGATAGTTTAGCTTTAACTGAAGGGCAAATAGTAATGCTTGAAAATATTCGTTTTTATGAAAGAGAGACTATTAATTGTCAGAGATTAGCTAAAGCCTTAAGTAAATTAGGTGATTTATATATTAATGATGCTTTTGCTGTCATTCATCGTCAGCATTCTTCTCTTTTAGCTATTACAAAATATTTACCAAGTTATGCTGGTTTTTTAATAAAAGAAGAAGTAAAGATCTTAGAAAAAGTAATGAAGAAAAAGAAAGGATTAATAGCTATATTGGGAGGAGCCAAAGTTAAAACTAAAATTAAATTATTAAAGAGATTTATTAAAATTTCTGATAAAATATTATTAGGAGGTGTTTTAGCTAATACTTTTTTAAAAGCGCAGGGCTATAATATGGGTCTTAGTATTATTGAAAAAGATAGTCTTAATTTAGCTCAGAAATTAATTAATAAAAAAATAGTTTTACCTTTAGATTTTTCTGTTGCTTCTAGCCTGAAGAGTAAAAAATATAAAGTAGTAATGAGAGATTATATTCCTTCTCAGGGTTCAGCTTTAGATATTGGTCCTCAAACAGTAAAAGAATATAGTATAATATTAAAGTCAGCCAGCTTAATTATTTGGAATGGTCCTTTAGGTTATTTTGAAAATATTAATTTTAGAAAAGGTTCTAAAAATTTAGCGCAAGAAATAATAAAACTTAAAAAGAAAATTATTATTGGTGGTGGCGAAACAGTTTATTTACTTACTAAACATAAATTAAGAGATAAATTTTATTTTGTTTCCACAGGAGGTGGAGCAATGTTAGCTTTTTTAGAAGGTTCTTCTTTACCTGCTTTAGAAAAATTAAAAAAATATGCCTGATAAAATAAAAAAAATAAAAGCTTTAGAAATATTAGATTCAAGAGGTAATCCTACTTTACAAGTTACTGTAGAGTTAGCTAATGGTTTAAAAGGTTTAGCTAAAGTACCTTCCGGAGCTTCAAGAGGAAGTTTCGAAGCTTTTGAATTAAGAGATAAAGATCAAAGCAGATATCAAGGTTTAGGGGTCTTAAAAGCTGTAGAGAATATAAATAATATTATTTCTCAAGAATTAGAAGGATTAAGAGTAGGAGAACAAAGAGAAATAGATAACTTATTAATTAAATTAGATGGTACAAAAAATAAAAGTAAATTAGGTGCTAATGCTATTTTAGGTGTTTCTTTAGCTTTAGCTGTCACAGCTGCTAAATCAGTTTCTTTACCATTATATAAGTATTTAAGGAATATTTATAATCCTCATCTTAAAGAATTTAAATTACCAAGGCCTGTAGTTAATCTTATTAACGGTGGTGTGCATGCTAGTACTAATATTAATATTCAAGAGTTTTGGATTATACCAATAAAAGCTCAGGTCTTTTCTCATCAGTTAAGACAAGCTAGTGAAGTATTTCATGCTTTAGGTTCTCTTTTAGAAGCCACAGGATATGATACTGATTTAGGTAATGAAGGTGGCTATGCTCCTCAGGTTAAGTCTCATCGAGAAGTTTTTAATTTTATAAGACAAGCTATTGAAAATAGTAATTATAGTTTAGAAGATATTGTATTTGGTATAGATGTGGGAGCTAATGAATTATATAAGACAGATACTAATACTTATCAGTTTAGTTTAGAAAAACATAGTTTTAATTCTCTAGAATTAATTAATTATTATTTAGATTTAATAGCTGATTATCCTTTACAATTTATAGAAGATCCTTTTGCTGAAGATGATTGGGATGCTTGGCAAAAATTTAGTAAAAATAGTATTATTAAAGATAATAATATTAAATTAATAGGCGATGATTTATTTGTTACTAATATTACTAGATTTAAGAAAGGTTTAGATTTAGGAGTAGCTAATACTATTTTAATTAAACCTAATCAAATAGGTACTTTAACAGAAACTTTTGCGACTCTCAAATTAGCTCAAGATCATGATTATAAGATTATAATATCTCATCGTAGTGGAGAAACCACTGATACCTTTATTGCTGATTTAGCTGTTGCTGTGCAAGCTGATTATATTAAAACAGGTTCTACTGCTCGAGGAGAAAGAATAGCAAAATATAATCGTTTATTAAATATTGAAGCAGAATTATGAAGAATAATAAAAAGAAAAGACCAGCTTTATTAATAATCTTAGATGGTTGGGGTTTAAGTAATAAGATTAATGGTAATGCTATTACTTTAGCTGCTACTCCTTATTTTGATTCTTTTTTAGAGAATTATGCGTATAGTACATTAAATGCTTCGGGTCAATATGTTGGTTTACCAAAAGGGCAAGCTGGTAATTCTGAAGCTGGACATATGAATATTTCTGCTGGTTTTGTTGTGGAACAAGATGCTTTAACTATAAATAGAAGTATTGATCAGGGTACTTTTTTTAAGAATCAAGTTTTTATAGAAGCTAGTAAACATGTTATTAAATATAAATCAGATATTCATTTAATAGGTTTACTTTCTGAAAATAGTAGTCCTCATGCTAGTAAAGAACATATTAAATCTTTAATTAACTTATTTTTAAGGCAAACAAAACAAAATATTTATTTACATTTTTTTACTGATGGTCGAGATAGTTCAGTTTTTTCTGCTTTAAAAGTATTACCTAGTATTTTAAATAATTTTGATAAAAAAAGAGTTAAATTAGCTAGTATTATTGGTCGTTTTTATGCTATGGATAGAAAGAATTCTTGGTCGAGAACTAAATTAGCTTATGAAGCTTTAGTTTTAGGGAAAAGCATTACAGCTCGGAATGGTTTAGAAGCTATTAACCAGGCTTATAATAGAGGAGAAAGTGATGAATTTATTATGCCAACTGTGATTACTCATCAAGGTAAACCTTTAGGAACTATTAATGATAATGATGCTGTTGTTTTCTTTAACTTACGTTCAGATAGAGCACGACAATTAACAAAAGCTTTAGTACAAAAGAATTTTAACAAAAGAAATCCTAATTCTTTTAAAAGAATTAGAAAAATTAAAAATTTATTTTTTGTTGCTTTAACAGATTTTGGTCGAGATTTAGATAATGTTTTAACAGCTTTTCCTAGTATAGATATTCCCCATACTTTAGTAGATGTTTTGAGTGATCGTCGACAATTATATATAGCAGAGAGAGAAAAATATGCTCATGTTACTTATTTTTTTAATGGTGGTTATGATCGAGCTACTCGAGGGGAAAAAAGATTATTTTTACCCTCTCCAGATGTAGTTTCTTATAATTTAGCACCAGCGATGAGCCTACCTTTATTAACAACTAAAGTAATTAATTTTATTAAAAATGATCAATATGATTTTATAACCCTTAATGTAGCTAATCCTGATATGGTTGGTCATTCTGGCGATTTAGAAGCTAGTATTAAAGCTGTTGAAGAAGTTGATAAATGTCTGGGGGCTTTAGTAAAAGTTATTAATAAGAAAAAAGGTTTTACTATTATTACTGCTGATCATGGTAATATAGAAGAAATGATAGATCATGAAACAGGAGAAATTCGTACAATGCATACTACTAATTTAGTACCCTTTATAATAGTAGATAAGTATAAGAAGTATAAGTTAAAAAAGAAAGGTAAATTAGCTAATATTGCGCCTACTATTTTAGAAATTTTAAAAATAAATAAACCAAAATCAATGAAAGCTAAATCCTTAATTATTAAATAAATGCCAATACCTAAACCAGTAGTTTTGATAGTTTTAGATGGCTTTGGGATAGCTCCTTCTTCCAGAGCTAATGCTATTTCTTTAGCTAAAACACCTAATTTTGATAAATATGCTTCGCATTATCCTATTATGCCCTTAGCTGCTTCTGGAGAGGCAGTAGGATTGTCCTGGGGAGAAGTGGGTAATTCAGAAGTAGGTCATTTAGCCTTAGGTTCGGGTTTAATAAATTATCAGGATTTACCACGTATTACAAAATCTATTAATGAAAAATCTTTTTTTAAAAATAAAATATTTCTGAAAGCTTGTCAGCATGTTAATATTAATAATAGTGATTTGCATTTAATAGGTTTAGTAAGTTCAGGAGGAATACATAGTTTTAATGAACATCTCTATGCTTTAGTAGAATTAGCACAAAAAGAAAAAGTAAAAAGAGTTTTTATTCATGCTTTTTTAGATGGCCGTGATGTCCCTTATAATAGTGGTTTAAATTTTATTACTAAATTAGAAGCTAAGTTAAAAGATATTGGTTTAGGAGAAATAGCTAGTATTACGGGTCGTTTTTATGCTATGGATAGGGATAATAATTGGGAGAGAATAGAGAAAACTTATCAAGCTTTAGTACAAGGAAAATCTTCTAATACTTTTCTTCGTTCTTTACAAGCTATTAAAGAATCCTATAAAAAAGAAATTTGGGATGAAGAATTTATCCCAACAGTAATTACTAATAAAGAAGGGCAAGCAAAAGGAGTAATTAAGGATAAAGATGCAGTTATCTTTTTTAACTTCCGCTCTGATAGAGCGCGACAATTAACAAAAGCTTTAATTCTTCCTGGTTTTGAAAAATTCCCGAGACCATATTTTAAAAACTTATTTATGGCAACCATGACAGAATACGAAAAAGATTTACCAGTAGAAGTAGCTTTTAAAAATGTTCTCATAGATAATCCTTTATCTAAAATTATAGCCCAAGCCGGTTTAAAACAAATCCATATAGCAGAAACAGAAAAATATGCCCATGTTACTTATTTTTTTAATGGCGGCAATGAAAAAATATATACCGGAGAAGAAAGAATATTAATTCCTTCTATTCATGTTTCTAGTTATGATCAAAAACCAGCGATGTCTGCTAGAGAAATAGCTACTCGGACAGGACAAGCTATTAAAGAAGGTTTAAGTGATTTTATAGTTGTTAATTTTGCTAATGCTGATATGGTTGGTCATACAGGTAATTTACAAAAAACTATTGAAGCTATTGAAATTTTAGATAATTTAATAGGAGAAATAGTAGATACTGTGTTATCATATGAAGGTGTTATTTTAATTACTGCTGATCATGGTAATGCCGAAGAAATGTATAACTTACAAACAGGAGAAATAAATAAAGAACATACTAATAATAGTGTTCCTTTATTTATTATAGGACAACAATATGCTGGGAAAAGTGTTATTACTGGTTTAAGTGGTACAGATTTAAGTCATATTACACCGGTGGGAGTTTTATCTGATGTGACGCCAACAATTTTAAAGATTATGGGTATTAAAAAACCTCCTTCAGTAACAGGTAATTCTTTAATTTAGAAAATAAATAATAGTAAAGGTTAAAATTATTCCAGTTAGTATGCCGGCTAATACTTCTATTTTCTTATGACCGAATTTTTCTCCTAAAACAGGATATTTATATTCTTTATCATCTGGTAATTCTTTTATCAATTCATTAATAATTTTACCATGTTCACCTAAATGCCATCTAATTCCGGAAGCATCTTTAAAAGTAATTAAAGCTAAAACAATACTGATCGCAAAAGTGGGGGAGCCAAGGCCTTCATAATAAGCAATAGTTATTAATAAAGAAGTTACTAAAGCAGAATGAGTAGAAGGTAAACCACCGTAACTAAGAATAGTTTGCCAATTAAAATTCCCTTTCATAATAATAATAATATTTTTTATTATTTGAGTAAGAATCATTACTATGATTGGAATAAGAAATAGTTTATAAATCATAAATTAAAAATTAATAATAAGTTAATCATAAATTAAAATGGATATTTTGGCAATTTTATTTTTAAGTATAGTACAGGGATTAACAGAATGGTTACCCATTTCTAGTTCAGGACATTTAGTAATCTTTGAAAAAATATTTAACATTCCTTCTTCTTTAGAATTTGATATTTTTTTACATTTAGCGAGTTTTTTAGTTATTTTAATATTCTTTCAAAAGGAAATAGGAAAAATAATTAAAGAAAAAAGTAATTGGCTTTATTATC
>MPMF02160601.1_pt1 | contig 11267 bp, 10 predicted proteins | sample 1617271 | NCBI WGS metagenome assembly MPMF02 (sample SAMN05944812, study PRJNA350692) | marine metagenome | biome: marine; feature: ODZ; material: water; isolation source: 120 m water sample prefiltered with 30 um filter, filtered on to 0.2 um... | place: Pacific Ocean | collected 2012-04-09... | reverse complement strand
TGACAGCAATGCCTGGGTAATTCCTGAGTGGAGCCGAGCCGGCAAAGCAATGGTGGAGCGATGCAGCCAGGGGGTAGCCCAAGATTCCGATATGCGGCTACTGCAGCAGGCCGCCAGAGAACTTCTATTAGCCCAATCCTCTGACTGGAGTTTCATTCTGCGAGCAGGCACAACCACGGAACTTGCGAAAGAACGCATCCATCGCCACCTCAATCGCTTCTGGCAATTAATGCACGCCATAAACACCAAGGAGCCGTTGCCAGAAGATTGGCTAACCACTCTTGAGTCAGAAGATGGCCTCTTCCCATTAATTCAAGCGGCGGACTGGGCTCAACTGGCCAACTAATAGGAAGATGCTCCAAACATCAACCCCAATCTGAGCTCCCAAGACGAAATCCAGAACAGCCGCAGCATCACCATCAACAGACGATGCAGAGGCAGCGTATTTGCTAAAAAGCCTGACCAATCCTCCCTTGGCAACTGAAAGAACGTGGCAAAAAAACTACGTAAGCGAGCTTCATCGAAGGTCATCAGTCGCCGTAAACCAAACTGATAAAGACGATGTCGCTGCACCAGCTCCGAAGACCAAAGCTCTTGCCATCCTTTCCGAGCCAACGCGGAAGAATCGAGAGGAGGTTCAACAGCCATAGCCATAGCCAACTTCTTTGCCAATGTCGGAGCTCGACGCAACAAAGCTCCAACCATGTAGCCAGAAGCAGGGTGAACCATGCTTGCGGCCCCACCAAAGGCAAGTAAAGGCTGACTTCGATCTGGCAAGGGCAGGTTCATCGGAAACAGGCAACGCTCCTCATGGATCACTTCTTTAACCTCCACCCCACGATGAGAAAGGCGTAACTGCAGTCTTTCCCTGAGCTCGTCCCAAGACAAAGGGGGTGAGTAGGCCAAAGAAGTCTCCTCCACGAAAAAGATTCCCTCACCCAAATCCATGGCATAAAGAAAGCTGGGAGGTTGCTCTCGTTGATTTTCACTGAGATGGTCGGGCCGAAAATCCATCAAAACGAATTGACCCAAAGCCACTGGTGGTGAACTAAAACGTGCCACCAATCCATAGGCTGCCTGCTCAGCTACTGGACCATGATCAGGGCGTTGAATAAATCTACTGCGATGACCACTGGCATCGATAACAACTCGAGCTCGATATGTGTTGCCAGAACGACAGAAAACTTCCGTATCAGCACCCACCACATTTATCTGCACAGCGGTTTCAACACTCCAGCTCATTTCGCCACAGCGATGTAGCAATGCTCGTTGCAAAGCTTCCTGATCAAAGAGGCCGTAGTCAAAATGATGTTGAGTTGGTGCGAGGCCCTGCTCGCCGACACCATCACCGAAGTAGCTGACTGTGTTAATCCAGCGTTGGCCAAGCAGAGAAGCCATCCCGAGTGACTCAAGTTCCTCAGCCCAGATGCCATAAGTATTGGGCCATGGTTGATCTGGTGTGTGCGAGGCGAGAGCCGTAACTGACAGGCCTTGCTCTACTAATTCAGCAACGATGCAAAGTGCCGCTGGACCGGCTCCCATCACCAACACATCCGTAGAGATGGTCAATGTCAGCTGGAGGAGGAGGCGTCTACCCCAGCAGCATCACTGGAGTCAGATCCATCTTCAGACTGGTCTTCAGGCTCAGGTGGAACCAACACCACCTCTGAGAGGTGATCACCAGCATCCAAACGCTGAAGTCGAACACCAGTAGCAGCTCTGGACTGCTGCGGTATCTGATCAGCACTGGTACGCACAATCACGCCGCGCTCGCTCACCAACAAGAGCTCTTCTCCGTGGCCAAGCACCCTTAAACCCACTAGCTGGTCACCTTCCCGCCTGAACTTCATGGCACGCAAACCCATGCCTGCACGTTTCTGCAAACGGAACTGATTTACAGGCACCCGCTTGCCCAATCCACTTGCGGAAGCAACAAGCACCCATGGCCCCTCACTGACGGCGACCACCTCTGCGCCGTCAGCCGAATCGTCCTCATTGCTCTGAGCAACCTGATCGGCGAGCTCTATTGGCAACACATCCATGCTCACCAACGAATCTCCACCACGCAAATTCATAGCCCTAACGCCACGAGCAGTCCTTCCCAAGGGGCGCAATTCCTGATCACAGAGGCGGAAGTGGATTGTCATCCCAGCCCTAGAAGCAATCAACACACTGTCACCAGGGACAGCCAGCCTCACCCAAGTAAGGGCATCGCCCTCCTCTAAGCCAATGGCAATCAAACCATTAGCGCGAATCTTGCTGAAAGCTGATAAACAGGTGCGCTTGATAAATCCTCCTTTGGTCAACATCAACAAGTGGGTGTCGTCATCAAAGGAAATAACTGACAACAAGGAGGTGATTGCCTCTTCTCGAGGAATTGGCAAGAGCTGAACAACCGGGGTGCCCTTCGCGGTACGACTGCACTGAGGCACGCGATAAGCAGGAAGGGCGTAAGAGACCCCACGATCACTGAACAGCAACAGCGTGTCATGGTCATTGCAACTGATGAACAGCTTCACTGCCTCCTCGCCTTGACTACGGGTGCCTGCCTTACCTCGTGTGCCACGGCTAGTGGCCTCAAACTCGCTTACCGGCATACGTTTGAGATAACCAGTCTCGGTGAGCAACACCACAGAACGCTCGTTAGCGATTAGATCAATGTCCTCAAGCCCCCCAGCAAGATCAAGGATCTCAGTACGCCGAGACAAGCAATGCTTCTCGCGCAGCTTGGCCAATTCCTCTTGGATTAAGCCAAATACACGCTCACGCCGGCCAAGGATGTCTTTGAAGTCGGCAATCTTGGTGACAAGATCCTCATGCTCCAAACGAATTTTGTCGGCCTCTAAAGCGGTAAGTCGCCGAAGCTGCATCTGAAGAATGGCATCCGCCTGAATCTCTGTGAGGCCATGGATCGCCTGCAACTGCTGCCGAGCTGTAGCGGCATCAGAGGCCGCACGAATCAAAGCGATGATCGGGTCCAGCTGATCGAGCGCCAGCAAAAGACCAAGCAGGATGTGATCACGTTCCTCAGCTTTACGCAATAAATAACGTGTCCTTCGTTCAATCGTTTCAACGCGAAAGTCGAGGAATACCTGCAACATCTTGCGCAGGGTGAGCAGTATCGGCTCGCTGTTAACAAGCGCCAACATGTGAGCACTGAAGTTGCTCTGTAGAGGAGTGAGCTTGAAAAGATTGTTAAGTACTACCTGGGGGTAGGCATCACGTCGCAATTCCACAACGATACGCATTCCATCGCGATCGCTTTCATCACGAATGTCTGAAATACCTTCCAGCTTCTTATCATTCACCATTTCTGCAATTCGCTCAATCAGCGCTGCTTTATTTGTCTGATATGGCAATTCAGTAATAATCACAGCATCGCGATCCGGTCGACCAGGCACCTCAATCGTTTCAATATTCGCCACACCGCGCATCGTCACCGAACCGCGACCCGAGAGGTAGGTCTCACGGATGCCACTACGTCCAAGGATCTGGCCACCGGTAGGGAAATCCGGACCAGGAATGATCTCCATTAGCTGATAATCACTAAGCTCTGGGTTGTCAATCAGAGCCTGCAAGCCATCAATCAATTCAGTGAGATTGTGAGGTGGAATGTTGGTAGCCATTCCAACGGCGATCCCTGAAGAGCCATTCAGCAACAACTGCGGAATACGAGCCGGCAACACCGTCGGCTCCTGTTGAGAGCCATCAAAATTATCAGCAAAATCAACTGTCTCTGCCTCTATATCCTCAAGCAAGCTGTCCGTAGTTAAAGACTGAAGCCGCGATTCGGTATATCGCATAGCCGCAGGTGGATCATTGTCGACCGAACCGAAATTGCCATGACCATCGATCAATGGCATTTGCATGGAAAAATCCTGAGCCATGCGAACCAGAGCGTCATAGACGGCGGTATCTCCATGGGGGTGGTATTTCCCCAAGACCTCACCAACAACGCGTGCACACTTTCGATAGGGCCTATCGCTGGTCAGGCCCAACTCATACATCGCATAAAGGATGCGCCTATGAACCGGCTTGAGGCCATCGCGGGCATCCGGCAACGCACGCCCAACGATCACACTCATCGCGTACTCCAAATAGGAGCGCGACATCTCATTGCGCAGATCGGTCTGGATAATCCGATCGTCGGACTCGCCGGGACCGCCGCTACTGGGTCCGACTGGATCCGCCATAAAAAAGCTAGTTGCCAGCCTTAAGGTTATCTCGGCAACAGATGAATTGAGCTGCCAGCATCAATAAAGTCCACCACTGCCACTGTGAGGGCTTAATACAGCTAGAGCCTCAGTACTAAATAGCTCTCTTAAGCTGCTTTATATTCTGCTATTTGGAACATGAGCCCGGTTGAGGAATCCAACTCAGAGGGAGCCTCTGGAGAGACTGAAGGCGTCAGATCCTCATCGGAAGGCACTAGTACTAGTGGCGGCACCTCATCGACCACAAATGAATTTTCAGTCAAGCCAGCTGATCTAACAGCCACAGACACCACCAGTGCTGTTACCAAGACATCAGAACAGCAAGAAGCTGCTACAGCACAAAAGAAACCTGAAACATATAAACCGATCACTACCTCTACAGACCCAACACCAACAGAAGCCTCAGCCACTGCAAAAGAGTTTGAGCAGTCAATACAACTAACAGCCAAGCCAGCCGATGTGACATTCACACAAACGAGCGCTGCTGTTCCCAAGGAATCAGCTCAACAACAAACTGCTCCAACACAAGACAAACCGGCAATCCCCAAGCCGAGCTCCATCCCTGCAACATCAACAGCATCAACCACTGACAATCAACCAAAAGCTGAAGGGACGCTCACACAAGCCAGCACTGCTGTTCCCAAGGCATCAGCTCAACAACAAACTGCTCCAACACAAGGCAATCCGGCAATCCCCAAGCCGAGCTCCATCCCTGCAACACCAACACCTAAACAGGAGCCCGACACGGGTGACAAAGCAAAGGAGAGGGCACTGCTAGCAGAAAAAGTGCGCAACTTGTTCAAGATGAGCACCTGGTTCAAGCCCAACAATCAGGCAAACCAATTGCAACAGGTGCGTCAAGTTGCCGTTTTAGTTGCTTGGCTGATCGCACTAGTGATTTTTGTTCGTGTATACGGTGGAATTTTGTTAATCATTGAGAGTGTGCCTCTGGCCCCCTCTCTGTTCGAAATGGCCGGCATCATTTGGCTGGCATGGTTTTCCGTCACCCGTCTAATTCGCAGTCAAGATCGCCAAGAAGTGATCTCCAGCGTTCGCTCTCGATGGCATGCCTTCAGCGGGTCAAAGCAAACACCTGATTCTTCCAACTGACAACACAGCTAAATCACCGCCTACCTCTCCTCCTAAACCCAAATCAGAGCTAACAATGAAGCGGTAATGACAGCAAGTGCTGGCTGAAGGTCAAATTTGAGCCTCCCCAGTTGGTAACTTGGCTGGACTTTATTGCGCCTGCGGTGAATATTCAGCTCGGACGCACAAAGGTTGTTCGCCGGGCCTATGGAATCGACGAAACCGCTCTTGTCCCGAGCGGCCGAACCGTAGACCCTGAGATCACAAACACCTACTGGAAGCTCGCAGGCATCGAACGCGAGATACCGATCATTGCCAGCGCCATGGATAGCGTGGTCGATGTGAATATGGCGGTTGAACTCTCACGCCTTGGAGCCCTCGGCGTACTGAACCTAGAAGGAGTCCAGACCCGTTACGAAGACCCCTACCCGGTACTGGAGCAGATGTCCGCAGTCAACAAGGACTCCTTCATACCGCTAATGCAGGAGATCTACAGCAAACCTGTGCAAGAGGAACTGATATCTCAACGCATTCAAGAGATTAAAGATCAAGGTGGGATTGCTGCGGTGAGTGGTACACCCGTGGCTGCAATGCGCTTTAGTAAAACTATTGCAGAAGCAGGAGCCGACCTCTTCTTCGTACAGGCCACAGTTGTTTCTACTGAACACTTAGGCCCTGAGGGACAAAAAACTCTCGACATTGAGGCCCTCTGCCAAGACATGGGGGTGCCAGTGGTGATTGGCAACTGTGTCACCTACGAAGTCGCTCTCAAACTGATGCGTGCTGGTGCCGTCGGCGTGATGGTTGGCATCGGTCCCGGTGCTGCCTGCACTTCCCGTGGGGTTCTAGGTGTGGGGATACCCCAGGCCACTGCCGTTGCGGACTGCGCTGCCGCTCGTGAGGACTACGAGAAAGAGAGTGGCAGATATGTGCCAATCGTTGCAGATGGCGGCATCGTTACAGGTGGTGATATCTGTAAATGCATTGCCTGCGGTGCCGATGCAGTGATGATCGGATCTCCAATCGCTAGGGCCGAAGAAGCCCCTGGTCAAGGCTTTCACTGGGGCATGGCCACTCCTAGCCCCGTTCTCCCAAGGGGCACCAGAATAAATGTGGGTTGTACTGGCAGCTTGGAACGCATCCTTCGAGGCCCAGCGCTGCTAGACGATGGGACCCATAACCTTCTTGGCGCTCTCAAGACTTCTATGGGCACTCTTGGAGCACAAACGATCAAAGAGATGCAACAGGTTGAGGTGATAATCGCCCCATCTCTGCTCACCGAAGGGAAGGTTTACCAAAAGGCTCAGCAGCTGGGTATGGGCAAGTAAACATTCCAACCACAAGCTGTTACTCGTTGGACCTGTACGAGAGCAGAGCTAGTATGAATTCGTGAGGGCTAATGCCCACACACTCCTCACACACACACCGGCCCGATGAATTCGGGCTTTTAGTATTACCTGCAAGTCACCGTCACAGTTCGCACCGCTAAGGGCAGCAAAACCCGAATACAAGTAAAGCGGTTGCTAAATTTGGTGAATTACAACGAACTAAGGAATGTCCAGCGCAGCCGCCGTAACAGACGCTTCCTTCGAACAAGACGTCCTTCAGAGCGATGTGCCAGTGCTGGTTGATTTCTGGGCTCCCTGGTGTGGCCCATGCCGCATGGTTGCTCCGATTGTTGATGAGATTGCCAAGGAATTCGAGAGCAAAATCAAAGTTTTCAAACTCAACACAGACGAAAACCCCAACGTCGCCAGCCAATACGGCATTCGCAGTATCCCCACTCTGATGGTTTTCAAGGGAGGTCAAAAGGTCGACACCGTTGTTGGCGCAGTACCTAAGGCCACCCTCTCTGGAACCATTTCCAAATACCTCTGAAGCTAAATTCAAATTCGGCCCTGGCCCTCCTAGAGCGCCCTGTATCTGGTTCAATTCCTGATATGGCTAGCAAACCAGATATCGGAGGGGTTCTTTGACACCACGCCTAGGCCTAATTGATTACGGCATGGGCAATCTGCACTCAGTGCAGAGAGCCTTTGAAAGGCTCAATAAGGCTCTTCATATAGTTCGCCGACCAGCCGACCTCAGCAACTGTGATGCATTGATCTTGCCGGGTGTAGGTGCCTTTGATCCAGCAATGGTGCACCTTGAGCAAACCCAACTAGTGCCAGACCTCAAAAAATGGGTAAAGGGAGGGCAACCACTTCTAGGTATATGCCTGGGTCTTCAACTGTTGTTTGAATCCAGTGATGAAGGCAATGCAAGGGGTCTAGGTCTACTGAAAGGGCACGTTCAACGATTGCCCTCTAATCAAAGCGAACGTATTCCCCACATGGGCTGGGCTCCTCTACAGCAGCAGAACAACTGCCCCCTAATTGAAAAGGATGAACCAATTGACTGGATGTATTTCGTGCATTCCTATGCAGCTGTCCCCAGTCAAGGCGTAGATCTAGCTGCAACAGCACCTTTTGGCCAAACCAGCATCACCGCAATGGTATGGAAAGGCCGACTAGGTGCATGTCAATTTCACCCAGAAAAATCTGCCAAAGCAGGCGAGCGCTTACTGAAACGCTGGTTGCATTGGCTTGAAAATGGAGCGAAACCTCTACCGTGAGTGGCCAGCTAAGGCTCTCCGGTGGGCGAAAGCTTAAGAGTCCCGTTGGCCAAGGCACACGACCCACCACCGCTCGTGTACGGGAAGCAGTGATGAACCTTCTCGCCTCACACCTAGGTGGCTGCTATTGGCTAGATCTTTGTAGCGGCAGTGGCGTAATGGGCTGTGAGGCTTTGCAAAGCGGTGCACGAAGGGTTGTAGCTGTTGAGTGCAATGCCAAAACCGCCCGAATCTGTCAAGCCAACCTGATTGCTACGGCCTCTGGCCTTTCCCAGACGAGCAACATAGAAGTAATCCGTCAAGACGTACTGAGCTGGTTAAGGAAAGGTTTTTATGCAGCCAAATTCTGTGAACCATGGAGAGGGCATAACCCTGGTTTCAACGTTGTCTACTTCGATCCCCCATATTCATCAAAACTGTATTCAGAAGTTCTTAAAGCCCTACTTGAAGGCCAATGGCTTCAGGAAAATGCCGTGGTGATCTGTGAGCATGCCGCAGACTTCAAACTTGAAGCCCCATTGCCATGGCTTGAACAAGATCGCCGCATCTATGGAGGCAGCGCCCTACTGTTAATCAACCCTCCAAAACACTATCCCGTCGGTACTGATTCCAGGCAGACACAAATAGTCCAAGCAACGTGACTGGTATCAGACCTAGAACAATTCCGCACAGAAGAGGTTCGATCATGGCCTCGCGCTCAGTTGAAGGATTAAGCACAATTGTTTCATGCGCCTGAAGTCACCGTGACAGGCCCGTCATCAACCGCTGCAGCAAACACTCAAAGAAGTCCCAGACTTATTGGAGCCCTGATAGTGGTTGCGGCAGCGACATGCATTGCAATTTTGTTATGGGTAATGGGAGCCTCACAGCCAGACCCCTACGTCAACGCGACTCTTGATCTGAAGGGGTCATTAGAGCAAGGAGGTCAGCTATTCCGCATAAACTGCGCTGGCTGTCATGGAATCTCTGCTCAGGGACACTTGGGGCCGAATCTGCTTGATGTGAGCGAACGCCGCAACGACGCCCAACTGATCAAGCAGATCGTGAGCGGCAACACACCACCAATGCCCAGATTCCAGATGGAGCCTCAAGAGATGGCCGACTTACTGGCCTATCTGCATTCACTGAATTGAATACGCAGATCAAGCAAATCCCAACCACAGTTGTTCTGGTGGAGCCTGCTGGCCCATTGAATGTAGGCAGCGTGGCCAGACTCTGCGCCAACTTCGGGGTGCAAGAACTACGCCTGGTATCTCCCCGCTGCGATCCCACCAATTCAGAGGCGCGTCGCATGGCTGTCCATGGCATCGCATTGCTTGAGCAGGCAAAAAAGTTTTCTTGCCTACTGGATGCCGTGGCTGACTGTCACCGTGTGGTGGCCAGCTGCGGAAGATCAGATCATGGCGACATTCCCCTGCAATCGCCAGAACAAGCTCTGCCATGGTTACTCAACAGCATTGGCTCAGAACCAGTGGCCCTAGTGTTCGGCCGTGAAGACAGGGGCTTAACCAACAATGAACTTCAACTCGCCCAGCGTGTAATCACCCTGCACAGCTCCTCTAGCTATCCATCTCTCAACCTTTCGCATGCGGTAGCAGTAGTGCTTCATGAGCTACAACGCTGCAAATTGCAACAACAACTCAATAACGAACAATCTGCATCCCCCGACCCAGCCTCACCTCGTCAGCTCGATGCTTACTTAACAGACGCCCAGACTCTCCTGTTAGAGGTGGGATTTCTTCTAGAACATACGGCCCAGGCCCGCATGGCAAAAGTACGAGGCCTTCTTCAACGCGCTGCTGTCCGTCCCCAGGAAGTAGCCCTGCTTCGAGGGATGGTCAGACAACTGCGATGGGCCATCCATTCACGTCACTCTTAACCTCAGCCAAACTCAAGGTCTTCACTTCCTTGTCAAGCAGTCGCCCCTACCGCAGCCGCTCAAGTTGGGATCGTCCCCTAAGACTTTTATTGCGTCTGATCTTGATGGGCATAGGACTCGGTGTGATTACAGGTTCTGCCCTCAAAATGCTGGCCCCACAGGTAAAGCAAGGAAAGCTGGACTTACCGGAGTGGCTAACCCAACAAAGTTGGCTCCCAGTGAAAGGCCTATCTAATCGCCTCGAAAGCTCTGAGCAGAGCATCACAACCATGCTCAGCACAGGCAAAGGATTGCAGTTGGGCAATTTCCAAACAAAGCAAGAACTCACAACGCTGAGCAGCCGCTGGAAAGAAATGGCCGCTCAACATAAGGAGTTACAAGCCAGCGCATTCTTATTAGTGCTTGATGACGGCCGCTATGCAGAACTATCCCCAGATACAGCGATGCCTGCTGCCAGCTCGATAAAGACACCAATACTGCTAGCAGCACTTGAACTAATCGATTCCGGTCAGCTCAACTGGAATGAACCCCTGAAGCTCACCAAAGAAGTTGTCGGTGGTGGCGCCGGATGGATGGCAACTAAACCTCTTGGCACCCGCTTCCCTACCTACGAAGTTGCCACCGAAATGATGCGAGTTAGCGATAACACCGCCACCAACCTTCTTATTCAACGTATCGGTGGTAAGGAAGTGCTGAATGCACGATTCAATGCTCTTGGCCTGAGTTCAACAATGGTGAACAACTGGTTGCCTGATCTAAACGGCACAAATACCACCAGCACCCGCGACCTTGCACGGGCTATCGCACTAGTTGACACCGGAAAAGTCCTCAGCCCACGTACCCGAGATCTTTTCCGAGAAGTAATGGACACATCCATCAGCAACCGCCTATTACCTGGTGGATTTCTGAAAGGTCTGGGCGGCAAACAAGGAGAACCCAATAACAGCCTCCTAGCGAAGGGTTATCGCATTTACAACAAGACCGGTGATATCGGCATCGCTTATGCCGATGCAGGACTAATCGAACTACCTGATGGCAGCCGCGCAGTGGCAGGTTTCATGGTTAAAGGCCCCTTTAACGACCCACGCTCTACGGAACTAATCCGCAACATGGCAGCCGCTATGGCTCCTGTCCTGAAACCAAAAGCATCACCACCTAGAGCAGATTCAACGCAACGCAACCAGCCATGAAGCGACCCGCCCTGCTATCGATTGCCCTGCTCTCTCTGCCAGTAGCAGTGCTAACTACCACTGTTGTCATTGCAGCTCCCAACTTTGAATTAGAACGAAGACAGCAGCAAGTCAGGCCACTGCCAGGCAAGCTTGACAGAGTGCTGATGGTTAATGACAACAACCCGGAACTAATTACAACTGAGGGGATCTTGATCTCCACCTTCCCTAGCAAAAAAACTCAAAATTCCAGCCCTGAAACTGACAAGAGCAACCTGTCCGTGCCATTAAATGGCCGTTTC
>MPMF02139534.1_pt1 | contig 11269 bp, 14 predicted proteins | sample 1617271 | NCBI WGS metagenome assembly MPMF02 (sample SAMN05944812, study PRJNA350692) | marine metagenome | biome: marine; feature: ODZ; material: water; isolation source: 120 m water sample prefiltered with 30 um filter, filtered on to 0.2 um... | place: Pacific Ocean | collected 2012-04-09... | reverse complement strand
TCTTCCAATACTTCATGGTACTTTGTTGTTCCTGAAATATTTCTTGTGCCACCGGATCCAGTTCCAACATTATCTAAAGCAGTTTTCATAGCATCAATAACAAATTGATGTTGACCCATGCCCAAATAATCATTCGAACACCAGTTTACAATTTTTTTTACGCCATATTTAGAATACCAGATTGCATTTGGAAATTTTCCACGTTTTCTTAATATAGTGTTAAAAATTCTATATTTTCCTTCTTTCTTTAGATTTTTTATAAATTTCTTGAATTTATTTAAATATTTCATCTTATTTTTCCATTAAATAATAAATTATAATAAAGTTTCATAATAAATAATCTTATTTTGAATAATTATTTATTATTTGACGTAGATCAACTTCTTTATTATTTAGATTTGAATTAGATGTGACAAATAATACTTTTAATTATTATTTGGCTTAAAAAACTCACTTTCTCCTATTATTTTATTTTTTTCAAGCATATCGAAATAAGGAGAAGATAATTCCTCAAATGCTTCAGTCCAAGTTCCTTGTGTAGCTGCTTTTGAATATTCAGTGGCTCTTCCTTCAAAGAAATTCATATGCTCAACAGCATTTAATATAGAATCCAACCATACCAACGGATTCTTATCAACCTTATAAAGAGGATCCAAATTTAATTGAATCAATCGTCTATTGGCAATCCACCGGATGTACTGTTTTACTTCTTCGGGTTTTAAATTCTCCAAAGGTCCTTGTTCAAAAGCCAAATTGATCATTGCATCTTCCTGTGCAACAGCAATTTTACATGCTTGATAAATTTCGTCCTTCAATTTAGCCGTCCAAACTTCAGGATTTTCTTTTATCAGTTCATTGAATAATCGGATCATGGAGTTACAATGAAGCGTTTCGTCACGCACCGACCAGGTAATGATCTGGCCCATGCCTTTCATTTTATTGTGTCGTGGAAAATTTAAAAGAATCGCAAAGCTTGCAAATAATTGCACACCCTCCGTAAACGCACTGCAAATTGCAACTGTTTTGGCGATGTCGTGAAGCGTATCTGACTTGCATTCTTGCAAGTAATCGTATTTATCTCTCATAGCCTTGATTTTTAAAAATTCTGAGTATTCCGTTTCGGGCAAACCAACAGTATCTAACAAATGTGCATATGCTGCCATATGAACAGTTTCCATAGCAGAAAAAACAGAGAGCATCATCTTTACTTCTGTGGGTTTAAAAACATTCATACAATGACCCATGTAATAATTATTAACTTCAACATCTGCTTGGGTAAAAAATCTAAATATTTGCATAAGTAAATTTTTTTCAGATGGAGTAATTTTTTTTGCCCAATCTCGTACGTCATCAGACATGGGAACTTCTTCAGGTAACCAATGAATTCTTTGCTGGGTTAACCAAGCATCATAGCACCAAGGATATCTAAAAGGTTTATAAACAGGATTTCCAACTAACAATCCTTTTTTTTTAGAGTTGATTTCGAAAGAGAGATTTTTTTCTGGGGTTAACTGAGTCATAACATAATTTGTATTAATTTATAATAGAATCGTTTCAAGCTACATTATCGTTTATTAGATCTAACAATATTGATCTAAATCATTTTATTATTTGATTTAAATCAAAGAGATTATTCATTTTTAAGTTATTTTTTTTCATGAGTTCAAATAATAGACTAATAAAAAATACTATAATTTTTTTATTTATTATTCTTTTTGTATCAATTTTCTTTTTTCCGTATTCAAAATCAAAAGCAGCAGACACAACCGTAGAGATGCTTAATAAATTAGATGGAGAAATTATGATTTTTTCAAAAAAATTGTAAGAATAGATGTTGGGGGCACAATTTATTGGAAAGCTACGGATAGAGGTCATAATGTTGAGTTTATTAAGAAAGCGATACCAGAAGGTGTAGAAAATTTTAAATCAAAACTCAACGTAGATGTGGAGTATAAATTTACTATACCAGGCATATATGCATATTGGTGCACTCCTCATAAGAGTATGGGAATGATTGGATTTGTGGTTGTTGGAAATGATAAATCAAATTTTGATTTAATAACAAAAGCAAAATTTTACGGAAAGTCAAAAAAAATAGCCAAGGGACTTATAGAACAATTATAAGTGAGAATTAATGAGCTATTATGATCAAACCTCAACAATTTGTACAACGTCAGAGATGATAAAAAAATTGAAAAATAGAAATAAATATTTAACTGAAGATATGCTTGAACAAACAGAAAAATTAAAAAAAAATATAAATATTCTTCATAAAGAATTAGAACAAGTTAAAGAAGAAAATAGAAAATTAAACTTTTTGATTGAAAATTACAGAATAACTAACAAATAAATAGGATGAAGTTCTTATTGCATTGATATAGAATATAAAGGAGAAAAATAAATAAATATAAGGGGTTAATGTCGGTCGTCAAAGATCTAAAAAAACAACATAAAAAACTAGAAACGGCAATTAAAAAAATAACAAAAACAAGACTTAATGACAGAACCTCAGCTTCTTGGGCACAGTTAAAAGAATTAAAGAAAGAGAAATTACAACTTAAAGATAAAATTACAAAATTATCAAATAAATAATTAGGCGCTTCTAAATAATTTAGTCATAATAAATTCTTTATGACCTAGTACTTCAGCGCAAGTTAAACGACCACTTGCTGTTCTTATGGTAGTTTTTATTAATTCATCACCAGCCTGATCCATATTCATTTCTCTTTTTAAAATTTTTGAAACATCTAGATCAATATGTTCTTTCATATTGATGGCTGTACTGGGATTGCCTGTTAATTTAATTACAGGTTCAATTGCGTTACCAATAATATTTCCTTGTCCAGTAGGAAATAAATGAATGTTAAAACCAGCTGCAGCTTGCAAGGTTAAACATTCTCCAGCAGCAGACGATGTATCCATAAAGTATAGTCCTGGACCTTTTTTAGGTTCTTCAGCTGGAGTTAATACATCGATAAATTTTCTTGATCCAATTTTTTGAAAGTTACCAAAAGCTTTTTCCTCAATTGTTGTAAGACCACCTGCAATATTACCTGCTGTTGGTTGACTTTCTGAAAGATCATTTGTTGCTTCTTTAAGAATAAAATCGTTATAATCAGTCCATGTTTTCATAAATTTTTCAGAAACTTCAGGAGTAGCGCCTCTTGTAGCGCAAACTTTTTCAGCACCAGTCAGTTCTGATGTTTCACCAAAACATAAATGAACTCCTAATGGCTCCAATTTATCCATTAAATTTCCAACTGCAGGATTAGCCGCCATACCAGAAGTTGTATCTGACTCTCCGCATTTAACCGATATCCATAAATCACTTATTGGACATTCTTCTCTTTGTTTTTCAGAAGCCCATTGTGATAATTCTTGTGCTTTTTTTGAAGCTTTCATTGTAGTTTTAATATCACCAGTTCCCTCAATACTAAAACCTTCTACGGGTTTTCCTGTAGTTGCTATCGCATCAACGATTCTTTTAGTCCATTTTGGCTCTATACCAATAACAATTACGGCAGCAACATTTGGATTCTTTCCAGTTCCAATTATAGTTTCAAAAAATAATTCTAAATCCGCACCAAACTGAAGTCTTCCATAAGCGTGAGGTATTGCAAAAGTACCTTTTATGTTATTTGCAACAGCTTCAGCGCAAGCATTTGAAATATCATCAACAGGAAGAATTACTACGTGATTTCTAGTACCAACTCTACCATTTTCTCTTTTATAACCTAAAAAACTTTTTGGAATTTCCATTTCTACCACTTCTTAGTTTTAACATTGTGAACATGTACATGCTCACCTTTTTTGATTGATTTAACTACTTTGCCAATATCATGGCCGTATTTTATAATGGTATCGCCTTTATTAAAATCAATCATAGCTATTTTGTGTCCTAAAGGGATTTCATTTAAAGATTGAATACTTACTGATTTATCATTTTCCATAATCCAGCATGAACAATCTTGTTTGGGAGTGATTTTTTCAATAACTACTACACCAACATTATCTTTTTCATCGTGGATAATAATATCTGTTTTTGCCATAGAAACCATTTCTTAGTAGAAAATTTGTTAGAATTTATATATTAATCTCGTGTTTGCAAACAAAAACTTATAGAATTATAAATAGAGGTAATTAACCATTATGACAAAAATGACCACTGAAGAAGCTTTTGTAAAAGTTCTTCAAACACATGGCATCGAGAATGCTTTTGGAATTATAGGATCTGCATTTATGCCTATATCAGATTTATTTCCTAAAGCTGGAATTACTTTTTGGGATGTAGCACATGAATCTAATGGCGGTCTAATTGCAGATGGTTACACAAGAGCTTCTGGAAAAATGTCTATGATTATTGCTCAGAATGGTCCAGGAATAACTGGATTTGTTACTCCAGTCAAAACTGCTTATTGGAATCACACACCATTACTTTTAGTAACACCACAAGCAGCAAATAAAACAATAGGACAAGGTGGCTTTCAAGAAGTTGAACAAATGAATTTATTTAAAGATATGGTTTGCTATCAAGAAGAAGTTAGAGATCCATCAAGAATGGCAGAAGTTCTTAATAGAGTTATCGAAAAAGCTCGGAGAGGATCTGCACCTGCGCAAATAAATATACCGAGAGACTATTGGACCCAAGTTATTGATATTGAATTACCACCAATAGTTAGATTAGAAAGACAAGCTGGAGGAATTGATGCCGTAAACAGAGCTGCAAAATTGTTATCTGAGGCAAAATTTCCAGTAATATTATCTGGAGCTGGAGTTGTAATTGGCGGAGCTATCGAAGATTGTAAGAAACTTGCAGAAAAATTAGATGCGCCAGTTTGTTCAGGTTATCAGCATAATGATAGTTTTCCAGGAAGTCACCCATTGTTCGCAGGACCATTGGGTTACAATGGTTCAAAAGCTGCAATGGAACTAATTTCAAAAGCCGATGTTGTTTTGGCTTTAGGAACAAGACTAAATCCATTCTCAACATTACCTGGATATGGAATAGATTATTGGCCTAAAAAAGCTAGCATTATTCAAGTAGACATGAATTCTGACAGAATAGGTTTAACAAAAAGAGTTACAGTAGGAATATGTGGAGATGCAAAATTAGTAGCCCAACAACTTTTGAATAAACTTTCTTCTAATGCAGGCGATACAGATAGACAAAAAAGAAAAGACTTAATTCACAAAACTAAATCTGCATGGTTACAAATGCTAACAAGCCTAGACCACGAAGAAGATGATCCAGGAACAGTTTGGAATAAAGAAGCAAGAGAAAGAGATGGCGATCGTATGTCACCACGGCAAGCGTGGAAAGCTATACAATCTGGGATGCCCCAAGATGTAATAATTTCAAGCGATATTGGTAATAATTGTGCAATAGGAAATGCTTATCCAACTTTTGAAAAAGGAAGAAAATATTTAGCTCCAGGATTATTTGGCCCTTGTGGCTATGGTTTTCCATCAATTTTAGGTGCAAAAATTGGTTGTCCAGAAACTCCCGTTATAGGTTTTGCTGGTGATGGAGCTTTTGGAATTAGCATGAGCGAAATGAGTTCATGCGCAAGGAAAGAATGGCCAAAAATTACAATGGTAATTTTTAGAAATTATCAATGGGGAGCCGAAAAAAGGAATTCTATTTTATGGTATGATGATAATTTTGTGGGTACCGAATTAGATCCTGAACTTAGCTATGCAAAAATTGCTAATGCATGTGGATTAAAAGGAGTTGCAGTTAAAACAATGGAAGAGACCACAAAAGCTATTAAACAATCTTGTGAAGATCAGGAAAAAGGCATCACAACATTTATAGAAATCATTTTAAATCAAGAATTAGGAGAACCTTTTAGAAGAGATGCTATGAAGAAGCCAGTTAAAGTAGCTGGTATAAACAAAGACGACATGATACCTCAAAAAACAGGTAATTAATTATTTAACTCACCTTTTTTAATACGCCATTCCCTAGTCATATATTCTTTGGCTTCATTAGATTGTATTTTTCTTAAAGCTGATAAAGTTAAACCTAATCTTTCTACACTGACAATATTTTCACCTTCAAACAACTGCATGCAATTCATTTTTCTATATCTCAAAACTCTATTTGTCATTATTACATATTCTGCATCCTCAGGTATAGCTTGATTGGTTTTTAAAATCCTATCAAAATAAAATTTATAACTTTTCATATTTGTATCACATGTTCTTATTTTTAATTTTGAAGCTTCAACTTCACCATATTTATCTTTAATTTTTTGTATTAACTCTCCGTAAGAAGCGTACCAATAGTCATGTTCAAACTTGTTTTGAGATTTAGAAAATATGGGACTACTTAAATAATTGGTATATACATACTGATAAGGCGTTAATGATATAAATCTATAAATAAATAGAAATAAAAAAAATAAAACTACAAATGAAAAAGGTTTATAAAAATAATTTGATTCTTTAAAATTGTTTATAATAAAAAACAATCCGAAAGAAGCTATTGTTGCAAAGAAGGGTATTGTAAATAAAAAAAGTCTTGCATTATCGTAAAGGTTAGTTTTAGAAAAAATCATCATCAATATAGGAAAAAACAAAATTATATTTAGTAGGTAAAAAAATTTTGTAAATTCAATATTTATTTTTTCCAGAAAAAAATTTTTTTTTAAAAAAATGATTATATAAGAAAAAATTATCAAAAGTGAAAAATACAATGGAACTCGATATAAAAAAATATCGAATATATATGTTCTTGGAGTTTCTTGTATTTGGTAATAGTTTCCATTTACCACTCCATGAACTAAAGGTATCAGCCAGTTTGAAGATTTTTTAATTACCCCAAATACTAAAGCATAATTTCCTTCTAAAACATGTGGCCAAGCTATAATCGTTAATAATACAACTAAAAACGAACCAAGAGATAAATCTATTATAATGTTTAAATATTTTGTTTTTTTTTGAAAAATTATATATGCCCAAATTATTATTAGTGGAATTAGCAAAGCAATAAAAGTTAATCTATTGCCAGTGCCAAATCCTATAAATAAGGACATAAAAATTAGATATTTTATTCGAGATCCTTCTAAATTTTCTAAATAGTTTATAAAAAAATAAATAACCCAAATAAGAGCAAAAAATATAATAGGATCTTTAGGATTCATCCCTATATGTCCAAAGAATATTGGATTAAGCAGAGTTAAAATACAAGCAAGAATTGCTATTTCTTTATTAAATATTTTTCTGTTTACAAAAAATAATCCAACGATACCCAAGATTGAAAATATATAATTAACGAAATGTTTAATTTTTACTACATGTTTAATATCTATGAAAAAGTCAAAAAGTTTTAAAAAAAAATAATGAATGGTATCGTATAGTCCTGGGTAATATTTGTTATTTAACCAATCATAGGCATCAAAATTACCTAATTTACTTAAATATAAATATCTAAGTGCGCCATTTTTGTGATGATATCTTTCATCAACACCCAATCCTATAACCAATGCACAATAAAGTGAAAATATGCTTAAAGCTAAAGCAAAATAGATTAATAATTTAAAATAAGAATTTTTCACTAAGTCATTTCTTATATAGTTTAGAAAAGCTTTTTACAATTTTGTTATAAAAAAAAATTTAGGTAATAATTTTAATTTATGAAATCATTTAAGTAGTCAAATTTTGAACTAAATTTGCCATTTGAAGCTGTAGTGGCTCTATTAATTCGACCATCATCCTCATCTATTAAATAAGGTAATATTTCTGATATAATGCTGCTGCCAAATTCTTCACTAGCATCTTTCGGTAACTCTGAAGGTAAATTATCAACTGCCATAACAGCAATACCCTTATTGCCCAATTTAATTTCCTTCATTGAATCTATATTAATTGAATAATAAGGCTTTGCAATTGATGTGGATCTTATAGTGGTAGGTACCGATCCATTAATATCACATGTAATATCTCCGATGATTTTTAAATTTTTAAATTCATTAATTTGCTTAGAAAAAAATAATTTTGGAAATTTTGGATCCCAATAATGACAGGCTATAAATATATCTGTATCAAGCAGGTAGTCTTTTACTTTCGAAGTATATTCGTGAGGATTTAAAATAAAATCTTTATAAGAAGAAGTTTTACCATCTTTTCTTTCAACATGTTTGCTTGTTGAAATATTAGAAAAAATTGCTTCATTATGTTTTTTATTTAAATAATCATTAAGCGAAACCTGTCTAATATTTGCATACTTCAACATTTCCATAGCACCTTTTGAAGCTCTTCCACTTCCAGTAAGCAATATTTTTATTTTATTAAAATTTTGTTTACTAATTTGTTTTTTAATTTTTTCATAGTTATTAATTTCAAAAGCCCTTAAGAGCGTTTGTTGTTTGTATAATTTTAAGTAAAGATTTAAAGTATTATACGTACCGATAATACCTGCAAACCTACCAAATCCAAGATATCGATAACCTTTTCCTGAAACTTCTCTTACATTTTCATAGTCTATAAGTGTTATATTTTTTTTTATCACTTCTTTTAAAAGTTCTTTTTTATATTTAATGGTTTTGTCCTCTATGACTTGACCAATATATTGGCGAACTTTACTCGTGTGTGAAAAAAAAAAATAAGTTTTATCTTTAATAAGAGTAGATATTTCGACTTCTTTAACACCAAAAATGAAATCCGCTGAACCTAATTCATCTGTTATTTGGGCTCCCGCTTTTAAATAGTCTTCATCACTAAAACATCTTCTTTTAGAGGGTTGAACTATTATTTTCAAATTAGGAAATTTATTCAACAAATTTGATATTTGAGCTGGAGAAAAGGGGGTTCTATTTTCATCAATTCTTGCCTCTCTAAGAATAGCTAAAGTAATTTTTTTTTTTTTCATAATTAATTTAATTAATGTATTTTAGATTGTTTTATGCAAAAATTAAAGCTAGTACTGAATTATAATTAAATAAGAGATGACAAATAATTTTAAAATGGTTGTTTTAATAGTATTTGGAATAATTATTCTTTCTATTTTTAGAGTTAAATACAGCGATTATAATTTAAGTAGAACAATTTCCGCATGTATAGTTGCACAAAAAAAAACTTCCAAACTCATTAATCAAGAACAAGCAAGAAAATTTTGCGAAGATAAAATAAAAAAAAAGATTCAAGGTACTAAATAATATTTTGAATAGTAATATAATTACTAAACCAAGTTTTTGTTTTCCAATCAATATTTTTTTGTAAAATTGTTAAAACTTTTTCCATTTGTTTTTGAATCTAGTCATCAGAGAAAAATTAATCTTAGAAAATAATAGAGAAGTTTCTGTTATTTAGTTATTGCTTTATGCACGTATTAATTGATTTTTTTATTTATGCTTTTTATTAATATATTTAAATAACAATTCTACGACCCAAAATGAACACATTAAGTTTTGCCTTATACGTAGTAATGATAAGATAATTATAAAATTATCTTTAATGCAGAATTTTGGAACCAAAAAAATTGCTAAAGAATTAAGTAAATTAAAAAAACCATATAAAAAATTATCTAAGATATTAAGTTTAGATAAGTTAAAGGAAATTTCTTCCATATCTTTAACTAAAGCTTATCAAGATTTTAAAAAAAAAAAGAATGAAGAAATAGCTAAGAAAATTAAAAAAGAAAAAATTGAGCAAAAAAAACAAATATTAAAAGATAAACAACAACAACAAAAAAATGATCTGCAAAGATTAAAGGATGAAGAAAAAAGATTAAAAGATTTGGCAGTTGAAAGACAGAAAGAAGAAAATCAAAAAATAAAAGAAGAAAAGAAAAAACTAGAAGTTAAAGAAAAACTAAGATTGGATAATAAAAAACAACAAAAAAAAAATGAAGAACAAGCACGACAGATTGAAATTCGGAGAATAAAGACAGAAGAGCAAAAAATAAAAGATCAAGAAGAAAAAAAAATAAGGGAAGATGAACTAAAATTAAAACAAGAGCAATTAAGGTTGCAATACGTAGAAAAACAAAAGGCTAGAGAAGAAAAACAGAATAAAAATGATGAAGAATTAAAATTAAAATATTTAGAAAAACAAAGAATTAGAGAAGAAAAACAAAAAACAATAGATGAAGAAAAAAGATTAAAAGATTTGGCAGTTAAAAGGGAAAAAGAAGAAGAACGAAAATTAAAAGAAGAAGAACATAAGTTACAATATGAGAAGCAAAAATTAAAAGAAACTACACAAAAGTTGAAAAATTTAGAAACACAAAGAATAAAAGAACTAGACGCCCAGATATTAACAGAACAGGAAGAACATAAAGCAAAAGAAGAAGAATTAAGATTAAAAGAACAAGAACAAAAAGAAAAAGAAAATGAACAGAGATTAAGAGAGCAACAACAAAGAGCAGAAGAAGAAGAGCAAAAATTAAGAGAAGAGGAGCTTAAAATAAAAGAAGCAGAACAACAAAGAGAACAAGAAGGTAAAATTGAAGAAGAAAAAAGAATTAAAGAAGAAGAAGAAAGATTAAGGCAGTGGGAAATAAAATTTGATATTGAACAAAAAAAAAGGGAAGAGGAGTTGGTAAGAAAGTTTTATAGAAGCATCGAAGAAGATAAAACAAATATTAGCGAAGAAGATAAAACAAATATTAGCGAGGAAAATAAAGAGAATAATAATTACGAAGAAAAAAATTAATTTATTTCTATTCTCATATACTCTTTAAAGAATTACTATATCCGATTTCTGTCTTCCTTGTCTTAAAGTGATTTTATATTACAACATAATAAATATAGAACATACACTTTGAAACCAGAGGCGAGACACGATAACAAGCAGGTATTACTCCTAGTTTAACTTCCTTAAAATCCTACAATTCTAATAAAATCATGTTAATATGAATTGGAAGAAAAATAAAAGAAAGTAGAAAATATGTTTAAATTTGATTTAGAAATTCCAACTTACGCGGAATGGAAAGTTCAATTGGATAAATTAATGAACGAACAACCTGATCAAGCCAAAAAGTATCAGGAGCAAATTCAGAAATTTTGGCAGGATTTTTTTGAAGATACATTTAAAATAAAAAAATAGTTTAGTTGAATAAAGAAGAAGAAAAAGGATATTGCCACGCTAAGTATAATGACATTAACAGTTTCGCATAGACAACTATTATGAAAGTAGGATTTTTTAGTGCTAAGCAGTATGACATCAACCATTTTAATCGCATTAACCAAACCTTTGGACTGCAGATTGAGTATTTTGATTACCGTTTATGCTTGCGAACCGTTCGTTTGGCCCATGGTTTCGAGGC
>MPMF02183895.1_pt1 | contig 11273 bp, 10 predicted proteins | sample 1617271 | NCBI WGS metagenome assembly MPMF02 (sample SAMN05944812, study PRJNA350692) | marine metagenome | biome: marine; feature: ODZ; material: water; isolation source: 120 m water sample prefiltered with 30 um filter, filtered on to 0.2 um... | place: Pacific Ocean | collected 2012-04-09... | reverse complement strand
GGCACCGATGACGATGCTCAGATAGCTTGCGTCGCTCTCGACCACGAGTTCGATCCAGTCGCGCAGCCAGGCGACATAGACCAACAGGAATGCGAAGGAATTGATTACCAACCACTTATAGAGCAACGCATTCGGATTGTTCATCCTTCCCCCCAAGCTTCGGCGCGAACCGATCTACCCCACCCTTTGTCATGCTCAACGCAAAACTTCCTACCGGATAAGCGAAATGGTGCAGCAAGGTCACGCACAGCACACAATTCGATAACCGAAAAGCAATCATCACGCCAGTTCGAGTCGTGCCAGTAGCGCAAAATTAGGCCCTGAAGTGACACGGCAAATGTGGAACATGTAACTCAAATTGCGACATCTGTATCTACGCAATTTTCCTCCCTCAGAGTGCCGTCATGACCGCACAGGGGCGGGCTGGGGCTATGGGTTTGTGCCTGAAGGCTTTTCTCATGAGACCTAAGTTTCCTGCGGCGTTGTGAGCGCGGATTTAGACCACCAAGTTGGGCGGGGTGACAACCGCCGGAACGCTGTTGCATACGGTTCTGCCATCGACTATCCCCAGGGCAAAAAAGGCGGGTCGGAGCCGTCGTCAAGGACTGTCGGCATGTTCCCCCGCAGGGGGACCTCGCCTCTGAGCACCTCGCTCTTGGATATATTCAATCGGTCGCCATAGAGCCGGCTGAAGGCCCCCCCCTGGAGCGAGAGCCGATTCGCGCTGGCAAATCTGAATTAGGGGCGCAACACCAGAAATCTCGGATATGAAACTTTTCGGCCTCTCAAATGGTGGGCAGGCCATGCTTCGCGCCCAAGCCCTGCTGGTCCCTTGCCGATGTTGCCGATGCCTACTCGCTGGAACGAAGCGGGGCGGGCCGATATCGGGGCCTGTATCCGAGCGACGACCTTACTGTTTGATTCGAGTCCGCACGGGAGCCGGCCGAATTCGGTTTGACCGCCTGCGACTGTTGGGTCACAATTCTTGCAGGGGAGGGCCGTATGCAAGGGCAGCAGGCCATTGAGCAGGACTTGGCAGCGGAAACGGGGCTGCCGGTGTCGGTGGAAGATGGGTTACGGGCCGGTTTGTACCGGTTGCTCGGAACCCTATTTTCGCACGCGCCTGATTCCACCTTGCTTGATCAGATCGCGGCGGCTTCGGGCGACGACAGCGCCCTCGGTCGTGCCGTTACCGCTTTGGCGACTGCGGCCGGCGATACAACGCCGGAGGCGGTTGCTGCAGAACATGAAGCGGTTTTTGTGGGGCTTGTGCAGGGCGAGGTGATTCCCTACGCGTCGCACTATATTACCGGCTTTCTCTACGACCGGCCGCTGGCTCATCTGCGTGACGATCTCGACCGGCTCGGTCTTGCGCGGGCGGACGGCGCGGCCGAGCCTGAAGACGGCATCGCTAGCCTCTGCGAGGTCATGGCGGTCTTGATCGAGGGCAGCCTCGGCGTGACGGCCGGCGGCGACGATCAGCGCACCATCTTCACGGCGCATTTGGCGCCATGGGTGGGCCAATTTTGTGCCGACCTGGCGGCTGCTCCATCGGCGCTATTTTACAAAGCGGTGGCGGAATTGGGGCAGTCATTTTTTGAAGTAGAAGGTGAGTGTATTTTGTTAAATGATTGATTTAATGAAATAAAAACAGTTTTGGTAAGGAGTCGAGGCGAATGGCGAAGAAACAACGTGATGCGCATGGTGCGGCAGATCCGCAGCGGCGCGACGTGATGAAAGGGATTGGTGTTGCGGGCATCGCGACGGTCGGGGTGCTAGCGGCAGGGGTATCAGCCGAGAGCGCCGAGGCGGCAGAGACCGGTGCCGATTCGGCAGCCGGACAATATCGCGAAACCGCGCACGTTCGGCGGGTCTACGAACTAGCGCGCTTCTAGGGCGCAGGGGATTCAGGGTCAGGGAACGCATCATGCTCAGTAAGCGTAAATCTACCGCTGCGGCTGGCGGCAATCTTCGCCAGGCGGTCAATGGGACGGTCTCGACCGCAGTCGGGCGCCGCGATTTTCTCAAGGCGTCCGGTGTTGCGGTGGGCGGCATCGCAGCGCTTGGCAGTAGCCTGCCATTGACGCGCATCCGCAAGGCCGAGGCCGCAGCTGGCGATGGGGCCGGCGAGACAGTGACCGTCAAGTCGGTCTGTACCCATTGCTCGGTGGGCTGCACGGTCATGGCGGAAGTCCAGAACGGTGTCTGGACCGGCCAGGAACCGGGTTTCGACAGCCCCTTCAATCTTGGCGCCTATTGCGCAAAAGGCGCCAGCGTGCGCGAGCACGCCATTGGTGAGCGTCGCCTGAAATATCCAATGAAGCTCGAAGGTGGTGCGTGGAAGCGGATGAGTTGGGACGACGCCATTAACGAGGTCGGCGACCGCCTGGAGGCGATCCGCGAGAATGCGGGCCCTGATTCGGTCTATTGGCTCGGCTCGGCCAAGCATTCGAACGAGCAGGCCTATCTGTTCCGCAAGTTCGCGGCCTTCTGGGGCACCAACAATGTCGACCACCAGGCCCGAATCTGCCACTCCACCACCGTTGCCGGCGTCGCCAATACCTGGGGCTACGGCGCCATGACTAATAGCTACAATGATATCCACAACGCCCGCGCTATCTTTTTCATCGGCTCAAACCCGGCCGAGGCGCATCCGGTGGCGTTGCTGCACATTCTCAAGGCCAAGGAGCAGAACGGCGCCAAGGTCATCGTCTGTGATCCGCGCTTCACGCGTACGGCAGCCCATGCCAACGAGTATGTACGTTTCCGCCCGGGCACTGACGTGGCGCTGGTCTGGGGCATTCTCTGGCACATCTTCGAGAATGGCTGGGAAGACAAGGATTTTATCCGCCAGCGCGTCTACGGCATGGACATGGTGCGCGACGAGGTTGCGCGCTGGACGCCGGAGGAGGTCGAGCGCGTGACCGGCGCTCCGGGCTCGCAGCTGGAGCGGGTCGCCCGTACGCTCGCCATGAATCGGCCCGGCACCGTGGTCTGGTGCATGGGCGGCACGCAGCACACCAACGGTAATAACAACACCCGGGCCTACTGCATCCTGCAGTTGGCGCTCGGCAATATGGGCACGTCCGGCGGTGGCACCAATATCTTCCGCGGCCACGACAACGTTCAGGGCGCTACCGACCTCGGTGTGCTGTCGCACACTTTGCCAGGCTATTACGGCATCTCCACCGGTGCCTGGAAGCACTGGTCGCGGGTCTGGGACGTGGACTATGACTACATGCTCGGCCGCTTTGCCAACCAGGAGCTGATGGAGGCTAAAGGCATCACCGTGTCGCGCTGGTTCGACGGCGTGCTTGATGCCGATAATGTGGAGCAGCCCAACCCGATCCAGGGCATGGTCTTCTGGGGTCACGCGCCCAATTCACAAACCCGCCTGCCCGACATGAAGGAGGCGATGGCCAAGCTCGATACCTTGGTGGTGGTCGATCCCTATCCGACCATGAGCGCGGTGATGAGCGACCGTACTGACGGCGTCTATCTACTGCCGGCTGCGACGCAGTTCGAGACCTATGGGTCGGTGACCGCCTCCAACCGCTCCTTCCAATGGCGCGAGAAGGTGGTCGAGCCATTGTTCGAGGCGCGTCCGGATCATGAGATCATCTATCGCTTCGCTGAGAAGTTCGGCTTCGCCGACCAGATGTTCAAGAACATTGCGGTGAACGACAAGGAGCCCCTGGTTGAGGATACTTTGCGCGAGATAAACAGCGGCATGTGGACCATCGGCTATACGGGCCAGTCGCCCGAGCGGTTGCAGAGGCAGATGGCCAACCAGCACACCTTCGACCGCACCACCCTGCAGGCGGTCGGCGGGCCTTGCGACGGCGAATATTACGGTCTGCCCTGGCCCTGCTGGGGCACGCCGGAAATGGACCATCCCGGAACCCCGGTGCTCTACGACACCTCTAAGCCGGTGGCCAAGGGCGGGCTCACCTTCCGCGCTCGCTTCGGCGTTGAGAAAGATGGCGTCAATCTCTTGGCGGAGGGCGCACACTCAGTCGATTCCGAGATTGAGGACGGCTATCCTGAGTTCACCATGGCGGTACTCAAGAGGCTCGGCTGGGATGGTGATCTCACTGCAGATGAGCGTGCCGCTATCGAGGCGGTGGCGGGCGACAAGACAAATTGGAAGACCGATCTCTCGGGTGGTATCCAGCGGGTCGCCATCGCCCATGGCTGCGCGCCGTTCGGCAATGCCAAGGCGCGCTGCAATGTTTGGACCTTCCCGGATCCAATACCGACCCACCGCGAGCCGCTCTATACGCCGCGGCGCGATCTGGTGGCCGACTACCCGACATACGAGGATAAGGTCTTCTATCGCCTGCCGACGCTCTACAAGTCGATCCAGGACAACGATGTCACTGCAGACTATCCACTGATCCTGACCTCGGGTCGTCTGGTCGAATATGAGGGCGGCGGCGAGGAGACCCGCTCCAACCCGTGGCTTGCCGAACTGCAGCAAGAGATGTTCGCCGAGATCAACCCATACGATGCCAACAATGCCGGCCTTACGGACGGCGCCAACGTCTGGGTCGAAGGGCCGGAAGGCGGCAAGGTGCTGGTTAAGGCCATGGTCACCGAGCGTGTCGGGCGTGGTGTGGTCTTCATGCCCTTCCACTTTGGCGGCCATTGGATGGGTGAAAGCTTGCGCGACAAGTATCCGCCGGGTACCGAACCTTATGTCGTCGGCGAGGCCGCAAACACGGCCATGACCTACGGCTATGACAGCGTGACGGTAATGCAGGAGTCGAAATCGACCCTGTGCCGCATCTCGGCCGCTTGAGGGGAGCGAGAGACATGGCCAGAATGAAATTTCTCTGCGACGCCGAGCGCTGCATCGAGTGCAACGCCTGTGTCACCGCCTGTAAGAACGAGAACGATGTGCCCTGGGGTATCAACCGCCGCCGCGTGGTTACCATCAACGACGGTGAGCCGGGCGAGCGCTCGATTTCGATCGGCTGCATGCATTGCTCGGATGCACCGTGCATCGCTGTCTGTCCGGTCGATTGCATTTACGATACCGACCAGGGTGTGGTGCTGCACTCGAAAGACCTGTGTATAGGCTGCGGCTACTGCCTCTATGCCTGTCCGTTCGGGGTTCCTCAGTTCCCTTCGGCAAGCAATTACGGCGACCGCGGCAAGATGGACAAGTGCACCTTCTGCGGCGGCGGGCCCGAGGAGGATGGTTCGACGGCGGAGCGTCAGAAATACGGGAGCAACCGCCTGGCCGAGGGCAAGTTGCCGCTTTGCGCTGAGATGTGCGCAACCAAGGCGCTGCTCGCCGGTGACAGTGACACGGTCTCGGAGATCTACCAGGAGCGGGTCATTGCCCGGGGCTTTGGCTCCGGCGCCTGGGGTTGGGGCACCGCTTACAGGCTGAAGGCCGGGGAGTGACCGGCGCCGCTCTAAGGGTGTGAGCGTGCTTTGTTTGCGTAAGGGCCTTGGTGGCCTTGGTCTGCTCCTGGCAATTGGCCTGGGCCTGATGGCGGCAGGGGTCTGGCACGGCGCAGCCGCCCAGACCGACGGTGGCGTTCCCGGCAGTACGATGGGCAAAGCAAGCGACGCCGAGATCTGGCGTGCAATCCGCGGCGGCGAAGGGGCCGTCATACTGAGCCCCGATGTCCGTCCCCAACCGGTGCTCACGGCACCCTTCAGCGACTGCATCAAGGCGGGGAACTGCAGTGAGATGGCGGTTGGCTTCGCCTTGCCAATCCATACCAGCATGCCGCCGATATACAAGCCTTACGGTGAGGGGAGCAACCGCGAGGTCATCGGGTTTCTGGCATTTGTCCTGGGTGTTGGCCTGATCGGCCTGGCGTTGTTCGTGCGGCGCCTCGGGCAGGAGGGGGCGGGTGAGGTGCCACACGATGGCTAGCACGCCGGTGAACAGGCTTTCCAGGCGCGACTTCATCAGAGGCGCGGCCGGCAGTTGCGCCGGCATTGCCGCGGCCGGTGGCGCCGCCGACGAGGCCGAAGCGCGGGAGAACAACCAGATTTCCCCCGACGCCGTTGGCCTGTTGTTCGACTCGACCCTCTGTGTCGGCTGCAAGGCCTGCGTAACGGCGTGTAAGATCGCCAACGACCGGCCCTTGGATACGCCGGCTGACAAGCCCTATCTCGACCAGACCACCCATCTTTCGCCGGCGGCGCTCAACGTCATCAAGATGTATTCGGACGGCACCAATGAGGTGAAGGACCGCGAGACCGACGGCTTCGCCTTCTCCAAGCACTCCTGCATGCATTGTGTTGATGCGTCATGTGTCTCGGTCTGCCCGGTGACGGCGCTGCAGAAGGAGCCAAAGTCGGGCGTCGTCACCTACGACAAGGACGCCTGCATCGGTTGCCGTTATTGCGTTGCCTCCTGCGCCTTTCGCATTCCGAAATTCGACTACGACAAGCCGTTTCCGGAGATCCACAAATGCGAGCTCTGCCGCCATCTCTGGGATGAAGGCAAGTTCTCGGCTTGTGCCGATGCCTGCCCCACAGGCGCGACCCTGTACGGACCGGTCAGCGAGTTGAAGGCGGAGATCAAGCGGCGCAAGACGCTCGCGCCGGGTGAGATCACCCAGTTCCCGCGACGCTCTACCGAGACCGGTGAGCTTACCGGCAAAGTACCCGTCGCCACTTACGTCGACCACGTTTACGGCGAAACCGAGGGCGGCGGCACCCAGATGCTTATGCTCAGCGGCGTGCCGTTCGAGAAGCTGGGGTTGCCGACGCTTCCGGAGCGCTCCTACGCCGCAATTTCGGAGACCATTCAGCACACCATCTATAAGGGCCTGGTAGTGCCGGTCCTGGCCTTGGCCGGCCTGATTTTTGCTGTGCGCAAGAACGCCGGGGAAGAGCTCGAGGGCGAGGGTCTGAAAGAACACGAAGGCGAAGGGACCGGGACCTAGATGTCGGGTTACACATCCGCTGGCGGCAAACTGGTCACACCGCTAACGGTTTTTCTCGCGGCGCTGGTCCTGGTTGCGGGAGGGCTTCTCGCCGTGCGCTTCATTTACGGCATCGGCGCGGTGACCAATATCAACGACGGTTATACCTGGGGCATCTGGGTCGTCATCGACATCGTTATCGGCACAGCCTTCGCCTGCGGCGGCTTCGCCATGGCCTTGCTGGTATATGTTTTCAATCGCGGGCAATACCATCCGCTGGTCCGCCCGGCTCTGCTTGCCAGCCTGTTCGGCTACACCCTGGGCGGAGTGGCGGTAATGTTCGATCTTGGGCGTTATTGGAATTTCTGGCATATCATGTGGCCTGGCAAAGGCCAGCCCAACTCGGTGATGTTCGAGGTTGCAGTCTGCATTGCCGCCTATATCGTGGTGATGTGGATCGAATTCGCACCGGCTTTTCTCGAGCGCTTTGGCAAGCGCGGCCTGCGTCAGAGATTGAACAAGGTATTATTCGTCTTTATCGCCCTAGGCGTGCTGTTGCCTGCGATGCATCAGTCTTCGCTCGGCACCATGATGGTGGTCTTCGGCCACCAGTTGCACGGGCTCTGGCAGACACAGCTGCTGCCGCTCTTGTTTCTGGTTTCGGCCATCGCTATGGGCTTTTCGATCGTCGTCTTTGATGCCACGATCGCCGCCGAGGGTTTCAAGCGGCCGCGCGAGACCACCATCCTGGGGCAAATGTCGGTGGTGTTGCGTTGGACCCTGGTGCTGTTCCTCGTCGTGCGCTTTGCTGATCTCGCGCTGCACGGCAAGCTGAACTTGATATTTGTCGGCGATTTTCTGAGCCTGATGTTTCTCATCGAGACGGCGCTGTTTGTGCTGCCAATTGCCATCCTCTTCACGGCCGCCGGCCGCAGAAGCGCGCGCCTGTTGTTCGTCTCCGGTATTTCCATGCTGCTCGCTGGATCGCTCTATCGGCTCGACGCCTATCTCATAGCCTTCAATCCCGGCGACCAATCCACCTATTTCCCGTCACTGCCTGAGATCCTGGTGACTGTCGGAATATTCGCTTTCGAGATACTCGCCTACATCGTATTTGCAAGGTCCCTGCCGGTGCTACACAGGATCGAGCCGGCGAACGCCACACCTGCCGAGTGACGGAACAACCGTCATGAGCATGCTGACCGAGGCGCATATCGACGCCGTCCAGGCCTGCATTGACAACGCTAAGGCCATCCTCGCGCGCGACGGCGTCAATCGCGACTCCCTGGCCGCGGTCAAGGCTCACCTGCTCCTGCTCGCCGCTCACGACGATCTGTTCGCGGCGTGGAATTTCCAGATCCTCGAGGATCATGCTGGTGCGCATGGCACCATCTATCGCCTGGCCGAGGACGATGATCACAGTTTCGCGATGTTCGCAGTGGCTCAGCGCAAGGGCAACATGGCGCCGCCCCACGACCACACTACTTGGGCGATGATCGCCGGTGTCGAGGGCGTTGAGGTAAACCGCTTCTACGAGCGTCTCGACGATGGCTCGGTGTCGGGTAGGGCGCAGATTCGCGAGACCCGCGAGGAGGCGATCGAGAAGGGCACGGGCGTCGCCCTGATGCCAGACGACATTCATAGCATTCATTGCCTGTGCGACGAGCCAACCCTGGCGCTGCACTTCTACGGCCGCAGTATCGCGCATCTGCCTGAGCGCAAAAAGTTCAATATGGCCAATGGCACCTACAGCCATTTTCACGGCCAGCCCAACATCCATAATTTGTAAGTCCGGTGGCAAGCACAGTATCTGCTGTCGCACTGCATGCGCGCTTGCGCGACGATAAGGGCGAGTTCGCTCTGCTCGATCTGCGTGAGCGGGGTGCCCATGGCCGCGGCCATCCCCTGCTGGCGACCTGTCTGCCCCTGAGCCGTCTCGATCTCGATATTGATCGCCTGGTGCCGCGTCGTGACACGCCTGTCGTGGTTCTCGACGATGGTTATGAGGACGATCGCGCGGTACGCGGTGCCATCGCGCTGGAACAGATCGGCTACGTCGATGTTTCCATCCTTGATGGCGGTCTCAACGGCTGGCGGGCGGCTGGCCGAGAAGTCTTTGAGGGTGTCCATGTGCCGAGCAAGGCGTTTGGAGAATATATCGAGCAGGTGTTGCAAACACCCCACATCAGCGCCGACGAGTTGGCGCGTCTACAAGCCGAGAACACCGATATGGTAGTGCTCGATAGCCGGCCTTTACGCGAGTTCCAACGCATGAGCCTGCCCGGCGGCATAAACCTGCCGGGCGCCGAGTTGGTACATCGTGTCCGCGATATCGTGCCGCGTCCGGAGACCCTGGTGGTAGTCAATTGCGCTGGGCGTACGAGAAGCATCATCGGTGCCCAGTCGCTGATCGATGCGGGTCTACTCAATCGAGTGGTAGCGCTGGAGAATGGCACCATGGGCTGGGCCTTGAGCGGGCGAGAGCTCGAACGTAATAGCGGTTGCAGCTCCGGCCCACCGTCGGACGCTGCCCGCACCTGGGCCCGGCAGGCGGCGGCAAACGTGGCGCGGCGCTACGCCGTTCCCATTATTGACGACGCGACGATATCGCGTTGGCGTGCGGAGGCCGAAGAACATACGCTTTATGTCTGCGATGTGCGCGGGCCGGATGAATACCGAGCCGGCCATATGCTGGGCTCATTGTCTGCGCCAGGTGGTCAGCTCGTGCAGGCGACAGATAGTTACCTCACTACTTATAACGCGCGCGTGGTTCTTGTCGACGATGATGGTGTCAGGACGCGTATGACAGCCGCCTGGCTTGTGCGCATGGGGCGGCGCAACGTGTATGTGTTGGATGGTGCGCTCGATGGTGAGCTGGAAGCGGGTCGTGCACCGCGCACCATTCCCAGCCTGGGTGAGGTGAGGCAGGTCGCACCCGTGGATGTTCCCGAGAGCGCCACCGTTATCGATCTGGCTGACAGTTTGCGTTTTGCCAACGGCCATATTGCGGGTGCCAAGTGGTGCGTGCGCGCGCGACTTGCGGCTGCCCTGCAGGATAGCGGGCAGATTGTGCTGACCTCTCCCCATGGCATGCTTGCCAAAGTGGCGGCGGGCGATCTTGCCGGGAGGGCTGTTGCGCTCGTCGGTGGCACCGATGCCTGGGAGGCTGCGGGTCTGCCCATGGCGACGGGAACTGACGGTATGATTGGCGAGGTCGACGACCGTCATTTGTTGCCTTACGACTATCCGCCGGACGAGATGGAAGGAGCCATGCGCGGTTATCTCGACTGGGAGACGGGGCTAGTGCCCCGCATCGAGCGTGACGGCACGCTGACCTTTTCCGCGTGAGTGCCGACGCCGCGATTTTGCCGACCGGCAACCCAGCGGCCTCGGCTGTTCTTTCGCTGGCGCCCGGCGCGCTGCTTGGCTGGCCAGAGGCACCGCCCGGCAGTCGTCCGCCCGTGCATCCGGTGCTGCCCGAGGTGGCGCGGCTGAACGCGCATGAGCTGGCGCCGTCGGTTGCTGTCGTGCGTGCGATGCGCCCCGACCTGGTGCTCGATTTTGGCACCGACAACGCAGCTTTCTCCCGTTTCGCCGAGCGCTTGCAGGCCGAGACCGGCGTGCCCGTAGCACTGATCGACGGTAACCTTGCCAACTCCGCTGCCAGCCTACGTCGGCTCGGCGCGCTGCTCGGTGTGCCCGAGCGTGGCGATGCTCTGGCCGTTTATTTCGAGCGCCTCTGGGAGCCCATCGCCGATGTGCTGCCCGGTGGTGGCCCGCGCGTCCATTACGCAATTGGCCCGCGCGGCGAAAAGACTGTGCGCCAAGGTTCGATCCATCTCAATGTTATCACCATGACCGGTGGCACTTTTGTCGCCCCAGTCGAGAGTGGCGCTGGCGGGCGGGTCTCGGTCTCGGCAGAAGCCGTGGCCAAGGCCGATCCGAACCTGATCCTCACTATCGACCCGGATTTCTATAAGAACGCCGATCGCCTGGATATCTGGGCCGACATCCCTGCTGTGCGCGCCGGCCGCGTCTATCTGGCGCCTGCGCCTGTGTTCTCCTGGCTGGATTACCCGCCCGGCCCCAATCGCATCATCGGCCTAGCCTGGCTCGCCCGCCTGTTCCACGGTCTGGACATTGACGTGGCCGCAGCAGCGCACGCGTTCCACACGCTGTTCCATGGCCAAGACCTCGACGAGCAGACGCTCGCCGAGGCCCTGGCCAGAGCTGGGGTGGGCTATGAGGACCGGACACTCTTCAGCCTCCTGGATGCGTTCTAATTTCGCATTGGCAGTGCCAATCATTGCATTTCCCCAATCGACGGCAGTGGAAAAACTTTCCCGCAGGCTCTCGCTATGCATCAAGGGTAGGACCCTG
>MPMF02096339.1_pt1 | contig 11286 bp, 9 predicted proteins | sample 1617271 | NCBI WGS metagenome assembly MPMF02 (sample SAMN05944812, study PRJNA350692) | marine metagenome | biome: marine; feature: ODZ; material: water; isolation source: 120 m water sample prefiltered with 30 um filter, filtered on to 0.2 um... | place: Pacific Ocean | collected 2012-04-09... | reverse complement strand
TTCATTGGCGATTGACTTGCGGGTTGTGTCGGCCGATTCCTTTGGCGCCGCTTTGCAATATTTCACAGGCTCGAAGGCCCACAATGTCCGCCTGCGAGGGATGGCCAAGGCCCGAAAACTGAAAATCAACGAATATGGTGTTTTTGCCGGTGAGAAAAAAATTGCAGGGCGGACAGAGAGTGGGGTCTATACAGCGCTCGAGCTTCCCTGCTTCCCACCAGAGTTGCGTGAAGATCGCGAAGAATTTGACTGGGCGGCCAATGGAGCGATGCCGGAACTGGTAGACCTTTCAGACATTCGCGGCGATCTCCATATGCACACCACCGCAACGGATGGAAAGTGTACCTTGCGCGAAATGGTCGAGGCGGCAAAGGACCGGCAACTGCAATACATTGCGATCACGGACCATTCACAGCGGGTGACGATGGCGCGAGGATTGAATCCGGATCGTCTACGGAGACAGTGGCGCGAAATCGATAAGTTACGCAACGAGGTGGATGGCATTACCATCCTTAAGGGAATCGAGTGCGATATTTTGGAGAAAGGCGGTTTAGACCTTCCCGACGATGTGTTGGCCGAGGCCGATTACGTGGTGTGCAGTATTCATTACGGCCAAAATCAGCCTCGCAAGCAAATTACAGATCGAATGTTGGAGGCCATCGAGCATCCCTACACGTCGGCAATTGCCCATCCCACAGGTCGGCTGATCAACCGCAGAAAGCCATATGATGTCGATTTGGAGGCCGTCCTCCGGGCGGCGGCAGAACACAAAAAATTGCTGGAGCTCAATGCCCACCCGAGCCGTCTCGATTTGGACGATATCGGGTGTGCGTCCGCCAGATCTCATGGCGCACAGGTCGTTATTGCTACCGATGCGCACACTATAGTTGGACTTGATGTCATGCGGTATGGTGTGATGCAGGCCCGCCGTGGTGGCCTGACAAAAAAGGATGTTGCGAATTCCCGAAGCTGGGACGATCTCAAAAAATGGCTAGGCGGTCGCACCCGGTAACTCAAACGGGATTGCGGGAGCATCTATTTTGTTTTCTTTCACCCACTGCTGGGTCCCGAAGACGGTTGACCGCACTTTACGCGGACATTTATACTCATTCGCTCGCAGACGGGACATTTTTTTGTGCCATGGAGCAGCAGCGGCGTCGAGTTTAGTTTCAATCTCCCGGAAAGAATAAAGATGAAAATCCACGAGTATCAGGCAAAGCAACTTCTGCGGGAAGCTGACGTAGCGGTTCCTGAGAGCTGTGTCGCCAGGTCGGCTGATGAAGCGGCGGCCGCTTTTGAATCGCTCGGTGGGTCGCTCGCCGTTGTCAAAGCGCAGATTCATGCCGGGGGTCGTGGTAAAGGAACCTTGCGTGAAAATACCGAGCAACATGGCGTCCAACTTGTGCACAGCGGGCAAGAAGCGGCAGATGTTGCTGGCGCATTGCTGGGCAGTCATTTAATAACGGTACAGACCGGTGCTAAGGGACAAAAGATCAATCAAGTGCTTATCGAAGCAGGTTGCGATATTGCTCGCGAGTTGTATCTGGGAATTGTCGTTGATCGTAGCCTTGCCCGGCCGGTCCTGATGGTTTCCAGTGCCGGTGGAATGAACATCGAAACCGTTGCAGCGGAGACACCGGAGTTGATCTACAGGGAGGCGTTCGATCGTGATGCGGGGCTCGATGCCTACCAGGCCCGCAAACTGGCTGCTGTTCTGGAATTGGCACCGGGCAGCGTACGCAGCGCGGTTCAGTTTATGCAGCGGCTTTGCCGACTTTTTGTTGCACAGGATTGTTCTTTGGTGGAAATCAATCCTCTCGTGGTGACAGCGAACGATGACTTGATTGCGCTCGATGCCAAGATGAGCTTCGATGACAACGCCCTCTTTCGTCATAAGGATCTTCAAGAGTTACGCGATTTAGCAGAGGAAGAACCGACTGAAGTCCGTGCTGGGGACGCGGGGCTGAACTACGTAAAATTGGAAGGCAACATCGGATGTCTGGTAAACGGTGCTGGTTTAGCAATGAGCACAATGGATCTGATTAAATTACACGGTGGTGAACCGGCAAACTTTCTGGATGTTGGCGGGGGTGCAAATGTCGAGCAGGTTACGGAGGCGTTTAACATCCTGCTTGCCGATGCAGATGTGAAGGCAGTCCTGGTCAACATCTTTGGTGGTATTATGCGCTGTACCACGATTGCCTCGGCAGTGGTTGAGGCCTACAAGAGTGTCGGGTTCAATGTGCCTCTGGTCGTGCGGCTTGAGGGAACGGAAGTGGACGAAGGCCGCAACATTCTTGCCGAGAGTGGAGTCGACATTATTACAGCAGTCGATCTTACCGATGCTGCCCAAAAAGTGGTTGCTGCTGCGAGATAGATTACTGGCGGTGAAGTTTAAGTAACTTTTGTGGGCCGCATTGAAACAGAATGGTAGAGCATGAGTATTCTCATTAATAAAAACACACGTGTCCTCTGCCAGGGGATTACGGGACACACGGGCGAGTTTCACACCAGAGGTTGTCTGGAATATGGCACACAAGTCGTTGCCGGTTGCACTCCCGGCAAGGGTGGACAGACGGTCGCCGGCGTACCGGTGTTCAATACGGTCCTCGAGGCGGTTGAACAGACCGGTGCCGATGCCACGATGATTTATGTCCCGCCTCCTTTTACGGCCGATGCGATCTTAGAAGCGGTCGATGCAGAGATCGGGGTGATTGTTGCCATAACCGAGGGCATTCCGATACTCGATATGGTACGGGTTTATGAAAAGGTCAAGCGAAGCGGATCGGTGTTGATTGGCCCCAACTGCCCAGGCCTGATCACGCCGGATGAATGCAAAATTGGCATCCTTCCAGGATACATTCACAAGAAAGGCCCGGTCGGGGTGATCAGTCGCAGTGGTACGCTCACCTACGAGGCGGTCTGGCAGCTTTCCAATGTGGGCCTCGGACAGTCGACTTGCATTGGTTTTGGCGGGGACCCGATTGTTGGTATGTCGTTTGTTGATTTGCTCAAGCTCTTCGGGGCCGACGATTCGACAGAGGCGGTCTTGATGATCGGCGAAATTGGCGGAACGGCGGAAGAGGAGGCTGCTGCGTTTGTCGCCGAGCAGATTGACAAGCCGGTTGCTGCATTTATTGCTGGCCGTACAGCTCCGCCCGGCAAGAGAATGGGACATGCCGGAGCAATTATTTCAGGCGGCAAGGGAACGGCCGTGGAAAAAGTAACCGCGCTTGAAGCGGCCGGGATCGTGGTCGCGGAGAGCCCCGCCGATATGGGACTTGCGGTAAAACGAGCCATCGAGACATCGGGCCGCTGCTAGCGCTCTTTTAATACGTTAATCCGAGACGGACCATGAACGTATCCGGGGGATTGTACATAACATACGCCGGATCGTAGCGCAACTGTCGGTTCCAGACCCACGCCGCTTCCATGAACCCTTTCAGGCCATAGGATCCGGTCCATTCGAGGCCACTGATGATGCGAATATCGTTGTATTCCACGCGACCTGAGCGTCCGCCTTGCAGTGCTGGATATCCCGGCCAAGCGGCGGGGCGAAATTTTTGACTCCAGGTTCCCCCGCCATACTCTCCTGCGAGATACCACCAGAGGTCGGTATTCCGGAATGAGTTGAGCCGATACGCAAATTTTGGATTGGGGAATAGAATATCGAATCGCATCCTGCCGTCGGACCCTCCCGGATTCCAGACGAGTCCGCCGGCCGGCAGCAATTTGATGGTGAGTCGATCGATATAAACGATGCCAGCCCGCCACTGTTGCGCATCATTTGTCTGCCAAACCCCAAAGGCGCGTCCCTGCCAACGCCAGCTCTTGTTGGTCAATGTATTGAAGTCGGAGTAGATGCCGGGACGGAAACCGAGATCGGCACTCAGCCCATGGGTCAGTTGTGGACTCCATCCAAAGTCGAGGTACCCGCTGTAGAGCTTGGGTGGCATCTGAGCGGAAGGCGCTGGAGGAAATTGGCCACCTGGCCCGTCGATCAGATCGAGGGCAAAACCGGGTGTGATTAATAGTGGTGCATTTTTAGGCATGAAGGAGATCGGAAAAAGAAACGACCCGCTCAAATCGGTGGTCATCCATCCCAGCCCTGTTGTGCCACCGCGGTTCAAATAATTTTGACGAAAACGAATTTGCTGCAAAAATCGTGGCCACTGACCAAATGTCGCCTCTGAAAAAAGTGGTTTTTGTCCAGCTGCGGCCGGATCGGTAATCACCGGTGGCGGCATTCCTGCCGGAGGTTGATAGGGCGATGTGGGCAGTGTCGGGTCGGCGTAGGGGTCAAAACCAGAAGCCTTCGGCGGCGCGGGAAGAGCGGGCGGAGGCGTACCGCTAGGGGGTGTTGCGGGGAATGCCGGTGCCGCAGGCAAAGACGAAGCAGGAGGGGTAATCGATGGCGCTGGGGTAGCTCCCGCAGGAAATTTAACCTTGGGAGGGCTTATCTGGCCCGACGCAATCTGGCCGGTGAGAACCAGCAACAGGCAGATCTGCGCATAGCACAGTGCTCGTCGACAGTGAAGCACTCGTTGCCTCGCTTCCCGCAAAAGAAGACACATCGAATTAAACGGCAGAGGAGAACATCAAGAGAAAGGGGTAAATACCAGGGGCAAGAAAATGCGTCAAGCTTGAAATGCGGAATTAGTTCCGCTTTTTGAATGCCCCAATTCTCTTGAGCAAACGACTTGCTAGCGTTGGGTTTTGCAAGGAAAAATCGGCAAGTAGCGGTTCTAGCGTCAACTGCAAACGCCAACGCAATCACAGCATGCACTCACGCTCCGCGGTGCTTTGCAGAGGGGTGTCGCCGGGTCGGTCTTTTGAGACGCCGGGGAGGACGAAATGCCGCAACACAGATTTCCTGGCGATTTTTGCTGAGTTGTCGTGCTCGTATACGGGGGAAGCCCCAGGATCGAATCTGCTCGATGTACCGGGGAAGCTGGTCCGCCAGTTCCCAGGTTTGTAGTTTGATATTGAGGATGATGCCCCAGATGTGTGTGCTGCGGTAGGTGATAATATCGCCAACTGTATTGAGTGTCACCTCGGGTGGAACGTTCATGTCGGCCACTAGCCACTGAAACTCGTTAAAATCGCGTCGCTTTACCTCGTGTCCCCGTTTACGCAGATGCTGGAAATCTTTATGCCCCATGACTCGTGGATCGACCTCCGCGGGATCGACACCAACAACCCGCAATCCCAGCTCCAGGAGTGCTTGGCTGCTTCCTCCCGGCGAACAACCGAGTTCGACGCATCGTTGTCCTGGTTTCATCGGCCAACAAGTCCAGTCCAGCGCCTCACACATCTTAAGGTAAGCCCGCGAAGCGGTTGCCGTGGGCCGATTGCAGGACCAAATTCCACCGGGCCACCGCTGGACGCGACGGTTTACCTGATGGGCACCGATCCACCACTGACCGGGATCAACCAGAATACAATCGAGAACATGCTCATTGCGTTTTGCCAGAGAGCTGGCATTTGTAGCCGCGAGAAGCCTACTATAATGTTCGGGAGCCGTTGCACAGAGCAGTCGCTCGGCGGCGGTTGACTCATCGGTCATTCTTGGCTCAAAACCCTTGTGACCGGGAGCGGCTCGATCCCGTGGCCAGACGTGCAATCGATCGAGCGGATGTTCACCCAGGAGTTTCCAAACATCACAGGCAAGCTGCTCCGGATCGCCCGGGCCGACCTTGCCAAGAGAAATCCCCCAAGAGCGAATAAAGATACTCGGCATCTCCAGAAAGGATGAAATAGGTTGCACTTCGGATAGTTTGAATGTTAAAAATCCAGGTCGTGAGAAGGCGAGACGCCAACCGACGGAAGCAGCTTCTTTTTTAATGATCGCTTCTGCACCCACTTGGCAGGTTGCATAGATAAATTGACTGCCGAGTGGATTCGCCATTGCATTGTCTTGCCGAGAGAGCCGGAAGGTAGAGGAAGCGGTACAATATCGTGCATCGACCTTCCTTCGCATAGGGTCCTCAAAGTGGTGTTTGTTCGGGAATATTTCTTCGGCACGTTTCGTTGAGGGAGACTGAAAAAGATATGACATTGAATCAAGATGCATTTGAATCGTATTCTCTCGATGCACCGGACACCGAATCGGTCTCTTCAGAGTACCTGAGAATTCATTCAGAGCTTGACAAGAAATCTGCCGGAGCCGATTGGATTGCGGCCATTGAGTCATGGGACTCTTTGCGGCAAACAATCAGCGAATGGATGAATTTAACAGATATTCGATTTCATCAAGATACTCACAACGCACAATATCAGGCGGCAAAGCGGAATTCGGACGAACTCAAACCCGCGTTTCTGGATCTGGAGGTGGGCGTGAAATGTCGTCTTGTCAAAACACCATACAGGGAGATCGTTTCCAAAGAGTGGGGCCCTCATGCTCCTAACCTTTGGGAGTGTGATATTGCATCTTTCGATCCTGCGATCAAGGAAGATCTCGTCAAACAAAGCGAGCAGGAGACCGCCTTTACGGAATTGCTCGCATCGGCTCAGTTCACGTTTCGAGGGGAGCAACTGACGCTGCCGCAGTTGCGGAAATATTCGGAGCATCTTGACCGGACGGTTCGCTATGAGGCTGCAACACTTCGAAGTACCTGGTTTGAATCGAACGCACCGGCATTGGATCGGATCTTTGATAAACTCGTTCGACTCCGTCATTCTATGGCGAGAAAAATGGGGTATGAGAATTTTGTTCCCCTCGGCTACCGACTGATGCAGCGTACCGATTACGACGAAAACAATGTTGCGGAATTTCGTGCTCAGGTCCGTAATGAGGTGGTCCCGCTCTGCATCGATCTCAAACGTGACCAAGCTAAAAAATTAAATCTAGAATCGATGATGGCATGGGATGAGCCATTGTACGATCCTCGAGGCAACCCGTTGCCAAAGGGTGATCATCATTGGCTGGTACAGCAGGCTCGGGAGATGTTCAAAAGCCTTGGCGGTGGTTTGGACAAATTGTTCAGCGAAATGGAGCAGCGGGAGATGCTCGATCTGACCAGTCGCCCCGGCAAGGCGGGCGGGGGCTTCTGTTCGGATTTGCCGAAACTTGGTTTGCCTTTTATTTTTGCCAATTTTAATGGAACCAAGGATGATATTGAAGTCTTTACGCATGAAATGGGGCACGCATTCCAGAATTATTGCAGCCGCTTAAAACCGTTGAGCGATTATGTTTGGCCGACATCTGAGGCATGTGAGGTACACTCTATGGGGCTCGAGTTTTTGGCCTGGCCGCAGATGGAGCTTTTCTTCGGGGCCGAAGCAGATCGCTTTTGTAAGATTCATCTGCTCAGTTCGATCGCTTTTATCCCTTATGGTACGGCTGTCGATCATTTTCAGCATCTCGTTTATCAGCAGCCGCAAGCATCTCCCGGAGAGCGGGCCGCGATGTGGCATGAGATGGAGCAGATCTATCTACCCTGGAGACAGTGGGGCGACCTTTCCAACGAGGCTGGTGGGCGATTTTGGCAGGGACAACTTCATATTTTTGTCAGCCCGTTTTATTACATCGACTATGTGCTTGCTTTGGTTTGTGCACTACAATTTTGGGACTCAGCGAAGAAAGATCGGCAAACCGCAATGCAGCAGTATTTTGCGTTGTGCCGGCGGGGAGGAGAGGCCCCCTTTAGGGAACTCGTCGATTCAGCGGGTCTGCAATCGCCATTTTCCCGCGGGGTGCTGGAGGGTATGGTACACAAAGCGCGTGCTTGTATGAAAACATGAGTAGCCCAGATGCCGGTGAAATCTGCCTTGGGGGGGTAAAAGCTGAAAAGCAAAGTACCGCAAACGCAATAGATCCAACGAATGAGGTAATCTCCAGAAGGCAAGCGTGTTGGAAAAATCTGGCGATTGTACCGAATAGAGGTTTTTCAGATGGTATTTTGCCTACCAGAAGTGGTTTTGGATATCCCGGATTGCTTGACACCGAATCGTTCGAGGTCGAAAATTTGAGATAGCTAGCTGTGTGTTAGTGACTTACACGTTTTAGTGTGATTGACACTTAGTGATGTACTCATTGAGGAATAGAATTGATGCAACGCAATTGCCCGCTGGTTGTCTTCTGCTTTAATGTCGCATTGGCAGTTTTTCTGACCACGTCTGGTTTTCTCGTGGGGATTGTCTCGGCCCAAAAAAATGAAAATGACGAAGCCACCACCGCTAAGGCTGCGAGAATCGCCCTCGGGTATGAGGATTGGGGAAAGAAGTATCGCGAGGTGAGGGAAGCGACAAAGAAGTTGGGGGGAAATGATCTTGGCGGAGCGCTGCTGCTGCTCGATGAGGCTTCTTCAAAATATCCCGAGTTGCCGCCAGGTGAACTGGTTGCAGCCGATTGGTATGTTTCCCAGAACCGGATAGATCTTGCCATAAGACTGCTGGATCAGGCTGCCCAAAAATTTCCCGATGATCCGGAAACCTATCTCTTGCTCGGCAACCTTGCTTTTTTGGAAAACCGTAATACCGAGGCAACGTTGGCGTTTGAAAAAGCGCGAAAGCTTCTCGAAAGCTTTAGTGGTGATTCCTTGCGGTCAAAACGCTTAATGCTTCGTTTATATGCTGGGCTCTCAAGTTTGGCTCAAAGGTTTGGCCAATGGGAAAATGCGGTTGAGTACCTCGCAAAATGGGTCGAACTCGATCCAAACAATGCATCTACCCGTATCCGCCATGCGGAGGCATTGTTTCATATTGCAAGAGGGAGAGAAGCATATCGGCAGCTTGTGAGAGCAAATCAGTTAGACAAAACCATGATGGCCCCTGCCATGTATATTGCCCAATTTTATCTCGATCAGGGAGATATGGAATCTGCCCGGATGTGGCTGGAATCGGCATCAGAAAAAGATGCAAACGATTATAAACCGCGCGTCGAGTTGGCTCAGTTCTTCTGGAATAATGGGGATTTTATCAGGGCAAAAGACTATATCCAGAAGGCTAGATTGCTGAACAAAAACGATCAGCGATTAAATATCTTGGCGGGGCAGATTGCCCATTACGACCATGATTATGCGACGGCAATTGAGCGTTTTGAAGAAATTTTTGCTGCTCAGCCGGATAATCAGATCGCTCGAAATCATTTAATTCTAGCGCTGGCTTCAGAGGGAAGCGATGAAAATGTAGCGAGAGCGGCTCAGTTGGCCGAAGCAGGTGGTACGGACGTAGCCTCGCTTGTGAATCAGTGCTACGCATTCGCACGGCAAGGACTAAAAGATAAATCCGAGGCCGCAATGAACTTGTCCTTCCGAGGAGCGGTGGGGCCAAACTCAAAATATATCTTCGCCTACGTGTTGGCCGAAAACGGACAACCTGAAAAGGCGCTATCTCTCCTGGAAGTGGCATTAAAAGGCAAGGGACTCTTTATTTTTCGCCGAGATGCTGACAAACTTCGTTCGAAGATCATTGCTGCTGAGTCGAAGAAAAAAAAGAAGGCCTCTTGATCGGATCCTGTTGCCCAAAGTTTGATTGAGTTTTTCTGCCGGGCTAGGATGAGGGGCGACACCACCACCGTTTGCTTGCTATAAGCAACAGCAGCGAGAGACCAAGAAATCCCAAACTGGCCAGTCTGGAGTGTGCCAGGCTCACCGCCAGTAGAGGCTTTTCCCAAAAGGTGGCAATTTCCACCAACAAAGCAATGCGGATTGCGTTGAAGATACAGAGAAACGCGATCCCGCCTGCGAACACCACAAGCATCCTTAGTTTACGAACGCGTTGCCAGTGAACCAGAGTGAGAATTGATGCCAGAAGAAAAAATACGCCAAACGATTCCATCTCCGCGCAATACTGCGTGACGACGAGCCGATTTTTATATCCCAGGATGCCCAGCACAGGATTGTGATGAAACTGAAGCTGCGGCTCCTGGCCAACAAACTCTAGCACTCGCGATGTTAGAGCGATGAACGGTCGGTAGGTGAAATGCCAGAGTGACTGGATATCGGGTGTGAGGAGCGTGAATGCAACTGCAATCAATCCAGAACCCACCGCTTTATGCCAGGCTTCTTTGAACCATTGCAGAAGTGCGCCCACTGGGATGAACGCGAACCATGCGGCAGCAGTTGTAATCCCCAGAAAAAATAACCATCCAGCGGCATGGTACCACTCGATCATTTGTGGCGAGAATTGTCTCTCCAGCACAACGGTGTACCGCAGCAATGTGTAAAAAGCCAGGACATTGGCGAGGATCCAATATATTCTCCGCGACCATCGTTGCGGCCTGAGGGAAGCAGACAGGTCATGGATGCTCAGCAGGATAAAGAGAATGAATCCTAAGAACACCGCATTAAAAAGTTGTGGACTGGCCAGAACACCCATCCACCCCGCAAAAAACTCGACCAACGGTGTGAGCAGCGCAGCCTCCAAGGCCAACAGTACGAGGGGGCCTGCAATCAGAAGTAAGTGGGGCCAACGCTGAGGCTTGTCAGATGATGTAGACGAAGATCGAATATGCACAGGGCTGGATACGTACCAACAGTCTTTGTGGTTACTTAATCGGCGTTATTGCTTGCTGTCGGTTCGTTTGGAATATCGACGTCAAAGACGCGAATTTGTTTCCAGTTCACTTTGTTTTCATCAATAAATTGGTGGTGCATCGGCGAGTCTTGATACGCATCGTGAGCAGTGCGGCTGCGAAAGACGATTTGTAGTGCCACGTCAAAATGCTGGTCATTGACATCTCGATTTAAATCAGGTGTTCGCCCCCCGGCAGCGAAGAAGACAATGCCCTCATGATTTGAAAGAAGTGTTTGTGCAGATGCGATCAGAGTATCAGCCGCATGTGACGAGCAGTCGTGGAGAGAAAAATAGACGTAATGACCGAGCATCATGAGAAACTACTATATGGGATGTCAGCTTTCAGTTGGTGGATTTGTGGTCGCCTGTAGCTCACCATTCACTTCGGAGGCCTGAGCGTTGACGGAGGGACCAATGAGTTTTGTGGTTTCCTCTTCATCCAACATTTCTCGTTCGACGAGAGCCTCGGCAACGATCACCAATTTATCGCGATTGGTCTCTAGCACTTGCGTTGCCTCATCAGCCGCTTTGCGCAATAGTTGTGCAACCTCCTCGTCGATCAGCTGTGCGGTATGTTCACTGAACTGCCTCTGCTCGTGAATGTCTTTTCCTAAAAATGGGTGTTCTTCACTAAGATGATAAGCGACGGGTCCGAGGCGATCACTCATGCCCCAATGGGCAATCATCCTTCGGGCCAGATTCGTTGCTTGGGATAAGTCATTCTCAGCACCGGCACTATATTGATCGTAGATCAATTTTTCTGCAGCA
>MPMF02160361.1_pt1 | contig 11302 bp, 9 predicted proteins | sample 1617271 | NCBI WGS metagenome assembly MPMF02 (sample SAMN05944812, study PRJNA350692) | marine metagenome | biome: marine; feature: ODZ; material: water; isolation source: 120 m water sample prefiltered with 30 um filter, filtered on to 0.2 um... | place: Pacific Ocean | collected 2012-04-09... | reverse complement strand
GCCGACACCATGACGCCTAGCGAGCGGCTCACGGCGGTCCTGGAGAACCGCACGCCCGACCGCGTCCCGATCTCGTTCAAGACCGTGGATCCGTATGCTGTCGACAAACCACGCGTGGCCAACGACCCCAACTACCGCACGCTCACCGAGATCGCGGGTCGCTACACGGAGGTCTTCCACAACTGGAACATCGACACCAACCGACCGAACCACTCGAACCATCCGTACTGCTTCTCAGGCTCTGACGAGATCGAGGCCAGGTCCAAGACGTCGACCGACGGCACGGAGACCGTCACCGCGGTCACCACGCCCGCAGGCACGCTCACCCGCACCAAGCGTACCGTCCTCGGCAGCACTTGGGAGACCAAACCGTTCATCGAGACCGAAGCTGACCTGGACATCTTTCTTGCCCACGAGTGGGTGCCGTACCGCCCCGACCTGGACAGCTTCTGGCGTGAGAAGGAGCGCCTGGGTGACGGTGGTCGCATGCGCATCTCGGTCCCCGATCCAATCGGCGCGGTGGCCGCGCAGCTCCCCCGCGAGACGCTCTACATCTGGATGATGGACCGCCCCGAGCTGGTGGACACGCTTGTGGAGCGCATGTTCGGCGGCTTACTCGATGTGCTTACGTACCTGGCCGAATCCGGTGTCGAGTGCGCCTTCCAGTTCTCGGGCGCCGAGTACGCGGCCCCGCCCATGGCCTCGCCCGAGTTATTCGACCGCTACGTGGGCCGCTTCGGCCCACCTATGACCGGCGTGCTGCGCGAGCACGGCTGCCTGCCGTACTTGCATTGCCACTCCCGCGTCGGTGCCCTACTCGAGCGGTTCTGCGACATGGGCTTCGTGGCCACGCACCCGGTGGAGCCACCGCCCATGGGAGACGTCACCGCCCAGCAGTTCAAGGACCGGGTCGGCGATCGCCTGGCCATGATCGGCAACATCCAGGTGGGTGACCTGATGCACAGTGAGGACCCCGAGTCCATCCGTGCCTGGATCACAAACCTGATCGACACCATGGGCGTGGAGGGTGGTCTGATCGTCAGCGAGAGTGCCACGCCCTGGGAACGCCCCATGCCGGACCACACACTGCGCAACTACATCACGTTGATCGAAGCCGCGCATGCGGTTGGCCGCTAGCCGTTCGGGCAGTCGACGCGGATGAGTCCGGATACGGTCAGCTGTCCGCAACTACCTGGATTGTGATGGCATGCGAGCATTCGTGACCCGAGCCACCTATGACCTCGCCCAAAAGAGCCTGGCGGCCCTTAATGAAGCTGGTATTGCAGCGGAGGAATAGTTCTGGATCACCGTCGAACAACGAACTGTGCTACCGCATTATCAGGCCACGTGAGACGATTTTGGACCCGGATGTTTGCAACACACTATCCTGCACCGCAGGTAGCTACCGTTCCAGCGACCCTTCAAACCTGTTAGAGACGGGTGGGCCGGGTGGGTTTCGAACCCACAGCCTTCGGACTAAAAGTTCGTCGACACTTATCTCAGGCTATCCCGGTCCGTCCGGTGTAATCCCTTCACTTCTGGGACATGCGGCACCCTCATCCCGTTAGGCAACGGTGCATCCCATCGCATCCCTGCCCGTTCGTTTGCAAAACTCGCGAAGGTTTGACCCAGCCGATCCCATCCCCCATATAGGTCCCAGCTGTTCTACCAAAAAATGAGCATCAGGTTTATGTTATAGGTTCGATCATATCGGAGCACTTCTGGATCGTGATCGAGACGAGGTAGTAATGCAAGGAATGGCCGCGGACCCTTGGACCGACCATCTCAACCAGGCCATAGATCTCCACCAGCGACTCCCAATATTCTTGGGTTACGTAGACTATGACGACGAGCTTCTGGCGGGATGTGGCGGCATCTATATCGACCTCGCCAAACTGCAGGCTGCCGGTGTGCGCACACTGGTGGCCTCGATCGGATTCGGCTGCTACTTCCAAACCGGTCCTCGGGCATACCACCTGGCTGGTCCTGATGACTGGGTGCTCAACCATCAGTTGAACCGCATCGACCATGTGGTGGACACGGTGCGCCGCTGTCCGAACGCATGCCTCGTGGAACGGCGTGGCGACCTTGATCCCCGTCCCAACGACGACCGTGTGAGCGTGGTCGTGCACCTTACGGGGAACGCGCACACCGTGGACCTTGGAACGGTGGACCGCCTGTTCGCGCATGGCGTTCGTGCCACGCACCCCGCCATGCAATACCACAACCGGTGGTGCACGGGGATCGATGGCCTTTCTGGCCCGGCTATAACCAGATTCGGCCGGGATGTCATAGCACGCCTGAACGCGCTTGGTGTAGTGCTGGACACGGCACATGCTTCTGAAGCCTCAGCGCGGGCGATGATCGAGACGTCATCAAAGCCGGTGATTGACAGCCACACCACCAGTCGCGCCCTCGTGCCGTCGTCCCGCGGTCTGCGGGATACCACGTTGCGGCTTATCGCCGAACATGGCGGCGTGATTGGTGTGCACTTCGCCGATCACATGCTCAGCTGCGACGTGTGGGCCCGGAAATACACGCCCGTGGACCCAGCAGCTCAAGAACTGCCGCCACGGCGCTGGCGCTACAACCAGTACCTACTGGACACGTACAGCGACCCCGACGAACGCATGCGCTGGCGGCCGGGACCACCTCCGCCCTGGGACCGCAAGGTGATGCTGTCAGACAATCCCGATTGGGAAATTGACCCCGCGGAGAGCTGGGAGGCAGAGCAGGCGTTCTACCAGGAGCACGATCTGCCGCCGGATCTCGATCCTCCGATGGGCCGGATTGCCACGATCACCCACCTCGCCAATCTCGTGGATTACCTCATCAATCTGGTCGGCGACGAGCACGTAGCTCTGGGCGGTGACGTGGGCGGCATCAGCGCAGACCAGTGGCCACTCGGTCTGGACCACACCGGGCACCTACCACGTCTAACCGCAGACCTGCTCGGCCGCGGCTACGGCGAGGATTCGTTGCGGCGGATCCTGAGCAACAACTGGTACCGTATTTATCGAGAATGCCTGCCCACCTAGCCAACCGCCACGCCGGTCGATCTAGAATCCGCCCTGAGTGTAAGAGGGTGGCCAGTCGACCTCGATACCGAGTTCGTGGGCGGCGCGCAACGGCCAGTAGGGCTCGCGCAGGAGCACGCGGCCGAGGGCGACGAGGTCGGCGCGCTCATTGCGGATGACTTCCTCGGCCATCAGCGGCTCGGTGATGTGGCCGACAGCGATCGTCGGCATGCCGGACTCGCGGCCGATGGTCTCCGCCAGAGTGACCTGGTAACCCGGGAACACGTTGCGAATCGGCAGCATGTCCGGCGTGATCCCGGCGCTGCTGACATGAATAATGTCCGCTCCCGCCTCACCCAGCAGACGCGAGGCCGCGGCGACATCCTCGGCCGTGTTACCACCCTCGACGTAGTCGGCTCCGGAGACCCGAACCAGCAGCGGCATTTCCTGCGGGACGGCCTCCCGAACGGCGGTGACAACCTCGGCGGGGTACTTCGCGCGGTCGGTGATGTCGCCGCCGTATCTGTCGGCGCGCTGGTTCGTGATCGGCGAGATGAACTGGCTCAGCAGATAGCCGTGGGCGCCGTGGATCTCGAGTGCCTCGTAGCCGGCCTCGACGGCGCGCAGCGCGCCCTCCACGAAGGCCTGCGTGACCTTCGCCATCTCTACCGCGTCCATCTCCCGCGGAACCGCGAAGTCTGGGCCGAATTTGATCGGGCTAGGCGCGATCGGGTCCGCCGGGCCGGCGCCGTCGGGCACCGTCTCCGACTTGCGCCCGGCGTGCGCCAGTTGGATCGCGGGAGTCGCGGCATGGGATTTCATCACTTCGGCCAGCCGGCGATGCGGCTCGATGTGCTTGTCGCTCCAGATGCCGACATCCTTGTTGCGAATGCGCCCTCGTGGCTCAACCGCCGATGCCTCCACGATCTCGAGTCCAATGCCACCAATCGCCCGTGAAGCGTAGTGCACGTAATGCCAGTCAGAAGGTGTGCCGAGCTCGGCCATCCAAGTGCACATCGGCGCCATGACGATGCGATTACGCACAGTCACACCACGAATCTTGTAGCTGTCAAAAAGTGCGGGCACGGACTTCCCTCGATTCCCCTCTAGCTTGCGATCAAGAAACTAATCTTAGCCGACGGGAGGGGCCTGTCCGGAGGAGCGTCACGCCCGGGTCTCGTAGATCAACTGGAAGAATTGCTCGACTTCGTCGGTGGTGGCTTCAACCGGACTCTGCTGCATCAGGCACTTTTGGACCCGATGTCTGTGACACAGCATTCTGTACCGCATATAGGTGCCGTTTCAGCGACCTGTCAAACTTGTTAGAGACGGGTGGGCCGGGTGGATTTCGAACCCACGACCTTCGGATTAAAAGTTCGTCGACACCTATCTCAGGCTGTCCCCGTCCGTCCCGTGTAACCCCGTCACTTCTGGGGCGTGCGGAATGCTCGTCCCGTTAGATCACGGGGCATACCGGTCTATCCCTCCCCGTTCGTTTGCAATTTGGTTTGCAAAACTCGCGAAGGTTTGACCGGGCCAATCCGGTCGCATGTCTAGTTACAACCCGTCCTCGAAAAACAACACGTTCATGGCGGGATCAGTCGTACATGATCATGTCGGCTTCTTGGTCGAATTCAAGCCGAGTGGATTTACATGCCGGGCACCGAGCAGGGGCGTCGAACGTACACCGACCGCTGCACGCCGCAGGACAGCGAAGAACATTCCCGGGCCATCCATCGACCTGAACCGATGGCCACAATCCCTGCAGATCTGCCCCGTTTCACTTCCCATCTGGAACATCACCTTCGTCGTATTGGCATCTTGATTCCGCGTGCAGATGCTGTGCTTGCTTCGAGTCGACCCTAAGCGAAAGACGCTAGGCGAACGGCATCACTATTTCATTGACCGAATCGGGTCCAGGCTGGAGCAGTTAGGATATACATATCCTCTAAGCCCCCCGGGAGACCCACTAATGTCCCCCACCGACACCAATTCCGGCGCTCTGCCCGCGGCCAAAGCCATCGATCTGGCCAGCCTCGTCGACTACCAGAACGGCTCCATCGTAAGCCGCACCCTCGCCGGCCACGAGGCGGCCACCATCACCCTCTTCGCCTTTGCCACCGGCCAGTCACTTTCCGAGCACACCGCCCCGTTCGACGCCCTGGTCCACATCCTCGACGGCGCCGCCGAACTCACCATCGGCGGCGACCCGATCCTCGCCACGACCGGTCAGGCCGTGCTTATGCCCGCCGACATCCCCCACGCCCTCAACGCCGCGGAACCCTTCAAGATGCTGCTTACGATGCTCCGCCGCTAGAGACGGGCGGGCCTACGAATCGATGAACTCGATTATCTCTTCAACGGGTTTTCATACTCGCGGGGCGCGTTCGATCGCCACGTCCGGATAGCCCACCGCCAGCGCGAGCACCGGCACCAGGTGGCGCGGCGCGCCGGCCGCTTCGCGCACCCGATAAGGCTCGAAGCCGATCATCGGCCGGGTGGCCACCCAGTGCGACCAGGCCGCCAGCATGAATTTCATCGCCACGAGGCTGGCATTGCAGACCGCGAATTCGTGGCGCGAAGCCTTCCCGCTGTCGTAGAGCGTCGGGCCTTCCCGGCGGTTGATCTCACTCGGATCATCAAAGACGAACAAGGCGGTCCCGGCCGCCACCGCCTTCGCCTGGTTCCAGACGCTGAGCCCGTCCTCCAGCCGGGCGAGCCCTTCCCCCTGCTAGAAGACAATGCGTCACGGCTACATATTGTAGGCCGAAGGCGCCAGCGCCGCCTCCCCGGTGATGCTCATCAGCAGGGCGCGATCAACCACCACGCCGGTGAAGTCGGTCCAGGAGCGGTGCGAGGCGTTGAGTTCGACGTAGGTCAGGTCGCGATTGGCGTCGCGCATGAGCGGGTCAACTCCAGGGGCAAGAGGGCTCGCGGACGCAATCACATCGCGATGGATACCCGAGCGTCCATCCGCGCTAGCCGACCCGCAGGACCCGATCCGGCGCAAGCACGAACGGCCGCACCACCCCCGGCAGCCCGCTGAACGGCAGAACCTCCGGGCGCAGCTCGATTCCCAGACTTTCCCGCATAAACTCGCGGCGAGCCTCGATCCTCGCCCACATCGCCGGGTACTCCACTCGTATCTCCCCACGCAGCGCCGCGTCCGCCAACGCCATCGTGTCCTCTGCGCTCACGGTGTGGTACTCCGTCGCCACCACCGGAATGATGTCGCACTGAATCAACATCCCTGACCGCAACTCGATCTCCGATCCCGGGTTCACCGGCGAGTGCAGCCACTCCTCGATGTGGATCAGGTGCCCGGGATTTAATGCCGCCTCCAGGTCCGCCGCCGCCAGCATGCCGTCCACCAGATCCTGCAACGCACCGCCCGCCACCCCGATCCCAACCGCCTCGTACCAGGCCGCCACCGTCGCGAAATACGGCAGCGCCAGCCGCTCCAGGTAATCCTTTGCGCCGACCGGCAGTTCCGACGCGTCCTCGGCCAGCCACCCGCCCCGGGCGGTCAGCCCGCCGCGATAGCCCAGCCCACAAAAGATCGGATCGCCGCGCTCCATCTCCCTCCCCCGGGGGCTCGCCAGCCCCAGGTGCGCCCGTTCGCCAGTCGAAAACATCAGGTGCGCCGACAGCGGCAGCCCGTTCAGCCCGGCCGCCCCTACCGCCTCCAGCTCGGTCATCCCCGGCCGCGCCCCGGTCAGCGCCCGGTGCACCACCGCCGCACAGTGACTCGCCGCAAACTCAAAGACCGCCAGCTGCGCCGCGCTGTTTTCGGTGCGCAGACCGTCAACCGGGTTCATCAGGATGTCGTTGGCGTTTACCAGCAGCTCCCGGTCGCCGGTGATCGCCCACAGCGTCTCTGCGATGAAGGTCGGAATCTCCAGCCAGTGCGCCACATCATCCGACTCCGCCGCGGTGGCATAGCGCCAACCGGCCACCCCGATGCGCTGCCCCCTTCCGATCCCACACTCCGCCAGTACCGGCTCGAACCGCGGGGTCGATTCCCGCTTCTGGCCCGGCAGGCTGAACCCCTGGAACAGCTTTAGTTCAATATCGATCGGCACCAATTCCGCGTACACCATGCCCTCATTCCCCAGGAGCAGCGCCGGCGCACCGTCCGTCGGGATCACCAGCAGCGCCTCCTCAAAGCGCGGGTCGTGATCGGTCAGGTAGGCTAGGTTCGCGCAGTGCTCGCGGTCGCCGTAGATCAGCAGCGCATCCAGGCCCCGCTCCCGCGCCCGTTCGCGGGCCGCCGCAATTCGCCGTTCAAATTCCGCCGGCGGAACCACCGGCTGCTCTCGCGGCAACTCGAATTCCGGCACCGTGACCGTCGCCAATTCCGCCCGCTTCGCCATCGCTAGACCGCCAATCTCAACTCACTCAAGATCCGCCAGTATTTCGTTCACGTAGCTGATGTTGCGCTCCATCGCCCGCTGGTGGTCCCAGCCGTACCCCGTGTCGCCCTCAAACGTCAGCCAGCCGTCATAGCCGGCCGCGTGCAGCGCCTGGATGCAGAACCGCCAATCCACCTCGCCCTCTTCCACGGTCACCGGAAAGAAGCTCGCCCGGTCGATGTCCGGCACGTAGACCCGCCGCATGTTCTTCACGTGGACGTAGGCCGCCAGCGGCGCCAGCGTCACCATTGCTTCCTCGAACCGCTCCTCCGGGGTCGCGTAGGACCAGGTCACATTGCCCATATCCGGATTCACGCGCAGGTTTTCGCGGCCCACCATTTCGAGCATCGCCAGAGCGCTAGCCGAGTTGTCCACATAGCAGTTCTGGTGCAATTCAATTGCAATTGTTATGTCAACTACAGCCGCTGCGTCGGCGACCTCGCGGAGTGCGTCGGCGGTCTCTTCCAGTTCGTAGTCCACCACCATCCGGCTGCCGCCGATCGACACCCGGCCGCCGATCCCCCAGCCCTCGGGCGTGTCCGGCGAATTCTGAAACAAATTGGGCCCCGGTAGGGTCGTGTTGACCACGCGAGTCCCCAGCAGTTCAGCCATCTCCACCGCGCGCTGCATCTGGGCCAACTGTTCGGCAGCCGTCGCGGTCACGAAATTGAATCCGCCGGGGTTCAGGGCTGCCGTCACCAGCCCCGCATCGGTCAGTTCGTTGCGCAGACCGGTCAGTTCGGCGTCGCTCATCGCGAACAGGTCCAGGTGCACCACCGACACTTCGGTCCCTTTGAACCCGACCCGGTTCGCCCACGCGAACACCTCCCGCCGCACGTCGACTGGCATCCCCCGCATACCGTGGAACGGATACCACCGGATGGGCCATCGAAAAGCGCAATCCATCAATTCGCCTTTGCCTGTTTGCACCGCCCACGCAGGTTACCGGGTTGCCCGCGCCGCCACCAATCCGCCGCGCTAGACTCGTTCACCCGAACCGCCGCCACAAGGAAGCACCCCTGATGTCCATCGACCAGCAATGGGACCAACTCACCGAGCGTTTCGCCGAGATTGATGACCTGGGACACACCGTCGCGCTGCTCGGCTGGGACCAGCAGACCTACATGCCCGCCGGCGGCGCCGCCGCCCGCGGCGAGCAAATGGCCACCCTCGAACGCATAATCCACCAGCGCTTCACCGACCCGGCGATCGGGCAACTGCTCGACGATCTGGCCGCCGACGCCGCCGCACTGCCCGACGACTCCCACCGCGCCTCGGTCTGGCGGGTGGTCCGGCGTCGCTACGACCGCACCACGAAGCTTCCCGAAGAACTGGTTGCCGAAATGGCCCGCACCTCCGCCCGGTCATTCGACACTTGGGTGAAGGCCCGGGCCGCGAACGACTTCGCGATGTTTGAAGACGACCTGACCCGGCAGGTGGAACTGGCCCGCCAGCAGGCCGACCACTTCGGCTACGAAGCCACGCCCTACGACGCTCTGCTCGCCGGCTACGAACCAAATCTCACCTCCGCCGATGTCGACCGGCTTTTCAATCCGCTGCGCGATCGCCTGGTCCCGCTGTTAGACTCGCTGCGCCCGGCCCTGGACCGGGTCAACGACGACGCCCTGCGCGGCGATCTCCCCCACGACGCCCAGATCGCGCTCACCGAGGATGTCGTCGCCCTCGTCGGTTTCGATCTTGCAACCGGTCGCCAGGACCTCGCCGCTCACCCCTTCACCACATCCATCGGCCAGGGCGACACCCGCGTTACCACCGCCGTTGATCCGGGGAATCTCGCCCCGGCGCTCTACGCCTCCATCCACGAAGCCGGCCACGGCACCCACGACCAAGGCATCCCCGACGAACTCCGCCGCACCGCCCTCGGCCAGGTCGAGTCACTGATCATCGCCGAGTCGCAATCCCGCCTCTGGGAAAATCTCGTCGGCCGTTCGCGCCTGTTCGCTGACGACCTCCTGCCACGCCTCGGCAAGTACTTCCCGGGCAAGTTCGATTCCGTCGACGCCGACGCGCTATACGCCGCCGGCAGTTGCGTCGAGCCGGGCTACATCCGCGTCCAGGCCGACGAAGTCACGTATTCGCTGCACATCTTTCTGCGCTACGAAATCGAGCGCGAGCTGATCGAAGGCAGTCTCGCGGTCGCCGACCTGCCAGAACGCTGGTGGGAAGGCATGAAGTCGCTGCTCGGCGTGGAACCGACCACCGACGCCGACGGCGTCCTCCAGGACGTCCACTGGTCCACCGGCGCCATCGGCTACTTCCCCACCTACGCCCTCGGCACGCTGCTTTCGGTTCAACTTTACGAAGCCGCGCTCGCCGACGACGCCGCGATCCAACCGGCCCTCGAAGCCGCCGACTTCGTTCCGCTGCTCGCCTGGATGCAGCAACACGTCCACCGTCACGGCGCCGCCTGGTCGGCCGCCGAACTCGTCGAGCGCGAGCTAGGCGCCGAGCTCAGCGCCGGCCCCTTCCTGGACTACCTGGAACACAAATACCACGCCCTCTACAAACTGTAAGCGTCCGCAAGCGGCATTCCCGCGCCCAGGCCATTAAGACTCGCTGACCGGATCGCCGCGGTGCGCGCGCCGGGCCACGGCGAGCGCTTCATCCCGAGGTGAGATTTCTATCTCTCTTCCTGTTCGGCGGTATTCACCACCCACCACATCCGCGACGTGCGACTGCGGCTCAGCCGCTATTCGGCACTGTCGCAATTTCACTAAATCTATCTATATCGCCCTATTAATAATCTCTATAATGGGCAAATAGGGGCGACAGTTAGCCGCTTCCGTGCGAATGTCGATAGTTTTGGGTATATTTTCGGCGGTCGAATCGTCCCGCCTAAGACGCTGGCGCGCCTGTCCAGAGCAGAACCGTGGAAGGAACCTCTGCTCAGCTACCTGCCGATCCTGTCCACCCTGGTCATCGTCCCGTTCACCTACATCGTCCTGCGCCGCTGGGCGCGCACCCGCACCAACCCCGCCATGCTCATCTGGGGCGTCGGCCTCATCTTCTTCGCCATCGGCAGCTTCACTGAATCGCTCTACGCCATCTTTGGTTGGTCGGAATTCTGGGGCGAGCTAAACCTGCGCGTCTGGTATCTCTTCGGCGCGGTGCTAGTCGCCGCCTGGCTCGGTCAGGGCACGGTCTTCCTGCTCTGGAAGCACATCGCTCGGCCCAGCTTTATCATCCTGACTATTGCCAGTCTTTACGGGATCTATGCCGAATTCTCCGCGCCGGTCGACAGCACCCCGCTTCTCGATGACACTGCCGAGTTGACCGGCAAAGGCGTGCTGCCCACCAGCGTCCGCCTCATCACCCCGTTCTTCAACATCTACGGCGTCATCACCCTGGTCGGCGGCGCGCTCCGGTCCGCCTACTATTACCTCCGCCGGCGCACCGAACCCCAGCGCATGATCGGCAACCTGCTCATCGCCGTCGGCGCCATGCTGCCTGGGATTGGCGGATCGCTGAACCGCTTCGGCATCGAGGGCCTTTACCTCGGCGAGCTTGTCGGCGCGGTCCTATTGTTCTGGGGCTTCATCATCGCCAGCCGTCATGTCGCCGCCACCGACCCGTCCCCCACCCCCGAAACCCAACCCGGCCCTGTCGCGTCCACCACTTGATTCGCAGGCAACCACCCACCGAAACCGAAACCCGCGTCTGGCGCATCGCCGGGCTGGCGCCCGCCGGCCTCACCGTCGTCGCGGTCATCCTGGGCATCATTGCCATCGGCGTCATGACCGGGTTCGGGGGCTCGTGAAGCCGCCCCTTCCGCAACCGATCGGCTAACCCGGGACGATCGCACCCACATCCCCGTAGTTGGGTGCTGCCGCCCCTTCCCGCTTCTTCTAGCCG
>MPMF02040106.1_pt1 | contig 11315 bp, 12 predicted proteins | sample 1617271 | NCBI WGS metagenome assembly MPMF02 (sample SAMN05944812, study PRJNA350692) | marine metagenome | biome: marine; feature: ODZ; material: water; isolation source: 120 m water sample prefiltered with 30 um filter, filtered on to 0.2 um... | place: Pacific Ocean | collected 2012-04-09... | reverse complement strand
TGATCCGCCGTTTGAACCAGGTGGTGGGGATGCGGACGATACTGGAGATTCCGGGGTCGCAGGTGGAGGTGCGGATGGAGCGGGGCCGTTTAAAAATGGCAAGAAAGGGAGCTTTGCGGGCATGAGTCGGGATGGTACGAGCAACACGATGCTCTACAGTGAACAGCTCGAAGGAACAATCAGCGGTTCTATGGGCGCGGTTGCCTACCACACTGAGGTTCAGCCAAACAATGGTGGCGAATCGTCCCAAGATCCCGCGAACACGCATGCTCAGAGCAAGCATCCCGGTGGTGTCAATGTATCCTTTGCCGATACCCACGTTAGTTTTTATACCAATGATACACCATCTCACGTCTGGAAGGCGCTGAGCACGGAGGATGGTGGTGAATACTGGGGGCTCGCCGAATGAGCAGCATAGAGGAGGGCTGAATCACTAAATGGACTCGCCTTATAGACAAGTCCAAATCTCGATACAGCCATCTATGCTCGATGATACAGATACAATAGCCTGCTGGCCTCTGTCAGCAGGCTATTTTTTTGCGCCTGCCGCGGTTCGGGCGGGTAATATTGGGGCCGATCGATGGTCTGCCAAAGACTGTTATGAGTCAGTCGACTGCCATGAGCCGGTTTGATGCACCGGGCAGTTCCCTTTGCGTTAGTGGGCGTCCAGTTCCGCCACCACCAGGTCCCCCACCTCGCTGGTGCTATAACCCATCCTGCCGGCCGCCTGACTCTGCATCTTGTTGCCGGTGACGCTCGCGATCGCCGCGTTGATGCGTGCTGCTGCCTGCACTTCTCCCGCCTGTTCGAGCAGCATCGCCATCGCGTTGATCGCCGCAATCGGGTTGATCACGCCCTGCCCGGTATATTTGGGGGCACTGCCGCCCATCGGCTCAAACATGCTCGTGCCACCCGGCTCGGGATTGATGTTGCCGCCCGCCGCTACGCCCATGCCCCCCTGCAGGATGCCGCCGAGGTCCGTGATGATGTCGCCAAACATGTTGGTCGTCACGATCACGTCGTAGTACTCGGGATTCTTGACCATCCACATGCAGCAGGCATCGACATGGTTATAGTCGGCCTTCACATCGGGATAGTCGGTGGCGACTTCCTGGAATGTCCGCCACCAAAGGTCGTGCCCGTAGGTGAGAACATTGGTTTTGGCGACGAGGGTCAGCATTTTTCCCTTGGGGTTATTGCGACGCTGCGTGTACTCAAACGCCCAACGAATACACCGTTCACAACCCTTGCGGCTGTAGAGGGCGGTTTGGCTCGCCACCTCGTCCGCAGTCCCCTTTTTGAGAAATCCGCCGACGCCGCAGTACAAGTCTTCGGTATTCTCGCGGACCACCACGAAATCGATATCCTCGGGCCCCTTTCCCGCCAGCGGGGTCTCGACCCCGGGCAGCAGTTTGACCGGCCTGAGGTTGATGTACTGGTCGAGACCGAAACGCAAATCGAGCAGCAGCCCTTTTTCCAGAATGCCCGGGGCGACGTCGGGATGTCCCACCGCGCCGAGATAGATGGCGTCAAACGTGCTGAGTTCGTCGATCGCCCCGTCCGGCAGTACCTCGCCGGTTTTCAAATACCGTTCGCCCCCGAAATCGAAATCGACGGTCTCGTAGGCAAAGTTTTCTCGTTGGGCGACCGCTTTTAGGATTTTGAGGCCCTCGGCCACGACTTCCGGCCCGGTGCCGTCCCCGCCAATCACGGCGACGCGCGTTGGAGTTGTTGGACTGTTCACCGACCTTTGCCTCTTGCTAAAAATGACGGGTTATTCGCACCTGGAAAAGAGTGTTGGATTTTAACACCGCATCGGTCTTCCCTCAAGCGACCGGAGTGTTCTTAACGGACAGTTGCCCGCCGCGCTTCTCGTTGTCGATTCGAAAGAAGCATGAGCCAATCGCGATCGAGAAAAAGGACCAGGAGCCAGTTCGTTTGCGTTTAATGGAAGCGATTCCACAAAACGGAAAAAGCGCGCAAAGATTGGCTCATTAGGTGAACTTGCGCACCTCAGTTTTCACTGAAGTCGAGTTGGGTGGAGGCGTCCCGTGCAATCGGGTTGTTGAGAAACTTCTGCCGGCACTCCGGACAGAGATCAAAACGCAACTGCTGGTAGATGTCATCGCCGAGCCTGTCGCTCTCGGCGTCATCCATGCGTTCGAGGATGTCATGGATTTCGGCCAGATGATCGCGATCGGCTTCCTCTTCGTCCACATCGTTGCTTTCCATTGCCGCATACACTTCCATGCGGACGACATAACGGAGTGCGTGTTGTGGATCGATAAGACGTTTGCAGCAGTCGCAGGAATGATGGATCATGAATTCGGTTCTTTCTGCAGAATAATATTGGCAGGGGTTCCTCTCCGGCCACTAAAAAGCTTAATGATCTCTTCATCCTAATGGCCCCTGCTATCCGCTGGCAACCCAAATCGGCAGTATTTACAAAGGTTTTCTTGCTATCGATTTCACGACGTGCCAACGTGGTGGTCTGGCAACCCGGCACGATTTTGTGTTTCGTGCTATGGATCGCTCCGTTGGACTATCTTGTAGCAGGGTCTCTAGATAAGATAGATAACACCTGTTTTGTAGGAGACCGATAGATGGCGATGGTAGCAACGTCTAACTGGGCCAGCCAGAGTGTGCTGGTATTGAACCGGTTGTATATGGCGGTACACATTGTGAACGTCCGCCGAGCGATCTGCTTGCTCTTTCGTGACCTGGCAGAGGTAATCCATGTCGAGTCCGGACGTTATGCCAATTACGACTTCAGCTCCTGGCAGGAAATCAGCCAATTGAAGATCGCGATTGAGGAGCAAGATCCGGAAGACGATTGGCTGCATTCGATCAATTTTGCGATCCAGGTACCCCGCATTATACGACTTCTCTCCTACGACAAAGTGCCGCGATTGGGACTCCGTTTCAACCGCCGTAATGTCTTTGCCAGGGATAGCAATCGTTGCCAGTATTGCGGGAAACGCTTTCCCACCAGCGAATTGAGTCTGGATCACGTGAGGCCCCGTAGCCGTGGTGGAACCATGTGCTGGGAAAATATCGTCTGTTGCTGCGTTGCCTGCAATGCCCGTAAGGGAGGCCGAACCCCGGATGAGGCCAGGATGCAGCTCGTGCAGCGGCCCGCGAGGCCCAAACAAAGTCCTCTGCTGCAAGGAAAGCTGCGGAATCCCCGGTACGAGAGTTGGAAAAGCTTTTTGAGCGATGCCTACTGGAACGTGGATCTGAAGTGAATTGAGACGCCGATCCGCAGAGGCGATTTCCCAGAGGATATTTCCCAGAGAGCATCCTGTGGCAAAGAACCTGTGGCAAAGAAACGAACCTGTGGCAAAGAAACAGCCAGAGATCAAAAGCAGGCAAAAGGCCCGCTTGCCGGTCAGTCGTCGCTCTTGAGCGGCTCCTTTTTCTCGGTGAGTACCGGGAGTTGGGGGGCCATCTCTGCGTTTAGTTCTGTGAATTCTTTCCACTCGTCGGGCAGATTATCCTCGTGAAAAATTGCCTCCACGGGACACTCAGGTACACACGCCTCGCAGTCGATACACTCGTCCGGATGGATGTAAAGCATCTTTTCGCCCTCGTAGAAACACTCAACGGGGCAAACGATAACGCAATCGGTGTACTTACAGGCGAAACAGGGCTCGGCAACGACGTGAGTCATGGAATTGAATCTCCTGGCCTTAGGTGGGCTATGGCAAGCCTCTAAAATGGGTTGTCCTGCTCGGGGAAGGAATATTTCCAGTTATCGGCAAATTATTACGGAGTCTTATGCCATTTTTTCTGGAAAGTCAAGCGGTAGCGGCCGATTGGCACCGGCGAGAGCCTATTTTGGCTTGCTTCGTCAGCGAGCCACACTTAAAATCAAATCGCGTATTTGAAAGGATATTTTTTTGCAACCCGCCGTTGCCTTCCGGATGTACTCCGAAGGGCTCCTCCCGGGAGTGGCGGGTCGACTGGCGGGTCGGCTTGTTGGCGTTCCAGATGCTCCTCTTAAGGTGGATATCCATTGGCTCTCTCCGAAGTCGATCGTGACTTGCTCGAGCGTTGTCTGGCCCAGGAGCCAAAGTCCTGGCATGCCTTTGTGGATCGGTTTATGGGCCTGGTAGTGCATGTCGTCAATCATGTGGCCCGCAGTCGATCTTTACGGATTTCGGCCGAGGATCGTGATGATTTGGCGGCTGAGGTTTTTTGTGCCATCATCGATAATGATTTTGCAGTGCTGCGGCATTTTCAAAAGAAGAGCAGTTTGGCCACCTACCTGACAGTCATTGCCCGCAGAGTGATTGTTCGGTCGATCTTCAGACGCAATTCAATACTCGGCGACAAATATTCGATCCCCGAGAGCGGGCAACTGGCCACTACAGCAGATGAATCCCCCGATATCGGAGCCGCGCTGAGTGACCGAGAAGAGGTGGAGCGACTGCTGGGCGAATTGGAGGGTGCTGAGGCCGATGTGGTCCGCCTCCATTATCGGGATGGCAAAAGCTATTCTGAGATCAGTATGGCCACCGGGATGTCAGAAAACAGTATCGGTCCCCTGCTCAGTCGGGCCAGGGAAAAAATGCGGCGGGCAGGTACAAATCTCGACTGAGTCGCCTCGATTGAGCTGCCCCGACTGAACTGCCCCGACTGAGTCCCCTCGACGGAGTTGCCCCGTCTGCGTTGATTATGGCGTGTTGACTTTGGCACGCTGACTTTGGCACGCTGACTTTGGCACGCTGACTTTGGTGGCGCCCTCTACCGTCCGCCCGTTTGGGCATTGCTCAAGTCTGTTTTCGTTGGTGTCCGCCAGCCTGCCGTATTCGGAGTTGCCGTCTCCGGGATCACGGTGTTGGGAATCTGCAAATCGGGCAAAGTAGCACCAGAAGCTGGTGGCGCGCTTGTTGGCCTGGAGAACTCCGCAGCGTGAAAATTTGTCGGCAGCACTGCTCGAGGTGCCCCCTGCGGTGGAGCAAGAGGCTGTGTGACATCGACGTTGGGAAAACCGAGGTATTGAGGTTGGACCCACATGTCACTTTGTGGATCGAGTGGTCCGATTTGCACGTCGTTCAGTTCGAGCGTAAGTTGTATCCCATTTGCCGGCCAGTGAATCTCGGTATGCCTCGGAAGCACAGCACCGGTCTTTGGATCACGAACGTGCTTGCTGTTTTTGGCACTTGCGATCAGTTGCCTCTGGGCATTGAGTAATTTTTGTTCGCGGATCCAGCCACTGCCAGCGTCGATCACCAATACACGAGTCAGTAGACCACCTGGCGATGCAATTTGCGTATGGACTTCCAGCAGACCGTCATTGCGTCGAAATGGACCTTCGTGTCTTTCCCCAGGTGCCAGCGAGACGATTCCGATCGCCTCGACGAGCCATTCCGGTCGTACGGGGAGTATCTGTCCGACGCTGCTCGCGGGGAATGAGTCGTAGCGACCATAGTAGAGTGCGGGAGGATCGGACCTTTTAATCCAAACCCAAAAGACCTCTTCGTTGCTGCCGAGGTCCATCTCCTCTCCCGTCACGCCGGTGCCTGCACGCATCCGGACATGGCGCTCGGATCCCACAGCAAGGCTGGTTCTTAGAGAGGGGAAACCGGTTCCCCGGATTCGCGAATTTGTCGAGTACACGCCCGTGATTTGCCTGCGATTCGCATTGACGACCTCCACCACTTCCTCAAGGGTTGGTTCCGGTCCGAACACCACCGGCGGTGGCGTTGGAAACGGCTTCCACAACCGCTGTGGACATGCCGCACCGCTAGCGACCAGCAGCGTGAGCAGCATCAGCAGATTAAAGGTCGAAAGCTTCCTCAAGGAATGATCCTAATTACAGTTGGCATCTACAGGTAGAGGAAAAGTCTATTTAAGCCACATCTGCGAAGAGTAATTGGGCAAGTTCGTTTTGTATTTCTTCAGTGCGCCGCTCATGGGGTGCGGCCACTGGTACCCGATAGGACTTCTCGTGTCGCGGGCAATAGACGATTAGTTGTTCGGTGTTTTCCTCATCTATTTCTGTGTCTTCGAGCCGCATAATCCGCCGACGGATCAGAAGCAGCGTTAGAACATAGTGGAGATCTTTTTTCTGTGATTGCTCGGCAAGTTCAAGAAACAATTCGAGCATGATGTCATTCGGTGCCCAGTTCACCTTGTTCGCATTGCGGGAGGGCATCCGTGATTTCCACCAGCCCAAAATTCCTTCAGGAGGCCCCTCCCATGCCTCGGCTGAGAAGTCGTGACGAACCACCTCCGATCCTTCGGCCACGAGCAGGGAATAAAAAATTTCATCGGGCTGAAATTCCTGCCCGGTTTTGGAGCAGCGACGAGTACAACGCTGGACATGAAAATCCATGACACGTTTTCCGCAGGGGGTGTCCTTTTGGTGCCTCCAGTATGGCGGCGGGGGATAGTACGCGAATTAGGCCTTAAAATAAAGGCACAAATGCGAGGAGTCTCGGGTTTAGGCAGGAGGCTCAACTCCTGCAATGCAGCCTCTGCTGGCGCTGGCCGGATGTGGCCATTGTCCGACGTGGCCGATGCCCGGTAAACTACCAGAAAGAACGACCAAAAAGGATTTCTCATGGCAGCAGATGAACCGCGCCAGATACGTATTTTTGACACGACGCTTCGCGATGGAGAACAGTCGCCGGGCGCCAGCATGAATCTGGCTGAAAAATTGAAAATTGCCAGCATGCTTGCAGATCTCAGGGTCGATGTGATCGAAGCGGGATTTCCAATTGCCTCTCCAGGAGATTTCGAAGCAGTTCGGGAAGTTGCCAGTCAGATCCGCAGCTCGGTCATCTGTGGTTTGGCCCGGTGTGGTGATGCCGATATTGATCGCGCCTGGGAGGCCCTTCAGCCCGCTGCACAACCGCGAATTCACGTCTTTCTGGCAACCAGTGCGATCCATCGCGAGTTCAAGTTGCAGATGGACAAAGAGGAGATCATCCGGCGAGCGGTTGCAGGCGTGCAGCGGGCGGCCGGGTATTGTTCGGATGTCGAATTTTCGCCCGAAGATGCCGCTCGTACCGAGCCTGACTTTCTCTGTCGCGTGGTGGAGGCGGCAATTGCTGCCGGGGCGACCACGGTCAACATTCCGGATACCGTCGGATATGCCACTCCAGAGCATATGGGAAAAGTTATTAGGGATCTGGTCAGTCGGGTTCCGAATATTGGCGATGCGGTGATCAGTGTCCATTGCCATAACGATCTTGGCTTGGCCGTTGCCAACAGCCTCGCGGCCGTTGAAAACGGCGCCGGACAGATCGAGTGCACCATCAACGGCATTGGGGAACGGGCAGGCAACTGTTCTCTCGAAGAGGTTGTCATGGCGATGCGGACCCGAGCCGATTACTACAAAACAGACACGCGGATTGTCTCTCAGCGCTTGGTCCCGGCCAGCCGATTGGTCTCTGGAATCACCGGGCTTCACGTCCAGCGCAATAAGGCGATCGTGGGTCGCAATGCTTTTGCGCATGAAGCGGGTATCCACCAGGATGGGATGCTCAAAGAGGCGAGTACCTACGAAATCATGCGGCCTCAGGATGTCGGTTTTTTTAATACCGATTTAGTGCTCGGCAAACATAGCGGTCGGGCGGCCCTGGCGGATCGAGCGACAACACTCGGATATCAGCTTGATGATGCACAGCTCAAAAGTGTCTTTGCAGACTTCAAGGTTCTCGCAGACAAGAAGAAGGAGATCTACGATAGCGATATCGTTGCGCTGATCGAACAACAAAACTGGCTGCAGAGTCCGGGTTGGACCATCGAATCGTACCAGATGCAAACCGAATCGGGGCAGACGCCGCAGGTCCGGTTGACGTTGCGGCATGGGGAGCGGACCGAGACCAGGGAGATGGCCTGTGGTGATGGTCCTGTCGATGCCATCTTTCTGGCAATTGAGGAATTGACAGGGTATGAAGTGCGGTGCGTGGAGTTCTCGGTCCATAGCGTTTCCGTGGGGCGCGACGCACAGGGTGAGGTCAATGTCGAGGTGGAGTACCAGGGCCAACGTTTCCGCGGTCGGGGAATATCGACCGACAGCGTGGAGGCCAGTGCCCATGCTTTTCTCGAGGCCATCAATCGCATCATTGCCATTCAAGAAGCGACAAAGGCCAGGCAGTAAAAGAGACATCCGGTCAATGCAGTGAGGATCATGTCGAGGACTGCCAGTCGCGCCCAAAAAATGTGTTTTGAGCTATAGCTGCACGGACCGGGAGGGTTGGGGATTTTGCGGAGGGCCTGTACCACGACGTACACCCAGAGAACCGCAGTCGTGATCGCGAACAGGAGATGGACCCAGAGGGAGAGATTCAGAATCATCGTTCCGTAATAAGGGGACAACTCCGCCCGCAAAATCCAGCCATTGATTCGGATGTCGATTTCAAACAGGATCACTGCGATGGCCAGGACGGACGCCAAGCAGATCTGGATCTGCTTGTGCAGGCGATATTGTTTCCGGCTCCTGACGAGATACACACTCAACAACATCAATGGAACTACGGCAAACATCGCGAGAAAGACGACATCGAGCATCAACGATGCGCGGGTTCCCAAGAATCCGTCGATACCGGGGTACTCGACCAGTTTGCTCATTTGATTTGCATCCATTTCGCGTACATCCCTTACCGGTTGCTCTGCAATCTGTGCAGGAGCGTTGCGGACAGAACCATTGCAAGATTCGATTATCATAGAACCTAACATCTGTCCATGACAACCTACGATGCCCTGATTTTTGACTGTGATGGCACCCTTGCGGACACCATGCCGCTGCACTACCGAGCCTGGTCCCTGGCGGCCGACAAGTTTGGTTTTCATTTCTCGGAGGACCGCTTTTACAGCCTTGGCGGAGTTCCGGTCCATACAATCGTCGAGATGCTCGTCACTGAGGCGGGCATTGCCACGATGGTCCACGAAGTGGTCGCGTATAAAGAGGCTGCCTATCTTCGTTGCCTCGATCGCGTTGTTCCGGTGGAACCGGTCCTGGCGATTGCTCGAGAGCATCGGGGACGGTTGCCGATGGCCGTTGCCTCGGGAAGCACGCGAGAGATGGTCGAGCGGACCTTGCAACAGCTCGGTATCCTCGACTGGTTTGAATGTCTCGTTGCTGCAGAGGATACCGAGCGACACAAGCCGGAACCGGATGTTTTTCTGGAAGCGGCCCGCCGCCTTCAAGTTGTGCCGGACCGCTGCTGTGTGTATGAAGATACCGATACCGGCCTTACCGCCGCCCGACAGGCAGGGATGGCATGTGTCGACATCCGGCAGATGCATACCCCCGAGCGGCAGACGCGACCGAAATGAACGTCGGGTTCTTGCGACCGGCAGATTCTCAACCGAGCAACGGTTTTACCACCTTGCCTTGAATGTCGGTGAGGCGGAAATCGCGACCACGGAGGCGAAAGGTGAGTTGCATGTGATCGATCCCCAACAGGTGCAGCACGGTGGCATGAACATCGTTGACATGCACAGGATTCTCGGTCGCAAAGTAACCAAAATCGTCCGTCATGCCGTAGGTGGTCCCGGCTTTGACGCCGCCACCTGCCATCCACATCGTAAAACCGTACGGATGGTGATCCCGGCCGTAATCGGCGCCGGCGCCTTGCGAAATGGGGGTGCGTCCAAATTCGCCGCCCCAGAGGACAAGCGTGTCCTCGAGCAGTCCGCTCCGTCGAAGGTCCTCGAGCAGTGCCGCAATAGGCAGATCGGTCTGCTGGCACTGCCGCTGGTGGTCCGACTCGAGTTTGGTGTGTGAATCCCAGCCTTTGTGATAGAGCTGGACAAAGCGTACGCCCCGCTCGATGAGCCGGCGGGCGAGCAGGCAGTTGTTTGCAAAAGAGATTTTTCCCGGCTCCGTTCCGTATGCCGCATGGACATGGTCCGGCTCGCGCGTAAGATCGGTCAATTCCGGAACACTCATTTGCATCCGGTACGCCATTTCATACTGCTTGATCCGGGTGAGAATTTCCGGATCTCCCACGTCTGCCAAGTGGGCCCGATTCGAGGCATTGATCAAATCGAGCATTTCACGGCGGGTGGCGCGATCGATGCCCGGGGGATTACGGACATAGAGGACCGCCTGACCCTTATTGCGAAATTGTACCCCCTGATACTGGGAGGGGAGAAATCCACTTCCCCAGTATGCCTCGAGCAGCGGTTGGTTGGTGTTCACTCCGGAAGCAAGGACCACAAAGGCGGGCAGATCCTTGTTTTCGCTACCGAGTCCGTAGGAGAGCCAGGATCCCATCGACGGCCGACCGAAGCGGACGGTCCCGGTATTCATCATCATCACGGCCGGGTCGTGATTAAACGTGTCGGTATGGACGGAGCGGATAATGGCCATCTCGTCGGCGACCCGGGCGGTATGGGGCAGAAGATCAGAGAGGACATTGCCGCTTTCGCCGTGAGGCCGGAACATGTAGGGCGAACCTTTGATGAGCGGTTGGGCCGTTTTGATCATGGCGAACTTGTGGTTCTTGATCAGTTCGGCGGGAATCGGCTTTCCGTTCTCTTTGGTCAGAAGCGGCTTGTGGTCAAACAGATCAATTTGCGATGGCCCGCCGGACATAAAAAGATAAATCACGCGGCGAGCACGGGGTGCAAAATGGGTCAACGGCTCTCTTTGATCCCGTTCGCGGGCCTCGCTCTCGTGGGCCAAGAGAGAACAGAGTGCGGCACTGCCGATGCCCGTGCTTGACCGTGCAAAGAACGTGCGGCGATTGACCGTCTCACTTATCTTCTGTGGGGACATGTTTTCGTCTCTGGGTGTTTGTCTCGGAGTGGAGTCTATGGAGGTGCTATGGCTTGCTCAAGGTCTCATCCAGGTTCAACAGTACATTGGCCAATAAGGTCCAGGCGGCCCGCTTCGCAAGTTTTGCCGTCGGTTCGGATGTTGTCTCCTCTTCGTGCAGCAGTTGCATTGCCGCTTCCTTGTTTTCTTGATAGCGATCTGTCTGGCGGTTGAGGAATTCTCTGTAGCGGTCCATCTCTTCGCTTGTCGGGGGCCGACTCAAACAGCGGTGCATGGCATAGTCGATTTGTGCATCCGTGCGGTCACCACCATGGGCCATGATCTGGTCGGCAAGCGCCCGGGCCGCCTCCACGTACACGGGGTCGTTGAGAAGGACGAGGGCTTGGAGAGGTGTGTTGGTCAGGGTGCGGTGGACGCTGCAGCGTTCCCGAGTGGGGGCACCAAAGGCAGCCAGGGACGGATAGAGATTCATACGTTTCCAGTAGACGTAGAGACCCCGCCGATACTGGTCTGGGAATCTCCTCGATGCGGCCCGAGGGCGCCGGGGCGCCGGCGTTGTTAAAGAGGCAATCGAGGC
>MPMF02126984.1_pt1 | contig 11328 bp, 8 predicted proteins | sample 1617271 | NCBI WGS metagenome assembly MPMF02 (sample SAMN05944812, study PRJNA350692) | marine metagenome | biome: marine; feature: ODZ; material: water; isolation source: 120 m water sample prefiltered with 30 um filter, filtered on to 0.2 um... | place: Pacific Ocean | collected 2012-04-09... | reverse complement strand
TCACTTCCCACAGCGACTTGGCCAGATTGTTGTCCTGCGCTTCCTTACTTATATTTGCTTCTTCAAATCGGTGCTGCCCTGGACCGTCCAGCCGATTGCTTCGATAGCTGAATGGAGTTGTGTTTAACGATTGATCTGTTGCAAGTCTCGACAGTAGAGACCCAGCATTCTCTACTGATTCGCTAATGCGCAACAAATCTCGCACCACTAGTGAAAAGAGTCGCTGACCCCATTCATTGTAGCGTCGACTGTAGCGAAAGAAGCCTCCTGAGCTGCGAGGTATCACTAGCCCTGGTGCCCAGGCCAGTACAGGCATCTGTATGGAACGCAAATTCAGTCGTCTTGCGAATTCACGAGCGAACAGTACATTGCAAAGCTTGCTGTCTTTGTAGGCCTTGTCTGCATTAAAGCTTGAACTGCCATCAATCATCTCAAAGCCAGCTCCGGTTTTGAGACCCGCCAAATCACCTAAGCCAGCAGGCTTGCCAAAGCGTCCGCCAGGAGAATTCGAGTCATGCACCTCGGAAGCTGTTACCACCACACGTGGGCTCATCCCTGTATCTAACAGCGGTAATAGGCGGATGCTCAAGGCCTGATGACCAAGATGATTGACCGCGATGGTGAGTTCGTAGCCCTGAGATGAGAGCTGCGCTTTTGCTGCACCAGTGTATTGAAGGCCTGCATTGAGGATCAAGGTATCGATTGGCTCGCCGATGCTCAATAGCTCATCAGCACAATGTTTGATGCTTGCCAAATCAGCTAAATCCAAGACCGGGGCTGAGAGGGTGCCTCTCTCTTGCTGATGTTGAACCGTCTCTTCTGAGAGCTTTTTAAGCGTTGCCGTGGCGGTAGAACGATCTCTACAAGGGAGGATTAGGTGATGCCCTGCACGATGCATTCGAACTGCAGCCTGATAGCCGATCCCAGAACTTGCTCCTGTGAGCAAGATTCGACGGCAGTGAACTGGTGACAAGGGGGTGGGGCTCATGGTTTGCACCCTATTCAGAACATTGTTGAATTGGCCACGCTTTAGAGGATGACCTTCAACGCTGCTACGAGCTGAATTGAATTCGTCGCACCATCCTTTGCGTCTACTCCAAGCACAATTCCTTTATCAGGCAAGAAAAAAGGCGGGGTACGAGTCTCGCCTAGCAGCTAACCCTTGTTTTTGATCTAGTTCTTAGCCCTGCACCAAGCCGACAACCAAAGTCACGACAGCAACCAGTAGTCCGCCCCATTTGATAATTGCCTCATCTTTGTCATATGAGCAAGCAGCAAGGATGGCTGCAAGCTGAATAATAACGATGCTATTGAACATGGTGATTACAGCAGATGGCATTTATTTTGTAGCGAAGCGAACCTTTTCTGTCTATCTCACGACCAGCTCATCTGCAGTTTCTTGATCATCCGCCATATCAATTCACGCGTATTGGGATGGATTCGTTCCATATCGATGGACGTGCAAGCGCTGAGATCAGTCATTCGTAGACATTGATGGACTAAAGATGCCTCTCGAATTAAAAGCTGCTTTTTACTCATATTGAGTGCTGTAATCATGATGGCTACAGTGATGATGATCAAGAAACCGAAGGCTGCTTGGTTCTTGCGGAATCTATTATGCATGAAACTTCAATGTTTCAATAATGTTCTGCGAGCGCTAAATCTGCCTAAGCCAGAGCAATAGCATGGTTTTGCTTCTGAGTGGCTGCTTTGTCCCCAGGATGAGTGCACGATTTAGGGTTTAATGAAACTGCTGCGGTCATGAAAGTCTGGACCTTGGCCTGTATGGCGAATGGCCCAATAGCTATAACTTGCATCGGCATGTTTCATGACCGCAGCGAGAGAGAACTCTGGGCAGGAAACACCTTGCAACCAGGGACGTAAATTGAGAAGTACATCACAGCGAAAATCTTTTGGTCCACCATGGATGCTGATGGTTGGGAGTAGTACGCCGAGCTCTGGTTGCAGCCCATTACGGTAGTTCTCCAGGGAGTAAAGATTCCAATCGCCACTAGGAGAAACATTGAGTTCCCAGTAGTTCTCTTGCTCAGGGTGAGCCAGGAATGCCTCGAAGCACGTGTTAGACCAAAGCTCATCACATCTCTGTGGTGAAACTACAGTGGCTGGCATTTGAACATCGTTGAGCCCAGCTTTTCCTCGACTGCGAAGCCCATAACTGAGCTCAAGAATCCCTCCCTCATGCCATACAAACTCGGCACTGACAAGCAAATTTGGTTTCTGCCTTGGTTCATAGGGAACCAGAGTGCATACTTGGCGTGTCATGACAGCATGGCGAGCCATCTTTAGCTTTGGCTCCTCAGGCGCTCGACCAAGCCAACAATAGAGGTCCACTGAGCTTCAATACTTTCCGTGAGGCGGAACTGCACCTCCGCTCGATCAAGATTTTGGTTCGGATGGTTCGTTTTGAAGTAGATGTTGCCATTGAGGTGATCAGTAAGGAAGCGCAAACCAAGTTCAAATGGGATCAATTTGATGCACTCGGGGATGTAGTGATAATCCCTTTCATTCAAGAAGCCTCTTGCTACAGAGAGGTATCCAACAAGGATTGCTTCACATACAGAGAGATCAAATTGAACCTGGCTGATATCGATAGCTTCCTCTCCTGCCGGATTACAACAGGAACGAAGGCAATCACCAATGTCATAGTGAACCAGGCCAGGCTTGACGGTATCAAGGTCAATCAAGCCCACCGCCTGTCTTGTGAGGTTGTCGATCATGACATTGTTGATCTTGGGATCACCATGAATGGGACGTTTCTTTAGTTCACCACGACAAAGTGCGGCTTCCAGTACATCTACGCCAGCGCGACGGGTCTCTATGAAATGCATCGCCGAGCTAAGGCGTGAGTCTCTCTTCAAAGTTGGAACGCTACCACTGCATCCAATGGTTTGGGCGATGTCGAACTGTTGTAAGTAAGCAGGAGTAACGTGAAAATTCTCAAGCGTGTCTGCTAATCCATCGTTGGGGAGATCACTGATGAGGTAATGAAACATGCCAAGTGCATATCCAATCTCTTTAGCGTGTTCATAGTCGTGTAGCACCTCAACAGTTTTGGCGGAGTTGATGTAGGTGATGGAACGCCAGAACTGTCCATCTTGTTCAATCCAATGTTCATCTAAGCCACGGACTGGTAGAACTCTTGGAATCTCCCATCTCCTGCCGGTTAGCTCTGATGGATTTGAGGCTAATTTTCTTTCCACATGTTCAACAAGGTTGAGCATGTTTTTCATCACTAGATCAGGTCGATCAAATACATGGGTGTTGAGACGTTGAAGCACAAAGCGCCTAGGTTCAGGCCCACTCAAGGCCACTAAAAAAGTATCATTGACGTTCCCAGACCCTAATACATCAATTTTTGATATATTTTTTTGAGAACAAAACTTTCCAGCAATACTCATAAGAGTACTACTGGACAGTAGTGGGGATTTGGCCAAGACTGTTTAATTGTGTCTTTATTAGCAACGATGATGTCCCTAGAGGCTTTTGCCAGTGATCAGTGTGCAGAAATACAGGCGGTGGATGTCCTAAGCTCTCGCCTTGACTTACAGTGTCGATGACTTGCACCTGAAATCAGGCTAGTTCTGTACGGATTGAATTTTTCAAGTTAGGGCCTGGTTACTTAGTGCATCATGTTTGAAATGATGGTTTTGTTTTTGAGCTGGAGATGCATGGCTTGTTCGAGATCCAGAGATTGATGCCAACTGTAGCGAATTTATTAAGTCGATAGGCTCAGTTTGGTGGTTGGAAATGATCATAGAGATTGGCCTTCAGGTAATCGCTTTGTAAGTAATCTATAGTTAATCGAGCTTTATTATTCCTGTGGATCAAGGCATGGACAATCTATGAGCTCCTATATTACAGGGTCCCATTAGGTTTGTTGAGTAACTATATAGAGCACCTTTTTAATCTACATATTGTTGCAGCTCTTTCTCAGCAACAGTTTCAGCAATTTAACATTGTAACCCTTCTCTATAGGCATGACTCTCATTTCGCGCGCAAGATAAAAATCTTGAATATGTCAGCTCCATTCATCAGGAGTGGCCTCTATTGCGAATGTTTCGAAAGAGTTGTTATTTCTCGCTCAACTAATCTGACAAGGAATCTAGCCGCGCAGCTGGATACAACTCCAGAAGCAATTTGCTGTCCTCTATGGAATTTATACGACCTAGGACTGTGGTGATCTACAGGACTTGCTTGCGCGCCCTTGTATCTGTAGATCACTTCTGGGCTTTAGAATCACTCCGCTTGATACAAGCTGAATGTAGTGAAGATTTCAACAAAGGCTCTTGAACATAAGACTTGATCAGGCAACCCATTGACGTCGGATACCCTCAGCAGCTGCGGCCGCACGATTACGGACATGTAATTTGCGAAGTATCGAGTTGACATGCCCTCGAGCAGTTGTTTCCGCAATGAACATCTCGTGACCAATCTCGCGGTTGGTGAACCCGTCACACACCAGACGGAGGACAAAGCGTTCCCGAGGCGTTAATGATTTCACTTCGAACACTAAGGGTGGCAGAACCATGCTGCGCAGTTGAACTGCTTTAAATCTGACTAGCTCTGCGGGAAATTATGACCAAGTCTGACTGGCCCCAGCTCAGAAGACCTTTTAGGTCAGTGCTTGACACACTTATAGGGACCCTTTGCCAATTTGAACTCCCCTGAGGGGGCTTCAGAAATAGAAGAGTCACGGCACCATGGGGAACCGAAGAGTGTTGCAGCTTTGCCCCGATTTCTTCACACCGCTGACTGGCAAATCGGCAAGCCCTTTAGGAATATCACAGATCCTCAGAAGCGCTTTCGCCTGCAACAGCAGCGGATCTTGTCTGTTTCACGGATCGCTGCTGTTGCCGAAGAGCACAACGTCGATGCCGTGCTGGTGGCAGGCGATCTGTTCGATTCGAGCACCGTCCCATCAGCTGTGGTGATGGAGGTCCTGGAGGTGATTGGCTCTATGAATCGTCCTGTTCTTGTGATCCCGGGCAATCATGACCATGGTGGAGCTGGAGGGGTTTGGCAGCGCCAGGATGTTCAAAGGCAGTTGCAGGAACGCGCACCGTTGATGCAGTTGCTTCTTAAACCGGAGCCGGTTTTGATTGATCATGCTCTTGTTTTGCCTTGCCCTCTGCTGCGTCAGCGCGACAGCGAAGACCCTTCTGCCTGGATCAGTCAGCTGGATTGGCAGGATCTAGCTGCAGATTGTCCTCGAATTGTTCTTGCACATGGAGCTGTACACGGATTCGAGAGTACGGATTACAGCCAAGACAGCGCAGGTCAGTCAGACAGGATTAACCGTATTGATCTTGAAAAGATCCAACATGGGGAAGTGGATTACGTTGCTCTTGGCGACTGGCACAATCTCAAACAAGTAGGAGATCGTGCTTGGTATTGCGGAACTCCTGAACCGGATCGCTTTGATCAGGGGGACCAGAACCAGCGTGGCCAGGTTTTAGTGCTTGATGTTGAGCGAGGGACATGTCCCAGCCCGAAGCCTGTGTCAACGGCTGGGTTGCACTGGCACAATCTTCGAGTACAGCTCAGAACCACCAGCGATCTTGATCGACTGGAGCGGACTCTCCATCAGCGCATTGGAAGTCGAGTAGGCCGTGATCTATTGAGGCTTGAAATTAATGGACAACTGAGCCTTCGTGAGTATCAACGCTTTGATGCCTTAATCGAGGTGCTGAGGACGCAATTGCTGCATGTACGCATCAAAGGAATCTGCCATCGACGTCCAGGGCAGGAAGAACTTCGGGCCATGACTCATCGCAGTGAAGATCATTTAATTAGTTCTATTGCCTTACAACTCCAGGAAGAACTTGAAAACCTTGAACCCATCAAATCTCTTACAACTGAACAGCAGAGCGAAGCCGAGCTGATTGAGTTAGCTCTTTGTGAACTACATCGGCTTTGCAGCGAATCATCCTTGAACAACTGATCGCACTATGCGCTTACTGCACTGCCATCTTGAAAATGTTCGCCGTCATCGGCTCTTGGATGTCGACTTTTCGCCCGGATTGACGTTGATTTCTGGAGCTAATGAAAGCGGTAAAAGCTCCCTGGTGGAGGCGATGCATCGAGGCTTATTTCTTAAGGCCACAGCTAGCGGCTCGCTGGTAGAAGCGTTGCGCTCTAATCTTTTCCCAGGCCACCCCCTCATTGAACTTTCTTTTGAAGCAAAAGGTGCGATCTGGACCTTGAGCAAACGGTTTAGTGGTCAGAGTGGCAGCGTAAGGCTTGATGGAACTGGTCAAGATGTATCACTCAGCGGTTCAGCAGCAGAAGAGCTCCTAGCAAAACTTCTCGGAGTTGATGAGATCGTTGGTAGTCGTCAGGCAGCGCGAGTTCTTCCGAGTCGCTGGGCTCATCTCTGGGTGTTACAGGGACTAGCTGGCCAGAATCTTTTAGATCAAGGACCTCAGCATTACGACCTCAATGGGTTAATGCAGCAATTGGAGCAACGTGCAGAAGTGTCTTTGCAATCACCTCTCGATCAAAAGGTGAGTACAGAGTTGGAGGCTCTTGTGGAAGCCACCTTCACCAGTCGAGGGGTTCGTCGTAACTCACTTCTTTGGCAATGTCAGCAACAACGAGAGAGCGCGGAAGATGCTCTTAAGACTGCTGAACTGCAACGGGACAGCTTTGAAGCCACCAGTGCAGAGTTGGATCAACTTGAGCATGAGCTTGATTTGCTCACGTCAGACCGCAAACCCGCCCTCAAGAAGCGACGTTTCGAGTTGCAGACGCAACAGGAGCAGACCCGTCAGGACGAAGCTGCTCTGCTCCTTTATCGACAGCAGCTCGAACCTCTCCAACTGCGAAAGAAACAACTGCAAGGCGTCCTTCAGGCCAATCATCAAATCAACAAAGAATTTCTCCTCTGCCAGAAGAATCTTGAGGATGGGAGTGAGCAGCAGATTCTGCTTAAGCACAGCCTTAGTAAGACCAAAAAGCAGATTGAGACCACACAGCAAGAACTCGATGATCTGGAGCAACAACGATCGGACTGGGAATCAAGGGGTCTTCACATGAAACGGTTAGAAGAACTCACACAGCTCAAGCTTCAACGCGAATCCCTCCAACGACAGCACAACGAGCAACAACGATTGCGCAACCAATCCCAAACACTGCAAATTCAACTCGATGCACTGCCTGATCTTGGTGTGGCTAACTTGCAGCGGCTTCGTGATTGTTATGACCAAGTCAAAGGATATGCTATTCGCATTGAAACGATGGCATCTCAGTTAAATTTAGAACTTGCTGATCAACCTGTACTTGTCGATGGCATTCCTTTGAAGCAGGGTGAGACGAAACGCCTAACATCAAGCTTCACCGTGAATGTTGGTGATGGAGTTCGCTTTCATATTAATCCTGGGCAAGGTACGGGTATTGAGGATCTAAGACGTGACCATGAGAGGCATCTTCTGAAGTACACGGATACCCTGAAGGTATGGCAAGTGAACTCTTTGGAGGAAGCCGAGCAAAAGATTAATCACAGAAATCAATTGAGTCAGCAATTGAATCTTATCAACGAACAACTTAATAGATGTCAAGATAGACATGATGGAAAAATAAGCCTATCTCTGCAAAAAAAACAACTTGAAATTCGTCAGCATGAACTTGAGCAGGAGATGACCTCAGAATCAGAACTTTCCAAGCTAGACGATAGTTTACTCTCTAATGATAGAAGCTTTGATCAACCTCTTGATCTCGAGACAATCCGCGTTGAGCTTAAGCGATATCGCCAGAATTACAGAACCATTAGTGAGTCAATTAAGGCAATCAAGTTGCAACTTCAGCAGCTGCATCGAGAAGAGTATGAGCAAGACAAGAACTTGCAGAAGCTTACACTTTCGCTTGAGGTGCTAAGTGCAAAACAAATGGAACGAAAACAACATAGGAAATCTCTTTTGACTGAACATGGTCCTGAGCCTGAAATTGAGAAAAAACTATTGGAACTTAATCAATCATTGACACATTTGGGACAGAAAGTTTCTGATTTGCAACAACAACTTGGAAACCAAACTCTACAAGCCATCAAGTCAGCTCTTTCAGAGCTGGATGCCGAAGAAAAACGTTTGCAGGAACATTTACAGGTGCTTAGCGGACAACGAGGAGCTCTGCGTGAACGCTGTGAAGGGCTTGGAAGCCTTGATCCTTATGCTGCTCTTGAGGAAGCCCGCGTAAACTTCAATCAGGCCAAGCTGGAAGAGCGTGAACAATTGATGCTTGCTCAAGCACAACAAAGGCTCTTGAAATCATTTCAACAAGCTCAAGTCGAACTATCGAATCGATATACGACTCCACTTAGCAAGGCAATTTGTTCTTACTTACAGCCCCTGCTTGGTAACGAAAACGATGATTGTCATCTTAATTTCGACCCTCATGATGGATTTCGAGAATTAGGCCTTCGACGTGATGGTCAAAACGTACAGTTTCGAGATTTAAGTGGCGGCATGAAGGAACAGCTCAATGGGGCTCTTCGTCTTTCGATCGCAGATGCCCTCAAAGGAGGACATGGCGACTGTTTGCCAATTCTGTTTGATGATGCTTTTACCAATACTGATCCAGATCGCATCGAGACAGTGCTCAGGATGATTACCCAGGCGGTAAAGCGTGGCCTTCAGGTAATTGTGCTCAGTTGCGACCCTACCCCTTACGAAACAATTGCCGATAAGACTATTTACTTGCCAAATCCTTAATTGACTAAGATTTATGATCTGATAACCAGATCAGCCAGCTTGGTCACGATTCAAATCAATGGATATTGGCTTTCAATTCAGCAGATGTTTTGAAATTACTGATGATCTGCTGGTGAATCCTACTTATAGGCTCGTCTCGATTACATTCATCGCCCTGAGATAAGCAGGTGTCTTGTCTACTGACTCCGAATCATTAAGGAATGAATCATCTCGTATTGCACGGCGTCCATTGTCGGCAATCACTGCATTAACGATGAGGTCTATAGCCTCTTGGTTGTCAAGATTCTGCAGAGCTTCGGCATATCTGCGGCTATGGGTTGGCCTGACAGATTCCTGGCAGTAATTAGTGAGTTCACGACTCTCTGTCATCACAGAATAAGCAACTCCCTTGGTAGATTGATTTCCATAGATAGACATGTATAAAAGATTCACCATCGATGAATCATGCAGAGGGATAGAGTAATTACGAACAATTTGTGGCCAATAACGTAGAGACTTTAAGCCTTCTAACCCTCCCTTTTGTAGCCCATCCGACTCACACCATTCTTCAAATTCTTCCATTTGATGGGGGCAGCGCTGTTCTTCTTTCATCTTTTTAGCGAGTATTTGCCCAGCTTGAAAGTTACGCGTAGGTTTGCCACAAACCGGAAGCATCATGCTGCCCCTGACATCTGCAACCATGGCAGTAAGTTGTGCAAAGGTGTGATCTCGCACCTTTTCCATCTCCCCATCTCGAGCCAATGCGGCTTCAATGCGCTGCACACCGTAACCAAGCTCAGTTAATGAAAATGGTTGTTGATTGTAGAGTCCCTGACGATCATTTCTACACATCGACACTGTGGCGGCTTGATCAAGACACTGATCTAAAAGTAAGGTCAGTAGAGTTGGAAGTACGCCTGGATTATCATGATGGTATGTATAACCAAACCCAGCAAATATTGATGCCATATTTTTTGCCGCTTTGATAAATTGCCCTTCAATATTGTGAACACCTGATGATACCTGGATATTGGGTGACAATCGATCCAGCATTCGAGCTCCAAGCATTGCTGTCAGTGCATTTGGATGGCAGAAGTTGGCCGTGAAGCTATCAAACGGATTTCGCAATGCTCCATGGCGGTGAAATCCTGAGAAGAAAGCTAGATTTGGTTGTTTTTCACATAGGACATATGATTCATTATTGATCTGGTTATGAGAAAAGGAACCGGCCAGACAAGCTAGAACAACCTGTTCTCGTTTCATCTCCTCACGAAGTCGACAAGCTTCCTCGAGGTCTAGCTCTACATGGTTGCTGTTCGCACTGAGGACGACGAGTTCACAGCGTTCAATTAGATCAGCCAGTGTGTTTGTGACACGAACCCCAGCTTTTACATGTGTGCCCATCTTTACAACCGATGCAATATGCGCCTCATCCATTCCATCCAATGAACCCTCTGGAAAGGCTCCCAGCAATTCCCGTTCTGGACGCGGGGCAAGCAATAAGCTGACACCAGCTGTTTGCATCGCACAGTTGTATGCCAGTGAGGCTGGATAAAGCCCCACGCTGTAGAACCCTACATTGCCATTTTCCAGTGCTTTAATTCTGCTTTGAATCAACTCCGGATTTAGGGACTTGGTGAAAAAACTGTTCTTCATCACTTCTCCTTGCTTCTATGCAGATTTGTTGTTGTCTTCTTTAACCCTACGGATGCGGCTGATCTCAGGAAAATGGAAATTTGCATATCACCATATTAAAACGTTTAATCTCTCTGATAATTCGACCACCTTCTCTTCAGACCGGACTGCTTTTGTGGCCTTTATTTCAATCAGGATCTGCTCAACAAACAGCTGAACTTCGTCCTCGCACCAATGACAGCGGCTCACTAGTGCGCAGCCGCTAGCCAAAGCGTTTCCATGTCAGTGACTTGGCCCATCGTCCCCAACGTGGGAAGGTGTGTAGACCCGGCCATATCAACCAAACATGGGCCACATCGACCTCGATCAGCTTTTCGCTGAGATGGTCAGTACTGAAGACCTCTTGATCGTTCAGGATCTTGACGGCGTTTGTATCCCCCTTGTCAAGGATCCTCTGACGAGAGTTTTGGATCCTTCCTACGTATGGGCAGCCAAAAGGCTTGAGGGGTCTTTCTCTGTGCTTACCAATGGAGAGCATGGCGGACATCGTGGAGTCAATTGTGTAGTCGAGAGAGCTTTGGGTGATCCCCAGCTGCCGGCTAAGCAGGGCCTCTACTTACCGGGATTAGCCGCAGGCGGTGTGCAACTGCAGAATTGTTATGGCGAGATCAGTCATCCCGGTATTAGTGATGCAGAAATTGCCTTTCTTGCTGCACTGCCTAGCCGAATGCAGACCTTGCTTGAACAGCGTCTCCATGCATTGCTACCCCAGCTCACCTCTGAGGAGATCCAAATCCTCGCAAAGATGTCAGTCCTTGATACAGAGCTATCGCCCACAATTCTCTTGAATGGCTTGTTTAGCCTGACTCCTGACGATGTCGGCATTCAGCAATCCCTGCAAATTATGCTGCAGGAGTTGATGAATGAATTGATTAATAGTGCCATAAGTGCTGGCTTGCCTAATTCATTTTTTCTGCATATTGCTCCC
>MPMF02131692.1_pt1 | contig 11329 bp, 7 predicted proteins | sample 1617271 | NCBI WGS metagenome assembly MPMF02 (sample SAMN05944812, study PRJNA350692) | marine metagenome | biome: marine; feature: ODZ; material: water; isolation source: 120 m water sample prefiltered with 30 um filter, filtered on to 0.2 um... | place: Pacific Ocean | collected 2012-04-09... | reverse complement strand
TGGCCCTGGAACGATAGGTAGTCGACCCGATAAACTGGGCCGTCCTGCGTTGACGGATAGCACTGCTGTGATAGCGTCACTAAGCCCTTTTGACTGAATGGATTCCGCCTTAAGCTAGTGACATTCGTGGGCGCAACCGACGTTGTCAAGCAGATTTCGCTGTCTGCTTCGGTAGACAACGCCGATGAATGCTGGAGTTTCACTTGGGCGCGATTCGGTGTCAGGATCCTGGCGTCCGGATTGGCGTGTAATCAAACTTCGGAGCGAGCAAATCGCAACCCCGATCGGTCGACGACAACGCTTGTCTCGCCAAATCCCAGAATACTGCCTTAGCGGATGAAACATCAATGTCCCCTGAGACTACAATCCTAAGTCCTTTCGAACCGAGTCGAGATTAGACTGAGCGTCAACGTGGCCCGGGTCAATTCCAATCGCGGCTAGAAAATGTGCCATCGCCGCCTCAACTCTTCCCGCGCGAAACAACGCTTCACCGAGTTCGTTGTTCGTGTCGGCATCGTTCCTCCCGCAACGTATCGCTTGCTTGTAGAGTGAAACCGCATCGTTCGCGTCCCCTGTCGCGAGTTTCGTTCGCGCGAGCAACAACAAGGTGTTCGCTTCACGAGGGTTAAGCCTATTTGCTTCGAGCAGCGATTGCGAAGCGAACTCATATTCTCCCAACTGAAGGTGAACGGCGCCCAACGCTTGATGCGCGTCGGCTCGATTCGGATACAGAAAAACGCCCATCGCAAGATAGATCTTTGCCGCAGCCAGATGTCCTTCTTCGACCAGAAGCATGCCAAAGGGAAGATAGCCACGTTCGTAATCAGGTTCCAAGTCAAACAGCCGCTCAAACTCCAACATCGCTTCGTCGTTTCGTTTTGTCACTCGTAAGCACTCGGCTAGCAGGAACTGGCTCTCAAGATCGTTCTCTATTAGCTTGAGAGCATCCTCTGCGCAACGCCCCGCCTCGTCAAACTTCCCCGCCCAGCTCAGGACCTTGGCGAGGTTGCGCAACGCAACTCCTTGTTGGGTCTTGTCAATTTTCGCATCGACTCGTTCCGCGACGGAATCTACTGTAGCGGCAGAAGGCGCAATTCCAGCAACGATCTCTTCTCGTTGGAGGGCCTCAATAATCCATAACGCCAGTTGTCGGTGGACCCCGACGGTCGGATGGACGTGGTCGAAGAAATGCTCGGCACCGAGGCACCGGTGCCCGAAATCTTCTTCACACTGTATGAGCAGTTGATCACCGAACTCAACGACTGGAATGCCCTCTTGTGCCGCGACTCGGCGAATCGTTTCTGTGATCTCAGGTAACGCTCGCAACGGGCAGATGTCTTCGGCTAACGCGATTTCAAATGCTTCCAGAGCCTGCTCCATCCGTCCGAGAGCAAATAACGTCTTACCGTTGACAAAATGAATCGCCGCGTATTCGTGATCAATGGCCTTCGCTCGTTCGATGGAGTCCAACGCATCCTCGAACTGTTCTTTCGCCAGCTGCTCTTCAGCAAACGCGAGGTGAAATCTGAGTTGAGTAAGCTTGTTCTCGGGCAAGTCATGTTTGGGCTCACTCTTAAACGGCGAGCAGTCTTTAAGGTTGGACGCGGGCATTACAAACACGATACTCGCGTCAGCTCCTCTCGCAACGGTGGCCATGCGTTGAAGATTCAGTTCGTAATGACGAAGCACGCCTTCATGCCATTCGTTATCGCGATGATAGTCCGATGGACCAACTGTGGCGTTCAGTATCTCATTGACTTCCTCGGCAAACATGTCCGAAGCGTCAATCGGTTCGCCGGCAGTGCCGCGGTTGAGGACTCGATCAAGTAGCGCCCAAGTTCTTGTTTGGCTTAGAGCAGCTGAAACCCGAAGCTGCACGGCAGGCTGCTCGAACATGCCGGCGTAAGTTCGTCGTTCGAGGAACTCGTTATGCACGCTGTAGACAATAAAGAGATCCGGTTCGTATTGGGCGAGTTCCTCTACGACTGCCGCCACGCGATAACTCGCGTAACTGACCCCCCCCGCATTAATCACCTCCCACTCGCACGAGTCGTCGACTAACGGGAGTAACTCTCGTAACCAACCAGAATACGAAGTGGCGTCCCAATACGGGCGGCCGTACGTTGTCGAACCACCGACACAAAACACGCGGCGCGTTCCAACGGGCTTTTTGCGGGGGAAGGTCTGCTCGTTAAACCAGACGAGTTTGCTAGTAGCCGTCGTCAACAGCTGCTCACCATTTTCGCCTTCGACGGATTCTAGCAACGGAATCTGAGAGAAGCCGACGAATGGGTCATGTGTTTCGGTCACTGGTGTGACGCCGCAAAGCCACAACCCCGACTCAAGCATCAAGAAGAATGCGAGCGTCGCGAAGAAGGCAAACACGCTCTTTTTTAATCGTGAGCCTTTCGGTGATTGAGATGTTTTGGCAGACAAAGCCATGAAAATCCGATAGTGGCTCCGCATCGGTGGGGATGACTCAGATCTTCCAGACTAACACAACACGACGCCTTCAGTGCTCCGGCATGGTCAAACAAGTTGGAGATTGTTCGCGGCTCATTTCCCAACCGCTGATCGATGATCGGGCTGTCAAACACCTGATAAGGCTCAAAGCGCTAAAACGACTCTTCGTTGCCCAGTCATCGATTTCTGAATCGGGGATGTCGCGAATGGAGAGAGAGTTGCCCAACTGCGAGTTTTGACGTGGACGTGGCAGGCGGTTGGGGCTTCCACCCACAACGGGAGAGACGGCACGCAGGAGCCTTTTGCGGTCATGATCGATGGTTCGATCGTCGAGCAGCGTCGCTGGATTCGAGTGGAAGCAGATAGGCGATGTCGTCGCAACCGTCGCCGTCCTCGCCACTGCAGTCCCTTTTCGTTCCCGGCCACAGTTGGCCAGTGAATGTTCCGCGATCTTCACGGAAACACTGACATGATACACGGTCCGCCGCGGGACCACTTTCTTCTCCTAAAACGTGTTGATGCCTTCGGTCTTTTCGACCGACGCTTCGAACGCCGTGGGCTAACCGATGCTCATTCCGAATGCGTCTCGGTCACGAGTAGGATCGACAAGGCGCGAGTCGGCGCGCGAATCATCGGCGTGATAGTATCAATGATGACGCCAGTTTCCTAAAAATGGGAGATGCGCCGTGTATACCGACGCAAAACAGTGGCAGGAGATTCGTCACCGAGTTCTAGTCTGTGGTGTAAGCAAACGCCAAATCGTTCGAGAGACGGGAATGGCGTGGAGGACGCTTCAACGAATCCTAGCGCAACCATTGCCTACGCCGCACAAACGGAAGGGAGGGGCAGGAACAAAACAATCGCGCGGCAGTTTAGCGAAGTCGCAAGACTGCGTGTGGCTGGATGTGCTGCAATCGGTTTCGAACGCAAGTACGGCGGACGCTCGATTCATTGTATCTGCGATGTCCGCCGTCAACCCTTCACAAGCAACGAAGAAGAACCTAGATGAACTCCGGACCAGCCTGAGAAAAAAGGGCCTCATTCCGGAGCGAGTACGCGGCATTCACCGCCAAGATGCCGTCAACCATAGTTGGCTTCTCGCAATTCTGCAGGGAAACAGCTCGATAGAAACATTAAGTGAAGAAATCGGCGACATCGATGGCCTGGCACAATTGGTCACAATGGCGGAAAACGGGACTCGTAGAGAACGGAATCGGGCACTTGCAGTGCTTGCCCTGTTGAAAGGAATATCGCTGCGCTCAGTTTCACGGTTTCTCCAAATCGCCCCAACAACAGTCTTTCGCTACTGGAAACGATACAGAAAAGCTGGCATCCAAGGAGTTCTTCAGTCCTACCCAACCAGGTCTCCCAGAAAGGCTCAGCGCAAAGAAACTAAGAATGCCGTGTTCTCGATTCTTCACTCACCCCCTTCTGAACACGATATCAATCGCACAACGTGGAAGATGGCAGACTTGAAAGCATGCCTTGCCGAGAATGGCCATCTTCTTTCGCGAGACGTGATCCGCGAGGTTATCAAATCAGCCGGCTACCGATGGAAGAAAGCCCGAGTCATCCTGACAAGTCCCGATCCCGAATACCGAGAGAAGCTCAGTCACATTCAGTCTATACTCTCCACGCTCGGCGACAACGACCGATTTTTCTCCATCGATGAGTTTGGACCGTTCTCGATAAAGAAGAAGGGTGGAAACAAATTGGTTGGCCCCGACGATTCACATTTCGTTCGTCAGATACAAAAGTCCAAAGGTTTTTTGATCGTGACGTCGGCACTCGAACTCTCGCACAACCAGATCACCCATTTCTATTCGTGGAAGAAAAACACGGTTGAAATGCTACGTTTACTTCACTTATTACTTGATCAATACAAAGGATGTCGGAAGCTCTTCTTCTCTTGGGATGCGGCCTCGTGGCACTCATCGAAACGACTTTACCGAGAAGTTAACAAAGTGAATTCCGCTGGATACCGTCGGGGCCACAATACGGCTCTTGTCGAGCTAGCTCCACTTCCTGCCTCGGCGCAGTTCTTGAACGTAATCGAATCAGTGTTCAGCGGAATGGCGAGAGCCATCGTCCACAACAGCAACTACAGTTCATCCGCGTGCGCAAGAGTGGCAATTGATCGGTATTTCGCGGAACGCAACGAGCACTTCCGGATTCACCCGAAACGTGCGGGGAAGAGAATCTGGGGCAAGGAGATCGTTCCCGCCGAATTCGATGAGACACATAACTGCAAAGATCCACGGTGGTAAGTTCGTAGCTCAGGGGCAGCCTGACTCACATCCCGCGATCCAATTGGTGTTGACTCGCGATGACACTCGATGAAGTTGACGAGGAGCAAGAACCCGTATTCTCGTCGCTTTTGAGGAGTTCCAGTTTGGGTGTCTGTAAGTGCCGATGTCGTCGGGAAAGTTCGCCCTCCCAATGTCGTTGATGCTTTCCTGAATAATTCGGTTGCGTTCCGTTCGTTGGGTATGCCCTCGACGCGCCGTCGGTGTCATCATATTGATGGCGAGTGACGGCGTTTTCACACTCGCGATGGTGTTGTCGTTGCGCGCTAATGAGTATCCGACCAGGTGCAGAAATCGCGCGTTCCCTGCGCGCGTCGGTGGGCGCAACCGGCGTCGTTTCGCGAATTTCGATGCGCGCTTCGGTGATGACACCGATGAACTTTGGAGTTCCAATTGAGCGCGCTTCGGTGGGGGAAGGACCGATGTTGCCAAATTGCTTCGGGTGGGCGTAGACTCGGGCCAAAGCGGATAATGCTGCTCGGTGGTGTTCAGCAAAGAACGTGGCTGGGATTCGAACTGTAGTTCTGCAAGTCAATGATCATTAGCCCTGTTCGCGTCCAATCCACATCGAACGATGGCCACGGCATGACCCAGCCGGGAAGCGAATCTGGGGAATCGATACGTGAATCGCTCATACAAGGACGCCTCGTGAGAAACAAGAAGATTGAAGTCCAACCTAGCAGATAGAAAGCGACGCTGCGTACTCAAACGCGGAATTCAGACAACAGTTTCGCCGTCAACTCTGTCTCGAATTGAGGGTCCGTTTCCAGGCATCCCGATACGATGAGAAGACGACATCCGGGAGTGACCATCGTCGCAAAGGCGCACCAGCAGCAGAGTGCCTCTGCCGGCGGCCAACTGAATTCCGTTGATCATCCTGAAGGTTTCCTCATCGCCGGCACGCAACACGGCATTGAACGCCACTACCTCCGCAGCGCAAATGCCCGGGCTGCAAACCCACACTCGACATTTGATCGATGAACGCATTTCCCCTACCATAAGCGCTCCGACGGTTTGTTGGCTTATGTCCACGTAATCCGAAAACGCCGCGTCCAATTACGGAGCACACGCAATGCCGAGGCCATCGCGTCCGATACGTTACTGTTGGCTTGCCATGATGTTGGTTGTGGCGGGCGTTGCTCTTATGCAGCCCGCCCAAGGATTTGCGGCGGACCACAGCGCATTGGCCAAGACGATGCTCACTTCGCTGGGGGATCAGGCCGGACTTTGTGTCCATTTGGGGGTTCGCAACGTGGCACTAACGAGCGAGTTGTCGGGAGGGGGCAAGTTTCTCGTACACGGCTTGACTCGCGATCGTGAATCAATCGAACAGGCGCGGAAGGAGATTCGCTCGCAAGGACTGGCTGGTGTCGTATCAATCGAGCACGACTCGCTAAGACAACTACCCTACTCGGATAACCTCGTCAATCTTCTTGTTGCCGAGGACCTCTCCGGTTCGTTGGACAAGGACAAGTTGCTAGACGAAGTGCTCCGCGTCCTGCGGCCTGGCGGTGTGGCTTTCGTGAGCAAGCTCGCTACGGTCGAGAAACAACTGAGCGAGTACGCGGATAAGGGAGCTGTTGCAGGTTTTGGAACGAAGGAAATCGATGGCAGCCAGTGGCTGAGCTTCCGCAAGCCGCGCCCGAAAGCTATGGACGAGTGGACACACCGTCGCTACGACGCCACGCGGAACGCCGTCTCGCGCGACAAGGTCGACATTCCAACGGGGGTGCGCTGGGTTGCCGGTCCGAACTGGCCGACCGGCAATCGCAAAGCATCGGTGCCAGGCGTGGTGGCGTCGAAAGACCGGTTAGTGTACGTGTTCGACGACTTAGTGGAGACAGACGACGGGCCCCAACACCGCAACACGCTCATCGCGCGCGATGCCTACAACGGCATGTTGCTTTGGAGACGGGCCACGAGTTTGCAGTCGCCCCCGGTTCTCGTTCATGTCGGCGGCCGCGTTTACAACGTCGTCAAAGACGACGGTCCGCTGGTGGCGCTGGACGCAAGGTCCGGTGAAGTCGTTCAGACCTACCCGGAAGCCGGTTCGCCGAAGGAACTATTCTTTGTGGACGGGCAGCTGTTGGCTCGGACCCGCTCCGATATCCGTTGCCTTGCCGCCGACACAGGCGACTTGCTGTGGCGGTTCGAGGGAGCGTCGGACGTGGTTGCTGGCGACGGCCGTGTGTTTCTGCAAACCGGCTTCCGGTCCGAGAAGGGCGAACGCCTGCATGGTGTCGTTTGCGTCGACCTGACGTCCGGTAAAGAGCTATGGCGCAGCAGCACGGAATCCTGGCCAACGAAACCGAGCAGCCTCGAGATGATTCTCTATCAGGACGGAATCCTGGTTTTCGGAGGTCAGGGAAATCACGCGATTTCCGCCCAGGACGGTTTGCACTTGTGGACCTACAACTATCAGCTGATCGGGCACGGCGGCAGTTACGTGAAAGTGGTCCATATGAACGACCTGGTGTGGGTTCACAACGCCGCTTCTATCGGTCCGGAAGGGAAGTCCTCCTACGCCTGGGAAGGGCTGAACCCAAAGTCTGGCAAGGTCGCCAAGCGGCTCGCGCACGGCGGGATCAAGCATCGTTGCATGTATGACGTCGCTACCGAGCGATACTTCCTTTGTGGCTCGATGGATTTTGTCGACGTGGTGACCGAGGAGCACACGCGGTTTGCCGCTGCGAGAAACTCGTGCCGGACCGCCGGTGTCGTTCCGGCGAACGGGCTGGTATACACGTTCCCTCACGCTTGTGCATGTTATCCTCTGCTGCGCGGCTTCCTGGGTCTTGCTTCAAAGGACGGTGGCCCGACTCCAACGTCTGACGATCGCTATCAAACTGGACCGGCATTCGAAACCGAATTCGCAAGCCAGCAGGAATCGAAAACCGCGTGGACAACCTATCGCGGCGACCCACATCGTAGTGGTAGCACTGCGACGCCTGGACCAGCACAATTGAGACGTCTTTGGGAGCGCACGCTGACCGATCCTGACGCCGCATTCAACCGCAAGGAATGGGACCAAAAGGACGGCGGACGCCTGACAAGTCCCGTTGTGGCCGACGGAATGGTGCTAGTCGCTGCAAGCGACACGCATGAGCTGTCCGCCTTGGACGCGGAAACCGGCGCGTCGCGTTGGGGTTTTACGGCTGGCGGCCGTATCGACTGTCCGCCCACCGTGTATCGAGGGCTGTGTCTGTTTGGGGCGCGCGACGGGTGCGTCTATTGTCTGCGCGCCCGCGATGGCGAACTCGTGTGGCGGTTCCGCGCCGCCCCCGATAATCGGCGGATCGTTGCGTATGGACAGCTAGAATCGCGTTGGCCGGTTGTTGGCGGTGTGTTGGTTCATGACAAACTTGCGTACTTCGCGGTCGGTCGTCACGGCGCGGCCGACGGTGGCGTTCATGTCTACGCGGCCGAGCCTGCATCGGGCAAAGTCGTTTGGCATAGCAATCCTGAAGGCTACGGCACTTTGCCGGATCTGTTGGTCGCGGGCGACGACGAGATCCACATGGCCGACTGGGAGTTCGACGCCAAAACGGGCGAGCCCAGCAGCAGCACGGCCCGCGAGTACCTCCGTGCGTCGCGGCTGGGCCTGCTGAACAACGCCTGGTACAAGCGGCCGATCGCCCTGCGCAAGAACCTGCAACAATGGTCGATCGGCCAAGCAAGCGGGCAGATGCTGGCGTTCAATAAGGAGTGGATTTGCGGCTTCACCGGACCAAGCACAGTGAATGGCGGCGATGGCCAAATATCGGGCGACTGCCAGTTGTTTGCAAAGTCGCTCGTCAGCGGCCGTGGCTGGTCGACGAAAATGCCGCTTGGCACCCAGATCAAAAGCATGGTGCTGGCCGACAAGACGCTCTTCGTCGCGGGCCGCCTGGTCGGCTTCGATACGGCATCCAACGCGGTACGGGCCCTGGCGATCAATGACGGCAAGGAGTTGGCCGAGTTGCCCGTTGCCGGGCCGGTCGTTCATGAGTGCCTTTCCGTGGCCGGTGGGCGGGCGTATCTCTCGTTGCACAGCGGCAAGGTGATTTGTCTGGGGGCAAACTGAATGTGGCGATGCGCAGGCAGCGAACGAAACGATCGAAGACAGCATCGTCAAACCAGGACGGCAAACATCGAGCTTCCCGGCGGCCGCTCCCGCTTTGGAAGAAACTCCTTTACGCTACGTCCACCTGCGTGCTGTTTTTCGTCGTCGTCGAACTTGTCTTAATGGCCTTCGTTCAGCCGATTCTGGCAACTCGTGATCCTTACGTCGGTTTCGAATCCACGGTCCCACTCTTCGTCGAACGGATCGATGACGGACGACGGGCGCTGGTCACGGCCAACAACAAACTCGCCTATTTCAACGCTCAACAGTTTCCCAAAAAGAAACCGCCGGCCACGTATCGGGTCTTCTGCATGGGCGGTTCGACAACCTACGGCCGACCGTATGACGACACGACATCATTTCCTGGCTGGTTGCGCTAGCTGCTGCCGCTTGCCGATGCGTCGCGCAAATGGGAAGTAATCAACGCGGGCGGCGTCAGCTATGCCAGTTATCGGGTGGCGGCCCTAATGGAGGAACTCGCCCAATATCAACCCGATCTGTTTATCATCTACTCCGGCCACAACGAATTCCTCGAAGACCGGACCTATCGTGAACTCAAACAGACGCCGGCCACGCTCCGCCGCGTGACGACGACCGTCGGCCGAACACGCACCTATTCTCTGCTGTCGTCTCTGCTACGGGCAGAGGACGGCACGTTTAAGCTGCCGACCGACGTGGACGCGAAGCTCGACCATTCGGTTGGTCCGGCCGACTATCATCGGGACGATCTGTTGCGAGAGCAGATCCTCGATCACTTCGAGTTCAACTTGGTGCGAATCGTCGACACGGCCCGGCGCGCAGGGGCCAGTGTCTTGCTTATCGTGCCGACGGCCAACGTGAAGGATTGTGCGCCGTTCAAGAGTCAGCACCAAAACAGGCTGAGTGAAGATGAGCTTGAGACCTGGTCGTCGCACTACGATCGTGGCAACGCGCAGCAGGCAGCGGGTCGGCCGGACGAAGCGCTCTCGGCGTTTGAACAAGCCGCTGGCATCGACGACCGCTACGCCGAGCTGCACTACCGAATGGGCCTGGCTCTACTGGCAACGCGAAGATTGGCCGAAGCGCGAGACGCGCTGGACCGCGCGATTGACGAGGACGTTTGTCCGCTACGGATCCCAACACGAATGCGCAACATCGTTTTGCGCACTGCAGAACGGCTGGTAGTTCCAGCCGTCGACGCGGAAGAACTACTCAAGCTTGAGTGTTTACGCAACTACGGCCATAACTCGCCAGGCCGCGAGTACTTCCTGGATCACGTTCACCCGACAATCGACACAAACCGACTCATCGCCCAGGCGATCATCAAGCGGATGTTTGATGAGGGCATCGCCCGACAACACGCCTCGTGGAATGACCAGGCGATTGACGAGACCGCAAGGCGTGTCACGGCGAGGGTTTCTCCAGAAGCCCGCGCGGTTGCCTTGCGCAACCTGGCAAAGGTGCTCAATTGGGCCGGCAAGCACAACGAGGCCGGACCCCTTGCCGTCCAGGCAATTGACTTGCGTGCCCGCCATGGGCTTTCCGAGGACCCAGAGGCATTTATTCTATCGGCGGGATACATGAAATCGACGGGGGATATAGACACCGCCATCGCATTTTACCGCAGAGGACTGGTCCGTATGCCGGACTACGCCCAAGCACATCAACTGTTGGGGGCCACACTTGTCGAACAAGGCCGCTTCGAAGAGGCGCTGGCCAGTTTCATGGAAGTGATCAGAATCAACCCCGATGACGGGCACGCCCACCACATGGTCGGGGCCGTGCTCGCGGAGCTTGACTGTTGCGACGAGGCGATTTCGTATTATCAACGCGCAAATCGTCTGCAGCCGAACGACGCCAACATCCACTTCAACATAGCGTTCGCGTTGGCGAAACTCGGAAAACAAAAAGAAGCGATCCGATGGTACAGAAGAACTCTGCAACTGAAGCCAAATGACTCCGCAGCGCGCGGTAACCTTGCGAAGCTGCTTGCGGATTAATGAACATACGACGCTCAGAGTACAACAAGATTCCTCCACGATTGGTCATGGCAACTGACTGAGCGATTCGACCTCTACTCTGGCAGATCACTGGAGAAATGAATTAGGCGAGCATGCCCTCACTGTTATCAAATCGACGACGTAACTGTTGACTGCCGGCCTCGATTTTTGATTGGCCGTTGCCGATAACTTTCAGGGTGAATCCGCGTGACGCGAAGCAGCGTCGGTGGGCGCACCCGACGTTGTTTGGCGGATTTCGCTGCGCGCTTCGGTGTCCACGCAGATGAACTCTGGACCTCCTGCTGAGCGCGCTTCGGGGAAAGACCTCCGCGCGCAAGGACATCCACAAACTGCTTCGGTGACGGCCCATTGCGTCAAGAAAGCTTGGGAAAGGGGGATGAGATGTAATTGATAACTCTGAAACTTTTCAGCGGAACCATGTGGGTGGAAAGCCCGCCCAGTAGAGCCTGATCAGCAAC
>MPMF02003413.1_pt1 | contig 11337 bp, 8 predicted proteins | sample 1617271 | NCBI WGS metagenome assembly MPMF02 (sample SAMN05944812, study PRJNA350692) | marine metagenome | biome: marine; feature: ODZ; material: water; isolation source: 120 m water sample prefiltered with 30 um filter, filtered on to 0.2 um... | place: Pacific Ocean | collected 2012-04-09... | reverse complement strand
TCGGTGGTCGTCTGCCAGCCTGAGTCGTCGTCGCAACTCTGGCGCTGTGAGCCGTCGGCGTAGGTGGTGGTGCGGCAGCCGTCCACCTTGGTCCAGTCGGAGCGGCTGTTGTCGGCGTCGATGTCCCAGCCGTAGGCGCCGTCGGCGCAGCGACCGCGGATCGTTCCGTCGTTGTTGGTGGTGATCTGGCAGTCACCTTCGGTGTACCACTCTCCGGTGCGGTTGCCGGAGGCGTCCACCCGCCAGCCGGTTCCGTCGTCACACCAGTTGGAAACCGAACCATCGTCTTGCGGACGGGCCTCGCAGGTCGGTGCCTCGGCGTCCTGGGCGGCAACCGGCGTCACCGAAGGCGCGGCGAGCAGCCCCACCACCGTCAACAGCGCCACCAACTTCCGACGAGTACGCATCCGACCCCCATTGCCCTCGCTCGGAGCGAGCCTAGTGCGGCAGAGACAGGCGCTACACCGGTCCCTGTGTTCCCGTGGAGGCCCACTGCTACGCTCTCACGCTCCGGGGCCGTTAGCTCAGTTGGCTAGAGCACCTGCATGACGCGCAGGGGGTCGGGGGTTCAAGTCCCTCACGGCCCACTTCTGTGACCAGCGGTGAGGTCACCCGCCATCCAACGCGGCATCCAGGCCAACCGCGTGGGGCACCGTCGGTTGTGTCGTAGGCACGTAGTGACAGTGGCTTGTCGCCTTCGACACTGACTGCAACTATGGGCATCTCAACCCAACCACAAGAAGGACAACGAAGATGATTTTTTTTCTAGAGGAAGAGATTGCAGAGGGTTTCGAAGTCTTCAAAGCGTGGTTCGAGACTGAAGCCATTCCGCAGATCGAAGCCGCTGGAGGAGCTTGCCTCGTCTGTGGCGTTGACGCAGAGAACGAAAATATCCTTCATCTGGTGATGGAGACGCCTTCGATGGACGTGGTGGAAGGATTCATGACCTCAGAGGAGTTCACCAGGGCTCGACAGAGCGCCGGAGTCCTTGTTGAGACCACAAAGATCACCGTTCTAAAGCAGTAGAGGGTCTTGCGCCTGTCCACCACCGGGGTCTGATTCTGGCCTGAGAACAGTGTCCAACCCGACGGCATGCGGCCACCGTCGGCCGTACCACCACCCCTGTTCGGCCCCTACCGCGGAACCTGGAAGACCGAACATGCTTACTCAGGTTCACCAGGCCCTTCTGGCTGTTCTGCCGGTCGGGACGTAGCGTGGAGGCCGTGGAAGTCAACGGCTACACGATCGAACCCGAGGCCCGCCTCAGGCGGGCGGATCTTGCCGGCGCGGTCCTCGTCGGAGCGAACCTTGCCGGTGCCTACCTGGTTGGGGCGAACCTGAACTGCGCGAACCTCGCTGGGGCGGACCTCACCGGGGCGAGCCTCGAAGGAACAGACCTTGTAGGGGCGAATCTCAGCCATGTGAGGCTCCGCTACGCCTTCATGGAGGAAGCACTCCTCGAAGGGGCGAATCTGAGGCGTGCAAACCTGATCCATGCCAAGCTCAAACGGGCGGACCTCTCGAGGGCGAGCCTCCTCGGGGCGAACCTCACCGGGGCGGACCTCAAGCGGACGGACCTGGAACGGGCGGTTCTCTCCGGAGCGGACCTCTCCGGGACGAAACTGGGACGGACCAATCTGAGCGGAGCGATTTCCGACGCAAGAACCGTCTGGCCTGAGGGTTTCGATCCGCTGGCTGCCGGTGTGATCTTCGAGTAGGCCCTTTTGGCTGTCCTGCTGGTCGGGACGTAATGTGGGAGCCGTGCAAGCCAACGGCCACAGGAACGGGCCACGGGCGAAGCCGAAGAGGGGGAGAGAACCATGGCGATACTGACAAGGGAAGCGGCGGCCACCCGCGGCGACGAACTCGCACTCGCCGACGACGACGACGCACGGACATGGGCCCAACTCGACGCCAGGGTGAACCGCCTCGTCCACGCACTCAGGGACGCCGGACTCGGATCGGGCGACACCATCTCGGTGGTGGCCGGCAACCGCAACGAGTGGTTCGAGGTGGCTCTCGCCTGCGCACACGCCGGGGTCGTGTTCGTACCCGTCAGTTGGCACCTCGTGGCCTCGGAAATGGCCTACATCATCGAGGACTCCGACTCCAGGGCCGTCCTGGTTGGCCACCGCTTCACCGACATGGTTGCCGAAGCCCTGGCCGACCCCAGATCCTCCGCCGTGGAACTGGCGGTGGCCATCGGCGCCCCGGACGATACGCGTTTCGTCGACTTCGAGGCGTTCCTCGGCTCCGGATCGGACGCCGAACCGGAGGACCAGTCCTTCGGCGGACCGATGTTCTACACCTCGGGAACAACCGGGCATCCCAAGGGCGTCCGGAGCAGCCTGGCCTCCCCCGAACCCGGCACGCCACCCGAAGTGTGGCAGCTCGTCGCCTCGGGCTTCACCGGTCTCATGACGCTGCCGGGAACCGCCGTCCTCTGCGGGCCCTTCTACCACTCGGCCCAGTGGGCCTTCTCGTTCCTGCCGATGGTGGGTGGGTCGGCGGTGGTGATGCAGCACCGGTACGACAGCGCTGGCGTTCTGGACCTCATCGACACCTACGGCGGCACCAGCATCCACCTGGTTCCCACCCAGATGAAGCGCCTGGTCGAGTTGGATGAGGAACGTCGGGCCGCGTTCGACGGTTCGTCGCTCGAGGTTGCCATCCATGGTGCGGCGCCCTGCCCGCCCTTGGTGAAGCAGGGCCTGATCGACTGGTGGGGCCCGAAGATCGTCGAGTACTACGGCTCCACCGAAGGCTCGATCATCACGATGATCGACAGCCCCGAATGGCTCGAGCGCGGTGGAAGCGTCGGACGAGCAATGCCGAACATGGAAATCCTCGTGGTGGACGATGACGGGGAACCCAGGGCCGCCGGCGAGGAGGGCATCCTGTACTTCCGAAACTCCATGGGCACGGACTTCGAGTACCACAACGCCCCCGAGAAGACGGCCGAGGCCCATCTGGCCCCGGGCGTGTTCACTACCGGCGACGTCGGGTACCTCGACGACGACGGCTACCTGTGGCTCTCCGATCGGAAGATCGACATGATCATCTCGGGCGGCGTCAACGTGTACCCGGCTGAGATCGAAGGCGTGATCGGCGGGCATCCTGAGGTGGCCGACGTGGCCGTCATCGGTATTCCCAACGAGGAGTTCGGCGAAGAGGTCAAGGCACTCGTTGTCGCTGCCGGTAATGCCGACAACGACGACCTGGCCACCAGGCTCATGGTCCTCTGCCGAGAGAGCCTCTCCGGCATCAAGGTGCCCCGGACCATCGAGTTCAGGGAATCACTGCCCCGCACGGGCACGGGCAAACTGCAGAAGCGCCTGCTACGCGAACCGTTCTGGTCCGGCTACGACCGCCGAATCTGACTGTGGCCCGGTTCGCCCTGCGGACAGGTTGGTGCGCTCGCAGAAACGGCGTCAGGCACTAACCGACGAACGTTCCACTCCTTGTCAGGCCGGACGGCCACCGGGACCTGCCCCTGACCGCACGGCCGACATGGGCCACCGAGCCGAATACCCCGGTAGGCAGCCACACGACCACGATCATGAGCACCAGGCCGCTGACCGCCAATTGGTTGGCAGCGCCCGAATCGCCCAGTCGTGCAAGGGCCACGGTCAATACGCCACCGGATGCCAGGGCTCCAGCCAACAGGGCGCCCGACGGAGCGGCGATTCCGGCCAGGTAGACAACGGCAACCACCATCAATGAGTCGAACAAGGTGAACGAGCCACCGGTCACGATCTGCCGTTGATAACCGAGCAGGGCTCCTCCGATTCCGGCCAGCAGGGCTGAGATGGCAAACGCCGTGAGCTTGACCCCAGCCACATCGATGCCCGCCGCCGATGCGGCCCGCTCGTTGTCGCGCACTGCCCGCCAACGTCGGCCGACGACGCCCCGACTGATGCCGAGGGTCATCAGGAGGCAGAGGGCCAACACCACGAGAGTGGTCACCACGAAAGCCCGGCGAGGGTAGGCGGAACCCACCGCACCGATTCCCAGATCGAGGCCAAACAGCGACGGGCGGGGCATCCGGGCACCCAGGTCACCACCGCTAAACCATGACCAGCGGAAGATCAACTCCTCGATGGCTATCGAACCAGCAAGGGTGGCCACGGCCAACTGGGAACCACGGACCCGCACGGCGAGCAGGCCCACGACCACCCCAACGGCCACGGCCACGATTCCTCCGACAAGCGGTGCGATCGGAAAGGGCACGGAATCCAGACGGATCACCGTGAAGGCGGCGATGCCGGCAAACGCATAGGGGGCGAACGACACCTGGCCGACGAGCCCGGTCACCACCACCACTGATAATGCGATGACGGCTACACATGCCGAGATGGCCACCGCCAGGCGCCACTCGCTGTCCAGCACCATCACGGCGATTCCGGCCGCCCCCAACAGGGCTATGGGACGCCACGCCCCGACGTTCACACCGGCGGAACGTGGGAGGCGAGGCGAGAGCACCACTCCACGCTGTGGGAGGACATCACCCCAGAAGGCGAGGACAGCCAGAATGACCAGGAGGGGGACGCCCTGCTGAATCCCGACGTCGGGCAACCACGCCCACTCCACCTGAATGTTCATCAACTCGGACTGGACCATTCCGATACCCAGTCCAGCCAGGGCCGCACCCACGAACGACCGAAGTTGGGCTACCAGTGCGGCAGCGAGAGCCGGAACGACGAGCAAGCTCGAAGCGCTGACGTCGAGGCGTGTTGCCGGAGCGGCCAGCACCATCAGCAGGCCGGCGACCACCGAGGCCAGGACCCAGTTGACGGCTCCGACCCGAATCGGGGAGATCCCAAGCAGCACCGCGCCGCGTTCGTTGTCTGCCAACGCCCGGGTTTCACGGCCGAACGGGGTGAACCGGTAGAGGCCGGCCAACAGCAACGCCGAACCGAGGGTGATGCCAGCCAGCCAGAGTCTGTCGGTGCCGACCAGGGCCCCGCCGATACCCACCAAGCCGTCGGGAAGGATGCCGTCGATGGCCAGGCCGGTTGCCCCCTGGGCACCAATGCGCAGGCGCGCAATCTCCATGAGGTAGACGAGGAGGCCCAGTGAGGCGACGAGCGCACTCAGTGGAGGAGCGTTGCGAAGGGGCCGGATGATCGCCAGGTAGATGACACCACCGAGGACGGCCGCCAGAACCATGCAGACGGCGAGTGCGGTGGCCACCGTCGGAGCCCGAACAATCGGGAGACGAGCAGGTAGGCCGAGGACGGGCAGGATCAATTCTCCGGTGGCCCTCAATTCGTAGAACGCCACCGCGACATACATGCCCATGGCGGCATGGGCGAGGTTGAGGATCCCGCTGGCCCGATGGGTGAGAACCAACCCGACGGCCAATGATCCGACTACAGCCCCGGTACCGCAGCCAAGCAGGAGGTAGGTCAGGTGGCTGCCGATAATGGCCCCGATCAGCCGAGTTCGGCGAACAGGGCCGGAGTGTCGATCCAGCCATCGCCGGCGGGTACAACCTCACCCTCGACGATCGAGAAGATGGTCTGCTGCGGGGCGCACAGGGCAGGAAGTCCGGGAACCTGCTGCCCTTCACAGGTGTAGGGGTGCCCCCAGAAACTTGGCCTGTCGACTGTGTCCCGGATCAGATCCAGCAAGGCTTCCCGGCTTCCGGCGTCGGGGCCCAACTCGACCAGAAGCGCATAGAGATTGAGGAATCCCCGCATCGACACCGTGCCGACACCTCCTGCTGGTTCGGAGGCGTACTGCGCGACCACCTCTTCGTAAACTGCACCGTCGACGGTGGGCTCCAAGGGGCTCTCGGAGTTGAAAAGGACGATTTCGGCGGCGCTCCCGGCCACCTCGAGGATTTCGTCCGCCGCGCAACTTCCGACCAGGTAGAGCTGGGCCTCGATCCCCAGATCGACCATGGTCTGCATGATGGGGGCGCAGGAGAGGTCGGCTGCTGCAACGACGATCGCGTCCGGTTCGAACTCGGCTGCCTTGGTCAACACGGGAAGGAAGTCGAACGTGAACAGGGGGAACGGGATCAACTCCACCTCAAGTCCGAGAGCCTCCGCCAGAGCGGCGCCGTAGTCCCGTGTGGACACGGTGAACGACTCGAACTCTCCGTGGGCGAGGACGATCCGAGAAGCACCAAAGTGCTCGATTGCGTGACCGATGAACCCCGCGTACGCACCTGCTATCGCTCCGCTGAAGTAGAACGCCGACGGCGATTCCATCTCGGCCATGTTGGTCGGGATACCCCCAACCACCGGGATCCCGTTCTGTTCGAAGATCGGGATGGCCCCGGTGCTGCCGACGTCGATGCCGGTTGTCACGGCGACCACATCGGCCATCACCATCTGCTGAGCGCAGGCCTGAGACCTTTCCACAGTGAAGTCGGTGACACAGACCTCAAGTTCGACCGGACGTCCATTCACACCGCCCAACTCTTCGTTGACCCAGCGGACCGCGGCCTCCACGGCAGCCCGAGCCTCGGGGAACGAGCCGGCCGGCGAGTCTTCCTGGTTCAACAACCCGACGCGAACCGGATCAAGGTCCGGGTCGGCACCACGTGCCTGGACCGGCAGTTGGCCCATGAACCACTCGCCACCGCCCAGACGTCCAACCACAGTGTTCGGATCACCAACCGGGACAGTGGTCGTCGCGGCGGTGGTGGTGGTTGTCGCGGCGGTGGTGGTTGTCGCGGCGGTGGTGGTTGTCGCGGCGGTGGTGGTCGTCGCGGCGGTGGTGGTCGTCGCGGCGGTGGTGGCTGTCGCCACCGTGGTCACAACGCTGGAGGGCGCTGTAGTGGCGGGCGGCTCAGTCATGGCAGGCGCTGTGGTGGAAACAGCCGAGGCTGGCTCAATACCTTCCTGCACCCGTTCCTCACTACAAGAAACCAGGGACGCGACGAGAAGAGCGACCAGTGCTGCCGTGGCGGAGTTCCGCCGGACCGTCATCAAGACAGTTGCCCCCTTTCGACACCCACGTCAGACCGTCAGTTGTCCTTGTCAGGCCGGGTCGGGCATCCAACTCCCGTGGGCACCGTAGGGGACCCTCTGCGGGAGGTTGACGGTAGCCACAGGGGGTCCTTCGAAGTCTCGGGCGTCGATGATGAGGAACTTCGACCTGCCCGAGTTCTCGTCGTGGACGATGCAAAGGACCCAGCCCTCGTCCTCTTCAGCATCTGGGCCGGCAGGAGCGAACACCGGTTCGCCACCCTTGACCCCCGCGCCCAACTCATGGTCCCAGCGTTGTCCTGTGGTCAGGTCGTACTTGTAGAGCGTCTCGCCATACTCCACGTAGTCACCACCCGTGTCTGGCAGTGCCATCAGGTATCCGTAGCGGGCCGGCTGACCCACCAGACGGTCGTCAACCCGGCCGAAGTCTCCCCGACGGTCGTCCAGTTGCTCCTCATGCACCGTGCCAGCCACCGTGTCAATGGTCCATTTCCAGAGACAACCAGACGACGAGTAGTCGTCTCCGGACTTGGCGAAGGCCGAATCCAGTTTGGACACATGGAGGACCAGGTTGTCGCCGTCCTCGTAGGAGTTCACCGGGTGGAAGACATAGCACGGGTCGATCTCGTGCCAGACCACGTCCGAGTTCGTTCCGTTTCGGGGCATGACCCCGAGCCGCGCCCCCGCCTCCGGTTCAAACCGGAAAGGCAGGCCTCCCTCGGCTATGGACTCCAGGTTGAAGGCCAGGGGAAGGTCCATGAACACGACGTGATTCTGGGTGATGTTGAAGTCGTGCATCATCACCATGTTGGGGATGTCGATGGGCTCCGTCTGGACCAGTCGGCCTTCAGCGTCGGCCCGGTGGTAGGTGAGGTAGGGGGGCTCGAATGAGAAATAGCTGAAGAACAGCAACTCGCCGGTTGCCGGGCAGATCTTGGGGTGAGCGGTTACCGATGTGGTCAGTTTCCCGTCGAAGTCCCATGGACCGACAGTGTCCAACCCGGGGGTCAGTTCATAGGGGAAGTGCCCCTCTTCAAGGGCCATAATCCGGTCGGCATGACGGATCACGTGGGTGTTGGCCAGGCCCATGGTCAGGTCGTCCATGACCTCCGTCGGCTTGTTGCCTGCCCTGTTTTCGAAAAGCCGGGTTCGTACGAAACGGTTGCGGTACGACACGGCCCGGCCACCTTGGAGGGCCAGGCCGTGGACCATGCCGTCGCCGAAGAACCAGTGTTCGGACCACCCACCGAACGGGTTGGGCCCCACACGCAGGTAGAGGCCGTTGAGTTCCTCGGGGATCTGGCCCTCGGTCTCGAGGTCGGTGGTCGTCACCTCGACCTGCATCGGTTCCCAGTTGCCACTCAGATGCCAAGGGGCAGTCTCGACTTCGTTGTCCACGGGTGTGTCTCCTCTTTTTCCTGTTCCGTTCGGGCAGGATAGTAAAGGCCCCTGATCGACGACCATGCCAGAAGCACGTCGCGGCCATCCGATCATGGCCGGACACGAACTACGTTCGGCCTGTGCAAAGGGGCGTCAACGTCGGTGAACGCAAGCCAGTGGTAGTCGACCAACGCTCCGGTCGGACTGCCGGGATCTCCGAGGCGTTCCTGGTGCCCTGCCTCGAAGAGTCCATGCGGATCTCCGACGGCGGCCGTGGCAGTTACCGTGATGCACCGCCCAACGACTGACCTTCGTGGACACGTGGCCCAACCGGCCATGGTCGGCAGAGAGATGACATGACCCCCATTCTCAAGACCGAAGGCCTGACTGTCACCTTCGGTGGCCTCAACGCCAACGATGACGTGGATCTCATCGTCGAAGCCGGATCGTTCGTCGGCCTGATCGGCCCGAACGGGGCCGGCAAGACCACGTTCATCGATGCCATCACGGGCTACGTTCCAACCTCTTCTGGGACAGCGAACTTCGACGGCCACGACCTTTCCGCACTCAAGCCCCACAAGCGCTCCCGGTTGGGCCTGGTTCGCACCTTCCAGTCCCTGGAACTCTTCGAGGATCTCAGCGTCCGAGACAACTTGCTCGTCGCCGCCCATCCCGCCCGCTGGTACACGCTCGTGTTGGACATCTTGCACCTCCGACAGCAGACCCCGGAGATCGATGCCCGAGTCGATTGGGCCCTGGAGGTCGCCGGATTGTCCGGGCAGGCCGACGTCCTACCAACAGATCTGCCCCATGGTCAGCGGAAGTTGGTCGGAGTGGCCCGTGCCCTGGCCCCCCAACCGAAGCTGGTCCTGCTCGATGAGCCGGCCGCGGGCCTCGACACGGCGGAGAGCAATGCCCTGGGCGACCACCTACGAGGATTGCTCAACCACGACATCACCGTGTTCCTCGTTGACCACGACATGGGCCTGGTGCTCAGTGTCTGTGACTACATCTACGTGATGGATTTTGGCCAGATCATCGCCGCAGGAACCCCTACCGAGATTCGGACCAATCCTGACGTGAGAGCCGCCTACCTCGGTGAAGAGACGGGCGAGGCCCAGACTCGCTACGCCGAGGAACTGCATGACCTGACCGGTAGCGAGGACGAAAGGTGAGCAGTGACCAGCACCTGCTGGCCGTCGAGGGCATGGACACGGGCTATGCGGGCGTTCCGGTCGTGCGCGGCCTGGACCTGCACCTCGATGAGGGAGAGGTGGTGGCTCTTCTCGGCCCCAACGGGGCCGGCAAGACCACCACTCTGTTGACCATCTCAGGGCTGATCCCGCTTCTCCGAGGGTCGATTACCGTTCTTGGCGAGCCGGTTGACTCCCGCAACCCCCACCGGTTGGCCCGCCTTGGTCTGGCCCATGTGGCCGAGGATCGTTCCCTGTTCTTCAACCTCACCGTGCAGGAAAACCTCAAGTTGGGGTTGAGATCCAGCCATCGGGAGCAGGAAGCAGTATTGGAACAGGCCCTGGAACTGTTTCCCGCACTCCTTCCACTCATGGGTCGCCGATCCGGCCTGCTTTCGGGTGGCGAACAGCAGATGCTGGCCATGGCCCGCGCCCTGATGTCCCAACCGAGGTTGCTGCTCGTCGATGAGATGAGTCTCGGTCTGGCTCCGATCGTCGTCGAACATCTTCTGCCCATCGTGCGCGACTTCGCCGACCGCACCGGGGCCGGGGTGCTCATCGTCGAGCAGCATGTCAATCTGGCCCTCGACATCTCTGACCGCGGATACGTCTTGAACCACGGCGACCTGGTCATGGAAGGTGCCGCCGCCGACCTGCTGGCCCGACCGGATCTCCTTGAGGCCAGTTACCTGGGTGGAGACGTCGACCACGGGGCGTCGAACTGACTGACCTCGACAACGCCGATACCGGCCCAGTCGGTCGGCCGTCACCGGCAGCCACACAGACAGCCACCCCCACACCGCCAATCACCGATGGTGGCCGGGGGGCCTCGGCACACCCCCGGTATAGCCGGCCAACCCGAGCCCTCCCAGGGGCGCAAGACACCCCACCGCAACCCGTTTCACCCAATCGGGCCTTCACCAGCCCAGTCACCTCGTGCTCGGTTGCAACGGTCATGGAAGCGATAGATGGCGGGCCGCCTGGGCCGTTGCGGCAACCAGTTGGGCCCAGACAAGGGCGGCAACGAGCAGGTGGATCGCGATGAGGGCACTGGAGTCGACCTCCGTCACCACGTGGACCGCCCCTAGCCCGACGTTCGCCGCGAAGCCGGCGGCGGCGCCACCCAGGAGGAGGCGCTCGGCAGGTGGTCGATCACGGCGAACAGCGGCTACAGCGATGTAGAGCAGCAGCATCATCACAAGCGCCGCCCCGACGCGATGGGCGAAGTGGACCGTCAGGTACCTGTTGGTGAACTTCGGCAGCAAGGTGTTGCCGACCAGAGGCCAACCGCTGAAGTACATGTTGTGTACGTACGAGCCCAACAGCAGGACGAGGAGGCTGCCGGTGGCTCCGACGCCGACCAGGCGAATCCAACCCCGGGTATTCACCGAGGGACCGACTGCCGGCAGCGCCGTCGTGGGCCCGGCGCCGACTGCCGTGACCGTCACAAGGGCCAAGACGATCATCGAGATCGCAAGGTGCACCGACACGAGGTCGGCGTCGAGGTCCTCCTTGACCACCATCCGTCCCACCCAGGCCTGCAGCCCGATGACGGCAACTGCAGCTCCGCTGGGCCAGAGGACATTCCGCCGTCGTCGAAAGTGCCGCCACGTGGACACGGCCGTAGCCACGGCGAGGAGCCCGACCGTGGCCGCCATCCAACGGTGTGTCCACTCGATGAACATGTGATGTTCCCATCGAGGCAGCATCCCACCGAGTGCGCCGCCCTCGCAGAGCGGCCAACGGTCGGAACATCCGTAGCCGCTGCCGCTGCCGCGTGTGTACCCACCGATGGCTACCAGGAGGAGCGTCGCGGCCACGGT
>MPMF02163579.1_pt1 | contig 11339 bp, 12 predicted proteins | sample 1617271 | NCBI WGS metagenome assembly MPMF02 (sample SAMN05944812, study PRJNA350692) | marine metagenome | biome: marine; feature: ODZ; material: water; isolation source: 120 m water sample prefiltered with 30 um filter, filtered on to 0.2 um... | place: Pacific Ocean | collected 2012-04-09... | reverse complement strand
GTCTAAAAAGACTGTAAGTGAAAACAGACGGAAGCCCGCATCCCTGACTGAAATCCTGTATAAGCAATCTACAGAGCGGTTTTCAGCAAAACTTCAAGAGGTGGACCGGGTACTGGGTGGGGGTTTACTGAAAGGATCGGTCATCCTTCTTGGAGGAAGCCCCGGGATAGGGAAATCAACTCTTGCTCTCCAGATTGTCGTGGGATGCGGAGTGCCGTCTTTGTTTGTATCTGCAGAAGAAAGTGAGGATCAGGTTGCCATGCGGGCAAAACGATTGAATATTCAATCTGATGACTTGCAAATTTCCGGTGAAAACCAGATAGAAAGAATTCTCGAACACATATCTTTGTTGAAACCAGAATTGGTTATTATAGATTCAATTCAGACTGTGTTCAGTATGGGAATTGATTCTCTTCCTGGGTCTCCCACCCAGATTCGGGAAAGCGGTCAACAATTGCTTCAGATGGCCAAACAGAGAGGTGTCTCCGTAATTATTATAGGCCATGTGACCAAGGAAGGTGTTATTGCTGGACCTAAAATGCTCGAACATATGGTGGATACTGTTCTGTATCTTGAAGGAGATGGACGCTATGACCATCGAATCCTCCGATGTGTGAAAAATCGTTTTGGTGCTACAAACGAAGTGGGCATTTTTATGATGGATGAAAAAGGGCTCCTGGAAGTCAGCAATCCTTCGGAGCTATTTCTTGAAGAGCGGTCAACCAATGTAGCCGGGACAGCTATTTATCCTTCATTAGAAGGAACAAGGCCAATCTTGGTAGAAGTGCAAGCACTGGTGTCTGCCGCAAATTTTGGTACTCCTCAGCGGAATGTGAACGGATTTGATTATCGACGATTATCAATGCTTTTAGCAGTACTTGAAAAAAGGATGAAAATTATTATGGGGACCAGGGATGTGTTTGTAAATCTTGTTGGAGGGCTGAAAGTAAATGATCCGGCGGCAGACCTTGGCATTATCAGCGCCGTGGCATCCAGTGCACTAGAAAAGGCAATTCCACCGGACTTTGTCCTTATAGGAGAAGTGGGATTGGCCGGTGAAGTGAGATCTGTCGGTCAATTGAAAAAACGCCTAAAAGAAGCAAAAGCCCTTGGGTTCACCCAGGCATTGATTCCTCATTCCGGCAAACGATCCATCAAGCCTCTTCCAAAAGGCTTGACAGTCAGACCTGTTTCCACTGTTCAGGAAGCGTTTAATATTCTGTTCTGAAGTATTGCAATTTACTCTTTTACATTCTGACAAAGAAACTTCAGCCAGGACGGGATTGTTAGACACTCATCATGGCATCATCCACACACCGGTTTTCATGCCTGTGGGGACATTGGGAACGGTTAAAACTTTTACACCACAAGAATTAACATCTCTTGATACAGAAATAATATTGGGGAATACGTATCACCTTTACCTAAAACCGGGAGATGATATAGTAAAGGATGCCGGAGGGCTTCATTCCTTTTCAAGCTGGAAAGGACCGATGTTAACAGACAGTGGTGGATTTCAAGTATTTTCTTTAGCACGATTGAATAAAATTTCGGATGAAGGAGTGGAGTTTCAATCTCATATAGACGGGAGTAAACATTTTTTCACTCCGGAAAAATCCATGAGTATCCAGCGGAATTTAGGTGCAGATATCATTATGGCTTTCGATGAATGTCCTCCGGGAAAAAGTGATAAAAAAACAGTGGGCCAGTCTGTTAAAAGAACAACCATGTGGGCAAAATCCTGTGTTCAATATCTTGATGAAAATCCTTCCCATTTTGAGTGGGACCAAATATTTTTTCCTATAGTACAGGGGAATATTTATCCAGAACTGAGAAAACAAAGTTTAGATGAATTAGTCGCCCTTGCTTCATGCGGTATGGCAATTGGAGGTTTGGCAGTAGGTGAAGATAAATCTGCCATGTTGGAAATGGTCAGTTTATGTGATGAACATTTACCGATTGACCAACCTAGGTATTTGATGGGTGTGGGTAAACCGGCAGATATTGTGAATGCAGTAGCAATGGGAATGGATATGTTCGATTGTGTCATCCCTACACGGAATGGGAGAAACGGGCATATTTTCACAGATGAGGGAATTATTAATATTAAAAACAGTAAATATAAATCGGATTTCAGTCCCATTGATGCAATAAGTAGTTCGCCTTTTGGAGCTCAGTTCTCAAAAGCATACGTCCGGCATTTGTTTAATGTGAATGAGATCCTTGGAGTGCGGATTTCCAGCGCCTTGAATATTGCTTTTTATATGAAATTAATGAAAACGATCCGATCAAAAATAGAATGTGGTGAATTTTTCAAATGGTCAAAATCATTTTTGAGAAAATGGGATGATGAGTAGAAACTTTATGAAAGTGTTCAAAACAAAAACTGGAGGAAATTATGTTAAAAGTTGGTGATACTGCGCCGGAATTTTCGTCGATGAATCAGGATGGAGATCTTATATCTCTCGAAAGTTTAAAAGGGAAAAAAGTGCTGCTTTGGTTTTTTCCAAAAGCAAGCACCCCTGGATGAACGGTCCAAGGACAGGGGCTCCGTGATGAGTTCCAAAAATTTCAGGATAACAATGTGGTGATTCTTGGTATGAGTGCAGATTCTGTGAAAGCTCAGAAGTCTTTTTGTGACAAACAGGAATTTCCTTTCTCACTGCTCAGCGACCCTTCAAAAGAAACCATCAAGGCATACGGTGCCTGGGGACCGAAAAAATTTATGGGGAGGGAATATGAAGGAATTTTCAGATATTCTTATCTTATTGATGAAAATGGCACTATTGAGAGGGTATATTCAAAAGTAAAAACAAAAACTCATGCGAAGGATATTCTTTCAGATCTGGACTGATTTTTGCACTGCTTAAATTTGAAAGGAGTGTAGACTTTTCAATATATAATTAGATATTCATTTTTCCTTTAATAAATATTTTTTGGTTGTTTTTATCATTGAGGTATCCCATCATAACAGAGTGTCCAGATATTTTTAGATGCTGATTATCTTTCTCAATAGCAGTCATATGAACCGGTGAGGAACCTATCGCGAGAACAGCCGTGTTCTCAGGTTTTATATATAGATGGAGTGGGGTTGTGGTTTTTAATTCAGTCCAGTCAAAATCAACAATATAATCTGCTGAATCAAATTGAGTTGGAAGACTGATGGTAATTTTCGGATTTTTTGAAGTAATTCCTGCCCCAGTGTATAATGGGAGAATTGCCTGAAGAACAACCCAGGCGGTTGATTCCGCTTTCAGTTGAATCAAAAAAGTATCCTGCTCAAATAAATCGAGTATTTTTTGGATTCCATTTGCATTTACCAGCAGGTTATAATGACTGAGCCGAATGGCTTTTCCGTCTTTCCAATAGATTGCTGCCTCTTCATGGAGATTGGGTTTAAAAGCTGGTATAAATTGTTCATCAAAAACATCAATTTCCTTTTCCAGATCTAATTCAGGCTGAACTATAAAAATTGGTTGGCAGGCTGTTCTTGCTGTTTTGAGATCATTTTGTGCGGTAAGTACAAGGGTTGCGCCCATCGTCCAGATACCAAAAGCAATAATTTCCGCAGTTGGAAAGGGAAGTCCAGCCATCATCACTCTGTCTTTTGGACGGACACCTGAGGCTTTCAGCCAATGGGCGGTTTTCTGAACCCGAATGAAAAAATCCTCATTTGTCATACTCAAGTCATGATACAGAAGATGATCTTTATATTTTACATTTTGTCCCTCCACGAGAGCATGGAGATTCGGGTATGGCACCATGTATTCAATGGGTTCAATATTGCCATAGCATTGAGCGTTATAGATTCGTTTTTCCAGATTTGTTTTGTTCATTATAATATGAGCAAATTTACACGTTGAATTCAGAATAAAACCATCCGAACTTGAAAATCAGAGAACAGCTTCTCAAAGGCAAATTTATTGAAAGACCAAACAGATTTTTAACTGTAGTGGATATGGACGGCTTAGTAGTGGAGAGTCATTTGCCGGACCCTGGGCGGCTGAAGGAGTTATTAACCCCGGGGGCGGAATTATATATATCTTCCGTTCCGAAAAATACACATCGAAAAACTCAATATACAACCAGGATGGTTCGGTACAATGGCACTCTTGTGTCCCTGGTTTCTGCTCTTCCAAATCAATTTGTTAAGGAAGCCCTTGAGTCAGGCGAACTTTCAATGTTTACTGATTATAAAATCTTAAGACCGGAATACACAGTTGGCCGTCACAGGTTTGACTTTTTACTGGAGGATAGTGATAAGCATGAATTCTATTTAGAAGTAAAATCGGTTACTTATGCAGAAAATGGAATTGCAGCATTTCCAGATGCTGTAACAGAGCGGGGACGTCGGCATGCCATGGCGCTCCAAAAATTAGTGGAGTCCGGCAAAAGAGCGGGTATTTTGTTTGTGTGCCAGCGTCCGGATGCACACGAATTCAGACCTATGTGGGATCGCGATCCAAAATTTGGGAAGGCATTGCAAAGCGCATTCGAAACTGGAGTGAGAATATGGTGTATTACAGTTAATGTGACTTTAGAAGAAATCACTTTTTTACGGGAAATTCCCGTAAATTTAAATATTGATTAAGGGGAAAAAACAGGTATTGAGAAGGAAAGAATTTATTATTCCTAATAAAACACTATTTATTTATCTGATTGTACATGTTTTGTTTTTTATTCTGCTTTCATGTGCAGCTGTTCAGGCACCATCTGGAGGACCAGTTGACACAACACCCCCGGAGCTGGTTGCGGTGACTCCTCCCAGCGGGACAATACAATTTCGTGGAGGTGAAATCCATCTCCGATTTTCAGAATACATGGATGAATCCACCGTAGAACATGGATTCCGAGTTTTCCCCAGACTGAATGAACAATTGGATATTCGCTTTAAAGGGGATGAATTGTTTTTAGAGCTTCCTCACGATTTAGCACCAAACCAGACCTACGTCATTACAGCTGGAAGAGGCTTGAAAGACGAACATGGTGTCCCATTGGCAGAACCTGTTCATATGGCTTATAGTACCGGCAGTGAAATCGCCCGGGGTCAGATTTCAGGACAGGTATTTAATGAAAATGATATTGCTGTCCACTTATGGCGGTTTAATGATGAAGATATTGATTCATTATTTTTTACAAAGCCTGATTATGTAACTGACGTAACGGATGATGATTACTATCAGTTTAAATATTTATCTCCCGGCAGATATCAAATTCTTTCCATCGGTAATGAAGGCGCAGGGCTGCCTCTTGACACGAAGAGAATGCGGTACGGTCTTTATTGGAAGGATCACCTTGAGCTTGGGGAAAATGATTCCTTAACAGAGATAAATATGATTGTTCGAAAAGAGCCGCAACCTTTCCGCCTTGTTAAAGGAGAATGGAATTCATCCAGATGGGGAAGGTTATTTTTCAATCGGGGATTACCAACGGAAAAACTGGAAGGTAAAATTATACTTGTAACCGAAGATAGTGTATCTGTGCCAGTAGATTTTTTTCATGACCCCCTTGATAGTAAAAACTTAATTATTACTGTCTTAGATAGTTTGGCAGGAAAGACAATTGAAATTCACCTGGAGTATTTGTCCCAGGAAGAGCATGTAATTCTTGATACATCTTTCATAAAAATTACAATGCCGGAGACACCTGATTCGTCCTTTCTTGAACTGATTTTCCCGGGCAGCAGGGTAATCGTTCAGCCTGAACTGGGGAATAAGCCCCCGGTTTCACTTATTTTTTCTAAACCTGTACAGCAGGGAATGGTTTTTCAAAGCATCGAATTTATACAGGGAGATTCTGATTCCGTAGAATTTGTAACAAATTTTATTAGTCCACTCAAGATCAATGTGGCAACAGTTAATGATTGGGAACCAAATCAAATTTATTTTTTACAATTAATTAGTAATAAAGAAGCTGGAAGAATGACATTTGAAGATTCTCTCACAAACATACATATTCAAACTGAAGATTTTATAGGCTATGGCAATCTGTATGGAACTGTTGAATCTGGTGAAAAGTCGCATCTGGTTGTTGAATTAAAATCTCTTGAAAATCCTGAAAATAAATGGACATCAGTTGTAAACTTAGAGTCTGGATTTGAATTAGTAATGATTCCAGAAGGGCATTATTTTCTGATGATATTTGAAGACAGAGATCAAGATCACAACTATACATATGGGAAAGCAGTACCCTATTCTCCATCGGAATCATTTTTAATGATGCCGGACACTTTAGAGATACGGGCTAATTGGGATATAGATCTTGATAAAATTTTATTTTTGAGGACATTCTGAATGTATTGTGTGATCATGGCCGGTGGAAGCGGGACACGTTTCTGGCCTCTGAGCCGCAGAGTAAAGCCGAAACAACTTCTGGATATTGTTGGTGATAAATCTATGCTGCAGATGACTGTTGACCGTCTTAAAAAATTGAAGGTCGTGGAAGATATCTTTATTGTTACTGGAGCGGAACTGGCTGAAAAGATATTGAAATCCATTAAGGGGATCAGTGCTGAGAATATAATAATAGAGCCAAGTGGGAAAAACACTGCACCCTGTATTGGCTTGGCCGCTCTTCGTATTGGTGAGTTACAAAAAGATGCGGTTATAGGAGTGTTTCCCGCGGATCATCTAATAGTTGGCCATCGGAAATTTGTGAGAGCAATTAGTACATCTAATCGTTTGGCTAAACAGAACCAAACTGTGGTAACGATCGGCATTATACCTACATTCCCCTCAACCGCATATGGCTACATCCAGCACGCAAAAGAGAGTACCGCACATTATTTAGATGCACACTCTTTGAAGGCATTTGCAGAAAAACCCCATTTAAGATTAGCAGAACGGTTTATAGAGAGTGGAGATTTTTTATGGAATTCAGGGATTTTCTTTTGGCGTGTGGATGTACTGATGGATCTGATGAAAACACACTCGCCGGACCTTCATGATCGGTTGCAAAAAATGAAATCCTTGTTGAATCAAAAAAAAGATATCACCGCCATATGGGAAGATATAATCCCTCAATCCATCGATTACGGGATAATGGAAAAAGTAACGTCAAATGCCTATGTTGTTCGGGCAGATTTTGACTGGAATGATGTTGGGTCATGGAATGCAGTGTGTGACATCCTGCAAAAAAATAAGAAGAGGAATGTGGTGAGAGGGAATGGACTGGTTCTTAATGGAAAAGAAAATTTTATTCATTCTTACGATCATTTTACGGCAGTTTTGGGACTTGATAACATTGTAGTTGTCCATACGGAAGATGCTACACTAGTTGTCCATAAGGATCAGGCAGAAGAAGTCAAATTGTTGGTGGAAAAAATGGGTAAAACTGCCCGGGATGACTTGTTGTAAATGAAACAGAAACAATTATTAGAACATTTTGTGTCTTTAGCAAAAAAATTGGGATTGCGAATTGTCCAGGGAAAGGGTGATTTTTATGGGGGCTCATGTATCTTGAAACAAGATAAGGTCATTGTATTGAATAAATTGAAGCCTATCGAACAAAGACTTCGAGTTTTGGCCCGTGAATTTGCAGATATTGATTTAACCGGAGTTTATATTGTCCCGGTACTTAGAGAATATATAAATGAAAAAGGGTTGGATCTTTTTGAAATGGGTCAGGTGGAAAAGCCTTGATTTTGAAAGGATATAAAGGCTACAATCCTGCTCGTTTTTGAATAGAATGAATTAATAAAGGATTACTATTGTGAAAGACTATCAACCTGCTGACATACGAAATATTGCTGTCGTAGGACACGGAGACAGTGGAAAGACAATTTTATGCGAAGCCATGCTTATGTGCGGGGGGCAAATTAACCGCATAGGTTCTATTGAAGCGGGGACAACCACGTCAGATTATCATCCCGGCGAAAAGGAAAGACAAATATCTATTCATGCTGCGCCATTATATTTGTCTTGGCAGGAGAAAAAGTTTAACCTGCTTGATGCACCGGGATACATGGATTTTGTCGGCGAAGCAATTGGAGCAATCAGTGTAGCCGACCTTGCGATGATCGTTGTTCATGCCGTAAATGGTATTGAAGTGGGTACAGAACAAATGTGGACCCATGCAACCAACCAGGGTATTTCTAAAGTTATTGTTGTGAATGGTTTTGACAGAGAGCATACAAAATTTGATGAAATTTTGTCTTCTGCTAGAGAACGGTTCGGGAAAAACGTATTCCCGATGCAAATCTCTGTTAGTGCAGGTCCGGGATTTAATAAAGTCATTGATGTAATGCGGAAAGAAATAATCACATATCAAACAGACGGAAGCGGGAAATTCACAGAAGATACCGCAGAAGGTGAATGGAGTGATAGAGTTGAAGCCCTGCATGAAGAACTGATTGAATATGTAGCGGAATCAGACGATTCTCTTCTTGAAAAGTTTTTTGAAGAAGGTGGACTTTCTGAAGATGAAATGCGCAGTGGAATTCACGAAGCGATTCAGAGCCAAACTATCGTTCCGCTATTCTGCACATCCGCAACAACAAACGTGGGTGTTTCGCGGTTGTTGGATTTTATTGCGAAATATGGTTCTTCACCTGTGGACAGAGCAAAAATTGTTGCAAAAGCTCCTCGCTCAGATGAAAATATAGATGTTGAACTGGAAAACAGTAATCCAGTGGTGCAGGTGTTTAAAACCATTAGCGAAGCTCACGTTGGTGATCTTTCTTTTTTCAGAGTCTATTCCGGCAAGGTAACAACAGGGATGGATATGTTCAACACATCCCGTGGAACGACTGAGCGGTTTGGACAGCTTTTTGTTTTAAACGGGAAGAATAGGATAAGTGTAAACTCATTAAATCCAGGTGATATCGGTGCCGTTGTTAAATTGAAGGATACTCATGCTGGAAATACCCTGTGCAGTCCGAAGTTTAAAGTAGTAATACCGGAAATTGAATATCCAAATCCGAATATTCACTCTGCAATTGTCCTCAAAGCAAAAGGGGACGAAGAAAAAATATCTATGGGTTTGGCAACTCTTCATGAAGAAGATCCGACGTTTGTATATCGTGTTGATAGTGAAGTGAGACAAACAATTATATCCGGTCAGGGAGAACTTCATATCAAGACTTCAGTTGAACGTCTAAAACGGCGATTTAATGTTGATATTGATCTTATTGAACCAAAAATTCCGTATCGTGAGACTATTCGCGGAAAAGGTGAATCCAAATACCGTCATAAAAAACAGTCTGGCGGAGCCGGTCAGTTTGCTGAAGTGTGGATGCGCATTGAACCAAAAGATCGTGGCGAAGGAATTGAATTTGTTGATTCACTTCGCGGACAGAATGTGGATCGTGTTTTTGTCCCATCTGTGGGAAAAGGGGTAAAAGCAGCCTGTGATGAAGGGATTCTTGCAGGGTACCGGGTTGTGGATTTAAAAGTGGATTTCTATGATGGAAAACAGCACCCGGTTGACTCCAAGGATATCGCCTTTCAAACTGCGGGGAAAAATGCATTCAAGGAATCATTTATGGCTGCCGAGCCCGGATTACTGGAACCGATTACCAATGTGGAAGTGAAAGTTCCGGAGGAGTATATGGGAGATGTGATGGGTGATATTTCTGGTCGGAGGGGCAAAATCATGGGAGTGGATTCTGATGGACATTTTCAAAAAGTAAAAGCCCAACTTCCACAAGCTGAACTCCATAATTATGCAACCAAGATACGATCTCTGACCGGTGGCCGCGGCTTTCATACCGAAACACACAGCCATTACGAAAATCTACCAAGGGAGTTTGAACAGAAAGTCATTGCAGCTTATAAACGTCAAAGAGAAGAATAAACTAATCGTTTTAAGTTATTTCCTTTCCCCATGAAAAAACTTTGGGCTCCGTGGCGGATTGAGTATATCCGTTCCCCGAAAGAGGATGGCTGTATTTTCTGCGATAAACCAGCCGGGGATAATGACAGGGAAGATTTGATTCTTTATCGTGGAGAGAAGGTCTTTATTCTTATGAATCTCTATCCCTACAATAATGCGCATCTTATGTTAGCACCCTATATTCATGTGGATAATACCAAGGAACTTGATGCGGACACATACAAAGAGATAATGGTGCTGGCAGATCAATCCATGGCAATCCTTAAGGAAACCATGGATGCGCAGGGATTTAATTTTGGAGCAAATATTGGTGCAGCCGCCGGGGCCGGAATTAAAGAGCATATCCACTTCCATATTGTTCCAAGATGGGCTGGAGATACCAACTTCATGCCGGTTTTAGGGCACACAAAAGTGGAGGTCCAGGGACTTCAGGAATGTTATGATTTATTGAGGCCTCATTTTGACCGTATCAAAAATAGATAAGTAACTATTTATGGATCTTTTTTCACATTCCTGGCTGCCTTTCATTTATCTGTATGGATTGGGAGGATTCCTCTTCGTTTTTGGAATCATTATAACCTTGAAAGCTGGATCATTTGATTTGCGCCGATATTCTCATAAAAAATGGATGTGGGTTCTGCTGTTTGGTTTTGTCTGGTATTTAGCAATGCATTTTCTTATGACGCTTGCTGCCCTTGGTATGATTTCTGTATATGCGGTGCCAATTATCTTGCTGCTGTTGGCAGTGGTATTTATCATTGTAACGGTTATTCTTAGAAAGAAAACAGGGGTATAATGGAACACACCGCTGCACAAACTTTCCATAATATCGGAACGACCACGGACTGGATTGTCATGGTGGTTTATTTCATTGCGATTATGCTTTTTGGCAGTTATTTCGGACGGTATACAAAAAATACATCAGATTTTTTCTTTGGTGGACGTCGATTCTCATGGTGGCTGATCACAATGTCTATTGTGGCAACCGGTGTGGGCAGTCACAGCTTTGTGAAGTACTCCGCTAAAGGATTTCAGCACGGGATTTCTTCGTCCATGACGTATTTAAATGACTGGTTTTTTATTGCCTTTTTCATGTTTGGCTGGTTGCCAATTATTGTGTATTCAAAGGTTCGTTCAATACCTGAATATTTTGAAAAACGTTTTAGTCCATCCGCACGATTTCTGGCAACCATCCTACTTCTTCTGTATATGATCGGATATATCGGCATTGGTTTTCTCACATTGGGAAAAGCGGTGATACCGATGCTTCCACAAGCATTTGTGATCTTTGAACTACGCCGCTTACTGGCCCTGGAAGAAAAGATCATCGGCCCGGGAGACCTCATGCCCGAAGACCTAGCCGCCCCAGAAGAGGAACCGGCTGAAGCTTAATTCCCGATTACACTCCCCCAAGGTAGGCGAAAAAGAAAGGGCACGGTTTAACCGTGCCCTTTCTTTTTTTAACCTGTCATTCTGAGGCCGCAGCCGAAGAGTCTCGTTGCTAGCTG
>MPMF02338389.1_pt1 | contig 11343 bp, 14 predicted proteins | sample 1617271 | NCBI WGS metagenome assembly MPMF02 (sample SAMN05944812, study PRJNA350692) | marine metagenome | biome: marine; feature: ODZ; material: water; isolation source: 120 m water sample prefiltered with 30 um filter, filtered on to 0.2 um... | place: Pacific Ocean | collected 2012-04-09... | reverse complement strand
TTTCCGTCATCAGAGCAGCATTATGGTCGTACAGCGGACATTGGTCTGAGATTACGGTTGTAAATTGTTCCCCAATCTCAACTTGGAAATTGACGGGGGTACGGTCGGGATGAAAAAACCACCCACATCGTGATATAATTATTTGGAGAAAAGGAGATATGAATGGATGATTTAATTAAAGACCTGTTCAAGAATTATTTAACAATAGTTGACAACTATATCGTTCCATTCTTGCGTTCACAAAATGGAATGTTTGTGATTATTGGTATAATCATTTTTCTAATTCTATTCTAATTTGAAAAAATGAGTTGGCTAACAAACCCAGAAAATCCAAAGGCGAGAAAGATTGCGTTGGCAATCTACGCTATTGGCTTAGTGGGGATGATTGCCATTAGGCAGTATTTGGTGGCTCTTGGTTTTGCTTGTTTTTTGCTGAGTGATTATCTCCAGCATAGGACTAAAAAATGAAAAAGCTTCTTGCCACCAGAATAAAACTGCTACCTATATTCCTTTTCCTGCTTCAAGGGTGTGCGGTGATTACAATAAACCCAACTCCTGAAAGTGATTTCTCTGTCATGACATGGAATATTTGGCATGGAGGCCGAGAAGATGGGGAGGAAGTTGGTCCTCAAAGAGTCATTAGAGTAATCAAAAATAGTCGTGCAGATATCATTGCAATGCAAGAAACGTACGGCTCAGGGGAACTCATTTCAGAAGCACTTGGCTTCAACTTTCTCCCAAGGGGTACGAATGTTTCCATCATGAGTCGGTTCCCAATTCTTGAAGACATTTCTGTCTACCAAGAATTCAAGTGTGTTGGAGCAATCATTGAATTACCTGACAAAACGCCACTGGCGTTTTATTCTATTTGGCTTCCATTTGACGGAAATATTTGGGGAGTTGGCAAACGAGAAGGTAAGTCAAAGGAAGAGTTACTTGCTGCATGCGCATCATCTGCAAGTGACTTAGAAGAAATTTTAACACTCGCGAAAGCAAAACTTGCTGAGTCAAACTATGCAGATGCCCCGATCATTATTGCGGGTGATTTTAATAGCATGTCCCATCTTGATTACACGGAAGATGCAATTGATCAATATGGGTATGTCATCGAATGGCCAACGAGCAAATACATCACTGCTGCTGGGTTTACTGATTCCTATCGAGAAGTGCATCCAACAGTGAATCGAGAAATTGGAAGCACTTGGTCTCCACGATTTCCAAATGTACAACAAGACCGAATCGATTTCATTTACTATACAAACGATTCAATGAAGTCCGTTGAATCTGTAAAGTATCATAGACCACTTGAATCCCACAATCTATTAAACGAACCCGTAGCCTTTCCATCAGATCACGCCGCCCTTGTCACCCGTTTTCTACATGAATAACGTAAGTAATTGACGAGGGTACGGTCGGGATGAAAGAAGCACCCACATCTATATGATATTGGGTGATTTTTTCTGTTCAGGCTGTTTGAAGGAAGTGAGCCGAATCGGTAACGATCCCGCTTTAAGTGGTTTTTTTGTAACTTTTGTTATTAAAGCCAATAACCTTGAAAACTGAGGAGATAAATAAATGAAAAAAATATTATTAGTTGTTATGATTATCAGTGGGGTTCTACATGCACAAAGCGAAGCTTATGATGCATTGAAAGTTTTAGATCCTTTCATAGGAAAATGGCAAACAAAGGAAATGTCATTTGGTTTTTTTGAAGGTCTACCTGACAATACAGAAATGATTACAAATGAAGAATATAAATGGATAACAGAAAAATCTGCCATTCTTCAAACATGGAAAGCTTACACTTCAGATGGTAAGCAGAAAATCAATCATGGAAGTATTCTTTATTACCTTGACCCAGCTACTAAAGCAATCAAAACCAAGCATTTTGGTTATGATGGAAAAGTTTATTGGACCGGAAATGGAAGGGTTGAAAACAGAAAGAATTCGCTTGCAATTCATATTGAAGAATTAACCATTAATGGCACGCATACAGTATATACGGATGAAATAAGGATCTTAAAAAACGATACATTTCAATCTCAATTTGTGAATATTAATCAAGGTGGGAAGACTATAGAAAATTCTCCCAAACGTAAGTTCAAAAGAATAAAATGAAACGCCTCTGGCTCAAATAAAGAAGTAAAGTGAAAAAGCTACTATTAATAAGAATGTTCAAATTTATGTTTCCATACATTGACCTTAGGTTAATCGGGTTAGCGGGATTAGCTCTCGGACTTATGATTGCTAAACTATGGGAGCCAATACTCTATTTAGACTGGTATTGGTATTTGATTATTGCATTATTGGCTCTGATAAAACCTGTAATTACATTTTTCAAACAGGTTTGATGAATCGTCTCCCCCTGGAAAGTGACGGGAGGGCACCACTATTGCTGAATAATTACAATGCAAAGGAGTGACCTATGAGTGTAAAACAAATTGTTCCAGGGTTGTACGTTATACCTCTTGGTCCTGTCAACGCTTTTTTAATTGATTCAGATGGGCTTACGCTTATTGATACTGGCTATGCCAAAAATGCCGAGAAGATAATGGAAGCAGTGCAAACTATCGGTAGACAACCTACCGATATACGGCATATTCTGGTAACGCACTGCCATCCAGATCATGCCGGTAGCCTTGCTGCATTAAAGCAGAGTACTAATGCTCCTGCTTATATGCATCCAATTGACGCAGCATTTGTCAGGACAGGTAAGGTACCACCACACCTCAAACCAGCACCGGGTCTCGTCAATAATATCCTGTTCCGAATCTTTATCGGATTTGGCGGAGCAGAGTATCCGGCTGCCGAGGTTGAACATGAAATCAAGGATGGGGATGAACTTGGTATCGCTGGCGGCATTCGGGCAATTCACGTGCCGGGTCATTGTGCTGGGCAACTCGTATTTCTTTGGAAAGAGCATAACGGGGTGCTATTTGCGGCTGATACGGCGAGCAACATGATGGGTCTTGGCTATAGCCTTGGGTATGAGGACCTTGAAGAAGGTAAGCGCAGCCTAACGAAGATTTCTGCTCTTGACTTTGATGTTGCGTGTTTTGGGCACGGCAAGGCAATTGTGCAAGGAGCGTCGGCCAAGTTTAAGCAGAAATGGGGTACGCAACGAAGCGACGCTCCCTAATGAGGAAAGTGGCTGAGGAACTGGGGAAATGAATGAAGCACCCACATTGGTGGGTGATTTTTTCTGATCAGGCGGTGTTCCTACCTATTCTGAACTTTGTTCATGCTATCACCTCCGTATCATCAATAACCTTTTTTAGATTTTTTTAACCTCTTTTCAGCTTTCTTTTCTTTCGCAGTTTTAGCGGGAGGTTTTTTAATGGCTTTCTTTGCGTCTCTACTTTTTCCCATATTAACTCCTTAAGGATTTATCTAAAGTTACAAAATTATTCTTCGGGTGGTTGTTCCCCTGTCAAAAGCATCCATTTGATGGAATCTACTTTTTATACAATTAGGAACCTTAATTATTTTCCTTTCTGATGTGGTCCCTTGACATTGAGAGCTTGAGTGGATAGATTGGGAAGAGAGAGAGTTTTGGGGTTTTACCAAAGGATAACCTACGGTCGGGATGAAAGAATGAAACACCCCTGGCTCAAATAAAGGAGAATAGACAATGAAAAAACCTACCTATGATGACGCAGACTTAATGCTCAAATTTGTTCAATGGGGAGCAACTTCTGGAATTGATGAAGCTATTAATTGGCTCTGGAGTGACGATTATATAGATAGCTACTCAAAATTTGTAGAAAAATATCCACCTGGAACAAAGGAATATGGATATGTTACAAAAGTATGCGGTTGGTATGAGACTATTGGTACTCTTTATAAGAATGAGCTTTTTAATGAACGGCTCTTATTTGACTGGTTAGCAGTAGGTTTTAGATGGAAGAGGCTTGAAAATTTTGTTTTAGGGTTCAGAGAAAAGATGGATGAACAGAATATGTACGAAAATTTTGAAGCGATGGCAAAGGTTCAAATAAGTTAAAATGAAACGCCTCTGGCTCAAATAGCCTCCTTACGAGGGCACTTTTGTTTGAAAGATAATTAATTGACTAATCTTATATTGTGAAGTTATAATCAAACCAAAAGGAGAAAATAATGAAAAAGATGATTATGTTATTTTCATCATTAGTCGTTACTACCGGCTTGTTGCTTGCCGATGATAAATCTGAAGTGACAGATGTAGTAAATAAACACTGGCAATATCAAAATGTAAAAGACTGGGGAAAATATGTAGGCACTATGCATTCAAAAGGCACTATGGATGGAGATTCCAATGGTTCTTTCTGGTATAGGCGTGAGGCAACTGTAGCATCGGTCACTGAAGGACAGTCGCCTGAAAACGAATTTAATTTCACACCAAGATATATTGAAGTAGATATACTTGAAAAAGGGAAGGTAGCTGTCGCATATTACTATTTAGTAGGTTCATATAACATTAATGGTGTTCAGAAGAATGACTATCGAACTAGAGTCAGTCAAATCTTCGTCAAAGAAAAAGGGAGTTGGAAAGTTAAAGCTGGCCATTATACACCATTACATAGCGGTAGCGGTATACCATAATAAGTTGTATAAATTTATTCAGAAAAGCCTCCTCACGGGGGCTTTTTTGTTTCTAGACCTCCTTGATTGACTTTACCACTATCTCTCCTTAGTTTGCCTCCTGAGAGGTAGTTTCCTCATTATGTTTCTACACAGCTTTCTCCACCACTTTCCCGACCTCAACCAGGGAAGTGACGGGGGGACGGTCGGGATGAAAGAAGCACCCACATCGTGATATAATATTTTGAAAAAGAAAATGAGCCTTTCCCTGGGAAAAGAGCAAGTACTTCACGATTTCAGTGATTACGTATCGTCAAGCAAGGCCGACTTTTTTCAAAAGTACGGCATGGACTTCGTTATGGGTCGGCGGGAGGGGTCGTACCTCTACGATCTCGACGGCGAAAAGAGGCTATTCAATCTCCATTGTAACGGCGGAGTCTTTAATCTAGGTCACCGTAGCGAAGAACTCATTGAACTTCTGAGAGAAAGCCTCGATGAATTGGATATAGGCAATCATCACCTAATGAGCCGGGAGCGGGCAAAACTAGCCCGGCAACTGGCAGAACTCATGCCCGGTGATCTGACTTATACTGTTTTTGGCGTTAGCGGTGGGGAAGCGATTGACCTTGCTATCAAAGTTTCCCGGGGATATACACATAGGTCAAAGGTGATCTCAGCTAAAGGGGGATATCACGGTCACACAGGATTGGCTCTCGCCACCGGTGATGAGCACTTTCGTAAGCCGTTTGGCCCCCAACAGCCCGATTTTGTGCAGGTTCCGTTTGGAAATCTAAAAGCACTGGCTGATGAGGCAAATGAGGAAACGGCGGCAGTTATTCTCGAGACAGTTCCAGCTACGCTTGGAATGGTCATTCCCTCATCTGAGTATTTGCAAGGTGTTAGGGAACTGTGTGAGGAACTGGGAGTCGTTCTAATAATCGATGAGGTTCAGACGGGATTGGGTCGGACGGGAAAGCTATGGGCTTTTGAACATTTTGACATCATTCCCGACATAGTTGTTTTGGGGAAAGGACTGTCTGGAGGAATTTATCCTATTACAGCTACTGTTTTGAGAAGGCCGCTGGAATCGGTATTCCATGATGATCCTTTCATTCATATTTCTACTTTTGGGGGAGCAGAACTCGGTTGCCGTGTTGCCAGTAGAGTATTGGAAATTTCTTCTGATTCACAGTTTCTGGATAAAGTAAATCGATTAGCTCTATTATTCCGTGAAGGAGTTGATACTTTGCAAAGAAAACACGGGAAATTCCTGAAAGGTGTAAGACAGCTCGGACTTATGATGGGTCTGGAACTTCGGGATGAGATTTCCGGTCCGCTTCTCACCAAGACAGCTTACGATAATGATCTTCTAATGGTCTATGCCGGCAATGATACGTCTATCAGTCAGTTCCTCCCGCCGCTGGTGATGGATGAATCCGATGTAAACTACGTTCTGGATCAACTGGATAAAGCTCTCGGCTCGGCTCGCCACATCCGCCCTCTGGCTAAACTAAAACGTGGACTGGGGAAGTTGTTTTCTGGAAGTTGAAAATACCAGACACTTATCCAGACACTTATAAAGTACCGGATATTTAATAGCTATTATGAATAATGTATCAGAAAATCGTAACCAACTTGAAGTATTTGAGAGGGATCTTCTTCCGAATGATCTCAGCAACTCTCAAACACCTGCCACAGTCCTCGGCTACGGCGAGATATCCACCGTGTTTGCCCTTGGAGATGATACAGATCATGCTTACAAACGAATGCCGCTGTTCGATTCCTGTCGAGCTGCTGAGGTTTACGCTGATAACTATCGCCGTTACTGTGGCTGGCTGAAAGAGACCGGACTAACTCTACCAGATGACAGGACTGAGATAATTGAAATCTCAAGCCGGCCAGTTGTACTCTATATTGTTCAAAAGCAACTTCCCAGCGAGAGATTTGCTCACCAGATAGCTCGCAATGCATTGGAAGAAGAGATGGAGCCGCTCATCAGGCGCATCGTGGCGGGGATTGGGAAAGTATGGCGTTTCAATGCTGAGCATCAGCCCGAATTGGAACTGGCCATTGACGGTCAGCTCTCCAACTGGGTACTTACCGAGGACGGTACACTCTACTACATTGACACAAGTACGCCTCTGTTCCGGCTAAGCGGTGAGGAGCAACTCGATCCTGAACTGTTTCTGAAGAGCGCTCCCGGATTCCTCCGCTGGATCATCCGCTGGTTGTTCCTGAAGGATGTCATGAATCGCTACTACGAATCCCGGCAAGTTTTTATTGACCTGGCAGCGAATCTCTACAAGGAACAGCGACCTGACTTGGTTCCACAGACGGTGGAAATCATCAACCGGGAACTGGGCAGTGAACTGGATCCGTTGAAGGTAGAAGAAATTGAAAAGTATTACAAGGAAGACAAGTTCATATGGACGCTCTTTCTCGCTTTCCGCCGCTTCGACCGCTGGCTCAAGACAACCATTTTCCGGAAGAGGTACGAGTTCATCCTTCCCGGAAAGATTGAGCGCTGATTGTGTGTGATACTTTCGTAGCCACTTCTTCCGCAACTGCTGACGGTTCCGTCATTTTCGGAAAAAACAGCGACCGGGAGCCAAACGAAGCTCAGGCTTTGGAATACAATCCGCCTGCCTCTTTCCCGGAAGGAGCTAAAGTCCGCTGCACCTATATCGAGATTCCTCAGGTTCAGGAGACGTATGGAGTTCTACTGAGTCGGCCTTTCTGGATGTGGGGATGCGAGATAGGAGTAAACGAGCGGGGAGTTGCTATAGGCAACGAGGCTGTCTGGACGAAAATGCCCCTATCACGAAAAGGTGGTTTAACCGGTATGGATCTTCTGCGGCTGGCGCTTGAACGGAGTCCTTCCGCCGAGCGGGCAGTGGAGGTGATGACCGAACTTCTGACGGAACATGGACAAGGCGGCATCTGCGGCTACGAAGACAAAAAGTTGACCTACCACAACAGCTATCTGGTAGCCGATCCGCGGGAAGCGTGGGTTCTGGAGACAGCCGGACCGTTGTGGGCAGCAAAACGGATCACTGGGAGTTATGCCATCAGTAACGGTCTGACCATCGGAGAACAGTTCGATCTAAGTCACCCGGATTTAATCGAGACGGCTCAGCGAAAAAGGTGGCTAAAAAAGGGGAAGACATTCAATTTTTCTGAGTGCTATTCCGATTGGTTCTATCACACCTTTACCGCCTGCCGTACCCGCCGTGGACGTTCAGCACAACTGCTGGGAGATGGAAAGCCTCTTGAGGTTAAAGATACCTTCGCGATTTTGCGGGATCACGGCGGAAAAGACACTTATCGACCTGATCGCCACTACCTCATGAATCACATCTGTGCTCACTCTGCCAATAGTCTTTCTCGCCACGCTACTCAATCTACAGCATCGCTGGTAGCCCATCTCTCTTCCAAGGCCAGGACAGTTTGGGCTACCGGAACTTCAGCGCCGTGTACGGGAGTCTTCAAGCCTATCCAATTTGAGGGTGTTGTACTGCCTGACCTCGGTCCTGAATTAACGGGTAAGTACGATCCAAACAGTCACTGGTGGAGGCACGAAAAGCTACACCGTTCCCTCCTCAATGACTTTTCTGATCGGTTAGCGGTTATCTATCAGAAAAGGGAGGAACTGGAAGCAGAGTGGGTAGAGTCATTGCCGGACATTTCAGTAGCGTTTGAACGGGCGTTTGACCTTGAAGAGGAGTGGTTTGAGAGGATCAGTGAAATGCCGATTGAAGGAAAGCTAAAACGGAACTACAGGAGGTATTGGAAGAAGCAGAACAGTAATGTGGGGTTGATTATCTCCCGCATAGGGCTATAAAATGAAAAAGCCCCTCGCCATTTCAACTTCGAATCGAAACCGACGGGGGGACGGTCGGGATGAAAGTATGAAACACCTCAGGCTCAAATGAAAAAGCCACTTTTCATTCTGCTTATTATTCCGTTCCTGTTTTGTGGATGTTCCGATTCTTCAGCAAGTACTCAGTCAGATACTTCAGAGGGAAAAGTTGATGATAAACCACCCACCACTCTTTCGGAACTCTCGGAAAGAATTCGCATTCTTGTTGAGAAAAATAATAATGTTGGTATAGTTGCAAGCTTGGTTGATTCCAACAGTGTTTTCTGGGCGGAAGGCTTTGGTTATGCGGATAGGGGAGCAAAAGTTGAAGCCACCGCTGATATGCTTTTTCGGGCAGGTTCAATTTCAAAAAGTATTACCAGTCTTTTAGCAATGTCTTTTGTGGAAGATTCTTTACTCGATTTGAACTCCACTCTACGTGAGATTGCACCTGAAGTGGAATTCAATAATAACTGGGAGAGCAAAGTGCCGATTCGTTTAGTTCATTTATTGGAGCACACTACGGGATGGGATGATATACAGTTTTCTGAGTACCGAGATTTTGGGCCAAACGTTACAATAAGTGAGGGTCTTGCTGATAACCCCCAATCACGAACCTCCCGTTGGCCGCCGGGTCTTTATCCATCTTATGCCAATTCAGGGCCCGCAGTTATGGGATATATTCTTGAACAGATCGCAAATAGTTCTTTTAATACTCTTGCGACAAAGCGCATTTTTTTACCAATTGGTGCTTCCACTGCTACATTTCAACAGACAGATGATGTAAAAGCACGTGTTGTTAAAAGTTATACCGCCAAAGGAGAAGTGGCCGATTTCGTACGGATTTGGGCGACGTCATCCGGGTCACTATGTATAACTGCACGGGAATTAGGACTACTTACGCAACTATTTATAAGACGTGGTGAAATGAATGGAGTAAGGATTGTCCGCACCGAGACAATTGAACGAATGGAAAAACCGATTAGCTCACTCGCAGCACAGGAAGGTCTTGATTTTGGCTACGGTCTTGGAAACTATGCTTTTTACAGTAATGATATCCTTTTCCACGGTCATAATGGCGGCATTGATGGATTTGGAGCATCTTACGGGTACCAAAAAGACAAGGGTGTCGGCTACGCAGTCTTAATCAATGAAGGTTCAAATGAATCAAGAAAAGTTCTCGATCTGCTGACAGGCTATATCAAACAACTCAACTTTGTAGAACCTGAATTAAGGACCCACACACAGGCACCTTCAAAGGAAATAGGTGGATATTACCGTCTATTCACACCTCGAATTGAATTATTACGGATTGCCACCGATCATTTAAATATCATTTACCTGCGGGAAGAAGACGGATCACTTTTTATTACGGAGGGATTTTTTTCCAATGCAATTGAATACAGTGCGGCAGGAAATGGACAATATGTCAAAAAGGGCAGGTCTGAACCGGAAATAATTACCTATACAGGGCCCAAGGGATCAAAAGAAATCACGACTGGCTTTAATTCTACTTATCGTAAAGTATCCCCTTTCAACGTCTTTGGAAGGATGGTTTTTCTTTTTCTTGTAGCACTTGCCATCTTAATTGTAATTATCCTCGATTTAATTTTATGGATCGGATATGCATTTGGGAAATTTCGTGGCAGATGCATTTGGTATGTGTGGGGATGGCTAGATGCCTCAATTTCTGTTTTGGCTATTGCCATAGTTTGTTTTATAGTTGGAGGTTCCAGTGATGCACTGGCCAATCTGGGTACACCTAGTTTTTTTTCTCGATCTATCCAATATGGAACAGTTGCTTTTGTCTTTTTCTCTGGAATTACTCTTTTCAAGGCGAAAATATCAATAAAGTCCCCACTATGGATAAGATGGTATGCCGGAATCACATCTGGTTTATTTTTATTGTTTAGTGCTTATCTTGCAAGCTATGGTTGGATCGGTGTGACAGTCTGGGCCTATAAACCTGCCATTGTCGGTTATTAATCGGAATCCTAATTAATGCCCAACAATAGTGATGTGTACGCTCTCCATCACTTTCCCAATCTCAACTTGAAAGTGACGGGGGGACGGTCGGGATGAAAGAATGAAACGCTTCTGGTTCAAATAATCCCCTTATGATTCTTTTTGTTTGTACTTTAATATTAATAATCAAAGGAGTTAATTATGAGAAAGTCAATATTAGCTTTTATATATATTGTTTCACATTGTTTTGTAGGTGCCCAAGATAATAACCAGACTGTATGGCGTACTTGGTATATGACACCTAAAGATGGCAAATTAATACAATTGGAAAAAGGATTGGCAGATCATGTAGCAAAATTCCATGCTAAAGGTTCTTGGCCGGAATATCATTTTGATGTAATAAGTGGTCCAAATGCTGGATCGTTAATGGGGTTTTCTGGGCCACATACTTGGAAAGCATTTGATGATAGGGTAAGAAGCCAGGCTGATATTGATCATTATAACAAATTTATTTCACCATATACTGATAATAATAATAATTCGATTGATTTCTGGGTCTATCTGTCTGAAGTAAGCCATAATCCAGCATCATGGGAAATGGCACACATATCTTACAATTACACGGTTCCTGGGACCAATTCGGAATATTTAGAGTTTTTGCAAGCAATGAAAAAGGTAAAAACAACAAATAAAAGTGATGTATCACATGAAATATATAAAGTTGTAAGTGGAGAAAACCCGGACACTTGGATCTGGGCTTACCCAATGAAAAAGATGGAAGATATAAGTGGCAGCGCGGGCACAGGGCTAGGAGCTGGGGCAGCAATGCAAAAAGTCTTAGGGAAAGTTGAAGCAGAGCGTTTGAATAAGATTTATCAGAAAGTCATACGATCTAGGATGAGACAAATTGTTAAGTTTCGGCCTGATCTTAGCACCTCCGGAAATGAATAATTAATTTA
>MPMF02159644.1_pt1 | contig 11348 bp, 9 predicted proteins | sample 1617271 | NCBI WGS metagenome assembly MPMF02 (sample SAMN05944812, study PRJNA350692) | marine metagenome | biome: marine; feature: ODZ; material: water; isolation source: 120 m water sample prefiltered with 30 um filter, filtered on to 0.2 um... | place: Pacific Ocean | collected 2012-04-09... | reverse complement strand
GGCTTCGAGCGCCGCGAAGAGCATCGCGTGCGTCGGCCACTCCAGCTGGTTCTTGCCCACGAAGACAAAGCGCACGATCCCGGCGCGATCGATCAGCACCGTCGACGGCCGCGCCATGTTCCACGACTCGAAGTTGATTCGCACGTAGACGCCGTAGTCGCGGATCACGGCGCGGTCCTCATCCACCAGCACCGGGAAGGGGAGCTGCTCCTTTTCGGCGAATGTGCGCACCGCGCTGAAGCCCTGGCCGTAAATCGCCACGATCTGGATGCCGTGCTGCTCGTATTCGGATAACTTGTCGCGCAACCGCGCGAGATGCTTACGGCAGTTCGGTCACCAGGTGTGGCGCAGGAACACCAGCGCCACCGCCCGCTCGCCTTGGTGGTCGCTCAGTCGGAACGTCCCGCCATCGGTATCCGGCAGCGTGAAATCCGGTGCCAGCGCGCCAACCGCCAGCGTTTTCGCCTGTTGCTTCTGGGGCATCCGCGCCAGCTCTCCTCGAATTGATCGCGACCGCCAATCCTAGCCTCGAGCCGCGACCGCCCGAAACCGACAAATCATCCGATCTCGCGCTAGCATTGTCCGACGGACCCATACTCCCCCGGCGGCCCGCCCATGTTCCCCTTTATCTTCTTCATCGGCACCAGGACTGTCCGCAGCGACGAAGGCGACCTCGGTCGCCACGTCTGCCCGGTCTGCGAAGTTTACCGGCCGTTCCGCCTGCGCCACACCCACCTGGTCCCCACGCTCTTCTTCATCCCGATCCCGGTCGTCAGCTTCTTCCACCGCTATTCCGCCATTTGCGACCACTGCCATCAGGGCCAGTCCATGGAGCTCGCCGAGGCCGATGAAATCGCCCGCCTCGGCGGCGTCCCCGAGCGGCTCTAGCTCCCGACTCCGGCCTGGATCGGCCGTCGCGGTGGCGTCCCGGAGCAGTCCGAAATCACGATCCCCGGCCTAGAATGGCCGCCGCGCGATCGAGAAGATCTGCCCGGTCGCGCCTGACTCCGGCATCGTGAAGACGTAATGCACGAAGTCCGCCACTTCGCTCGCCGACTTCACCAGTTCGCTCGGCCCCTGCGGCGCCGACTTGCCCTTGAACTCCGCCAGGATCGACTCCTCGCTGACCGGGTTCTTCGACCAGTTCGCGATCAGCGTCGCCACCGGGCCCGGGATCAGCGTGTTCACCAGAATTCCCCGGTCCCAGACCTCCAGCGACAGCGCCCCGGTGAGCATGTGCACCCCGGCCTTCGAGGCGTGGTACGAAGAGTTGTTGGCCTGCGCGCTCGCGCCCGCTCCCGAGCCCGTATTCAAGATCTGCGCGCCGCGCGGCATGTCGTTGATGAACGCCCGGGACACGTGGTATACGCCCAGCAGGTTGATGTCGATCACCCTTCGCCAGGTCGCCGGGTCGCTTTCCGTCAACGGGCCGTGGCCCATGCTCACCCCGGCGTTGTTAAACAGCAGGTCGGCTGGTCCGAGTTCGAGCTGCACTGTTTGGGCGAAGGTCTGTACCGCGTCCCAGTCGGCCACGTCGGTCGGCATTGCCACCGCCTTGCGGCCCATCGCTCGCACCTCTTCCGCCAGCGTCTTCAACTCCCTAGCTGACCGTGAGCACATCCCGATGTCGGCGCCCGAAGCCGCTAGGTCGCGCACCACCGCCCGGCCGATCCCCCGCCCCGCCCCGGTCACCACTGCCACCTTGCCCGCGAAATCTTCGTTACCCATAGCGCGCTCACCTACTCCTTGTTGTCGAACATCTGCATACTTTTCTCTTCAAACGGGTGTTTCGCCAGCTCGCTGTGCACCAATTCCACCCCTAGTCCCGGCCGATTCGGGATCTCCAGGTAACCATCCTTCACCACCGGCGAACCGGCTACCACCTCGTCCCGCCACTCCACGTCCCACGGAGTCATCATCTCCTGGATCATGAAATTCGGCATCACCGCATCTACCGCCAGGCAGGCGGCGGTCGCCACTGGGCCGTTGGGGTTGTGCGGCGCCATCGCCACCGAATACGTTTCCGCTATCGCGGCGACCTTTCGTATCTCCTCAAGCCCGCCGCAGTGGCACACATCCACCTGCAGCACGGCCGCCGCGCCCAGCTCCAGCAATTCCCGCGCGTCCTGCCGCGAGTAGACCCGCTCGCCGGTCGCTACCGGAATGCTGATCGTCTCCGCCAGCGTCTTCAGGGCCTTGTGGTTTCCCGGCGCGATCGGCTCCTCATACCAGAAGCAGTCGAACGGCTCCACCGCCCGCGCGGCCATGATCGAAGCATGCACGTCGAACCGCCCGTGCACCTCGATCAGCAGGTCCGTCCGCGGTCCCGCCCCCCGCCGCACCTCACGCACAATCGCCTGCGCCCGGCCCAGTTCCTCGCGCGAAATCCGCGGTCCGGATTTGCCGAACGGATCGAACTTTATCGCCGTGTAGCCCAGTTCCACCACCTCCCCGGCCCGGTCGCCCCACTCCTCCGGCGTCTCGACCCCGGTGAACCAGCCATTGGCATACACTCGCACGCGCTCGCGGATAGGGCCGCCCCACAGCCGCCACACCGGCACGCCCAGCGCCTTGCCGCTGATATCCCACATCGCCATCTCCAGCCCCGCCAGTGCCGAACCCGATACGTAGCCACCGGCCCAGAACGGATCGCGCATCAGGTTGCGGGTGTGCAGCGCGATTTCCCGCGGATCCTTCCCCAGCAGGTACCGGCCCATCTCCTCTAACCGGCCCCGCACGGTTAGTGCCTGCCCCTCTACCGTCGCCTCCCCCACCCCGGTGATTCCGGCGTCGGTGTGCATCTCCACGAACTGCCAGTTCGAATACCTGGCCGCGCAGAGATGGAACTGAATGTCGGTGATCTTCATTTTGCCCCCCGGCTTTGAGGTTGTGGTTACAGCTGCCTGTGGGAATGGTTCAACCCCAGAAGTTGCCCGCGTACAATTCGCGGCCGGCCCGCGGCAGCACCAGTAGCGCGCCTGGCCGGTGAGCCCCCGCCCGCTTGCGATCCGGCACGTTGCCGTAGAGCCATGAATACGGCGGAATCACGCTCCAGAGCACCAGGTAGCCCAGCGCCCCGGCCCCGCCCATCGCCGTCGCCAGCACCCAGAGCAGGTGCACGATGGCCGGGTCGGTGCCGAAGTATTCGGCGATTCCGACGGCGACGCCGCCCAGAATGCGGTATTCGTCGCTGCGGTAGAGACGTGGCCGGGCACCGGCGGCGCCGGCGCGGTACTCCGGCGCGGCGTCCTTGTCTACCGCCGCCGCGCCCTCACCCGGCTCCGCCGCCGGCTCGGCGCCCGCCTCCGGCCGCTCGGAGTCAATTGCCACAGGTCCTCAATCCCGGCGCTTATCCCGGCACCGTCGCCTTCAGGCCCATCCGCTCATACTGCTCGGCGGGGGCGTCGGTCTCGTCCATCAGGCGCACGATGTGATCGGTCATCATCGCCTCGACCGCTTCATCCCGGAACGGCTTCATCTGTTGCGGGTCGTCCTTGATATCAAACAGCTCCGTCTGGAACTGCCTTGCGCCCTCATCGGCCACTGTCTGCTGATGTGGGAACCGCCAGGTCGGGATCTTCATCACCGGACAGCCCTTGGTGAAGTTGAAGGGCTCGGCCATCACCGCGTCCTTCAGGTTGTCCACCGAAAACATGTTCTTCATGTGCATCGGCATCACGGTGTAATTGTTCAGCGGCTGATTTTCGTCCGACTCCGGCGCCAGCATGTACACATAGTGCCCGTCGGTACAGTTGATATGCCCGCCCATCACGCCAAACAGTACCGCCTCGTGCACCGGTGCGTCGCCGGCCAGCGCGTCCTTCAGCGGAACCCCCTGCATATCCTCCGGCACCTCGAGGCCGAAGAACTCCAAAATCGTCGCCGGCAAATCGATGGTCTGCACCAGCGAGTCGCACTGCACGCCGCGGCGGCCCGAGCGCGGGTCCCAGATCAGCAGCGGGGTGTGCACAAGTTCTTGATAGAACGGCATCCGCAACTTGGCCCACCAGTTGTGCTCGCCCAGCAGGTAGCCGTGGTCGGTGTTCACGATCAGCATCGTGTCCTTCCACATGTCGCGCTCGTCCATCAGGTCCAGCAACTTGCCCAGGTACTCATCGCACATGCTCACCACGGCGGCATACTCGTAGCGCAGATGCTCCACCGTTTCCGGCGATTCTGTCACCTCGGCGTAGGGCGGCCAGTCATAGTGCGGCCCGTCGTAGTCGTGGGGGTACAGGTCCTTGTACTTCTGCTGACTGAAGAACGGCTCGTGCGGATCGAAGCACTCAATCTGGCAGAACCACTTGTCGGCGTGGGCGTTGCGCTTCACGAACTTGAGGCCCTTGTCGAAGGTCTTTGCCAGCGGCTGATCTTCCTCACGAGTCATGTGCGCGCGGTTGATCCAATCCTGCGACCACATCGGCTCGGCCTTGGTCGGCGCCTCCGTCGCCACCGCTGGGATCTCCGGTGCGTCGATCTGCCCGATCCAGCTATCGCCTTCCTGGCCGCGACTGAACTCCCAGGTCCGGTAGCGCTGGTGATAGGTGGCGCCGCCGTCTTCGAAATAGTGCTGGTGATCGGTCACCAGATGCGAGTGCACGCCGTTGTCCTTCAGGATCTGCGGCATCGAGTCGTCAAACGGCTCCAGCGGCCCCCAGCCGCGGTGCAGGAAGTTGTAGCGCCCGGTGTGCAGTTCGCGCCGCGCCGGGATGCAGGGCAGGCTGCCGGCGTAGGAGTTCTGAAACTGCACCGTGCGTTCCGCCAGACGCTCGAAGTTCGGCGTCTTGATCCAGTCGCAGCCGTAGCTCGGCAGCATGTGCCGGTTCAGCGAGTCGAACATCAACATGATGGCTTTCATCGGTTTCCTGCCTCAGCTTTCGGTTAGTTCAGGGTGATGTGCGAAATGGAACTCTATTCCAACACTCTCGGCGCTGCGCATCAAATCACGCCGCGGCCCTCGGGCGAACCGTCCGCTCTGATTCGCCCTGCCCGCAGCCGCCCCTAGGCCGGTACCGCCTCCAGACCCATCCGCGCGAACAGCTCCGCCGGAGCCTCGTTCTCGCGCATCAGCCGCGCCATGTGTACGCGCATCTGGGCTTCGATCTCGGCGTCATCAATCGGGCTGGCCTCGCGAGGATCGACCTCCAGGTCAAACAGCGAAGTCGCCATTTCCTCGCTGTCATGCGGGGCGAATGAGCCCCGCTCCGCATCCCCGGCATCGGCCGGGACCCGCATCACCGGGCAGCCCTTGGTGAACTCAAACGGCTCCGCCAGTTCCGCCAGCGCCAGTTCCGACGGCGCGAACATCTTCCACATATGCGTCGGCATCAGCGTATATTCGTAGTGCGGCTCGCGTCCCGGCGCCACCATCAGGTGGTAGTGGCCGTCGGTGCAGTGCACGTGGCGTCCGTGGGTGCCAAAGAGGATCGCGTCGTGCACCGGCGCGCCGTCCGTCAGGGCGTCCTTCAGCGGTATCCCCTGCATGTCCTTAGGGCGTTCGATGCCAAAGAAGTCCAGCAGCGTCGCCGGCAGGTCGATCGTCTGCACCAGCGAGTCGCAGCGCACTCCCTGGCGCCCGGAGCGCGGATCCCAGATCAGCAGCGGCGTGTGCGCCAGTTCCTGGTACCAGGGCATCTGGCCCTTGGCCCACCAGCCGTGTTCGCCGAGCAGGAAGCCGTGGTCGGTGTTCACGATCAGCATCGTGTCGTCCCACAGGTCCAGCTCATCCATCTTGTCCAGCACCCGGCCCAGGTAGGCGTCGCACATGCTTACCAGCGCCGCGTATTCGTACCTTACGTGTGCCACCTCCTCCGGTGACTCATGGATCTTCTTGTACGGCGGGCAGTCGTTGAAGCGCCCGTCGTAATCGTGTGGGTAGAGGTCTTTGTAGGCCTGCGGCGAGAAGAACGGCTCGTGCGGATCGAAGCACTCGATCTGGCAGAACCAGTCGTCCTCGTCCTTGTTCATCTCCATGAATTCCACCCCCTTGCCCACCGTCTTCGCCAGGTGGTGATCCTCTTCGTTCGGCATGTGCTCCCGATTCACCCAGTTCTGCCGCCAGGCGCGGCCTTCCTTCGCCACCACCACGTCCTCGGGCATCTGCGGTTCGCGCACCTGCCCCTTCCACGGGTCGCCCATCTGCCCGCGGCAGAACTCCCAGGTGCTGTAGCGGGTGTTGTACATCGCGCCGCCGGTGCTGAAGTAGTGCCAGTGGTCGGTCGCCAGGTGCGAGTGCACGCCGTTGTCGCGCAGTAGCGCCGGCATCGAGTCGTCAAACGGCTCCAGCGGTCCCCAGCTGCGATGCAGAAAGTTGTAGCGCCCGGTATGCAGCTCGCGTCGCGCCGGGATGCACGGCAGGCTGCCTGCGTAGCTGTTCTCAAATTGCACCGTCCGCGCCGCTAGGCGCTTGAAATGCGGCGCCTTGACCCAGTCGCAGCCGTAGTTCGGCAGCATGTGCCGGTTCAACGAGTCGAACATCAACATGATGGCCTTCATCGCTCTCTCCTCAGCTTCCGCGGGCCTTACCGATCCCGTCTAGTTGCATTCTCTGCAATCGTTTTCCACCGGGCTCAGCCCCCGGATAATCCCATCCGCTCGAACTGCTCCGCCGGGGCGTCATTCTCCTGCATCAGCCGCTCGATTTCCCGGGTCAGCCGATCCGCCACCGCCGCGTCTTCGATCCGGTTTTCCTGCGCATGATCCGACTCCACGTCGAACAGCATCGTCTGCAGCGGATTGCCGAAGTAGTCGTACTGCGGCGCGTCGAACAGCACCCGTTTCGCCGGTAGCTTCATCACCTTCGCCCCCTTTGTAAAGGGCAGCGGTCCGGCCACCTCGAACTCGGTCAGTTCCTCCGGGAAGAACGGCGTCCGCATATGGCTGGCCATCAGCGTGTAGTGGTTCAGCGGCTCGTTGTCGGGGCTGCCCGGGGCCAGCATCAGCACGTGCTTGCCATCCGTGCAGTTGATGTGTCCGCCGAACACCCCGAACAGCACCGCCTCGTGCACCGGGGCGTTGTCGGTCAGCGCGTCTTTCAGTGGGATCCCTTGCATATCCTTCGGCCGTTCAACCCCGAAGAACTCCAGCAGCGTGGCCGGCAGATCCATCGTCTGCACCAGCGAGTCACAGCGCACTCCCCGCCGCTGCGAGCGCGGGTCCCAGATCATCAGCGGCGTGTGCACGATCTCCTGGTAGAACGGCTGCACCACCTTGCCCCACCAGTCGTGCTCGCCCAGCAGGTAGCCGTGGTCGGTGTTCACGATCAGCATCGTGTCGTCCCACATCTTCAGCTCGTCCATCATGTTCAGGACTTTGCCCAGGTACTCGTCGCACATCGTCACCAGCGCCGCGTATTCCTGCCGCACATGCTCGTCCTGGTCCGGGGTCCGGTCCGACGTCCCGTAGGGAGGCCAGTCGAAATGCGGTCCGTCATACTCGTGCGGATACTCGTCCTTGTACTTCTGCTGGGTAAAGAAGGGCTCGTGCGGGTCGAAGGTTTCAAGTTGTAGGAACCAGCGGTCGGTGTCGGCGTTGCGGCGGATAAAGTCCAGCCCCTTGGCGAAGGTCTGCGCCTGCGGTTGCTGGGCCTCCTGCTTCATGAACTCGCGATTGATCCACTCCTGCCGCCACAGCGGGGCCACCTTGTCGCTGGTCCCGGAGAAGAACTTCACCCCCAGCGCGCCCTCCGGAATTTCCGGGTCCGCCACCTTGCCCATCCACGGGTCGCCTTCCTGGCCGCGGCTGAACTGCCAGGTGTTGTACTTGGTGTGATAGGTCGCACCGCCCTCTTCGAAGTAGTGCTGGTGATCGGTGCAGAGGTGGGTGTAGACGTCGTTCTCCTTCAGGATCGCCGGCATCGAATCGTCAAACGGCTCTAGCGGTCCCCAGCTGCGGTGTAGGAAGTTGTAGCGACCGGTGTGCAGTTCGCGCCGCGCTGGCATGCACGGCAGGCTCCCCGAATAGCTGTTCTGAAACTGCACCGTCCGCGCGGCCAGCCGCTCGAAATTCGGCGCCTTCACCCAATCGCAGCCGTAGTTTGGCAGGTGGTGCCGGTTCAACGTGTCGAACATCACCATGATCGCCTTCATTACCGCCTCCCTCGCGGCTACCCGCCGCCCATCTTGAATTCAAAGAGTTATCGAAAATCCGCCGCCCACTGGCCGGCGTTGTGCGTACTGCGTATCCGCCATTCCAGGATCACGTTCAGCAGTTCCTGCTTCTTCGCCGCGTGCTCTGCGCTGAACCACAGGTTGTCCACTTCATTCGGGTCGGCGGTCAGGTTGAATAACTGCCCGTTGTCTTCGCCCAGGAAGTGCACCAGCTTCCAGCCGTTGCCGCGCACCATCGTCTCGTAGTCCGAATACAGCCCAACCACGTCCTCGCGGTCGTGCTCGGCGAACACGTATTCGCGGCCTTCGGCGCCGGCGTCATCGTTTAGCGCCGGCAGCATCGAGATCGCCTCATAGGTCTCCGGCACCTCGACTCCGGCCAGCTCCAGCACCGTCGGGCCCAGGTCCATCCACTGGTACTGGTCGTCAACCTTGCGCCCCGGTGCAAACCGACCCGGCGCCCAGACGATAGTCGGCACCCGGGTGACGATGTCGTACATCGTCCACTTCTGGCTCGAGCCGTGATCGGTCAGGGTGTCGCCGTGATCCGAGGTGAAGAATAGCACCGAGTTTTCCATGAACCCGCGCTCCTCCAATGCCGCCACGATCTCGCCGATCTTCTCGTCGATCATCGATACGTTGGCCATGTAGTAGCGCCGCTGCCGCAGCCGCTGTTCTTCAGTCGGCCGCAGGATGTGAAACACCGAATCGTGGGCCACCTCGGTGTTGTGTTCGTGCATTTTCTTCAAGGCGTCCGGCTGCGTCGCCAATTCCTCCTCGGTCACCTCCAGCAGCGGCAGGTCGCGGTCTTCGTAGACCTCCCGCCAGCGATCGATCGGGTCGTAGGGCGGATGCGGCCCCGGGAAGCCGATCTCCAGGAAGAACGGCTGATCCAGCTGGTAGCGCTCGATCCAGCGAACTGCCGCGTCGCCCAGGAACATGTCCGATTGCAGCTTGTCGGGCAACTCCCACTCGAAGGCCCCCAGTTCCTCCTCGTAGCCCGGCCGCGCTTCGTAGTCCTCGCGCTCCGGCTTGCGCAGTCCGTGGGCCATCACCCCGCGGTCCCACTCGTCCTCGTGCAGCGCCCATTGCCGGAAGCGCTGCTTGTTCTCGACGTTGAAGCGGTAGTCAAAACCGGCCTTGGCGTCGAACGGGGTCAGGTGCATCTTGCCGACGTTGGCGGTGTAGTAGCCGGCCTGGCCCAGCAGGCTCACCCAGGTCTTCTGCCACAGGTCGCCGTTCTTGCCCATGCCGGTGGTGTGTGGGTAGTAGCCGCTGAAGAGGCTGGCCCGATTCGGCCCGCAGGCCGGCGCGCCGACGAAGCAATTGGTGAACGTCACACCCTCTTCAACCAGCCGGTCCAGGTTTGGGGTGTCCATGTACGGAAACCCAAGCGCCTTGATGGTGTCGTATCGCTGCTGATCGGTATTAATCAGGATGATGTTCGGGCGATCAGCCACGGGGAACGTTCCCTTCAGGTGAGGCGCGTCGCTCGCACCCCGAGGACGCGTATTATGCCGCTTTCCTCTTCCCCCTCCGAATCCGCCCCGTCGGAGGCTAGTCTTGGTCGTATCCCGTACCGAACACCGCCCCCTTGTCAGCCGCCGACACATTACGCCGATAGACCTCCAGGAACCCGCCGCGAACCTTTGGTTTCGCCGGGGTCCAACGCTTTCGCCGCTCGGCCATCACCGCCGCGTCCACCAGCAGATTCAACTTCCGTTCCGGGATATCGATCTCGATCAGGTCGCCGTCCTCGACCAGTCCGATCGGCCCGCCATCGACGGCCTCTGGCACCACGTGGCCCACGCACGGTCCGCGGGTCGCGCCGCTGTAGCGGCCGTCAGTCACCATCGCCACCGATTCCCCCAGGCCCATCCCCACCAGCATCGCCGCCGGGATCGACAGCTCCCGCATCCCGGGCCCGCCGCGCGGTCCTTCATTGCGGATCACCAGCACCGTTCCCGCCTCCACGCCCTCGTCCATCAGCACTCGCCGGCAGTCTTCTTCGGACTCCACCACCACCGCCGGCCCCGTGTGCACGCGCATCGACTCGGCTACCGCGCTTTGCTTGATCACCGCCCCGCCCGGCGCTAGCGATCCACGTAATACTGCCAGTCCGCCTTCCGGCGCCATGGGTTTACCGATCTCGTGCAGTACGTCCGGCGCCCCGTTTGTCACCCCATCCAGGCGCTCCGTCAGCGACTTACCATAACTGGACATAACACCAGAATGCAGTTGCGGTTCCAGTTCCTTCAACACCGCGTGCACGCCCCCGGCGCGCGCGAAATCCTCGAAGAAGAACCCCGCCGCCGGCTTGAAATTCGCCAGCAGCGGAGTGTCCCGGCTCAGCCGGTCGAAGTCGTCCAGTTCGAAGTCCAAGCCCAGCTCGTAGGCCAGCGCCATCACGTGCAGCACCATGTTGGTCGAGCCGCCCAGCGCCAGCCCCACCCGCACCGCGTTCTCGATTGATTCGCGAGTCACGACCTGGCGGTAGGTCATTCCGGCCTGCAGTGCCAGCACCGCCTGGCGCCCGGCCTCCTCGGCCATTTCCAGCAGACTCTTGTCGGTCGCGGAGGTCGTCACGTTTCCCGGCAGCGACAGCCCCAGCGCCTCGGCTACCGCCGCCATCGTGTTCGCCGTGCCCATCATGTTGCAGGTCCCGGCGCTGCCGCAGATGTTGCACTCGATGTTCAAGAACTCCGCGTCGTCGATCTTGCCGGCTTTGAACGCGCCGATCGCTTCCTTGATATCGCTCGTTCCCTGGAACTTGCCCCCCACCTTCACCCTGGGCATGTAGCCGCCGGTTACGAATACGCTTGGCAGATCGCAGCGGGCCGCTGCCAGCATCATCCCGGGGATGATCTTGTCGCAGGAGCCGATGAAAACCGCGCCCTGGAAGCTGTGCGCCTTGAGCATCAACTCGGCCGAGGCGGCGATCACGTCTCGCGAGGGCAGGATGTAGTGCATCCCCGGTCCCTGGGCGATCCCGTCGCAGCCGGCCACGGTGTTGAACTCGCTCACCATCGCCCCGGTCTCGCGGGCGCCCTTCTTGGCCGCCGCCCCCAGTTCGCGCAGATGCACGTGCCCTGCCGTCAACTCCGACCACGAGTTCACGATGGCGATCGTCGGCTTGCCGAAGTCTTCCGTCGTCAGCCCGGTCGGCCGGTAGAGCGCCCGAGCGTAGGTGTTCTCCAGGCCCTGCAGCGGAGCTTCGAAGTCCACCGGTCTCGTGGTGTC
>MPMF02146153.1_pt1 | contig 11350 bp, 14 predicted proteins | sample 1617271 | NCBI WGS metagenome assembly MPMF02 (sample SAMN05944812, study PRJNA350692) | marine metagenome | biome: marine; feature: ODZ; material: water; isolation source: 120 m water sample prefiltered with 30 um filter, filtered on to 0.2 um... | place: Pacific Ocean | collected 2012-04-09... | reverse complement strand
TTTTCTTACATTCCTTATGTGATGTGTTACTGAATTCAGTATACCATCCATAGCCCCAATATCTACACAAAATTTAGTAGTTTCCCCTATATTATCAAATATATGTTCTAAAACTCCTTCTTCACCATACTGAGATTGTATCTCATACGAATCTGATTGATGTTTTCTCACTTCATCATAATCATACCATGCCATTTTATATTTCTCCTATATTCATTACTTATCACTTTATTTCTCCCCATTTAATTTGAAAATCTTCCTCTATATCTAATTGTACTACTTTACCAATCAATTCATTAACTCGGTCAGGAGAAATTCCATCCCCAGGTCTTTTATAGGTTAACATTTCCTTTGTTATAGTACTTCCCTTCTTTATATAAGTATTAGCAACAATACTCTTACGGCCACCTTCTTTCGCTCTAACCTCATTATCAGCAGTTCCCTGTATCCCATCACCCAAAACAGTTTCAAACAATCTAATATTTTTTACCATTTTAGTAACATCACTTGGTTCTAATGAAAAATAATGTCCTGAACCAGTCATACTCCTTGACATTGTATAGTGTTTTTCAATTATTCTAGCACCAAGTGCTACAGAAATTGCCGGTATAGCCATGTTTTCATCTGGTAAAGTATGGTCTGACATTCCAATCATAAAATTAGGATACCTTTCTTTTAATGTCTGAATCCGTTTGAGATTTGCATCTTCATTCTCTGTATGATAACTAAGTGTACATGCCATCAACGCTAAATCACCATTACCTTCTCCTAATATAACTTCTATTGCCTTATCAATCTCTTCATATGTGGCTGCTCCCGTAGAAAGTATAATCGGTTTCTGAAATGATGCAACACATTTTAATAATTCAAGGTTTACAATTTCAAACGATGGAATTTTAAATATTTCCATTCCTATTTCATTCAACATTATAGCATCTTCTATTCCAAATGGTGTTGAAAATGGAATTATACCTTTGTCATATGCATACTTAAACAAAAACTCATAATCTTCCTTATCAAATTTATCTAACCTTTTATAATATTCAGTTTGTTTCATAGTTTCAGTTCCCCAAAAGGCTGGTGCATACTTTGTAACTATCCGTTCTCCTTTATAAGTCTGAAACTTAATACCATTTGCACCTGCTTCTGCTGCGTGGTCAATCATCGCCTTAGCCAATTCTATACTACACATATGATTACAGGCGGCTTCTGCTGTTATAAAAACTTCATTGGGACCCAATCCTAATGGATTTGGATTTACAAGTACTCTACTTCTAGCCTTATTCAAATCATCTTCAGTATGAATATTAGTACAATCATCTAACAAAGTACTTTCTTCAGTAAATTGTTCTACCGTAGGACGATAAATTCTAAGGGCCCCATTTTTCTTCCCGTCCCTGCCTACTGTGAAAAAATTATCTAAATTCTTATTAAACACATAATCAAGTGCAAAATCAAGTGATAATGTTCTGTCTGGATTATCTGGCTGTAAACCAATAACATAATCTGCTTCCTTTCCCATTTTTTCCCATGAGTGCTGATAAACATGAAATACATCTGCATCCCCTGAAAGTTCTTTTCCCCTCAAAACACACTTACATAAATCAAGATGTTCTACAAGTTGTTTTACATTTTCTGAATCGGTGGAGACCACTACTTCTGTGACACAAGTTGAACTTTTAGCGTATTCTACTGCCAACTCAATTAGTGTCTTATCTCCTATTTTTTGAAGATTTTTATTAAATAGTCTACGAGATTCTCCTTTTGCTGGTATAACAGCTAAAATATTCATTCTATCCATCTCCTTTTATTTTACTTAAATTTACAAATGCCATATCATGTCTACTATTCCACACTTTTTTAAAATTATATTCTCCTAACATCCTAATAACTTCTTCCTCGGATGTATATTCAGGTGCCTGTTCAATAAATACTAATCCTGAATTAGATACAAACTCTTTATTATCTCTTAAAAACACTTCTTCACATCCTTCACAGTCTATTTTAATAATATCTGCACTCCAAACTTCATAATCACTTGAAAATTCTTTTAATCTTTTAAAATCACATGATACTGCGTTTCTACTACATTGTACACTAAACCTACCAGGATAATCACGAGTATATAAATTACCTGGTTTAAAAAAAGAATCTTCTGGTAATCCAACGTCTAAATGTGTATTCTGGTTAAATATACCATAATTTAATGCTATAATATTATTAGTATTATTTCTATAAATATTTTTTACAAAAGTTTCGTATGAAGATTTTACTGGTTCAAAACCATAAATTTTACAATTATCATTTTTTATCATTCTCTCTAATAAAAGAGAATATATTCCTACACACGCTCCTACATCCAATATTATCTCTGGAGAGTTTTCAAAATAATTATTCCATATCCCTACGAGAACACTAACAGTTTTTTTATCTCCATCCCCCATAGGATCTCGTTCATGATAAGTTTCTATAACTAAATCAGTTTCCGTATCTTTATATGTATACATTTATAAATCAAAACTTTTCAATGGACCATTTGCTGGGTCATGATTATAAAATTTAGATAGTAAAGTATCTTTGTATTGTTCTTCAACTCTTCCAAACTCATCTCTAGCATTGTAATCCCATCCCCACCTTTCTTTCCATACTTCCAAATGTCCCCACTTACCATATAAATGGTCTCTTAATGAATTTTGTTCTGCATTTCCATGTGGTGAAGATACGGGAAATCCTAATGCAACCTTATGGTCTTTATCATGTTTAATATCAAAACTCGGTAAACAAACATTATAAATATTTCTATACAAAAACTGAAATGCTATATCATCCCACGCATGAAAGAAATGATAATCATCCGTAGGTATAATATGTTCTAAATACATATCTATGTTAACCATAGCAGAATACCATGCCACAGATTCTACTGCAAATGGTTTTTTAAATTCAGGATTAGAATAATCAGGACGAGATTTTCCCCAATACTTTTTATTTCTGTACCAATAATCTCCTGGCTCCAAGGGAGCTCGTCCAGTAACATCCAATTCTTGATTACCCCTTTCTAATTGATACATCGAAGCTTTAGCTTGATGTGCATTAAATCCAAGAACTCCAAACTTATTACATTTACCACTTGATAATGTTTTATTTAACTCGGTAAAAAAGTTATTAGTAAATGGAAAACAATCATGTTGAAACCAAATTATCCACTCAATACCTTTTGGTTTATAATAGTTACAAGCAGTAACAATGTTATTTTGCATCCCTCTTTCTTCTCTGTCCATATAAACTACATTATGTTTTTCACATATTTGTTTACCTTGTTCTTTATTATTTTTATCAGAATCTTCGTCAATACTCAAAACCTCAAGTCCTTCAATATCAACCATATTCATCCACGAATCTAATAACTTATAATTATTTCTAGCGGTAAACAATATACCTATTTTTTTATCCATTATAATTCCTTATTAATTATATTACTGATAAACTCTATTTCATCTTCAGTTAATGTAGGATGATTTGGAACATAAAATCCATCTCTATCAATAATAGTAACATTTGGTAATCTTAATTCTCCAAATTCTTTAACATAAAATGGTTGAGTTCCCATTGAACCACATATCATAGGTCTAACTTCAACTTTATTTTCTTGTAATTTTTTAACTATATTATCTCTATGTGGACTAAGTACTGGATACGCAAAATTAGATGTAAATGAATCATGATATGATTTTGGTTTCCAATAATCATTTTTAATTAAGTCTTGATAAAGATTATAATTATGTTCTCTCTTTTTTCCCCATGTATCCAACTTATCTATTTGAGACAATCCTATATATGCTTGTAAATCTGTTGACCTAAAATTAAATCCTGAATAATAAAATGTATATAATGCATTAAATTCTGAAACTTCCCATTCTTTTTGTAACTTAACTTGAGTTTCCTCACTTAAATCTCTATCCCAACCATGACTTCTTATAGATACCAATAATTCATAAAAATCTTTGTCATCGGTTGAAACTATACCACCTTCTATTGTAGAAATATGGTGACCAAAGAATGTAGAGAAGGTTGATGCCAAACCAAATGTACCAAGTTTTCTTCCTTTATATTCACAACCCATTGCTTCACAAGTATCTTCTAATAAAATTACGTCATGTTTAGTACATAATTCTATGATAACATCCATGTATGGTACTAATCCAAGAACTGAAACGAGTAATAAAGCTGATGGTGATTCTTCTATAAATATTTTTTCCAAGTAATCTATATCAACTGATAAGTTTTCCATATTAGAATCACACAACAATGGTTCTAATCCTAATTGAATTACTGGTGCTAAATCAGTAGACCATGCTGTAGATGGAACTACTACTTTATTATTTTTAAGATAACCACCCTGTTTTAATGCAGATAACATTAAAAGATTTGCTGATGAACCTGAATTTACAAATACTGAATATTCTGTACCCAACCAATTAGAAAACTTACTCTCAAATTCTGATGTTACGGGTCCCTTTGTTAATCGTGGATAGGTCTTTAGCCAATCTACCAATCTATCTACATCTTTATTATCAATTGTGTCTTTGACTAAAGTTATCATAAGCTCTCCTTATACCACTTTCTAACGATGTAAATTCAAAATCTTCCATTACAGAAAGAAGTTTTGAAGAATCAACATCTTTTCTAAATTGACCATCTGGTTTTGTATCATCGTAAACAATTTCCAAATGTTCTTTACCACAAGATTTAACTCCTATCTCAGCGAGTTCCTTTATAGTATGAACATAATCAGGAGCAACATTAAAATTCTCTACTATATCATTATCTATCATATACTTTATTACTCTCGCTAAATCTCCACCATACATATATTGTCTTAATGGTTTTCCAGTTCCCCATAACTCTAAAACGTCTTCTGTTTCATATATTTTCTTAATTAATGCTGATACGAAATGACTATGATGTTCTTCATACTTATCATATTCACCGTATAAATTACAAGGAATTAAATAACACCACTTCTTATCATATTGTTTAACATAGGAATCTGTATGAGTAGCCACACATCTTTTTGACATTGCATATGCAAAATTAGTTGGTGGTGGAGGACCATTAAATAAATCTTCTTCTTTCATTGGATATGTATCTAATACATCAGGATAAATACAAGTACTCAATATACTAATTACTCTATCCACTTTATATTCATGACATTTCTTTAAAACATTAACCCCCATTAAAACATTTTGTTCAAGATAATCTACAGGATATGTCATATTATCTAAAAGATTACCAACTCTTGCTGCTAAATGAACTACAATCTTTGGTTTAAAAAAATTCATCATATCATCTACTCTATCTATATTAGTCAAATCAAAATCCTTTGATGAAATATACACGGCATCTGGCATAATATCTTTTAAATGTTTTCCTACTAATCCACTACCACCTGTAACTAAAATCATATTAACTTTTTAACTCCTTCAACGTATTTTTCTACTGACGTATAATCTGAAGAACCATACATTATATATTCTAAATATTTTTCATCTCTACCATCTTTATCTTGTCTATCAAGTTCATCAATTATTTTATTTTTACCTACATTTAACTCTAATAGACCTGGAAAGTTTCCAAAGAAATCACTTTCTCCTGCTCCTCTAATCATAACTGTCGGTATACCTTTCTGAATTGGTTTATACATGAGAGTACTCCCAGCCCCAACTACACATACCGAATCACTAATAAATTTATTATCATCTTCTACATCAAATACTACTTCACCATAAATCCCTGATTTGGATAATAAATTATTTACATAATCAATATCTATATTGTATGATGGTGCGTCATGTCCTCTACTTTTTACTTTTACTAATACTGGTTTATCATACTTTTCTTGAATTTCTTTTAATCCAATTAACTCTATAAATTTTTCATTAAACTCATATCCCTTATAATAGGCCCTTGGATTATTACCTAAGAATTGAGTTATAACTAAAATATGTTCATTAGTTCTTTCATAATCCTTTAATTTATCATTTGATGGAATTCCACCTAATATATATCTTGATTCATCTACAAAGTCTTTATAATAATCTATCTCATTTTGGCCAAAGAAAAACATTTTATCAAAATTACTATCTACACCAGTAATTGGATATGTCCTTGGTTTAAAATCATTTCCCCCATGTTGATTCCCTAACATTAAAACATCATGTTGTTTAGCATCTTGATATAAATTATTCAACCCACTTCTATCTCTACAATCATCATGAATAATAGCATCAAATTGTGATACATCAATCATTCCTCTCCTATATTCAAACCCAGTCCAATGATTCTCAAAATATTTATCATAATCAGTATGAAACTTATTTCTCATATCATAAGTTCCATTCCAATTTTTATATTTCCCATCAGGATGCATCTGATATAAAGTTAATAAACTTAACTTATAAGTTTCAGAAAGTTTAGGTATTACAGGAAATACTCTTTCACCAATTCTATAAATTGTAGTTACAAATAATATATGTTTCACTTATAAATTTCCAACCAATGTTCAATCATTTCATCCATTAATGTTTCAAATGTATATTCGGGTTCCCATCCAAGTGTCGTCCTTAATTTAGTAGAATCTCCTCTTAAATATTTCAATTCTTCTGCTCTCATAAATCTCTCATCTACTGTAACATAATCGTTATAATCTAAGTCTAATTTATTGAATACATATTCACACATTTCACCAACAGAATTGGTAACCCCAGTAGCACATACAAAATCATCTGGTTCTGTATGATTTAATATCATATTCATCGCTCTTACATAATCTTTAGCGTGTCCCCAATCACGATAAGCATCTAAATTACCAAGTGGTAATTTATCTCGAAATCCTTTTTTAATCTGAACTGCTGATTTCACAACTTTATTAGTAACAAAATTAGAACCTCGTCTTGGTGATTCATGATTAAATAATATTCCATTACATGCAAATAACTTATAAGCGTGTCTATAATGTTGAACCATATTATAACCAAACACTTTAGTACACCCATAAGGACTTGTGGGATGCATCGGTGTGGTTTCTCTTTGATATCCATCTTCATCTACAAAACGACCAAACATCTCTGAAGATGATGCTTGATAGAATTTTGCAGTAGGACAATTATTTCTCCAAGCTTCTAATATATTAACAATACCAAGTGCATTAGAATGTACTGTATATTGTGGGATATCAAAACTAATTCTAACATGACTTTGTGCTGCTAAATTATAAATCTCGTCAGGTTTAATAGTCCTCAACATTTTTTCTAATGAACTTATATCGAGTAAATCCCCATAAAAAGTTTCAACTCCACTCCCAACTAAATGGTCTATTCTACTTTCTTGATTTTCTGCTATAGAATTTCGTCTTACAATTCCATAAACTTCATAATCTTCTTCTAATAAATACTCTGCAAGATAACTACCATCTTGACCATTAATACCTGTTACAAAAGCTTTTTTCTTCATTTAAATATCTCCATATCTCGTAAATCTGGCCAATCTTCTATTACCCATTTTCTTGGTTCTGTTTCTATTGCTTTTGATAATCTTTTTAATCCCAATTCTGCTGTTTCTGGAGTCATATAATAATGATATCCTCTCGTACTTATATCTTGGTCTCTCCAAGGTATATCTGGATCTCTACCATCATATGACATTCGTTTAAGTTCATCTCTTGCATCTTTATCATCTGTTAATATCATACCACCTCTACCAAGACTCAAATGTTTTTGAAACTGAAAACTTAAACACATAAAAGTTTCTGGAATATAACTATCTTTTTTCCATAATACTGCTGCATCAATTATGTTTGTTTCTCCTAAATAATAATAATCTTCCCAATCTTCTTCTTTCCAATCCCAACCAATCCCGATTTTACCACCTAAAAATGCAACTGAAAGATAAGTTTGAGCTGGAACGGTAAACCAAACTGTCTCTGTATAAATTAAACATAATTCAATACCATGAGTACAAGAATCTATAGCTACTGCATATGGTGCACCATAAAATTCTGCTATTTTATTCTCAAAGTCTTCTACTGATTTAAAACTCATTTTCTACACTCCACATTTAAACTCATAGATATTCCATTTTCTTTATCCATATGTGGTAAATAAGATTGTGAATGGTCATCAAATTGTGAATGTTCTGTATCCCGCCAATCATATTCTCTCACGTCTCTCATTCCTACTGACTCAATAAGTATATCTGTTAAACTTACATAATCATATACAGTTTTATGATATATTGTTTCATCTCCCATTGGCATTTTACCATATAATACACCAAGAAAACTATCTAATGGATATTGTTCCTCTTTATATAACTTGGCATATACTTCAAAATTAGGAACTGCTAATCTCATAATTCCATTTGGTTTTAAAACCTCTTTCCATCTTTTTAATAATGGTACAACTTCTTCTCTATCTAAATATTCTATAAAATGTGAAGAATAAATTAAATCTGCAGTATCATCTTCATAAGCTCTAATAAAAATATCAGATGAATCAAGATGGTCATATTCACCACCATCAATGTGAATCCAATCTTTACCAAAATCTCTCCATCCACAACCGATATTAAACTTCATCTAAAAAAACCTTATCATTTTCTATACCTTTATATGGACCCGTTTTATATTCATAAACTAATGTATCATCTTCTAATATTAAATAGGTATGACCACCACCTAAAGTTACAGAACAATCACCATTCTCTAATATGGGCTTGGATAATGTAACTCCGTCTGTATCCATCAAATTACATTCCACACTACCTTTTATTACCACCCAAGATTCTTGGGCTATTGTCTGTTCTTCACCTGGTTTCCAAATATGTTGATGTGGTCTAAATGTATGACCTTCATCCATATTAAGTGCAGACAACTGAATGAATTCCTTTTCTCCTACTACATCTCGTCTATGTCCTTCTTCTATAGTATGAAACTCGTCTGATTTATGGATGATATGTAATAACCTATCTGGTTCTACTTTTGAATATATTAATTCCATTATTTATTTAACCTCGTCTCTGTTTCTTCTTGTATATGCATCAATATTACTTCTTTGGGAACTGCACATAGAACATCATCTCCCCATTGTTTAACACCTTTGTTATGGTCTTCATGAAATACATCTTCATAGTGATGCGGAAGATTTAATGGAAATCTGTGAGGACCATACTTCTTTAATTCTTCTAACCTTTCCTTAAACATTTCAGTCTTATAAATAGCATCTACTGATAATGAAGAACCAGGCGATTTTGATGCTGGATATAACCATAAATCCTTACCTGATTCATATCCACCATGAAACTTTTCTTCAGTATATTTCCACAATCTACCAATTGGCATATAACTCACATCTCTTTCCACTAACTCATCCATCATTTTATTCCATCTATTATAAGTAATTCGATACTCAAAATCTTCACATAAAATCATAGTATATGGTGTTTTAACTTTATCTACCATTGCAAGAGTAACTTCTCCCCAATTCTCTTTTAAGTTATTTTCAAAAGTTAATTTTTTTATATTATCCTCATATAATTGACCAACTTCAAAAACATTATGTACTGACCCGTAATTTACAAGAAACTCATAATCTTTAAATATCTTCGCCATATTAGGAATTTGAGATTTTAATATTTCAAATCTTCTCTTTTTCGTACAGATAAAATTTTGGACAACAGTAATCATAAATATATTCCACCTTCTACAAAATTATGTGCTATCGGATATTGTCTTTGTGATTCATAACATTTAGAATATCTTGTTACAATTTGATTTGTTCCACATTGATTACTAACATTTACTTTTGCCTTTGATTTAATATACAACTGAATTCTCAAATCTATATATCTCAGGTCTAATGCCTTATCTATAAAACCAAACGGTGTTTCTGAAATAGGTTTTGATGTATAATAAAAATAAGGTAACTCATAGTCATTTAAAACTTTAGACATTACTTTTGCATCTTTGTCATAACTCTCTTGATGATGTTTTCCCATTTGTGTTCCAAATCTATCTGATACTAATAATGAACCAAAATCTCCATTAGTATATTCTTTTATTATCCCATCACCTATTCTTGTTTCATCATCTGACCAATACATTTCTGGTTGTGAATCACTCATTTCTTCTTCTGTGAATTGCCAGAACTCCAACATCTGTTTAATAAGTGGTATGTCGGTATTGTCCTTATCGTATATTCGATAGTGGTCATGAAATACCTCACCATCTATTTCATCAACAAACTCATCTACGAATGGATTGTTATCAAATACCACATGAACATTATTATGGTCTTGACCAAATAACTTTTTTAGAAGTTTTTTAGATGGAACAACTACCTTGGAATTTGGATACTTCTCTTTCAATAAACGAGGCATAACTGATATGATTCCCCAATCACCAATTCCACTAGCAGTTCTCATAACCATAAACTCTTGTTTATCTAAATAATCATCGGGTATCAGTAATCCCTCAGATTTTTCAAACCCAAGATTATCTGTATCTTTAACTTTATGTGCCTGATTATCTAATATTCTATAAAATATCATTTTGTATATTTTCCACCATCTACGTTATTCCAAATTCTTTCGTGAAAATAAAAGAAAACCACACCAGTAACATTCATTATCACGGCATTATAAAATGCTTCTTGTGTTAATCCAAACTCTAATACCAACCAAGAATTAACAAAAGCTATAAGTCTCCAACTAAGTCCCTTTTTTGTTGAACGTGCTCGTGTTTCATTAAACATCTACCAACTCACTTCCCAATCATCAAATTCTTCAGCTATACAATCTACCTTATAATCTTTTCTACCACCATCTCCAAGCTGGTCTTGTATCTTATTTTTAGCAGTATTTCTAATTCCATTTAATCCGTGAGTTAATTCAAGATTCCCTTCACCTTTACCAGCCCTAAAATTAGATTCATTATGCCATATATGTAGATTCATCTGTGATAAAACTATAACCGACCTAATAAGTTGTCCTAAAGTAGCATAATCATATTCTTTTTCTAAACCCAATTTATCCAAGTCATGAACTATATCTTTTATTTCTTGAGCGTATTTTTCTTTGTGTTCTGGTATAAAAATTTCCTTTAACTGAATAATAGAAAGTCTATCTATTAATTCACTAATTGTTGGTAAGTATTTTCGAGTATAACTCATTTTGTTTCTCTTGTTTATCTATTGTTTTGTGATGATACAAACTTAATTCTTCATGTGGTGGTAAATGAGCGTATGTTTTACAACCCCAAATATGTTCGTGAACTGGTTTTCTCCATCTTATC
>MPMF02043761.1_pt1 | contig 11356 bp, 6 predicted proteins | sample 1617271 | NCBI WGS metagenome assembly MPMF02 (sample SAMN05944812, study PRJNA350692) | marine metagenome | biome: marine; feature: ODZ; material: water; isolation source: 120 m water sample prefiltered with 30 um filter, filtered on to 0.2 um... | place: Pacific Ocean | collected 2012-04-09... | reverse complement strand
GGGCTTCCTCCGGATGACTCCGATGGTGGTGGGGGGCTTCCTCCGGATGACTCCGATGGTGGTGGGCGGCTTCCTCCGGATGACTCCGATGGTGGTGGGCGGCTTCCTCCGGATGACTAGGGGCAACCGTTGATTCTGGCCGGAGTGGCCCACAATTTTGTCTCAGTATCTCCCTTGTGCCGCTATCTGAGTAGCCATACGGCCTCGTCGGGGGCTAGTCGGCGCTAGATCAACGTTTTCCGATGGCGCAACGGGTGATTTCTGTGGCCGGTTGCAGAATTTCCGAATTGTCTGAAAGACTCTTTGCGGGTAGTTGGTCAACCGATGTCTCACGGGAGGCTCGAGAGGGAGGACGTTGTGTACGCCAAGTTCATGTTTGTGGGCCTCGGAGGTGCTGGGGGAAGGACCCTCGCGCGCCTTCAGGGTGAGATCCGGGACTGGCTAAAGGAGAATGATCTACCCGAGACGATTCCGGAGGGTTGGCAGTTTCTCCATATCGATACGCCGGTGATCTGTGACGCTGAACCGGCGGTCGCGGAAAACGAGTACCTGAACCTTGTCGAGTGGGGCACGGACTATCAATCCGTCTTGGCGACGCTCAATAGCGATCCAGAACTGCATGATGAGTTACAGAACTGGCAGGTTTCGCCAGTCGGACTCAACGTCGACATCACTACCGGCGCCGGTCAATATCGCGCGGTCGGTAGCACCATCGCCTTCTCCTCTGCTTCTCGAATTCGGGAGAAACTCAAGGACGTTAGCGAGGCGCTCCAACGTGATACCACCGATTCGGAGTTGAACGAGCTCTACCAAAAAACGACTCGAGAAAAGGCAGCGGGTGGGGCGTGCCCCTGCTATTGCCTCGTCGTATCCTCACTTGCTGGTGGAACGGGTGCCGGGTTACTCCTAACGGTGTGCGACCTCATCCGCGGAACCTGGGGCGAGGACAATGACGACAAGATCTTCGGAGTTCTCTACACCCCCGAAGCGTTTGACGGTCTTCGCGCCGCGGCGATCAACGGTGTCCAACCGAACAGCCTGGCGGCGATTTCAGAGCTACTGAACGGGTACTGGTGGAACGGTGCACCTGACATCGGACGCACGATCGAAGCCAAAGTCGCCGCAAAGAGATCCAAGAAGTACACAAGAGCTGGAATGGTCAGTGCGCTTCCAACTAGCGGGCCGAGGTACCCGTTCCTGATCGGAAAGGTCAATACCGCGGGCGTGAGTCACGGAGATGCCGACGATCTGTACGCAGCAGTCGCACGAGCGATGCTTTCCTGGGTCACGGACACGATCGTCCAAAAGGATTTCATTTCCCACACCGTCTCTAATTGGCAATTGGCAGCTGAAGGCCACACGATGGCCAGGAATTTCCTGTTCGATTCTGGAGACCGAGCAGAAAAGGGATGGCCAGCTATATCTGGTCTGGGCTTTGCCCGCCTTTCTATCGGTACTCGTTACTTGGAGAAGTATTCAGCTCTTCGCCTCACTCGAGACGCGCTCGAAAATATCGCGTTGTTCCATAAGAACTCCGAACCGGCAAGAGCCAAGAGACAGGAGTTGAAGACTGACGATGTCGATCGGATTGCTGCGGGGTTAGCCGAGGATTACTACCAATCGTTCCTGCATCAATGTGATCTTCTAGAACGAGATGGTGATGACAACGATCAGATCATAGATGCCCTTAGACCGAGAAATGTGAAAGCATATAGAGAAAAATTCGTCAAGACTGTTCAACAGCATACGGGTATCGGCCTGGGAGTAGAAAAGAAGAAACGGCAGTCGCGGACTCCAAATGCTTGGATAGCAGAGATCGAAGGTGGAATCAGGAATTCCAAAAAGGAGTTCAACGAGGCCTACACGACTGACCTCAACGCCAAGACAAAGGCTTGGATACCGGCGACCGAGACCAAGATCCTTGAGGAACTCGAGCGAACCATCTCCCAGATGGGACTCAAGGTGGCAGCGGCAGTCTGCAACCTCGCTGCAACCGAGCTAGAGGAGATTGCAAATAAAGAACTAGACACCGAGCAGACTGACTACAGCGACTGGTCTGAGGGCTGGAAGAGGGTGGCCCACGCCAAAGCCAGCATGGACGATTTTCGTGGCAAGAACATCGATAGCGAAAACGAGGGGCTCAAGAAATACCTGAAGGAGGCGGTGAAAGCATCGGCGTTGTCTGGTGAGGCGATGGTCAGATCACAGGCCAAGGAGCTTTCATTGGAACTAGCGAAGCGGGTGCTACGTCCCCTGGCTGTGGAGCTTGAAGAAGCTCTAAAGAAGGCCGTAAAAGGCCTTGTCGAAGCCGACGAGTGGCCTGAGTGGGAGGCGCTTTCCGTGTCGACAAAGCTGCGTCCTCCGAAGAGCGAGTTTACACTGGTTAAAACTGGTGAGTGGGCCAAGACCTTCAATAGGCTTCTCCTGAAGGAGTTCAGAAACAGGACTGAAGAGGAAGGCGGCGGAGAGGATCTTCTACCGGAGGAAGCACGACAATCGGTTCGGGATGAAATCATCAGCGGATCGTTTCTCAGGAAAGAGGTTCGAACCGGGCAACGCACCGGAGATGAATCCAGGCGTTACTACCTACTCTCGCCCACAAAGTCTTGGTGGCCTGACCACGTTTCAGTCGGTCACGGAGGCAAGATCGCTTCTACCATTGCCGTCACGATCAACAGCGACAAAGATGCCCTAAAAGAGCGTTCCCTGCTGTGGTTGAATCGCTCGGATTCACGGTTCGGACGGTACCTTGCGACAAGTCTTAGGGCCTATCTATCCCCAACTGGGTTGTTCGATGATGACATGGTGGTGGCAGGAGAGTATGAGGAACGAAAGGTCCGATTCGAGGCTCAATTGCGAGCGGCCATCAGAGCTGCAGATCCATTGATCAAGATCAATAGAAAATTGTATCCGATGGTCCATCAGCCAGCACAACCAGTAGTTCACCATCGTTCCATCAGCAAAATACCTGTCGGTGGACTGGACAAATTAGAGAAAGATACCAAGGTAGTGCTGGAGGCTAATGGTCTTACAGACGATGCAGTCTCCAAGCTATTGACTTCGGATAGCAGGATTCGCCACATCGACATAACCACTACCCTTGGTGCTCCTTACTCCCCGCTCGTCATCGACTCTCTCTTTCACCCGATTGCCGAGACATGGGTTCAACACAAGAACGCTGGGAATGTCCGGACCTTCTGGTCTTACAGGCGCGCAGCACCGCTAGCGGAGTTCATTCCCGCCCCTCAGGCGCTAATCAACTGCATGGTGCGAGGATGGTTCGTCGGCTACCTCCTTGGGCAGATAGATCGCGGGAGGAAGTCGAACGACCGGGTGAGGATTGCCCGGAAGGACGACGTCCCCGCAACCTTCCCCCATCCGTTCCTCTCACAAGGTGGGGGAATGAAGGACCAACTAGCTTTGGTACTGGAGAACCTCGCTATCGCCTTCGTGCAATGCGACGAAACAGACTCGGTCGAACCACTCTCCGCCTACGGAGCCTTGCGGGATCTTGGCAGTTCCAAGCCGGGTGAGAGCGACTGGTCGGTATCCGACTACAGCTTCCTGCACCCCGCGCTGTGCGATTGGGTGGAGTCCGGAACACTTTCGAGAGATAAGAAGGTCACGATCTCAAATGTGGCCCCACCGCTCCGGATTGACCAGGGCGGTCCAGTTGCTCGGGCAGATGCGATTGTCGAGTACCTCGAAAAGGTCGAGACGAGTTACAAGGATGGACTGGAGAAGCTCCGGATCCAATATGTTCAGGACCCCAATAGCCTCTCTGGCCATCCGGTGTGGCCAGGCCTCTGGCCTCAGATCGAAGCTCAGATTGGCCTCATCAAAACAGCGTTGAGACAGACGGCGAACGCCGCAGAGAGCGAAGAAGTCGACGTCTAGTGGCTAGCGCCACGGTTGTCCTCGCGGCTGTCGATGATCCCGGCCTAGATGGTGCCATCGCCAGACTCTGTGAGCTTTCACGACATGGACTTCTCAAGTCTCTCCTGATCGTAAGGACTGGGCCGGGGGAGACCCTTGGTACGACTGACATTCCGGCGCAACATCTCAGCTTTGGCGACCTCATCCCGACCGATCTCTTCGGGGAACTCGCGAAATCCCAAGGGCTCTCGGCAATCCATGTATATGGGGCCTGCACCGCTGCCTTAGAACCCGATCGGCAAGGCCCTTTCGGAGCTATGACCCGACAACTGAGGGACCGGTTGGTTCAACTTGCCTACGCAAGAACTCCTGTACACGACTACCGGGTGTTCTTCCCCGAGAGCGAGGGTGTGGCGCCAAAGGGGGAGTTCTTCAATAGCATCGCCCGCTTCAACTTTGCCGTCATCCCAGAGGATCGCGAGTACGGAGATGCTTTTGCCCTGCCAGTTGGCGACTGCAGGGAGGAAAGATTCCAATGGCATACAGCAGTCGAGTTGGCATCACTCGTGGGCCTCTGGACATGCATGGATCGCTCACCTGTCGAAGAACTGGACCCGGCGGCCGCAGGGGTCGCCGGTGCACTCATCCGCCTCGTTCGCTCCATAGTCCAATCTTCCATATCGCCACATCCATCGATAGACGAAAGGTTTGAGGGGGGTAGCCCTCTTCCGCTACCGGAAGGTTCCCAACGGACTCCAGACCCGTCGTTCACCTCAAAGGCAGCCAAGTTCATCTACGAGAACCAGGACTTTCAGTCCCCGGAACCTGAGAGGCCAGGCGACGATGTCAGCTACAACCAGTGGACGGTCCTCGGGAAGGCACTCCGAAGAATTGCCTCTGACCTGTACCACATCCCGCGACGAGTCAAGAAAGCCTTCAAACGCGAACTGACCACGACAGCCGCGGAAGCCACCCAGCTACTCGTAGGCGAAGACTCTCGGGTACGAGTGGTGCCACGCTCAGACGAAGGTGCCGATCAACTGCCGATTCACAAGGACGTTGAAGAGGCCATAGAGGAATGCGAGGACCTCGACCCAGACCTAGGCAACCTGAACATGGACGATTCGTGGGACGAGATCATCGAGCAAGTCCTAGGGGTCATTGATGGATCGAAGGGCGCCGAGGACACGCGGCGCGCTGCCGGAGGAGTCGGGTATGTAGAGAACGACAAAGCCGTGCTGGTACCAGAACCTGCATCGGACGCCGGCGCGGTGATCGAAATGCTTTCCACAACCGAAGGACCTGAGCGTGAGGGCCTTCTCCAGTTCATCACCGGGCGATTTATTGACGAATGCCGACGCGTCGAAAGTCGCTACGAGAACTTCATGAGGCAACTCGAAGGGCTGCGAAGCGGGGGAGGAAGCAAACGAGGGTCGCGAGGCAAGGCAATACGGTGGGGAAAGGCACTCGGATCCCTGATCCTCCTGTTTGCCGTGACGTGCCTCACCGGTGTTGGTGATCGATTCGTCCTCGGCCCGCCATTCACCGCTGATTTCCGTTTCCAACTGTTCGTCGGCTTCACCGGGCTGATTGCCATCCCAGTTAGTCTCCTCTTCCTTCCCCACGACAACCAATCGACTGCCCCGGATTCCGGGGAGGATTCTCCCGCCCCCAACGCCAATGCGGGCCGCAGTAGCAGGCGCTTTCCTCGGCTAAGGCCGATCCTCCGTTGGCTAAGGCCGATCGTCCGTTGGCTCCGACGGGCCGTGATCCGGATAGTTCGACTATTCAACATTCGAGGTGACAGACAGGCCTACCTGTTCTGCTACCTCACCGGGATCCTGCTACCCACAGTTTTCTTGATCGTGTTCGCCGAAAAGATGCGGGTGAGGATCACCGATACCGACGTTCTCCGGTGGCTTCTTGCACTCATGATCGCATGTGTCATGGTGGTGGCAGTGTTCCTTGGAATCCGACGGACTAAGCGCAGGGCCGCGCAAGGGGGAGAACTGACCCAATCGGAACAGTTGGCATACAAGCTGACCAAGTACGCGGGAACGGCCTACTTCATTCTCGTTGCCATTGTCGGGATAAATCGGTACAGGGACTCCGCCCCTGATGCTTTGTTCTGGGATAGCGGTCGACTCTTGGTGTTCCTACTCATTGTTGGCGGGTTGATGGGAGCCACAAGTTGGGCTGCCGGCTCAGTGGTCCAGATCCGTGAGGAACTAGCTCAGGATGAACAAGGGGCGCGAGTCCAGTACCTAAAAAAGGAAGCACAGAATGCAAAACGCGGGAAGGAGCTCGCAACGGTCTTTTACGTGCAGTGGCTTGGCACCGCAACGGTTTTGGCCCGCCTCATCTGGTGGCCCTATGGAAAACCGCCAACAACCGCAGATGCGGGTGGAAATGACGAAGTGCTGAGGGACCAAGTGAGGAAGTTCCAGAATACCAGGCTCGACTTGACCGAAGTCGGTCGGGGAGCCTTCTGGGAGAAGGTCCGGCACATCGTTTCCAAGCCCGGATACCTAACTGGCCTGTATGGGAGGGTCGTGACCGAATATGCCCGCCGAGAAGCAAACGATGATGCTGCTCAAGGACATCCCGATCAATTCGTACCACAACACGACCCTTACCCCGAGTCGCTTGAGGATGCGCGGCAAGGAACGGCCCGCGGTCACCGCTGGTTGTTCGCATATCAGATGTGCCAAGGAACACTCGACGGCTCACTGCGCGAATCGGTGGAATCAGATCTCGCCACTGCGCTATTGGACACCTTCCTCGAGGTGCCGGACTCTTGGGTAGCCGATGAGGGAGAAGCTTCTGAGGGAGGAGGTCTTGCGTCAGTGTTTTCAAGAATCGCCCCTGGAGAAACGATCAATCTTCCCACAGGAAACCTTGGCATGGCCGCCAGGGTGAATCTTGGTGGTACGACGATGGAGTCGTTCATTTGGTGGCCGAGGAACGTAGACGTACCCAACTTTGGAACAGCAGTGGTCACTTTGTCCGAACCTGCGAATGTCCGAAACCATGTCATTCTCGAGGCAGTACGAGTTGACATTTCGGGTGAGGTAATGCTCTCGACCTTCGAGCCTCCGAAGGCCGGGCGTCACCAGCCCTCGAGCGATGACCAGGAGATCGAATTTGAGGGTGAGGACGAGATCTAGCTAGTGGCTGATTACCCGGAAGGACGTCGGCGAGGGAGATCAGTCCACGAGGGCCGCCCACCCCTGCCCCCCGATGACGACGATGACGACGATGACGACCCCCTGAGAATCATCGACCGGATAGACGAACTACCAGACTTGGGGCTGGACGCCCATGTAGCAGATACAGGACCCTCCAACCGACCCGGAGCGGGCCGGCCTCTCATGAGGGTGCTCAACAAGGCGCGAAGCTTGACCTTGGTTCAGATCATCTTCATCTTCATCTCCCCCGGAGCGATTGCTGGGGCGATCTGGAGCTTCATCTTCTTCTGGGGAGAAGACGGGGAAAGTGCGACCAGAACCCCGGTCGCTACCCAAACCATCCCCGAACTGCCAACCACAACCCGCTTGTCCACCACGACGTTACAGACTCCGGCTCCAACACCCGAACCGCTGGCAAACCAAGGGGAGGGTGCCTCCCGCATGGCCGACCTGATCCCATCCATCGTGTTCCTTAACTCGTATGAGTGCGAAATAGGTGGTTCCGGAACCGTTGTTGGGGACGGTCGCCTCGTGCTAACCAATGCCCACGTCGTCCGCGACGGGCACACAACTTGCGATACCGGAGTGTGGTTTATTGACTCCGATCAAGAAACACTCTGCGATCATGACGAGGACGGATGGGCCTACATGTCGAACGAACCCGACGCAGTCGGAATCGTTGCTGAGTTCGACGACGACCTCGACCTCGCAGTCCTAAGGCTCTTCAACTCCTCCACTCTGCAACCGCTCAATTTGGGCTCACGCGGACATCCCCCACTCAAGCCGTGGATTTCGAAGCCGGAGTTTGGCGAGCCCGTCTACGTACTGGGCTGGCCGGGAACTGGTGGATGCACCATCACGGTCACGCGCGGCATCTATTCGGGCATGGACCTTACCGACGAGTTCGAGTACTACAAGACCGACGCAACGGTCAACCGCGGCAACAGCGGAGGTGCGGCATTCGATGCTGATGGTCACTTCATCGGGGTGCCAACCGCGGGGACATATGCCGAACTCGAATGCGACGATCCAGGTGAATGCTCGGTCGAGGACATTCCTTACGGCTTGATTCGGCCGATCAAATATGCGATCCCGATGATCAATCGGGTCGACAAAACCCCTTAGGACCAGTCCGAGACCCATTTTGAAGGTGGAACCAAGTTTTCGCCGGCGGGAGGGTAACGGGCTTCCGCACTTCAATCTCCCAACAGGTCTGCCCGCGGTTCCGGATGGTCTATTAGCCCGGGCAGATGGAATACGACAAAGGGTGCGGAGGGTGAGGTCCGGCTGGCGGGCCATACTCGGGCTAGTTGCCACGCTCCTAGTCGTGTGTGCGGCCGCGACGGCATGTAGCTCCGAAAGTGGCTTCGGGGGGATAGAGGGATCTGCGCACACCTCTCCCCCGGACGGTTTGCCTGGTCCAACGGCGGTCCCCACGACCCCACAGGTGACCGAGGTGACGGCGTCAACCGCTACCCGCTCACCCGCCGCCACCCTTGCTTCAACCCCGACTACGACGACTCCGGTTACGACGACTCCGGTTACGGCGACTCCGGTTACGGCGACTCCGGTTACGGCGACTCCGGTTACGACGACTCCGGTTACGACGACTCCGGTTACGACGACTCCGGTTACGGCGACCCCGGTTACGGCGACCCCGACCCCGGCGACTGCGGCGGTGGTTCCGACGGTCACCTTCCCCCGCCTAGCCGATGAGTTAGAGGACTACTTCGGCGTTGAGTTCGAATACGACGACTATCTCTGTCGGGAGGCGTATTCGGGCGGGTGGGACGACTACGACTGTGTCCGTTATGACGGCGGTGACCCGCCGAGTTTCTATTCCCCTGACTTGTATTGCTCAGGTCCTAAGGACTGGCCGGAGTGTTCGAAGGAGTGGTATCCGAACCAGTTAGAGGACTACTTCGGCGTTGAGTTCGATTACGACGACTATCTCTGTCGGGAGGCGTATTCGGGCGGGTGGGACGACTACGACTGTGTCCGTTATGACGGCGGTGACCCGCCGAGTTTCTATTCCCCTGACTTGTATTGCACAGACTCATACGGATCGCTGGAATGCGACCCTGACCACTATCCGTCAGAGAGGGACGGTTCGGGAGACGACTGGGATGACTGGGAGGGAGAGTTCGAAGACGAGAGAGACGAATGCTGGGAGGATTATTGGGAGAGCGAATGGGAGGACGAATGCTGGTAGGGGTAGTAGGCGGGACCAGTCACCCGCCGTGTTTGCCGAGGGGGTTTTGGTCGAACCCAGGTCCGGTTTGATCAAACCGATCGGGCGACCATCAGCGTGAAGGCTCGAGAGAATGTGACCGACGAGGATGTGATGCCACGTCTAGCGGCAGCTGACTTTCGCACCACCGTTGAATACACCGGGCCGTTGGTCTTGACCAACGCCCACGTAGTCGAAAGCCAGCCCGGATACCCATGCGAGATCGAAGTCTGGTTCACAACCTCCGAAGACGACGAGGTCCATAGCTTCGATCAAGATGGATACTGCATTCAGGGATGCGAACCTGACGCCTTGGCCGAGATTGCAGCCATCGACAGCGTGCTCGATCTCGCCGTCCTGGAACTGCGCGACCCACAAACCAATACCGTGCTCGATGCGAGCGTTCTCGGCCACCCGCCAATCCCCCTAGCCAATGACAAGCTGGGCTTTCGCGAGAATATCTTCGTCGTCGGCTACCCAGGGACCGGCGGCCTCACCATCACCGTGACGGACGGCATCTATTCGGGCCTAGCCACACAGTTTGACCACCCCTACTACAAGACTGACGCGACGATCAATCACGGCAGCAGCGGAGGAGCGGCGTTCACCGATGACAATCTCTTCATCGGGGTTCCCACCGCAGGAACGGTGAGCGAACTCGATTGCGATCTCCTCGACGAATGCGTCACCGGAGACATCCCCTACGGGCTGATACGGCCCATCGAGTTCGCCCGCCTGTTGATCGCCGAGGCCACGAGGGCAGCCAAGTGACTGCAAGTCCGCCTACAAGTGTCGTCCGCACCTGAGAATACGCCACCCGGAAGTTCTACACACCGGCCTCAGTGTCAGACAAGGCATCTTCGGAACCACCCTGCCACTCCTTCATGGCGGTGAGGGTGACCGTGAGTAGGTGGGGCTCGTCCTACTTTGGGAACAGCCACCCCTTCTTCCGGAACCAGAAGACTTGGATGGCTGTTATCAACCCAATCACGCACCATGAGAACAGGTAACCGTTGAGCCACCTGAACTCAGGGAAATAGCTGGACTCAATATTCATACCGTAGAGCCCAACAAGAAAGGTGGGCAGAAGCATGATCGACGCCAAAGCTGTGAGACGGTTGCCGGCCGTTGTCTGTTCGCGGCTCAGGTAATCCGACAAACTGTCTTGGAGTGAGACCAGGTTGCCTAGCCAGTATTCGGAATGTTGCAGGGCGTGGCGAAACGAGTTCCGAACAGAGATCAGTCGAATCTCGGTGTCGCGGGGGAACAACTCGCGTTCGTCGTCCGTATCTGTGGCGTCTTCCCTTAGGTCGAGGTCGTCGTTGATGATGGCCTCGATAACCGAGAGGGTTGGTTGTATCAGCGTTTTGAGCTGCAAGAAGTGGTTGCGAAGACGAGTGAGCTGCTTTCGGCAGTCAGGGGGCGGGTCCTTATCGTGGTTGAGGGCCTCTTCGATAACGGCCGCACGATCTCGAGCAACTCCTATCAACTGGTGGACTTCTTGGCTTATCCGTTCCAAGAACAAGCACACGCAGGGTCCGCTTTCCAACTCCTCAGAGTCGACTCGGCCCTTCAGATCGTCCAGCACCGGTACGACCACACCTGCAGGGAGGTGCGCGGGTGTCCGAATAACCGTCACAACCCTGCCGAAGTCGGCAACGACACGGATTCCGATCGTGCCGATGTCATCAGTGTTCGGATCGAAGACCGGGAACGCGAGCACACCGAACAGATACACATCTGAGGAACTGCTTCCATGTTCCTCAAGGTTGGGAAAGACCTCTTCGGTGTAAACCTCTGGTCGGCAAAGTGCTTCATTCGCGACCACGTGGAGATCCATAGGAAGTGCGGTTGCAAGCTCAGCCGCAGAGGGATCTTTGAGATTGATCCAAACGCTCCTATCCATCTCCTCAATGCCTCCTCACGCCATCAGGCCGAAGAGGCCTTCGACGCGGTCCGTCAGGTACTGGGATTCCTCCCAGATCGCGTCGTAGAAACCGGTCAGTCCGTCGGTGCCTCCGTGGGCCATGCCGAGAATCATGCCAAAGGCAACGATGTTCGC
>MPMF02032390.1_pt1 | contig 11368 bp, 9 predicted proteins | sample 1617271 | NCBI WGS metagenome assembly MPMF02 (sample SAMN05944812, study PRJNA350692) | marine metagenome | biome: marine; feature: ODZ; material: water; isolation source: 120 m water sample prefiltered with 30 um filter, filtered on to 0.2 um... | place: Pacific Ocean | collected 2012-04-09... | reverse complement strand
CTCGGCCTCCAGCAGCTTCAACGTCGAGGCGGTGGCGGCGGCACCCTCACGCGACTGGGCGATGCCCAGCTGGGCGGCGCGGGAGGCCACACTGGCGGTGCCGGCCAGTTCCGACACCAGGATGCGCTGGTGATTGCCCACTGTGGCTGGGTCGACGTGCTGGTAGGCCTGGTCGTACTTCGCCGTTGCGCTGGCGTGGTAGCCGGCCTTGTGGGCGAAGGCGCTGTGGCCCACGTAGGCCATCTGCGTCGGCGGGTTCATGTTGGCGATCTCGGACACGTAATGAGAAAGCTCGGTCAGGCGCTCCAATTGCTCCGCCGCCACGCAGTCGTAGCCCAGCTTCAGTTGCAGGTTGGGGATCACCGTGCAGAGATTGGCGTTGCCGGTGCGCTCGCCTAGGCCGTTGATGGTGCCGTGGATTTGGGTGGCTCCGGCGGCGACCCCGGCCAGGGTCCCGGCGGCCGCCAGGTCAGCGTCATTGTGGGTGTGGATGCCCACCGCGCAGCTCGTGCGCTTCACGATCTCGGCGGTGATGTCGTGCAGTTCGTCCACCAGCGAGCCGCCGTTGGTGTCGCAGAGCGCGATCCAGTCGGCGCCGGCTTTTTCGGCGGCGTCAACGCACGCCAGGGTGAAGTCGCGGTCGGCCTTGAAGCCGTCGAAGAAGTGCTCCGCATCGACGATCACCTCCACGCCCTGCGCCTTCAGGTAGCTGACCGTGTCGGTGATCATCGCCAGGCCCTCGGCGTGGTCGGTTTCGAGGATTCGGCTCACCTGGAACTCGGAGAACTTGGCGACGATCGTCATTGCCGGTGCGCTGGTGGCGACCAGCGCCTGGACCCCGGCGTCGTCTTCGCAGCGGACGTTCTTGTAGCGGGTGGCGCCGAAGGCGGTTACGCGTGAGTTCTGCCAGGTCATCGTCGCCGCCCGCCGGAAGAACTCCTGGTCTTTAGGGTTGGCCCCGGCGAACCCGCCCTCGATGTAGTCCATGCCGAAGCCGTCGAGGCGGCGGGCGATCTTGAGCTTGTCGGACGATGAGAAGGAGATGCCTTCACCCTGGGCACCGTCACGTAGGGTGGTGTCGAAGAGGAATACTTTGCTCATTTGGAGACTGACTTTCTTGGTGATGGGTTGGACATTGGCGGGATCGACCCCGGTCGGCGGGGCTAGTGAGCGGTGATCTCCGCAATGATCGCGTCGCCCATGCCGGCAGTACCGACATGTGGCGACCCATCCTCCTGGATGTCCGGAGTGCGTACTCCGCGAGCCAGGACGGCGTCGACGGCGTGCTCGACGGTCCGGGCTTCGGTTTCAAGTTCAAACGAATACCGTAGCATCAGGGCGGCGCTGAGAATTGTCGCGATCGGGTTGGCGATGTCACGGCCGGCGATGTCGTTGGCCGCGCCGTGGATCGGTTCGTACAGCCCGGCCCGGCCCTCGCCGAAGCTGGCCGAGGGCAGCACGCCCAGCGACGCGGCCAGAACGGCCATCTCGTCGCTGAGGATGTCGCCAAATAAGTTTCCAGTCACGACCACGTCAAAATCCCGCGGTGTTTGCACGAGCCTCATAGAAAAAGCATCGACAAGTATGCTCTCGAACTTGATATCCGGGAACCCCGCGGCCACCTTCTCGGCGACCCGCCGCCACAGCGCCGAGCTCTCCAGCACGTTGGCCTTGTCCACCGAGGTAACGCTTTGATGGCGTTCCGCGGCGAGTTCGAACGCCCGGGTCACCACCCGCCGGACCTCGGGTTCCGAATACACCATCGTGTCGCGGGCGGCCGGTTGGCCGTCGACTTCGTAGGGCCCGCGCGGCTCGCCGAAATAGGCACCGCCGGTGAGTTCGCGCAGCACTAGCATGTCCACTCCGCGCAACACCTCGGGCTTCACCGGCGAGGCGTCGATGAGGTGGTCGATGACCTTCATCGGGCGCAGGTTACCCCAGAGTTCCAGTTCCTGGCGCAGCGTCAGCACGGCCCGCTCCGGGTGGCGGCCCTTTACGGGCACGCCGCCGGCGATGCCGCAGGCGCCCAGCAGAATGGCGTCGGCGGCGCGGGCGCGGGCGATTACTTCGTCGGTCAATTCGATGCCGTGCGCTTCGACGGCCCCGGCGCCGATCACGGCGTGCTCGGCCGTAAAGGTGTGGCCGAAGCGAGCGCCGATGGCTTCGAGGACACGTCGGCCCTGCTCGACGATTTCCGGTCCGATGCCATCACCGGGGGTGTAGAGGATGTGGAACTCAGCCATATTCTTGCGAAAGCTTTCTAGATAAAACCGGCGACGAAGTCGCCCATTTCACTGGTGCCCATGCCCATCCGCCCGGCGCTCATCGATTCGATGCGGCCGCTCTCCAGCGCCTTGATGACGGCGTTCTCGACCCGGTCGGCGGCGTCGGCCTCGCCCAGGTAACTCAGCATCATCTGCGCCGCGTTGATCGCCGCCAGCGGGTTGATTACATCCTGGCCGGTGTACTTGGGCGCGGAGCCGCCGATCGGCTCGAACATCGAGACGCCTTCGGGGTTGATGTTGCCGCCGGCGGCAATGCCCATGCCGCCCTGGATCATCGCCCCCAGGTCGGTGATGATATCGCCGAAGAGGTTGTCGGTGACCAGCACGTCGAACCATTCCGGGTTCTTGACGAACCACATGCAGGCGGCGTCGACGTGCATGTAGTCGCGCTTGATGTCCGGGTACTCCTCGCCGATCTCGTTGAAGGCGCGCCACCAGGTGGCCCCGGCGAAGGTGAGCACGTTGGTCTTAAAGACCAGGTGCAGCAACTTTTCTCGGTTGCGCTGGCGGGTGAGCTCGAAGGCATAGCGGATGGCCCGCGCGGCCCCGTGGAAGGTGGTCTGGTTGACCTGAGTGGAGACCTCCTGCAGGGTGCCCTCGTAGAGAATCCCGCCCATGCCGGCGTAGATGCCTTCGGTGTTTTCACGAACGACCGTGAAGTCGATGTCCTCCGGGCCCTTGTCGCGCAGCGGGGTCTCGACGTTGGGGTATAGCTTCACCGGGCGCAGATTGATGTATTGGTCCAGCTGGAAACGGGCACTGAGCAGGATGCCCTTCTCCAGGATGCCCGGGGCGACGTCCGGGTGGCCGATCGCGCCGAGTAGGATGGCGTCGAATTCGCGCAGTTCGTCGACGGCGCCTTCGGGCAGGGTCTCGCCGGTTTTCAGGTAGTGCTCGCCGCCCCAACCGAACTCGATGGTCTGGTAGGGAACGCCGGTGGCGTCCATCGCCTTCAGGGCCTCGACGATTACTTCGGGGCCGGTGCCGTCGCCGGGGATGACCGCGATGTTGTGCATGGAATTGATCCTCGGGGTTGCCGATGGCGCGGAGGGTGGCCGCGCCGGGTTGAAGCCAGAACCAATAGTTTAGCCGCCGAAGCCCGCGATGTAGGGAAGACGGTCGTGGACCGATTGCGTCCCGTCGGGCGCGCCCAGCAACTCGCCCAGCGCGTCCCAGCGACCGCTGATCAGGCTCTCGCGCACGGCCTCCGGCATCCCAGCCGAGAAGCTCAGGTCACCCGCGGAGACGGTGCCGGCCTTAAGGTCAATGCTGATTTCGGCGCCCGGGTTGGCGTCGGCCGCATCCTGGAGTTGCCCGATCTCTGCTTCATCCAGCACCACGCAGGGAATTCCCAGCGTCAGGCTGTTGCCGAAGAAGATCTCGCCAAAGCTCTGACCGACCACCGCGCGGATGCCCCAGCGCTGCAGCGCCTGCGGGGCGTGCTCACGCGATGAGCCCGAGCCGAAATTGTTGTTGACCAGCAGGATCGCGGCATCGGCGAAGCGCGGGTCGTCGAAGGGGTGCGCGCCGGCGGCTTGCTTGCGGTCGTCCTCGAAGGCATGCTCGCCGAGCCCGTCGAAGGTGACGGCGCGCAGGTAGCGCGCCGGGATGATGCGGTCGGTGTCGATGTCGTTACCGCGCACCGGCATGCCCGTGCCGGAAACGTTCGTGATGATTGATTCAGCCATGTTGTTACTCCCGGTTCCCTAGACGAGTTCGCGGACGTCGGTGACTTCGCCGGCCACGGCGGCCGCAGCCACCATCGCCGGGCTCATCAGCAGTGTGCGCCCGGTGGGGCTGCCCTGGCGGCCCTTGAAATTGCGGTTGCTGGTGGAGGCCGACATCTGGTCGCCGATCAGCTTGTCGGAGTTCATCGCCAGGCACATCGAGCAGCCGGCCTCGCGCCACTCAAACCCGGCCGCGCGGAAGATTTCGTCCAGGCCCATTTCCTCGGCCTGCTCACGGACTCGCTGCGAGCCGGGCACCGCCAGCGCCCTGACCCCGGCGGCGACCTTGCGGCCTTCCATCACCGCGGCGGCCTCGCGCAGATCGGAGAGCCGGCCGTTGGTGCAGGAGCCGATGAAGGCCACGTCAATCGGTCGCCCGGCGATCGGATGGCCGGCGTCGAGTTGCATGAACTTCAGCGCCTCGGCGGCGCTCGCGGCGTCGGGGCCGTCCAATTGCGCCGGATCGGGCACCGGCTGTCTGATCCCGACCACGTGGCCCGGGTTGATGCCCCAAGTGACCATCGGCTCGATCGCCGCGCCGTCCATCGCCACCACGTCGTCGTAGTCGGCGTTGACCTCGCTGCGCAGCCCGCCCCACCAGTCGGTCGCCCGCTCGAAGTCGCCGCCGGCCGGCGCATAAGGCCTTCCGCGGAGAAACTTGTAGGCGGTTTCGTCGGGGTTCACGTAGCCGATCCGGGCGCCACCCTCGATAGACATGTTGCAGACCGTCAGGCGGCCTTCCATGGACATCCGGTCGAAGACCTCGCCGGCGTACTCGTAGGCATAGCCCACCCCGCCGTGCACCCCGAGCCGGCCGATGATGTGCAAAATGACGTCCTTGGCGAAGACGCCGTTGCCGAGCCGGCCGTTGACCTCGATGCGGCGCAGCTTTGGCTTTTCGACTGCCAGACACTGCGTGGCCAGTACGTCCCGCACCTGCGAGGTGCCGATGCCGAAGGCCACCGCCCCCAGCGCCCCGTGGGTGCTGGTGTGGCTGTCGCCGCAGGCGATCGTCATGCCCGGCTGGGTGAGCCCCAGTTCCGGCCCGATCACATGCACGATGCCCTGCCGGCCGCTGGCCTCATTGAAGAACTCGATGCCGCCGTCGGCGACGTTGCGCTCGATCTCGACGAACATTTGCTCGGCCATGTTATCGGCCAGCGGGCGGGCCTCGCCGTCGGTCGGAATGATGTGATCGACGGTCGCGTAGGTCCGGCCCGGAAAGCGCACGCCGAGGTCGCGCTCGCGCAGCATCTGGAACGCCTGCGGGCTGGTGACCTCGTGGATCAGGTGCAGCCCGATGAAGAGCTGGGTTTGGCCGGAGGCGAGTTCGCGGACCGTATGAGCGGCCCAGACCTTGTCCAATAATGTTTCGCGCATGTCGTTACCTTTCGCAGGCGTGTTGATTTAACAGGATGGCATATTGGGTGGTGGTACCGGCTACTAGACTGAGGCGGTCTCGGGTTTCGCCGGCTCGCCGCTGCCCAGCACGTCCAGCAGCCGGTTCAGGGCATTCATGTAGGCCTGGGCGCTGGCGACGATGATATCGGTGTCGGAGCTGTGCCCGGTGAAGGCACGGCCGCGCGACTCGATCTTGATTGTCACCCCGCCGAGCGCGTCGATGCCCTCGGTCACCGAAAGGACGGTGAACTCGGTCAGCACGTTGGGCACGTCGACGATGCGGTTGATGGCCTGATAGACGGCGTGGACCGGGCCGTCGCCGAGGGCGGCGTCTTCCAGCACCTTGCCATCGTCGGTTTTCAGGCGCACGGTAGCCGTTGGGATACCACCGGTGCCGCAGGTGACTTGCAACAGATCGAGCTCGTAGGTCTGGTGGAAGGCGCGGTGGGCGCGGTCCTCCAGGATGGCTTCGATGTCGCGGTCGGTGATTTCCTTCTTGCGGTCGGCGATGCGCTTAAACGACTGGAAGATATCCTCGAATGCCTTGTCGTCTTCGATTTCGGCGCCCATTTCCTTCAAGTGATTGCGCACCGCGTGGCGACCGGAGGTCTTGCCGAGCACGATCTTGCTGCCGCCCTGGCCCACGTCCTCGGGACGCATGATTTCGTAGGTGGTGCGCTCCTTGAGCATGCCGTCCTGGTGCAGCCCGGAGGAGTGGGCGAAGGCGTTGCCGCCCACGATGGCCTTGTTCGGTGGGACCACCATGCCCATGTGCGCGCTGACCATGCGGCTGGTGCGCAGCAGCTCCGGGGCGTTGATCGCGGTGTCAGCCTGGTAGAAGTCCTGGCGGGTGCGCAGGGCCATCACGATCTCTTCCAGCGAGGCGTTGCCGGCGCGCTCGCCGACGCCGTTGACGGTGCACTCCACCTGGCTGACGCCGCGCATCACGCCGGTCAGGGAGTTCGCCGCCGCGTGGCCCAGGTCGTCGTGGCAGTGCACCGACACGATGACGTCGTTGATGCCGGGGACGTTGTCCATGCAGTAGCTGACCAGCTCGCCGAACTCGTCCGGCATCGAGTAGCCGACGGTGTCCGGGATGTTCACGATGGTGGCCCCGGCGCGGATGGCCGTCGCCAGCACCTCCACCAGGAACTCGCGGTCGGAGCGGGTGGCGTCCATGGTCGAGAATTCGACGTGCGGCGCCAGATTACGGGCGAACTTAACCGTGTGCTCGGTCAGCTCGACCAGCTCGGCGTGGGTGATCTTGAGCTGCTGCTCGAGGTGGATGTCGGACGTGGAAATGACGGTGTGCAGCAGCGGCTTCGTGGCGTCCTGCAGCGCTTTCCAAGTGCGGCTGAGTTGATCTTCCTTGAAACCGGAGAGCGCGGCGATCTCCACATTCTTGAATTCGCGCGACATGAACTGCACGGCTTCGAAGTCGCCCGGGGAGGTCGAGGGAAACCCGGCCTCGATGACGGTCACGCCCAGCTTCTGCAACTGCCGGCCGACTTCAATCTTCTCTTCGAGGGTCAGCGCGCCGCCGGCGGCCTGCTCGCCATCGCGCAACGTAGTGTCGAAAATGCGAATGGTTCTCAATTGTCTGTCCTTGCTGAATCGATCGGTGGCCACCGGTGGGCGGTGGCGCTAGGAAGTGCCCCGGTTATCCCCTTCCGCGCCGCGAACGGGCGAAGGGGCGGGAAAGCGCGAGGCGCAGTGGTAAAGATGGATCGATTACAGAGGTCATGAGAACCCCAGATTACTCCCGACGGCCTTTGAGGTGCGGCATCATATCACGCAGTTCCTGGCCCACCGTTTCAATTTGGTGGGCCTTGTCTTTGTTGCGCAGGGCGTTGTAGGCGGGCCTTCCGGCCTGGTTTTCCAGGATCCAGTTGCGGGCGAAGGTGCCGTCCTGGATCTCGGCCAGGATCTGCCGCATCGCCGCGCGCGACTCGTCTCCTATTACTCTCGGACCGGACACCAGGTCTCCGTACTCGGCGGTATCGCTGATGGAGTAGCGCATGTAGTCGATGCCGCCCTGGTACATCAGGTCGACGATCAACTTGAGCTCGTGCAGGCACTCGAAGTAGGCCAGCTCCGGCTGGTAGCCGGCCTCGACCAGAATCTCAAAGCCGGCCTTCACCAGCGCGGTGGTCCCGCCGCAGAGCACCGACTGCTCGCCGAAGAGATCGGTCTCGGTCTCTTCCTGGAAGGTGGTCTCAAGGATGCCGGCTTTGGTGGCGCCGAGCCCGCGGGCGTAGGCCAGGGCGGTCTCGCGGGCGCGGCCGGTGGCGTCCTGGTGAATCGCAAACAGCGCCGGCACGCCGACGCCTTCCTCGAACTGGTCACGCACAATGTGACCCGGTCCCTTGGGGGCGACCATGGCGATGTCGACGTCGTCCGGCGGCACGATCTGGCCGTAGTGGATGTTGAAGCCATGGGCGAAGAGGATCATGTTGCCGGCCTGCAGGTTGGGCGCGATGTCCTTCTCGTAGGCGTCGGGAGCGTCCTGATCGGGCACGACCACCATGGAGAGGTCGGCGCTGGCGACGGCTTCTCCGGTGGGCAGCACCAACAGGTCGGAACTCTCGGCGCGGGCCCAGGAGCCGCTGCCTTCGCGCAGTCCGACAACCACCTCGACGCCGCTGTCCTTCAGGTTCAGCGCGTGGGCGTGGCCCTGGCTGCCGTAGCCGATGACGGCCACCTTCTTGCCTTCAAGTTCGCGGGGATCCGCGTCGGAGTCGTAGTAAACCCTGGCCATCCGGAACCTGCCCTTGTAGTGTTCGACCGTCGCCGGCCGCTATTTGGCGCCGTTTCCCCCTCGGGACATCGAGACTACCCCGGTACGGGTCAGCTCGAGGATGCCGAAGTCGCCGGCGACTTCGAGGAAACGGTCGATAGTGTACGGCGAAGCGGTGATTTCGACTATCAGCGAATCGCGGGCCACATCGACGATCTCGGCGTCGAAGGCCCGGGCGATGCCCACCACCTCGGCGCGCTCGGCACTGCGCGCCGACACCCGAATCAGCGCCACCTCTTTGTCCACGCGGGTCTCTTCGGTCAGGTCCAGGACCTTGATGACTTCGACCAGCTTGTAGAGCTGCTTCTCGCACTGCTTGATGTGCGGGCCGCGGCCTTCGACGACGATGGTCATGCGCGAGATGCCGGGCACCTCGGAATGGCCGACGTTGAGGCTGGCGATGTTGTAACCACGACGCCGAAAGAGCATCGCGACCTTGGTGAGTACACCGGGATGATCCTGCACGAGCGCGACCAGGGTGCTGTATTCAGTGGTGGCCATGATTATCGCTCCACCGTTTCGGCGAGACTGGTGCCCGGATCGACCATCGGGAACACGTCTTCGTTGGGGTCGACGGCGAAATCGATCAGGACCGGGCCGTCGTGGTCCATTGCCTCGTCGATTGCCTTGCGGGCGTCCTCGTTGGAGCCGGCGCTGATGCCGTAGATGCCGAACGCTCGGGCCACCGCGGCGAAGTCGGGATTGTGCAGCTTCGCACTCATCAGGCGGCCGCCGTAATAGCGATTCTGAAACTGGCGGATCATTCCGAGGTGGCCGTTGTTGAGCACCGCGATCTTCACCGGCAGGTTGTATTCGGCGAGCATGGCCAGCTCCTGGATGTTGATCTGCAGTCCGCCGTCGCCACTGATCGACCAGACGGTGTCGTCGGGTTTGGCAATCTGCACGCCGATGGCTGCTGGCAGGGAATAACCCATGCCGCCGAGTCCGCCGGCGGAGAAGAAACTGAGCGGCTTGTCGTAGAAGAAATGCTGTGCTGTCCACATCTGGTTCTGGCCGACGTCGCCGATGATCTTCGCCTCGCCCTTGGTGGCCTCGTAGATGTTGCGCACCACCCGCTGCGGCAGTAGGGTCTCGGTCTCACGAATCTCGTGCGAGGGGTGATCGGCCTTCAGTAAGTTCAGGTGGCCCAGCCAGGCGGCGCGGTCGCCGGCCTCGATCTGCGGATTCAGCGCGCCCAGGGTCAGCTTGACGTCGCCGACGATCGGCACCGCCGTTGGCACGACCTTCTCGATCTCCGCCGGGTCGATGTCGATGTGCACGATGTTGGCGTTGGGGGCGAAGTCCTTAACCCGTCCGGTGACGCGGTCGTCGAAGCGCATGCCCAGGGCGATGATCAGGTCGCACTCGTGGACCGCGATATTGGCGTAGTACATGCCGTGCATCCCCAGCATCCCGAACGACAGGTCGTGGGTCTCGGGGAAGTTGCCCACCCCGTGCAGCGTAGTTATCACCGGGATGCTGGCCTTCTCGGCCAGTTCCTTTAACTCGTCAAACGCCTCGGATATCGCGATGCCGTGGCCCGCCAGGATCACCGGCTTCTCGGCGGCGTTGATGGCCTCGGCGGCGCGCTGGATCATGCGCTTGTGCCCCAGTCCGGCCGGGCGATAGCCGTGGATCTTGACGTCGGTCGGCGTCGCGATGTCGGTGGTGTCGGTCAACACGTCCTTGGGCACGTCGATGTGCACCGGGCCGGGCCGGCCGCTGCGGGCCAGGTAGAACGCCTCGGCCACCACCTGCGGCAACTCTTCGACATCCTTGACCAGGTAGTTCTGCTTGGTGACCGGGATCGAGACGCCAGTGATGTCGGTCTCCTGGAAGGCGTCGGAGCCGATGGTGGGGGTGGCGACCTGGCCGGTGACGAAGATCACCGGCACGGAGTCCATCATCGCGCTGGCCATGCTGGTGACCAGGTTGGTGGCGCCGGGGCCGGAGGTGGCGGTGCAAATGCCCACCCGGTTCAGAGCCCGGGCGTAGCCGTCGGCGGCGTAGCCGGCGCCCTGCTCGTGGCGCATCGAATAGTGCGTCAGTTCGGGGTAGTGATAAAGCGCGTCGTAGAAGGGCAGGCTGGCTCCGCCGGGCATGCCGAAGATGGCGCCGGTGCCTTCGGTCAGCATGGCTTCGCAGATGATCTGCCCGCCGGTGCGCTGTTTGTTTTCGCTCATTCTTGTTCGCTCGGTTGTTCTAGGGGTGGCCGGCCGCTGGGGCCGGATTGGGTGGGTCCGGGGCTATTCGGAGACGCGGTTGGCGTCTCCGTCGGGTACCATGACCCGCGGCCCGCCTTCGGGAGAGATGGATACGGTGGTCGGGCGGTGCAGCGACCGGATGCCGCTGCGGATTGTCCGCCCGGTCCGGTTCGTCCGTTGTTCTTGCTTCGGGTCCTGGAACACAAAAACCGCCTCTGCGGGGACGGCCTCGGCCGCGGTACCACCCCGCTTGACGGTTCGAAAAATCGCCCACTTCATCAGCCCGATCACGGCGGGCGGCCGGTGTTCCCTGAACCCGAAGGTCTCAGGAGCACGGCTCAAGGGCGACTTGGGCAGTTCCGTTCGCCGGGCTCGCACCATCCCCGGCTCGCTCCTGAACGGGAGGGCTGCTTACTGCTCCCCGTCAAAGCCTTTATTCACTTGCCACAACCTTCGGCCCCCGCGGACATCACTGAACCCCGGCGGCCAAATGCGTGAGCGGCAATTCTCAGGGCGAGAGGGTGGGTTGTCAATGAGATTGGGATCTTGGGGGCGGCCCACCTGAGTCAGATCGCGTCGATCGTGAGCACGTCTGTCGCGCTGATTTCCTTGATGATCCTCCGATCAGCAGAGCCCAGCTCGCCCTCGAAGAAGATGTATACCTTCGTCATGCCTTCACCGTCGGCGTCATAGCTTTCCGCGTCTACCTCGATCTCTTCCCGAGCTGCATCGTCTTGCCCCAGATTGAAAGACGATCATGTATTTGGGCATGATTCCTGCTCTCCAAGGGTTACTGGTACACTCCGATTATGCTTGGTGACTCACGCAATAAGAGTTAAGTTATGACATCAATCTTATTGTAAGAGCTACCTCGAATGGTGAGGGCGAGAGAAACTAGGCCGGGCTGACGCGGGCATACCGAAGGAAAATAGCCGCGCACTTGGCTGTCAGTCG
>MPMF02280813.1_pt1 | contig 11370 bp, 6 predicted proteins | sample 1617271 | NCBI WGS metagenome assembly MPMF02 (sample SAMN05944812, study PRJNA350692) | marine metagenome | biome: marine; feature: ODZ; material: water; isolation source: 120 m water sample prefiltered with 30 um filter, filtered on to 0.2 um... | place: Pacific Ocean | collected 2012-04-09... | reverse complement strand
GTCATGCTCGTACACATCCACAAAGATGCGTCCGCGCGTGGCCAGGGCCCTGGTATCTCTCAGGTCCAGCCCGGACATCGCCGCATCCGGCTCGATGCCGCAAGCGCGCAAGATGGTCGGCGCGATATCGATGTTGCTGGCCAAAGTCTCGGCGTCACGCCGAGGCTTAATCCTGTTCTTGTGGGTCAGGAAGATCGGGGTGCGCACACCCGCTTCGACGGGTTCGCGTTTCGATCGCATGTATTTGCCGACGCGCTCCGGATTCGGCACCCAGCCGTTGTCGCAGGTGTAAACGAAGAGCGTGTTGTCGTAGAGCCCCTTCTCTTTCAAGTAGTCCACCAGTTGCCCGCAGGTCTCGTCGAGCCAGGCGATATTGGCCCAGTAGCGTGCCGTCGGTTCATCCGGGGCGAGATCTTTGTATTTCAGGTAGAGACGTTCCGGTGCATTGTGCGGGGAGTGCGGCAGATAGACGCTATACCAGATAAAGAAGGGTTGTTCTTTAGCTTGCGCCTTGTCCACGAAGTCGTAGATCGGCTGCATGGTCTCGCGGCCGATCTTGAGGCCTCGGTCGCCCGCACGGCCACCTTGCGTCATGCCGTCGGTGAACGCGTGATCGAGTGGGTTGCCCTCCCACCATTTGCCGGTCTGCAGTGTTGCATAGCCGTTGTCACGCAATTGCTTGACCATGGAAGGCGCATTCGCAAGCGAAGCCGTCATGGCCTGTCGGCGCGCGCGGGCCAGTTCCCGCAGCATCGGGTCGTCTTTCCGTCTCTGCTTGCTGATGCCTTTACCCATGGCGGGATCATTGCCACGCACCGCAGTCTGGTGCGGGTAAAGCCCGGTCACGATACTGGCGAGCGACGGGCGGCAGAGCGGCGCGGTCACATAGCCGCGTTCATATAACAGCCCGTCTCCCGCCAAACGATCGAGGTTGGGCGTTTGCACCTTCGGGTGGCCCATGAACCCGTAGTCCGCCCAGCCCTGGTCATCGCTGAGGAGAAACACGACGTTCGGGGGGGCCGCGTGTGCGATAGCGCTCCCGGCGGCGAGCACACAGACGGACAGCATGAGTCTGGTGTTCATTAGTGGTAATCCTCGCTTTCTTCGGGCGAGCTTATTTTGTATGCGAGCTTCATCGCTTTCCGCGTTTTGGAGCAGTAGACACGAACTGGCCAGCCTGGCGCTGGCTCGGGACATACCAATCGTTTAGCAGTGAGCTGAGCTCCTTCACCTGCCCTGGATCACTGGCGGCGAGGTTCATCTTTTCACCTGGATCGCCCTTCAGGTCGAAGAGCTGAGGTTCGCCGCTCTGAGGCGGATACTTCATTTTCCCAGGTGCTCCGTCGTAGGTCAGCAGGAGCTTGTCGTGACTGCGGATCACCCAGCGATAGAGCAGTGATGCCTGAGGGTTTTCGATGTCGGCGATGTCGTGTGCGAACGATTCGCCGAACAACGTATCGCGTTCGATGATTTTACCACTCTTCAACTGCGGCAGCAGATTGAGTCCAGGGAAGTCGTGCGGTCCTTTAGCTTTGGTGGCGGCGAGAATCGTCGGGACGAAATCAATTGACGAACAAAGCTCAGGCCGATCGGCAGCAGGAATCGTTCCCGGCCAGCGAAACATGATTGGCGTTCGTGTGCCGTGTTCATTCGGGCTGCGTTTGGATCGCGGTGCGTAGCTGCCTTGTTCGGATTGAATCCAGCCGTTGTCGCAGACGTATAGCACGAGCGTGTTTTCTTTGACTCCCGAGTCATCGATGTGATTCACTAACGCGCCGCAGGTTTCATCGAACCACTCACACATCGCGTAGTACTTCGCGATTCGCTCCTGAACGCCCTTCGCCTTGTACTTCTCGAGAAGCCGGGCCGGAGGTGTGTGTGGCGTATGTGGCATGAACGGCGCATACCAGACAAAAAACGGCTTCTCGTCTTTCACCGATCGATCAATGAAATCGAAGACAGGCGTTAATCCTTCGCGTCCGATCTTGAGCCCTGCATCACCGTGTCGACCGCCCGGTTTGGGGTAACCCTGAGTCATTCCCTCGGTGAATCCGCCTCGTTGATAAGAACCTTCCCACCACTTGCCGCTCTGGTGGCTGACATAGCCTTTCTTCGCCAGCCATTGGGGGAGAGCGCCCGTCTGATCAATGTGGGAGATAAGAAGTTCTCTCGCATGTTTGCCCGCTTTCTCAGCGTAAGCCTTGTTTGCGGGCGTGCTCGCCGGGTCGTTTCCGGTTGTTTTGTTCTGATGCAAATACAGACCAGTGACCAGCGTCATCAGCGACGGACGACACAACGCCGTCGGAACATACCCGCGCCGGAACAACGCGCTTTCCGCTGCAAGCTTATCGAGATGAGGAGTCTCGATTTCCGGATGCCCCATGAAACCATAGTCGGTGTAGCCCTGGTCATCGGAAAGAATCAGAACGATGTTGGGCGGCGCTTCGGATTCGGCGTATGCGAATGAGCAGGCTGAAAGCAGAGCACAGAGGGCGGCTATTGATCTCGTCATGATCATCCTGTTGGTAGTGACTCGTGCTGGAAACGAGTGTTGAGTGTGTAGCCTGACTCTCCGAGTCGGGGCTCTTTATGCCCGACTCAGAAAGTCAGGCTACTCCATAATGCAACAGTCGAGACAAAGGGACGTTGTCGGGGAACGTTACTTGAATCGTTTATCTTCCGGGTTTCCGCCCGACATGATGTAGGCGGTCAGGTCGCGAATCTCTTCGGGACTGCACTTATCGAACAGGCCGGTTGGCATCTGAGAGATGGGCGATGGTGTCATCTCTTCGATATCGTCCGCCGTGACTTTGATCGGCGGTGTGTCGGGTTTGGCATCGTTCGGGTAGATCTCGATCGAGTCTCCGTTTTCGATCACCAGACCAGTCACTGCGCGACCGTCGGCAAGGACGACGATCGAGGAGCCGTACTGGTCCGAGATGTGTTTGCTCGGTTCAATGATCGCCCGCAGCAGATAGGTCTGATCAAACTTGTGCGGCACGCTGGTCAGATCGGGGCCGATGTTGCCACCAAGGCCGTCGAAGCGGTGACACTTCGCGCAGGACAGACCGAAGTACAGGCTGCGGCCTCGTTCGAAGTTCGCGCGTCCCTTGCCGTTCTTCTGGAGGGCAGCATTGGCAGCGTCGTATGACCATTTCTGGCCCGGGCCTTTCGGTTCGACGATCGCGAAGTCGGGGACGGGGTTGAAGTTTTCGCCGGTGATATCTTCCAGGGCCTCTCGTTCGGTGTCGTTGCAGTTACCCAGCGCCTCGTCGCGGATTCGCGTCAGGAACCCGGCGTAGCTTGCGCCGCCCGATGCCTTTGCTGCTTCGTTCAGGAACGTGAAGTAAGCTCGGCGCTGGTCGATCGACCAACCCTGTTTGACTTCACGCAACTTGAAGGCGTAGTCGAGTGCGGGTAGCGGAGGGAAGTTGTCGAGTGTTTGTTTCACGGTTCCGCCATAGCGACTGTTCCGTGAAGCAAGCTCGGACCAGTCGGGAATCTCTGAATCTCCGCGACCTGCGATCAGCGCCATCGCCTTCGAAACAACGGTCGGAGACCTAAGCGATACCAACAACCGAATCAGCTCTGTGTTGACGCGCGAGCTTTCGTGCGGCAGCAGCGGTTCCAACTGAGTCAGAAGCTGGACGCGTTCTGTTCGCGTGGGGTAGCCCAGTCGGACAATGTTCAAAGCGTGCGATCGAAGAAGTCCCAGCAGTTGCGCTTCGGAAAGGCTCGCGGGCTTCAGCTCCAACAAGCCACCGAAGATGGCGCGACGTTGTTTCTCGTTACCCGATCGAGCCAATGCGACCGATGCCGTGATTCGGGTTTGTGGATCTGAATCCAGCACGGCTCGCTCGGCCCAGCTATCAACCGGTTGGCTCTCGATGGCCACACGAGCCGCATGTCGTAACCAGCGATCGTTGCTGCCGAGGTAAGGCCAGGCCGCGTCAATGGCTTGTTCGTTTTCAACTCCATGGAATGCTTCGAGCATTCGACGCGTTGCGCGGGCTTTGACATTCGCTGCATTGACCTCGGTCGGTGCGGCGGTCGATTCGTCTCCGATGTAGCGGACTCGGAACAGGGCCGACTGTGAGCCGCGGCCACCGATCGTAAAATACAGTGCACCATCTTTGCCGATCACGGCGTCGGTCACAGGTAGCGGCGAACTGTAAAGGAACGGCTCCGCCTGGCCGCGATAGCCCGCTCCATCCGGAGTCAGATGGGTGGCGTAGATCGTTCCGAACGTCCAGTCGAGCGCAAAGATTGCATCCTGATAACGAGTCGGGAAGGCGGAGCCGAGTCCTGCGATTACACCGGTCGGCGAGCCGGGCCCGATTTCGACAGTTGGTGGCACACTGTCTTCGTAATAAGTCGGCCATTTCCCTGAACCGCTCCGCCAGCCATAGTCACCGCCGCTGATCACATGACAGATGCGAGTCGGGCGGTACCACGGAGAACCGAGGTCCCACTCCATGTCGGCGTCGTAGGTAAACATGTCGCCATGGCGGTTCAGGGCGACGTCATACTGGTTGCGGAAACCGATGCAGTAAACTTCCTGCTTTTGCGTTTCGCGGTTCAGCCGGGTCACCCAGCCGCCCGGGGCCAGCCGACCGCGGGCATGACCTCGTGCATCCCACATGCGACCGAGCAACAAGTCTTCCTGCCACGATGCCACACGACTCTTTTCATGTTCTGCCAGCGGACTTCCGTTTCCGCTGCACATGTAAATGCCTTTGCCATCCTCGGTCACGATCACGGCGTGATTACCATGCTCGCCACCTCTGGTCGTGCCCGGATACTTCTCGGCTTTGTCGAGGTTGCCGTCGCCATCAGAGTCGGTCAGGCGATAGAGATTTCCACCATTTCGGTGAACCCACAGGCTATCGAATGCCCACAGCAAACCTTGTGCAGACGAAACACCCGCAACCTCGCCGTCCTTCAACGGCTCGACTGTCGTCTTACCATCGTCTGCGACCGTGACGCGGAACAACCCCTGACCCCCTTGGTCGGAGGCGTAAAACCGTCCGTCCGATCCGACGGTTAACGCAACCCAGCTACCCTGCGTGTCGCCTGGAACCGTATAGAGGTGATCGACGACAAAACCCGGGGGCGTCATGATTCGGTTCGGGTCCAGCCCGTTCGGGTTTCCGTCGGTCGGGGTCGTCTGGCGCTTGGGAATCCCCCAGGGTTGGGAACCGAGCTTCGCCCGCTCTACTGCCGCAGTCCATTGGGAATCATCAAAGCCTGCTCCTTCCCAACCCTGGACCGCCTGAGGAGAGAGTTGCCAGGTCTTGTCCGTGACGACCGTGACGTCGCTTGCACTTTCGAGTTCCGCCACCAGCTTCAAGACAAACGCCGCGGCCCCACCGTTATTCCGGCACTCTGCGGTAATGACATTCCTGCCCGGAACCAGCAGCCCCTTCACATCCTTCTCAACCGGGTATTTCCAGTCCCTGGCTGTTCCGACATCCTTGCCGTTGATTCTCAGCTTGAGATGGTTGTCACACGTGGCGTAAACACGAGCGGATTTCGCCTTTGCGGATAGATCGAAGGCTCTTCGGAACCAGAGCTTCTGGTTGGGCTCAGCTTTACCTTTCGTCCAGATCCAGTTGGCCTCGGTTCCGTGCTGCAGCCAGTTCTCAGCAGTTTGTTCTTCTTCCGGCGCGGGCTCCTCTTCCTCCGAATCAGCTTTTCCGGCGCCCGATGCGATCGCGGCCTCAAGCGTTTTTCCGGCTTCGTCGCCTTCGAGTCTGCGAAGCAACAGATTCCGAAACTCCACCCTCATCGGTGCTCCGGCATGTAACTGCAGTCCGATTCTTCCACTGGCTGCCGCTTCCGGATGATTGTCGGTAACGTCGACGGTAGTGACGCCGTTGACTTGATGAATCAATCGGTTCCCCACCGCGACAATTCTCAGCTCGTTCCAGGCATCGTCCGTCAGTTGTGTCTTGTCGCCAACCGTTCCGTTGACCTCTGGTTTACCCGAAGTCGGAACAACAATCTTCTGGCCTCGCTGAGCGATGATTCCACGCCCCTTCAGCTTCTCGCCATAGAGCATGCCGAAGTTCGATTGCCTGGGATGCAGGTCGGCCTGATACCCGGCCATCACATGCTTCCTGGCGTCAACGATCCTGCTGCGATACTGCACGCCCGAGTTATTTCCGCTGAACTTAACCTTACAGCGAAAGTCGAAGTCTTTGACCTCGCCGTCCCAGATCAGAAACGTGTTCCCTTTGGTCGGATTCTGTTGAGTCGTCTGACCGACAATCGTTCCACCGTCGATCGACCAGAAGCCTTCCTGTCCTTCCCAGCCGGAGAAGTCCTGGCCATTAAAGAGGACCTGGTAACGCTCCTCAGCAGAAACAAACCGGCCCGACAACATCAGGGCAATTAACCCGAGACAGAACAAGGTGTGTTTGACAGCACAATTCATAGTGAATACTTCTTTAAGTGGTAATGTTGTTGGGGGGGGAGTGTTGTCGTAGCCGGACTCGAAGAGTCAGGCGGCAGTCACATGTGGTATTCGTTACAGTGGTTTGGCGTGTTTCGGCTCAGGGATCTCCCATCGTCAGACTCGATCGGCGCAGCAGTCTGCATTTCGCACAAAGTCACGAAGCGATCTGTCCTTTGCTTTGTGTCTTCGTGCCTTCGTGTGAGAATTACTCAGCCGCCTTCCATACCGCTTCTTCCGAAACAGAAAACGATCCCATCGTTTTCTCCTCAAGATGACTGACCAGCCGCTTGAACTCGGCTGTCTCTTCGGGACTTGGAGCTTCGGTTAGAAACACTGGCCATTTCGGCTGGCCCCAGAATGTTTCTTCGTAGGTGTCGTCTTCCCGCTCGATGAGCAGCAGGCCCGAAGTGATATTTCCGCCGTGTTCTCCAAACAGGATGTCGAGTTGGACGGGGGCTCCACTCAGTTCGATCCAGTCACTGCAGACGAAACCGGCCGGTGCAATCAGACACGGCAGAGCGGGATTGTCAGTTCGCGCAATGCCGAGTTTCCTGAATGAAGAATCACGCCGCGATCCTTCGTAGGCAGGCTTTCCATTAATCGCGACGAGCAAATGATTGTCCGCGTAGCCCCAGAATCGATAGCGCCCCGGCCGAGGCGGAAGAACCTGACCGCGATACCACGCCATCCAGCCACCTTCGCGTGAGTAGGGTGCCAGGCCAGTCCGGTCAGGGAAGTCGTGAAACGCTCCCGCGATGCCGCGGAAACTGGTTGGTGCGCCTTGCTTCAATGATTCCAGACACAAACGATCCCGAAATCCGGAATGGATCAGCGGTAATAGTTCGCGCCCGATTACATCATCGTTCATTTCGACTTTGGGATTCGCGGACGAGTTGGCGTAACCGAGAACCACTCCGTGCAACGAACCATCACCCGGTTTGGTTACCGGGAGCGAAAGCTCGGGCAATGCCAGGGAAAGACGAGAAGGCGATCGCTTCTTGATCTTGCCGTTTCTATCAAACCTGGCAAATTCGCCTTCCCGCATCAGGTCTTCGGACGTGCCATCGTGCTCGTCTACCGAGATCAGCCCGTCAAGAACCAGAACGTCTGAGCCGTTCGAGCTTGCCGTGACAACAAAGCTCGTCCCCAGATCAACAAACTTCCGCTGAGCGGTATCCACAACAAACCCCACTCCCTGCGGCGGGACGACCAGCTTGACCTGCCCCTCATGCAGCGACACGCGCTGGTTGCTGTCCAGCTTCATCCTCAGCGGAGCCGTCGCAATGACATGCACGCCGGTTTCGCGAAACGCCAGTTCGATCAAGCCTTGCTGTATGACCAGATCTTCGCCGGCGAACAATTCGGCTCGGTCGACGACATTTCGGTCCCTGCCGGCGGTACCGTTGCCCTCGATCCGAATCACTCTGGCAATACCGCGTCTGGTTTCAGTCGGAGTACCTTCAGGGGCGCGGAGCCAGCCGAATGCACCAACGACCAGCGCAGTCGCGATTGCGGTCAACGTCAGCCAGAGTGGCGTAAGACGCCGGGAGTTTTGCGCGGCAGGCCGTACAGCAGTGAGCGGCAAGGCGCTAGCCGCCGGTCCTTCAGTCGAAGCCGTTATGCCAGTCCCGCGGCTAGCGCCTTGCGGCTCACCAGCGTTGCCGAACACCTCGTCCGCTGCAATCTCCTGCCACTTCGCATCAATCGTCGCGAGCGACCGCAACGTAGCCCGAGCCTCCGCGCTGCCGCGCAACAGCTCGTCCAGCGATCCAAGCTCGTCCGGAGTGATCGCGCCGTCCAGATAACGATGCAGCAGAGTGAGTTCGATTTCCGTCATGATTCACCTCCGGCCAGCGCCAGCGTCATGCAGCGATGCAATTCCATCCGAATCCGTGCGAGGAGCTGATACAGCGAGCCTTCCGTCCGCTTCAGCTGCCCGGCCATCTCGCGAATGGTTGTGTCCTTCGCATAAGCCGCGAGCGCCAGTTCCCCTCGCTCACACGGCAGCTTTTCGATGCACTGATCCAGAGCCCGCAGTTGCCTTCGACGCAACGGCAACTCCTGAGCCCCTTCATCAGCCAGCAGTTCGATGACATCTTCCGCCAGCACCAGCCGATCCCGCGCAAACCGCCGCCGAGCCGAAAGCAATTCGTACCGAGCGATCAGGCAGGCCCACGGCCCAAACGCCGCATGGTCATCAAGCGTCGAGAACTTCCGCAAAGCCGCGACGCTGACTTCCTGCATCACGTCGTCCACTTCCTGAGCCTTCGGGCAGCAGGACCGCACAAAAGCGCGCAACTCAGGCTCATGCCGCATCCACAGCCGCAGAAAGGTCTCGTGGGGATCGTGAGTGTCATTTTGCAAGTCAGATTGGTCAGCCATACCGGACCGCTACCGCTCCCCCTCAGATTTAACGCGGAAATCTCAAAGAAATTCGAATTGCCCTTCCGCGACTAGCCGAGTCGGTGAGCGCACAACGTCTTTAACCACTGGACGAATTCGTAATACATCTCAGCGATCAAGAACTGTGTTCCTGACGGTCCTGTCGTGCGTCGCCTTCGCCTCACGGAATGGCGTCAACGAATCGACGATTCTGACCGGGAACAGTGTTGGCCTATAGCCTGTCGTCCGAATTTGTCGGGAAAGCGACCGGAAGGCTGCTCCGATCTATAGTGATGAGGTCGAGCTCCAACCGATTGTCTGTCGGTCTGACCACCTCAGTCCGAGACCTTCCGACTCGCGGATCAAAATTGGTTGGCGCTCCGACTCGCTGAATGACTTTGCCAGGTCGACTGATACTGCACGTCCCTCCGGTGATCTGGATCTGTCTTGCCTGGTCTGCAGCCAGCGAAGCTCCAAACGCGCGGAGGTCCGGCACACCGTAGCAGGTAACAATCTGATTCGCAAGGCCCCAAGAACGGGCTGCGGAGCGCAGTCAAACTGATTCGCCTGCAGACTCGCTCGTGCTTCCGGTGGTTGCGACCGACGAGTGCAAACGGAATCTGCGCAAGTCGCGCCAAGGTTGTTGACCGCCGCGCCCAAGACACATCTTGAGGCTGCATCGGGGCTACATGTTTACGCGTTGAAGGAGTGACGAGTCTTCCACGGTGGCATCGTGGAAGTCGTGCGAAATACGACCGAGATTGGAGCCCGTCGCGGTTCCTGTATCCATCCTCTACGGAAGAGTTCAAAAGGGTATGAGGGAACAGGCGACGCGGCCTCACAGATTGTGCTCGACAAAGCACGTTGAACTGAACCGCTTCGCGGTGGGATTGTTGAATGCTGGTGGGCGAAGCGGCCGGTCCTTGATTCAGATGATGATGCGTTCGATTTCGTCGAGGCTGATCGCGTCTGATGTTCGGTCGTAGAGTTTGGTAGTGCGAACTGATTCATGTGCGGCGATGCGCTGAGCGTGTTCCAGGGAACCTCCATTTTGGAGATATGCGGTGATGCCGGTTGCCCTGAAGGTGTGGCAGCAGACGCGGGTCGCCAGTCCGGCCTGCCGAGCCCGACGTTTGATCATTCGCAGGACGTCGACGCGGTACATTCGGCGTGAGGTCAGTTTTTGTTCTCGTGAGACTGATCGGAACAGTGGTGACTTTGCGTCGTCGGCAAAACCGGCGGCCGTCAGGTAGGCGTCGACATAGGCTTCCGCGTTGTGATGGGCCGGGACGTCATGGAGCTTGCCGCCTTTCTCGTGGAGACGGAACCACATCCGTCGTCCCTGAGAGAAACAATCCTCGACGTTCATGCCGATCGTCGCCGAGACTCGTGCGAAGCTGTAAACCATCACGCCGATCAATGCCCGATCCCGCAGCCCCACGATCTTTGTGCAGTCGATTGAATCGAGAAGTTGTCGTGCTTCCGTGGCTGTCAATACCGGGGTCTTGCCCTTCCGCACGACGTGCTTCGGGCCACGAACGGAAGCCGCCGGATTGACTGGCACGACCTGGCCAGTCACCAGCCAGTCGAACAGCATCCGGATCGCTGCCAGATGCAGTTTGACTGTGGGAGTACTGAACTGTGTGGTCAGTTGTTCGATGTATCCCGCGACGACGAATGGCGTGATCTGTTCGAGTGAGACACCATGCCGTTCGCACCACTGACAGAATCGACCAACGGCGTGTCCGTAGACCTGACGTGTACCGGGATTCCGAATGTGAGCCGTGAAGAATTCGAGGAACCGTCGCTCGGCGTTCTTTCCTGCGTTTCGTATCAGCGTCGGCATTTGCCCCGACGGAACCGTCAGTAAATCACTGCTGGAACCGATTGGAAGTTTCTCATCGGAATGGTGTGCGAATCGAAAATCGTTCATGCCTCATCATGCCACAGCCGTGGCGATCCAAAAAGGAGCTTTTGATACGCCAATTCATCGACGGCGCTTTTGCATTGTCGCGTTGCCGGGTGAGCCATTTTGCGCTCTCGTTTGTGGACTTCTGCTCGGTATGTGATGCAGGATGCCAGCGAATCGCTGGTCAACTGGCTGAGACGGGGTGGCTTTCCACCGGAAGTGTTTCCGGCATCGGGATTGGGCTCCGAATGGAATCAGACGATGGTGCAATCGGCCTACCACGGCAACGGGCTGCGGTTATTCGCCGTAAGTCCTCATCATTGCTCCCCCAAGTGCTTTCGATTTGGCACCTCGAAAGCAGTTTAGCCATCCACGCTTGGGCGCGGAGGTGAAACAGTCCGAGAGCACTAATTGCGCGTAGTCGTCCTGATTTTCGTGGTCTCGACAGCAAAACTCGGACCAATTCCCGAAGCGCAGTCAAAACTGCACTTGAGCTCTTTCGCTTCGTGCATTCGGTCATCGCGACCGACGCGCCTTAGGAAGTTGGCCTTCGCGGCTCCGGTGGGCGCACCCGACGTTGTTTGGCGGATTGCGCTGCGCGCTTCGGTAGGAGGCCTCGGTC
>MPMF02335644.1_pt1 | contig 11372 bp, 19 predicted proteins | sample 1617271 | NCBI WGS metagenome assembly MPMF02 (sample SAMN05944812, study PRJNA350692) | marine metagenome | biome: marine; feature: ODZ; material: water; isolation source: 120 m water sample prefiltered with 30 um filter, filtered on to 0.2 um... | place: Pacific Ocean | collected 2012-04-09... | reverse complement strand
TCCGGTTAGATCGGTTGGGGTTATGGGTGATCAGCGCACCTATGCCTGGCCCATTGTGCTGCGATGTGTCTCCAGTGAGGACGGCATGACAGCGGACTGGTCTCGACTGCCGGATGAGCTTTTGGAACGAATCTCCAATCGAATTGTTAATGAAGTTAGGGGTGTAAATCGGGTGGTGTTTGATATCACTAGTAAGCCTCCAGGTACGATTGAGTGGGAATAGTCAATAGGCATAGAACCCAGTTATAAGTTAAAAGTGGTGGTTTGTCAAAGGTTTATCAGGTATAATATAGGCACGAAAACACTTGTGTTTGAACCCTTTGGTTTGTCATAGGTTTGTCTTGTCACTTTGTCTTCGTCTATATGAAGAAATCGTAGAAAGTCGTTTTTCTTCAAAGTCATCATCAAGGAAATTGGTATGAAAGACGCAGTTCAAATCTCTATGACTGATGTAATCAATCGTCTTCATCATTTAAAAGGTGAGGATAGATTTCATCTCTTAATGGAATTTATGGAATGGTTCTGTTTAGAGGATGAAGAGATACTTGAATACAGAGGAAATAATTGATGGGAAGTAGAGGTGAAAATTCAAATTCATTTACTTGTTGGGAAGAATTAAATCTTCGTGTCTCAAATGAAGTAGATAAAGTTGCCATCTATAAACGACTTCACGCACAAAAGAAACTGCCAATAGAAAATCGTTCTTATATCGTTCATATCCCAGTTCCAAACACAAAAGGAGGAATAAGAAAATCCTTACGAACTGCTGATAGAGATATTGCTATACAGAAAGTAGAAGAGATGGTGATTGATGTAAAAGTAGATTTAAGAACTGGTGGAAGTGTTGTTCCTGTTCCAGTAGTAGATATTGTTGAAAAGTTTTTGAGATATAAGAAATCTTTTATTCGTGGTGAATGGGAGAGTAAGAAAGATAAAGGTAGAAGGAGTATTACAGAAGAAAGATATGTTCTTATTGCTGGAAAGTTGAGGAATTATTTGACTGGGTTTTTAGGTGCGAAAACAGATGCCAGAACTATTCCTTATAAGAAATGGAACTCTTGGGAAATGTGGAGGAAAGGGAATAACAAAAGAAAAGAGATGGGAACTCCAAAGGCAGTCACCATTCAAAATGAGATGGGTTTAATTAGAGAATGTTGGAAGTGGGGAATGACAGAAGGGTTTATACCAGTTTCATTAAAATTACCTTTCCACGATGAAAATTTAATTGGTGACGACAAGGTTAGTAGAGATACTTGGGAGGGTAGTGAATGGAGTTCCTTTGCCCGTAAAGTTAGAGATTGGTTGAATACTACTTACGACAAAACAGAGGAAGAATGTTGGGATGCTTTTGTCTCCTACCAGATGCTCTTCTTCCTTGCGAATTCGGGTATGAGGACTGGTGAATTGATGAAGGTTAAACGGAAAGATATATCGTTTTTTAGAACTGAAAGAAAGACACAGAAGCATAAGGAACTTTGTTGTTTGGTTCAGGTTCATCCATCTACTAAAACTGGTGCGAGGGAAGTTAATGCTATGGGTGGTGAATTTGCTAAACGAGTTTATGACAAATCTAAATTCAAGAAGAAGGAAGATTTTTTATTTTGTCATTTGGATGGTAGTGCCTTCACAACTAAACAATTTAGAACTTGGTTTGAAAGGATGATTACTTATACAAATGAAAATGAACGATGGGGAAAGGTGTTTGTCCCTTACGGAATAAGACACTTTTATGCGACTACACGACTACAAAATGGAACATCTACATATACTCTCTGTGAAAATATGGGAGTTACAGAACCCTATTTGAGGAAGCATTATTCCAAATATTTAAACCGACTTGCTACTGCTGATTTGATGAAGATGAATAGTGAAATTGGTTTAGGTGGAAAAATAATTCCTGATGGTGACGACTTCTTTATCCCTGATATTTCCTGACAAAATGACAAACCGAAGAAAAGACAGCAGAAGAAACTATCCAAGATTAAGAAATGGAAAATTAGAAGGTGGTGGATTATTTCATCCTCATATTTTTCTTGAAGATAAAAAGGAATTATGGGTTCTCTGCGAAAGTCACATTACTGCTATGGGAATTGGTTCATATTGTAAGAATGCTTTTCCTGATTACACACTCTGCCTTTGTAGTAGAAAAACCTTCTTAAACTTGGGTGGAAAATTATAACTACGAGGAATAATTTTAAGCAGAAAAAATCCCTATAAGTCAGTCAAACTTATGGGGAAATTTTTGGATAATTTTTATTTTTTTATAGGGGTTGGAATAGAAATTGCTTTTTCTCCATACCTCGTCCTCATTAGGTGCGTTTTAGATTTGAATAATGGAACCTTTTATAACTGCCCTTTCACTAACGACTACTACTTCAAATCTCTATAAGCATCTTCAATCATCTCTTCAAGCATTACCTCTGGTTTGAGGGATGTTGGTTTGTGCTTCTTACCAAGTTTCACAAGCATCTCATAAACAAGGGTGCTAATTCTTATGTTTTTCATATCAATAAAGTGCGGTTAGATAATTTGCTGTTTGGTTTCCATACTCCTTTCTAATCTGGTTCTTAACCCATCCAGAACGGGAGATATGTTCTTTCTTTCTTTGCTCGTCAAGTATTTCAAGCAGTTCTTTTTCATCCTGCCCGAAAGAAAGTGTGATTTGCGTGTTAGTTCTCATAAGGTGTTTTTGTTTTTCTAAAAGACAAAGTGTCAATTATTTGATGTTGAATTTTTCATCCAGTTTCTTCCACCAATAAGGTTTTTTAAACTGCTTTCCCTCTACTTCTATGTAGGAAACATTTGTATCCTCATTTGAGAGAGAGTTGATAAACTCTTCGTTCTCTTCAAGTGTCTTTAATGGTTTATCAAATCGTTTAGAGGTTCTTCTTTTCTTTTTCATACTCTTACTCCTAATAATCTTTTGGCATCCTTTAAACCTCCTATGATTTCTTGGATGTCGTTGAATGTCTGGTGATATACAACCTCTTCTTCATCACAATCATTTGCGATTTTATAGAGAGTTTCAATAGCAGAAGTTATATAAACTCCTGCTGTTTCTTTATCAGTCATATGGTTATTCCTCTCAATCCCTAAAAGTATCTAATGTTGAATTTGCCTCCTTTAATTCTTTGGTAAGACGATGATGCTCGTCGTCATACCAATCAAATGCTTTCATCACTAATTCAAAGGTTCCATCTGGATAAGCATTCCAATCAACAGGTGCTTTCCCATCTATAAAAAAGTCATTAAGAGTTTGATGATTTTCATACCAATCAGGTGTGCGTCCTCTTGTCTCAATCTTGTTTATTAAATCAGTAGTCATTAGTGTGCCTCCGCATATTGTTTTCTTAACTCCTCTTCAATAGTGATAAGGATGTCTGCCTTGCTGTCTTTATCCAGATAATCATCTGTATATCTTTCAACAAGATGTCTTACTTGTCTTTCAAAGTTGTCACGATGAAGTGAATAGTTTTTAATTGCCATTAGTTTTCTCCTTTGTGATTTGAAGTAATTCTTGTGCGACTTTGATTTCTTCTTCTTCTGTGTATTCCTTTACTGCTGCTTGTGCTTCTGCTGTTTTAGTCATTAGTAGTTGCTCCTCTTTGAGTTCTGCTTTTGCTTGGTTTTCTAATTGTTGTAAATAAGATTTCGTTGCGTCCATTCCACCAACCCAATACTTTGGTGGGATGTCTTGATGCTTCCTAATACATTCCAAAAGATAGATGGATGCTTGGTAGGAATAGTTTTGTCTGGTTCTTCTTTTTGCCAGATACTCTCTATCTTCCTCATAGATACTTGGTGGTATTCGTATTGGTTTTAATGCTGGAACTCCCATAGTTTTTTCTCCAATTTTTTAGTTAAGACAAAGTGACTTTTATAAATCACTATTTTCAAAATCAATATGTTCCCATCCATCAAAATCTAAAATTTCAACGGACTTATTAACATAATGAATGCGTTTTGAGAATTCACCGATGTGTTTAATATCAGTAGAATTTTTTCCTTTACCAAGTTTATAAATGTATGATTTGAGATGATTGGTTAATGCTTCTGTGATGACATCATCCATAGAATAATCATCACTAATAATGTCAAATAAGGTTCTCTTACTAATAGTAATCTTCCTGTTCTGTCTCATTAACCATTCCAATCCATTCATTCCCTCCATAAGAAGATGAAGGTGTAAGTAACCTGATTTATGTTTTTCAACGAAGAACCATAATCTAATCTTGTCATTAGGTTTCTTGTTTGGATAAAAGAAATCAAGAATAACTTTTTTAATGTGCTTATTATCATTGTATTGGTTAAGAACTGATTTAGTTCCTTTGTAGAAAGATAATGTGATGAAGTAATGGAATTTTAAGACCAGTTCATCAATCTTCCTGTTTAACCAATCCTCTGTTGTTCCTCTATAGTTTTTCTTGATTAAATTATTTTCACTTAAATCTTGATGACAAAGTGACACAATAGATTTTCCTAAATCCCTATTTTTAGGAACAACTTCTAATAATTTCATTATTCTTGTTATTCATAATTAGTTAGTGCGATGTCTGCTTCCGTTACATCTGTTTTATTTATGTAAGTAATGTGTAAAACACCTGTTTTTGTTAAGGGTTTGTAACATTTAACGATAGAACGACACCTTACCTGCGTCCCCTGTCACTTTGTCTTTAAAGAGATAGAGAACTAAACAATAAAAAATAAGGTATTTAGAAATAAATCACCAACATATGTAAAAACTTACTTGTCACTTTATTTTTAAATAAATCCACTATTTTTTAACACTAAATTTCTCCATATTGCTAAATCTCTTCTACCTTCTAATACCTCTTCAATCCTTTTTTTGAGGTTGTATCTATTTGCTGCGTCCTCTGCTGTCTCCAATAAAAAATATACCTTTGCGATATATGCCTGTCCGTGTAATCCCCAAAACTTTTCTCTTCCTCCTGATGCGTGAATAATGAACCCCGTGAATTGTCGTAGTGGTGTATCCCTCAACTCATCTACATTTTTTATGTTGAATTGTTTTTTTAGTTTGTTGTCTATTTTCCCAAACCATTTTTGAGTTATTTCATCTTCAAGAACTCTTCTCCAAAATGCTGCTCTTTCCCTTCGTTCCTCCTCTCTCAACACTTTTCTACTGGTTTCTTTTGCGTTCCTTATAACCAATCCATACTCCCTACAAACCCGTCTAAATGCGTCCTCTGCGTCTTGTAATGCTTTACCTTCCAGATACACATCTTCGGTGCGGAAGATGCTCCACAGGTGCTCCTGCTTGGTGCTCCATCGTCCTTTATCTCCGTCTGTTGCTAATAGATGCGGATACTTCACTTGATTGATATATCTAACTGCTTCTGGATAAGACATTTCTGGTGTAACGCATTTACTTTTTACTGCTGTAACCAGTTCTTCATTCCTCAAACCACATAAGGCATAGATGGTTCTGTAAAAGGCAGGTAATCCTTGAATAACCTCCTTTCTTTTCTCTTCTGGAATTTCCAATAATGTATCTCCAATCTTTTTCAAGTTGGAATATATCTTGGGACTAATGTTTGATTTTTCCTTGAAGAAACCATAGATGGACTTATCCATAGTTTTCTTTGATACAGATATTTCCAAAGACAAAGTGACAATATTCTCTCTACTGCCTGTATGAGGGTTCTTTTTGACTAAATCCAAAGCAGCATCAAGGGTTTTGTCCTTTGTCATTTTGTCTTGGTGCTTTTGCCTCTACTTTATCCTACCTTGAAGAAACCTTGAAGAAAAAGTCAAGGAAAGAAGATACACTCTACGACAACACACCTTGAAGAAATCGTGGAATAATTAAAGAGTAGTAAATCAAGGACGACAAAAAATGTCTAAATGCCTTTGGAACAAATCGTTTTTAGAGGAGTTCGCACAAACACTTCATCACACTCCATCCATTCAGTTTTGGGAGTTGGATGCTGATGGAAAAGTTATGGACTTCACAGCAGAACACTATAAGAAGATGCTGAATAGTTTTTTCCCTGCTCTTGGAGTTTTCAATCTTCAATTAGGGGAAAACGAAAAAGGTGCTCCTACATCAACTCTTGTAATGGTTCAAGGTAATCGTTGTGAAGAGATTGATAGTAAAACTTTGAGACAGATTACTTTCGGTATTCTCAACAAAATGGGAGTTCTTGGGACTGACATAAGAACTGCTTTTTATGCCAGAAGTTCTAACCCTGTATTTAATGACGAAGCACTTTCTCTAATACCAGATTTAGAAGACAAAACCCCCTTCGCAGATAATCATCTATCTGCTTATCGTTTCTTCCAGAATGGTTGGGTTGAGATTACTTTAAATGGTGTATCTCCACTTAAATCTTACGACGAAATTCCTGAAAACTTTATTGTTTGGAACTCTTCTGTTATTCCCCGTGAATATAAGGAAACTTTTACCAAAGGAACATTAGAAGAAGAACTTCGTCTTATTACTTCGTCTGGCATACATCCAGAAACGAAGGAGTATCTAACCAAAAATGAACGAGCATCTTTTTTCAAAGAGTATCAAGAAAAAATTGACAACTTTGAAGGAGATAATCCACCAACGCACTTCAAGGATTTTGTTGAAAATTTAAGTCGTGATGATTTTGGTGATGTTGATGAGAAATCGTTGGAGAGAATTGAACTTGCGATTGGTTACTTGTGCCATAGATACAACAATCAATCCAAGAGAAAATATGTCTGCTTCGTAGATAAATTCTATGACGGGTTCTCTGCTGAAACTGCTAATGGTGGTAATGGAAAATCTTTGTTGGTGAATACTCTTGGATTGGTTATGAACTTAACCAACTTGAATGGGAAATCATTTACCAAGAACGGGCATAGAGCATTATTAGCACCTGTTACTACTGCCACAGAGATAGTTCATTTTGATGACGCATCCAAGAAGTTTTATACGGAACGATTATTTTCATTAGTCACGGGTAATTTCCATATTGAGAAATTGTATAAAAACCCGTTTTCTATTCCTGCTAAATCTGCTCCTAAAATTTCAATTACTTCTAATCATCCATTAGAGGGAAATGGGAACTCTTTTAGAAGACGAGAATTCATCGTTGAAGTTGGTAATTACTACCGAATTCAAAGTGAAGAGTATGGACGCACTCCTTATGAAGAGCACGGACATAAGAACTTCCCTGATTGTCACGAAGAAGCAGGTAATTCTTGGAATGAAGAAGATTGGAATGAATATTTTAGATATGTCTTCAAATGTATTTCTCTTTATCTTTCCAAAGGATTACCTATGGGTGGAGAGAGTGATTACTACCTTCGTGCCAAGTTGGTTAAGGAAATAGGTAGTGAGGAAATTCTTGAATATCTTCAAGAAAAATTAGAGAGTTATGAGTTTAGTAAAGAGTATTTCAACCATGCTTTATACAAAGAACTTCGTAAAGAATTCCCTGATGATTTAAAGGAAGTATCTGGAAACAAAATATGGAATTGGGTTAAAGCAGTTGGTAAGCACATTAAGGTGTATCCCAATAAGAGTTGTGGTGGTAAAACCCAGCAGCAGAGATTGGATAAGGAGAGATGGCAGGAGTGGATTGATGCTGGATTAGAAGAACACAAAGATAGAAAAGGTGATACGAAGAAAGAAGGAGATAGAGTTCAAGTATTTAAGGTTTCCCGTCCATCTTCACCAGAGAGTATGGTTGGTGCGAAACCAAACTTCTCTAAATCTTCACCAGAGGCAGAGGAAGTTACTGCTACGAAACCCAGAATGTCCATCAAGAAGAAGGTAGTAAAGAAGCAGGAAACAGAAGTTCCAGATAAGGATGTAAAAGGATTAGAACAATTCCTTTCCTAATGGATTTCTCCTGCGGAGAAATGTGGAGGGATAAACCCTCCACCTCTCTATAATTATTCTTCTTATTTTGTAGATAGAGGTTCAACCCTCTATCTTTTTATGCTTATTTTTAAAAGACAAAATGACATTTAGTAGATAATTAGTGTCACTTTGTCTCAACTTTTACTGATATATCATTACTAATTCAACTAAATCATTTTTCAAGATCTTCTTCAATTCAGTTTTCGTTTTCTTGATTGGTAATATTCTTTTTGGTTCTGGTGTAAGTAGTGCCTGAACCTCTTCAAAGAACATAAAAAGAAGCATTAAAAGAAATACGATGATTTCATCGGTAATTTTTGTCATTTGATTGTTGATAAATTCCTTTTGTTGATGATGTGGAGATACAGCACCTACCAACACATCCATCATACAAATTAAAATATAGGAAATATGCCTTATTACCCTCTGTGACTATCGTTTAGTCACTTTGTCAGGTGTTTTTTTCAAGGTTCTATCAAGTCCAATAGAGTTCCATCCTTATCCACCAACCTGTGCCTCTTCTTGGTTGATTGTGCTCGTCTTGCTGCTGTTCTATAAGCATCCCGTTCATTATGTTTCTCTTGGTAATGAACCCAATTACCAAACTGCTGTTGATACTGAATAAAGATTTTCATTTCGCACCCTTCAACAGACGATAAACACTATCTCTATGGATATTCATCTGTTTTGCTATTGCTGACGCACCTAATCCTTCTGCTTTTAATACCTTGATTTTTTCTACATCTATTTGAGATTTCCTACCTTGATAAACCTTCTTCTCTTTTGCCTTTCTAATTCCTTCTAACTGCCTCTCTCTCCTTAAATTCGTTTCTAATTCTGCGAAGACACCCAACATATCCAGAAAGCATTTAGAGGTGGCATCTTTGGTTGATATGGGTTGCTCTGTTGCTGTGAGGATTACTCCTTTGCCTTCTAACTCTTTAACGATGAGTTGTAAGTCCAAGATGTTCCTACAAACCCTATCAATACGAGTAAAAACAAATTCATCATTCTCCCGAACAAATTCCAAGCACTCCTTCAACTTGTCCCTGCCTCTTGTTGAAGTGCCAGATACTTTCTCCTGAAAAATCTTTTCGCATCCATATTGTTTAAGGGTTTCTAACTGGACTTCTAAATTCTGCCCTTCACTTGAAACCCTTGCGTATCCAACTTTCATTAGTTTAGAAGTGTCGTATTAGGTTCTTAAACATCCTACTACAAATGTCGTATAAATCAAAAACAATTTAAAAACGACATACAAAGTGTCGTATTTTTATGCCTGTTATGACTAAACCCTATTACTACATTCCTTCTTATGATTTCTAGACAAACCAAAAACCTTAAATGCTTTTGATTATTCAGGTAGTCCTTTTACAAACCCAGAACTGATACATTCCTTTGAAAGTGTTGGGATGTTTTTCTTCATACTTTGCCCAGTTTTGTAATTTCTTGGTTGTATCGTAATATTATATGGAAGTTTATATCTGTTATGGACGATAATTGGGATTTTTTACTTTCTGAATTTCGTAGACTTGGTGGAGTAGCAGATAATGTATGTCAAAAGGAAGGGGAGTATGGGAGAGGTGTCTTTTCTGTTAATCCAAGTCTGAGAGCGAGAATTTTCACGCCATCCAAATTGATGGTCAAAAAAGATGATATTTATTTAGAAGATAATAAATTAAGAATTAAAAAAGATAAGGAATATAATCAGGAAATTAGAGATTTTTTTACTTTTTACCAAGATAACTTTTCATGGGGATCTGGCGGGAAAGAAACAACAGAATTATTTGAGAAAGGATTAAATCTATTTAATTCAAATTTAAAGGAATTAATTAAAAAATATGCTTTAGTTGATTTAGAAGAAAGGCATAAAGGGACATGGGATAATGTTATTAAAAATCAATTCTTGAATGCTAGAGGAGTTAAATTTAGAAATAGTTCAGTTATCGCTCCTGTCTGGGAACTAGTAAATCATAAAGTAAGATCTTTTCCTTTTATTCTTAACAAGGAAGGATTAAGCACTCCTAATTATCCTGCTTCAAATGGTGAGATGAGATTTTCATATAGCAATATAAGTCCATCAAAGCGTTTTTTTTCTTATGGTTTTTATTCTGAGGAAACCATAATTTTTTCAATTCCTTTTTCAATAAATATTGAAGATCTTGATATTAATATTTGTTGTAAGGGAATGGGTCTTAATAATGATTCTATGAAAATAGAAAGATCTGGTAATAAAATTATTTTTGAGGGTTTACCTATCGCTGATGTTAATCATCCGAGACTACCTTATGATTATTTTGATGAGATTATTAGGAAGATCGGCAATAGTAATATTCCACAAGATCTGTTATTGAAGATATTTCAATACAATATTTCAATTAGAAAAAAAATTCTAGATGAGTCTCAGTTAATAGAAAACGAAGTCTTAAAAATATTGACTAAACTTATGCTTTATGAAATCAATCTAATTTCATCTCATAATTAAAACTATATGAACCCAAAATTGACCATGACCTTAAAGACATAATTTTTTCTGAACATAATCTTGCCTCTTTTAGTTTACCAAGATCTCTCAATGTGTTTCCCAGATTGTAATGTGCTTCTGCGTAATCAGGTCTAATTTCAATTGCTTTGCGATATGAGAATTCTGCCTCTTGTAACTTGCCAAGATCTTTCAATGTGTTTCCCAGATTGTAATGTGCTTCTGCGTAATCAGGTCTAATTTCAATTGCTTTGCGATATGAGAATTCTGCCTCTTGTAACTTGCCTAGACTTTTTAAAATCACTCCATAATTAGAAAAAACTCTGTGATCTCTACCTCCTTGATTAATAAAAAGTTGATAATACTTTGCTGCTTCTGAAATATTTCCTTGTGAATGAAACTTAAATGCTTGGTTTATTATTTGGTCTTTAGAAGGTTTGCTCTTCTTATTACTTTTCTTTTTTGATTTATTCTGCCCTCCAAAATCTTTCATCTTTAAAACTTTAAGTTACTTTCCTTTTTGCGATAATACTATCTACTCATGAGAATCCAGTCATTTTACTACTAATTTTAATCCTTCTTAATTCTTTCTGAAATCTTTTACCATTTATAGAGAGATTAACTAATATTTTCATTTAACTTTCTACGATTATTAATAAAATTGACTCATATAATAGAAGTAATTCTTTTAATTGCTGAACTTTGTCAGTTTGTCACGGGTTTGTCACGATAAAATAATCCCAGAGAACCCAGTTATACCCTCATTCTTACTGTTAGGGTCTATTGAGTGGGAATAACTAAAACTTCAAAAGTATTGCTAATATTAGATACTCAGTGCTTTAAGCCTGCTCCGGTAAAATTCATGAGTATGTTATTATGAGGATTGGCAATGTCTCAAGATCCTCAGACAAGGATATATTTTTATGTTTATTGTTGGGTCTTAGTTTTCTGTTTAGCCTTGAAGTACTAAGCACTGGTGCAGATGAGCATGCACGTCAGAGTCAGTGGCCCTTTTTGTATGGTGAGTTTGGA
>MPMF02290516.1_pt1 | contig 11373 bp, 10 predicted proteins | sample 1617271 | NCBI WGS metagenome assembly MPMF02 (sample SAMN05944812, study PRJNA350692) | marine metagenome | biome: marine; feature: ODZ; material: water; isolation source: 120 m water sample prefiltered with 30 um filter, filtered on to 0.2 um... | place: Pacific Ocean | collected 2012-04-09... | reverse complement strand
CGCACCCTCCCCCGATTCGGGGGAGGGATCCGGCAACAGTCTCCTCAGAGGGGTGGTTAAACCCCCCAAACTTATTCATTTTATAAACCTTGTCAAGTTTTCTCCTATACGGTTTTCACTAAACTTAACATAATCCTCATCAATATCATATCCAATATACTCCCATCCCAAATTAACTGCTGCTACTGCTGTTGTACCAGTTCCCATGAAAGGATCAAGAACTGTTCCTGTAGTTCCTGTCAGTTTAAGACAATCCTCTACTAATCTAACTGGAAAAGTGGCAGGATGCTTACCTCTTAAATCTTTACTATTCACTGTTTCGTATGGTATGAACCAACAATTACCCTTATCTCTTAAATTAGGTTTAGTTTTTATTGTATTTTTACCACGAATATTTGCTTCATAATATTCGTATGGAACTCCTACCGATAACCTATCAACATTTACGTTACCATCTTTAGTAAAATGAAATAGATGTTCCCATGTAGGACACAAATATCTTTTACTGTTAATTGGTTTAAAGTGTCCACTGGTCTTATCATTTACATGTATAGATTTAACCCAATTGATATGATTCTGTAATAACCAATTATTTCTAATTACTAAACCAACTTCCATACCAATCCAAGGGTCTACATTAGAGTAACCCATGTTAACAAACAAATGTCCATCATCTTTAAGAACACGTTTACACTCAACAAATATATCCTCTAACCATTTAAGATACTGTTCTCTTGGTTTCTTATCTTTATACTTGCTATATTTAATATTCAGATTGTAAGGTGGAGAAGTAACGACAGCATCAATAGACCTGTCATCCAATTCTTTCATTCCTTCTAAACAATCACCCAAATAAAACATCTCTATCTCCAAATGGAATTGATCCTTTATTATATTGTGTAAGATCAGATCCTTTAACAAATCTTACTCTTACTTTTGGAAATGATACAACATCAGTAAAGATATAAATCATATTCATTGCATGTTCCCATAATTTCTGTTCATCAACTGATCTACCTGCACCTAACATTACACTAGGACAAAACTTAGCACCACCTTTAGTAAAACATTTAGCATCATACAATTGACCTGGAATATTTTTGTTTATATGATCATACCCTTTACCATCTTTAAATTCTAATCCATCATACCATTCTTCTAACTGAATTTCAAGAAATCCAGATGCTCTTCTACCATCAGTAAATAACTTATTTACTTGTTCCTGTGATAAAGTCCCAAATGATGCAGGACAATGAAAAACATCTGTCTTGCCCAACTCAATTGCTTTCATAAAATAGAACTACTCTCCAATAATATCATAGCATAAAAAAGGGACTCAATGAGTCCCCTGTAACAAAAAGTGATATGGTTTGTACCATTAAATCACATCAAATTCTTGACCCCAACACGTCTGTAGTAGCGGTTAGAGTTGATTCTAAGTCTGCCAAGACCTTGGGTAGTACCTTCAGCGAATGGGTTAGCAACCAAACCATATCTGGTCTTGAAGCCAATTTTCGGCTGGAAGGTGTTCTCCCCAACAGCGCGTACCATTTGCAAAGGCACATATGGACAATAGAATAGACCTGCGTCATAAGGTGAAGAACCTTTATAACCACAGACATAATACTGATTACCAGAGTTAGTCTGAGAGTTAGCAGAAGCTAGGTTAGCTGCATATGGGTCAATATAAACCTTGAACTTACCATTGATTGTACCAGCAAATGTATTGCCAGTGTCATCAACATTCAGGTTGCTATTGAGTGCAGGGGTGTAATCCAGGATGCCAGCCATCGTAAGAGCAGAAGCAACATCAGCTGAACAGAGAACCATGTTCCCTTTTCCGCGACGTGTTCTTTGTGCGATTGCGTTTGCGTCTCTTTCAATCTGGAATAGAAGTCCTTTGAACTTCTCAACAGACCATCTACCATTGGAGTCAATGTCAAGGTCGAATTGTCCAGCTGTAGCTGTGTTTGAAACAGCTCCTTGCTCAGCAACCTTGTAGATTGTTCTGATAACTTCTCTGTTGATCTCAGCGAGGATTTCAGTAGAGAGGATGTTAGCCAGTTCTGCTTCAGCGTTCAAGCCATGAATAGCCTTGAGGTCTTGAGCTAGTTCTAAACTATACTCAGCTTTCAGTGCTCTCGACTTAGCTGTAACAGTTACCTTCTCAATACTGAAGGCCATCTGACCGAACTGGACACCATCGCCAGAACCTAAGTTCTCCGAGTCTCCAGTAACCATACCTTCACCAACGTTATAAGCGCCAGTAGAAGTTGAGGCAGTTCCAGTAGGATTAAGAACTGAAGGGTTAGTACCACTTTGAGCGGTAGTACCTAAACCAACCAGTGCGTCAGCCATACCTGCTGTAGCAGCTGTACCAGCTGGATCCAGGTTGAATGCTGGTTGTCCAGAGAATGCGGTATCTGCTTCATTATATAGAGCTTCAGAACCAGTCTGAGTTTCATATCTGGAACGCATTGCGAAGATGAGTCCAGTAGGACCACTCATTGGTTGAACACCAGCCAAGTCATAAGCGACTAGGTTAGGCATTGCGCGTCTAATCAGTGAGATTAGAACAGGGTCGAAACCAGCAACAGGGCCGGCTGGGGCAGCATTACCACCAAAACCACCACCAGCGCCAGCGGCGTTAGCAGAGTTGGTAGGAGGAGCTTCCATCAGGTTGATACCTGAGTTAAATGCTTGCTCCTCTTTAAGGAATTTTTCTTGGTTTTCTAACAGGACAGCGGTAACGCTTCTACGATGAGAGTCTTTGATTGGATCAAGACCTTCATAGTCTAGAAGGGGGGCCCACTTTTCCTGCAGATGTTCGGATTGGAACATTGCTTGTTTACCTATCTAAAGTGTTTGTGTTTGAATTAATGTTAAATTCAGTTGGTTATTTTCTAAATGCACCTAATGTTCTGAGATAAGCGTCCATTCCAGGAGCAGAAGGCTCAGGAGTGGAATCTACACCCTCGGAAAGGGTTTCAGGACTGGTGGACTTAGAGGTTGGTGTTCTTGAGAAGTAAGACTCCTTCAATACTTCCAACTTGTCACGATATTCTTCTTCACTTTCAAACTCTACACTTTCAGAAAGTGTTGCAAGCTTCTCTTTCTGAGTGGCTGCTAAGCCTTCAGAAACTTGAGCTAGAATACCATCAGCTTCAGACTCAGCGAGTCTTCTGTTGAGGCCAATATTCTTCTCAATCTGCTCGTTGAGTTTCGTCTCCATGTCATCAAGTTTTTCTACCATAGTCTCAAGGACATCATATTTCTCTTCAGGGATTTGTACATAATGCTCTTCAAATAGACCTTTCATTCCTTCAAGGAAGGATTCAGTCATTTCAGTTTTCAGTCCATGCTCAATGGCTAGTTGATTCTCTGTCATCCATTCTTGAGAAACATACTCAAGATAAGAATCAACTCGCTCAGTCAAAGATGTTTTAACCTCTGACGTAGCTTCTTCAAGTTTCTCTGAGTACTGAGCCTCAAGAGATTCTTGAATTTCTTTGATTTTGGAATTAAGAGCGGCTTCAAAGATTGTCTTTGCTTTAGCCTTAAACTCTTCGGAAAGATCTTCACCACCTAGAAGTGCGTTGACATCTTCATCCATGTCATACTCAACTTCAGGGGTTTCTTCCTCAGCCACTACTTTATCAGTAGTAACTTCGTCTTCCACAACAACTTCCTGATCATCTTGTAGTTCAGAAGCTTCATCTTCCTTAGCTAGTTTCTGCATTGGTTCAGCTGCTTTAGCTCCTCTGTTAACTACATCCTTTACAGTCTTAATTTTTGGTTCCTTAAGTTTAGCGGAATCATTAGTTGGACTATAATTCTCAGGTGAAGGACCTCCAAGATCCTCCCAGTTATTACCAGGTAGCTTTTCGATGGCTTGATCACCAGCGGCAGCGTTAGCATTCACAGCAGTTTTAGATTGCTCCATTTCTTGTAAGTCTCCACGGGACATTGTTGGACTCTCCGATTTTTCCTATTAAAATCTATACTTATTTAGAATATTAAAACTTTACAATGAACTTAGAAAGTTATTGAAAACATTTAATTTCTGCTCATCTAATTGTTTTTGATCAATTAGAGTGTTGATTTGCTTGTATGTTTTAGCGGCTGCCCTCTCTCTGAGGATACCACCATCCCACACCCAATCCTTACCTTCCATAATACCTTCTACGAAAGCATCTGGAGCTGAAGGATCTGCTACAATATCAGCAGCAGTTGAAAGCATAAAGTCATCACCGACAACATTTACACCTTCTCTGGTTGCCTTAAGAGAACCAATGCCTCTTGAAGATACACCCAGTTTAACTCCCTCACCAATTAAGGACTTAGCGATATTTCCCATTGGTGTAGAAAGGATTTTAGCCTTTCCAATAAAGTTAGCTCCACTTTCTTTAAGTGAAACAATCTTATGGGATACTCTGTCAAGATTGACAGTAGGACCTTCTGGATGACCCAGCTCTCCTAATGCTCTACCTGATTGAATGTGGTTTTCATTATATCTTTGAACTTCCTTTCTCAGGACGCTCATAGGATACATTCTACCATTTCTGTTTTGAAGATCGCCTTGTAAGAAAATACCTTCAATAAACATAGACTTTTTACCGTTCTTTTCTTCGACGATAAATTCTACTGTTTCAATTTCTTCTCTGATTAATTTCATCAGGCTCCTCCTGAAACTTGAACTTGTTGTACATAAGCATTACCACTACCAGACACATTTTTAACAGCTACTTTAACTGATAGTCTCAATTCAGCCCATGATGATTCAAGAAGTGCTGCTGGATTTCCACTAGAAGAATCATTATCTACTACAATTCTTGTACTGAAATAACCATTAACACCAGCTGTATTATTAACAGACTGAACTTCTTTGTGACTAAAATCATAACCACTTTGTCCACTTGCTCCAATTACGCTAAGAGTGACATAATCTCCAGCAGCAAATGGTGATCCAGTGCCCTCTGGGAAATCAATAGTGGTAGTAGCGCCTGTAGTAATTCCAACTACCCTTTGAGCACTTGGTTGTCCAATACTAATTGTTTCTGGTATACCAGATAACAAGAAGTAATCTGCAGTAGTTGCAGTTGAATTACCTCCAACTTTAACATATGCATTTTGTCCAACAGAAACAACTCTCAAAGTATCTGATTGTTGTGAAATTGCAGTTGATAGAGCTGACGTACCTGTCGTCGCAAAAGTAACACAATTTCCTACTGGTTTATGAGCCATTATTTTTTAAATTACAATATTCCTATACGGAGTTATTTATAAAATTAAACGGCTCCTCCAACTGGAAGTTGATCTCCTATAGTAGGATCAGCAACTGAAGTTTCTGAATCTTCCTCATCATCCAATTCTACATCAGATTCAAACTCATCAACAGTTTCCTCTCCATCGTCCAAATCTACGTCCTGATCAAATAAAGATGCTGCCACATTGGGTCTAATATCATCAATCTTCTCAGCACTCTTCGCAAAAAGAATATCTTTTATTTTATCACTTGCTTGTGCAGCTGAATCGTCATTTGCAAGAATATCCATTAATTCATCCATATCTAAAGTTATTACACGACTTTATTTATTAAAACTCTCCACCCTTCATTTCATCCTTAGTAAAATCAGCGATTTCTGGATCTTTATTAGGAGGTGCTGGTGAAGTAACCATAGCATCAGGAGTTACAGCAGCTTCTGGAGGAGCTTCATCTGGAATCTCCATAGGATCAAGAATCCTACCATCAGCAATTTCCTTCTCAATCTGCTTATCTTCCTCAATAATCTCCTCATCAGTTTGACGAAGAATCTTACGACGAATGTAATCAGCTGAGTAGTATCTACCTACATATGGATCAGCTAAACTAGCCAAGTTTAGTCTTTCAGTAGTCAATTCTGTATCCTTCAACTCTGCAAAGTGATTATCATAGAGGAAGTCATACTGAATATGATCTGCCATCTTCTCCCAATCTTCTGGAGTAATTACATTCTTCAGGAGTAATTGGGTCTTCAACATATCATTAAACATAGATGAGAATCTCTTTCTCATCCTACCAACAAACTTACTAAACTTGATTTCATCTCTCAAGATCTCTGAAGATCTACCAAGACTAAATCCACTACCCTCACCATCAATTCTGGTTTCAGGCACATTCAATGATCTATAAAGCTTCCTTTGGAAGTAATTGATATCAGTAATCTCACCAAGATTTTGCCCGCCAGGTAGGGTAGTAATTTCTGTTCCGCGCCCTCCCTCACGGCGGGGTAACCAGAAGTCTTCCATCATAGACATGAACTTCTTATCATCCCTAATCTCACCCGTATTAGCATCATAAACTAACTTATTACGATACCTCATCATCACATCACGAAGGTATTGTTCTGCCTTCATCTTAGGCAAGTTGCCCACATCAATATAGAAAATTCTTCTTTCAGGAGCTCTTGATAATCTGTAAATAACAAGACTATCCTCAATCATCATTAACTGATTAAGAGGCTTAATAGATTTATGAAGCCAAGAAAGAGTAGTACCTTTATTTCTATCTACCAGTCCAGAAGTACAATAAGTAACAGAATCACGTGCCAACTTAATAGCTTTCTGAGGATTAGAAGAACCTGAATATACTAAAGATCCCCCCTTATCAAAACCTTGAGGGTTGTACATAAAGTACTCTTCAATCTCAGGAAAATTATAGTTTTCTGGGTTGTCTCTAGACTGACTATTCTCAAATCCCCTTTGATCGTTCTTTTCCTTCTTCAAATGACGTATATAACGTATCTTAGAAGCGTCAATATACCTTAATTCTTGAATACCTTCGTGAGGATTTTTCTGGTCGATTACCTTATTATAGTATAATCTACCATCAATATACCAATTTCGGAATATTTCATGCGATTTTTTATCAAAATCTAATAGCTCAAGGATATATTTAAATTCATCTCTAACTACTTTCTTAATATTATCGCTAGCATTTAAATTAGATAGTTCAATAGATATAGGACTATCGTTTGTATCTGATACAATTGCTTCGTTTACAATATCCTCAATAGCACTATCACATTCTGGATAAAGTGCCATTGAACGATATCTTCTTATTAAATCGTTCTCTGTTCTATATACACCTTCAATATCTACATACGAACCAAAAAACCCAGTGCTAACATAATGATCCGATCCATCCTGATTATTAGGAGGGACCGGAGATATTACACCGGGTGGAGTTTTTTCTGTATCCTCAATTGAGAAACCAAATAGCCTCGCCATATCAATAATTACTAGAAGTTTACCTTTTAGTATTTATGTTAGCTGATACTGCTCTGTCCTATGGTATTGTCACCACTGGAAGCTCCAATAGTGAAGTACTGAATCTGGAACGTGACATCGAATGTTTCAACTGTGTCACCAGTATCATAACTCAATGCGATCTCTGTAATAGCGGTTGGGAAGATGTCATAGAACTTATAAGTTCTAAGAACAACACTCTCACCACCATCATTAACAGTAGAATTAAGAGAAGCACCTCTACCAAGTTGAGATACTTCAGCATCTGTCATATAAGAACCTGGGTTAGAAACGCCAGTAGCGTCATCCAACTTACTCATTACATTAGCCCATTTTTCAAAGGCTGTTCTTACTTTAAAATCCTCATCATTAATGACAGTAACTGTCCAAGGATCAAAGGTTCTATCTCCAGCAACCTTCAGGATTCTTCCTCTAAAAGGAACATCCACATTCGCTACATTAGAAGCGGGAAGTGTTGATGATTTACATAGAAATTTGAAGCTCTCATTTTCATCAGCACTCCAAGCATCTTGGATAGATGATGGAAATGATGCAATAGAAACTTCAAATAAATTGGGGCGTGCACCGCCTCCAGATAATCTTGATTTAAAAGCTGATAATGTTTTAGTGGCAGCCATTGGTTTAATTCCTCCTTATGTTAATTGCGACCCGGCACGCTTACCTAGGACTGTATTTTATCAAACAGATCCTACAACTTCCTGGAATGCTACACCTGTTCTGGTGGCAACGAAAGTTAGGGTGATATAATTAATTGATTTAGTGGGCTTAAGGAAAATATCAGCCCTGAACTCATTATTATCAATAACATCAGGAGTATTATTTGTGTTGTCACAAACAATATGATAGTCATATAAACCTCTCTTAGCTTGAATGTCGCGTAAGTAAGGTTCCACAATGTTCACAAAGTTCGACCTGGTATTCACATCATTGATTTCGAAGAGTTGTGAGTTAGCAGCTCCTTCAAGTGCCTGTTCCACTGTGAGGAATAGTCTTCTAACATTGATTCTATCAAATGCTGAAGAGTAACTAAGGGCTGTCTTATCACCAAATAAGATAATACCACTTCCTCTTTGGTTGATGATAGAGTTAACTCTTGCTCCATACAGAAGATCTCTTTGTGCTTTATTGGGGCTATAAGCCAGTTTAACAGCACTATTGAGAACACCTCTTTGAATACCTGCTGGTGAGAACCAAGGATAATCTTCAATAGAAGTCCTAACCATCAAACCAGCGATATCACCATTGGTTGGAATGTAACGGAACTCATTGTTGAATCTATCATAGGTATACTTATAACCAGTATCAAATACCGCGTAAGAGGAAGATGATAGAGCGCTATAGTATCTTAGGAGATTGTTAGTTTGATTGATTGTATTTGGAACATTAACAATATTAGCTCTATGAGGTGAAATAACAGCCATACAATCCTTTCTTCCACTCGCGAGTGAAATAAGAAGGTTTGCTTTTGCTTGTGATTCAGCCTCTGCACTCAAACCAGGACCCATCAATAGATAATCAACTGCAACTTCATCCTTATTGGAGAAGAGCTCATAAGATGTCTTAAGATTACCCAAGGTAGCTTCATATCCACCGGTGGAAGAATAATCTTCACCACCAGCGAATGCATAAGTATTGTTACCAAGTGAACTGAAAGTAACACCTTGTGCATCTACACCCCACAAACCCGTCACAGATGAACGTTCAACGAAGGAAGCAGCATTGCCGAGGGCCTTAGTAAATCCATCAGGTAGTGGAGTTGTATTCCAATACGCGTCATGTGCTTGAGATGGGTTATAACCAGCGTAAGTATATTCAGAATTATTAGCCAAATAGTCCTTATAATAGGTCTTAGTAGGAGCATCACCATCAGCGGTGGCATCCTTAGCCTTGGAAAGGAACAAATGCTTCTCAAGAATATTACCTTGAATACCAGTAACTGTACCAGTATCATCAACAACTACTACGTGGATAGAATCATTTCTACCACTTCTTTCATTAACAAAATTACTATCAAGTGGCTTACCAGCAACAGATTTCCAATAAACTGTAGAGTTAGTCAACCCAAGAGTTTGTTGATCATACCAGTCAAGAGCTGAAGTTGGAGTTATTGAAGCACCATCTGCTCCACCACCACCAGTGTTAATACCAGAACTGTTTACAAACCAAGTAGCTGCTCCAGTAGCAAATGACCGTGAAGGGTCACTCTGCTGGTAGTTAATCTTCGTTTCTGTTCCTGCAGAAGATACTTGGGAAACTACCTTTACTTCCACATAACTATTAGTGCCATTAACTGTATCAGTACTAACACCAGTAACAATACCTTTTAGATATCCATTGAAAGTGGTGGTTGTACCTGGTCCAGCAACTATGGTTGATAAAGTAGTAGTAACACCATAACCAATTGTACCACCAAAAGATCCTACGTCAGTAGTGTTAAAACCAATTCTTTGGTCTGCTGCATTATCAATAGTACATACCTTTAATCCATTAGACCATCTACCAGGGTTCTTAGCTGCGTAAGTGAAGTTGGTAGCTGTCTTATAATTAGAATCATAATCATCAAAATTCTTGACTTTTAATGTGGTAGTATTAGCAATACCTACACCAGCATTAGAGTTATACAGAGTAGCATCATCAGTTCTAACAACCTTAAGGACTCCTCCATAAGATAAGAACGAGGATGCGGTCATCCAATACTCATATTGTCTATCAGTTGAAAGTGGCTTACCAAATGTGTTGATAAATTGTTGCTGTGTTTGAATGTCTGTCGCTTCATCTACAGGTCCAATTTGAAATGGTCCTGCAATAGCACCAATATTATCAATAACATTATCGGCTCTTCCGACTGTTAAATCAACCTCTCTGACTAGTACGCCTGGAGATAATTGAGGAGTCGCCATGTTTTTTTCCCCTAAGGTCTCAGTTTATCTAAGAAATATTTATTAAAATGGCTATTTCCATCTAATATTGCCAGAGTTGCCATTCTGTGTGGGAGTCACCATACTCATCTAAGTTCCATCTATCCCCATCAACATCTACAAAACTCTGTTCATCACTCAATCCATCCTGTAAAAATCCAAAAGGAGCCATATCTTGCTCAATTTGATTCTTCTGTTCTTCATATAATCTCTTTCTTACGTCCTGATCAGTAAGTTCTTTAAAATAATCCTGAGCAACTAACCATGCATAGATGACAAGACACATAGCTAAATCATCATTACAACCCTCTTCTGCTTCAAATGAATTATGTTTCTGAATAAAAGTAGTCAATTCTGAGATAATATCATAGTCACAAAATATTAATTTACTTTCTTCTATCATTGTCTTAAGATTGAGTGATCCAACCTTCTTAACTGTCTTAGACATCTTGACACCTAATTGTGTCTTAGATCCAGAAAATCCTTGCCCAACAATCTGCCCAGCTCTACCTCTCATAGAACACATAAGAAGATTTTGATACTCTAAATCATATTGAAGAATGGAAGCAACCTGATCTCCAACATCATTTACCTCACAAAGAATAAAGGCTTCATTATAACTTTTAGCTAACTGATAGATGACGCTAGGAAATAGCATAGGTTTGATTTGATTATCCCTATACTTAGCTACTATCTTATGTGGAAATTCAGTTATATCAGCAATTATAAAAGCAGAGTAATCTCCACCAACTCCTCTTGCAACATCAACTGTAATAGCATAATCGTGCTTATCTATAGGATGTTCATATACATCTAATCCTGCATTCTTAGCAATAGGGTTATCATACACCAAAGTCCTTAATTTGCTAGGAGCAATAAGAGTATCAACAGACCCTAAAAATTCACAATTATGTGAAATTATTTTATTGGTAATGTATAGGTTTTCTTCTCCTACATCCAATAAATCATATAAGTATATTCCTTCCTCAACTATTTCATTATATAAAACTTTTTTTCCTTGAATAATGTCATCAAGTTTTAGAGAAGATGCCTTTATCTTCTCACTCCCAAATGAATGATTATCAGAACATTTTATCTCACTTCCATCATCAAAAATAATCCAATGATAAAATGGTTTAAAAACTTT
>MPMF02122187.1_pt1 | contig 11377 bp, 8 predicted proteins | sample 1617271 | NCBI WGS metagenome assembly MPMF02 (sample SAMN05944812, study PRJNA350692) | marine metagenome | biome: marine; feature: ODZ; material: water; isolation source: 120 m water sample prefiltered with 30 um filter, filtered on to 0.2 um... | place: Pacific Ocean | collected 2012-04-09... | reverse complement strand
CATACTCCGCCAGCCCCAACTCGTCATAGATACAGGCAGTATCTGCATTGCGCTGTTCGGCCCTTTGCCAGAATTCTCGGATATCGACGCCCGGAAACAGAGCACGATCTTTCTGCGATTCGTGTTTGAAGATGGCATTACGTTTTCGCGAGACCTCTTTGGGACTTAGGGGCACCGCCATTTCGATTTCATAGGGACTCCATTCCTGCCAGGCACCCCGGTAGAGCCAGACTTGAGTGTTGGCAAACCAGGGCTCGTCCTTGACCTGATCACATGCATTGAGGACAGCACTCAGGCAGGTGCGATGGGTCCCGTGAGGGTCTGTGAGATCGCCAGCAACATAGATTTGGTGGGGTTGGATATTCTGCAAGGTCTCAATCGTTATTTGTATGTCTTCCTCACCAAGCGGTTTTTTTCTTACTCGGCCAGTTTCATAAAACGGCAAATTCTGGAAATGCAACTGCTCGCTAGGAATGCCACACATGCGACCCGCTGCCCGCGCTTCTGTACGGCGGATGATTGCCTTAATGGCCTGCACTTCAGTACTGTCAACCTGTCCCGGTTTTTTATGTTTGAGAAATTTATCAATATGCGATTCAAACTCAAAAGTTCGATCCGGCGCTATGTTGAGTATGCGATTAAATTCCGCCGCGAATTCAGAAAAACGGATGGCATCGTCATCGAAGACCGCGATATTTCCCGAAGTCTGGTAGGCGACGTGGACTTCATGACCTTGGTCGACAAGACGAATGAGGGTTCCGCCCATCGAAATGACATCGTCATCCGGATGCGGAGAAAAGACGAGAATCCGCTTGGGAAAGATTTCATCATATGGTTGTGGTCGATCACCAGGTTGTTTTTCATGGTCGGGTTTGCCCCCGGGCCACCCGGTAATGGTTCCCTGTAGGTGGCGAAAGACCGCCAAATTGAGATCGTACGCGGACCCATGCTCTGCCAGGAGGTCCTGCAGGCCTTCTTCGTTATAATCCTCCGCGGTCAGTTTCAAAATCGGTTTACGAAGCTGACGGGCAAGCCAGATGGTTGCTTTTCGGATTTTGTGGCTGTTCCAATCCACCTCCCCCAATTTCCAGGGACACTTTCGACGGGTGAGGGATTCGGCAGCCGCTTCATCGAGCATGAAATACGTGTCGGGATGCTGCTGTAAAAAACTTGCTGCGACCGAAGGTGTGATAGAGCCTTCCACAGCTTCGGCAATGATCGGTGCTTTGTGTTCGCCGAAAGCGATCAGAAAAATCTGTCGTGCCTCGAGGATGGTGCCCACTCCCATCGTAATGGCCCGCTGGCGAACATTTTCCTCGCCAAAAAAGTCGCTTGCTGCGTCCCGGCGCGTTACGCGATCAAGCGTGATCAGTCGTGTCCGCGTCGCTTTTCCGGAACCAGGTTCGTTAAAGCCGATATGTCCGGTCCGGCCTATTCCGAGAATCTGGATATCGATGCCACCAGCATCGATGATGGCCTGCTCATACTGTTGGCAGGCATCGTGAATATCCTCCTCGGAAAGGGTGCCATCTGGAATATGGATATTATCCGGGTCGATATCGACGAGTTCAAACAAATATTCCTGCATAAAACGAACATAACTTTGCAACTCATTTGGCTGCATCGGAAAATATTCATCGAGGTTGAATGTGACGACGTTGGCTAGGGAAAGGCCCTCCTCCCGGTGCATGCGGACCAATTCGTTGTAAACGCCAACGGGAGTACTTCCGGTGGCAAGACCGAGAACACATTGGCGCCCTTCGGCTGCGCGGGTTTCGATCAATGTGCGGATTTGTTGAGCCACTGCGACACTCGCATCGCGGGCATGCTTGAATATGCGGCAGGGAATTTTTTCCTGCTGTTCGATCGCTGCAGTCTTTGTCACGGTCTTTCCTATTTGCTGTTCAATGTTGCCGATGCATCAAGAGGTTGAATACGGATATTGCGAAAGGCGACTTCGTCTCCATGTCCCAGAAAGCCAAGATGCCCTTTACTGTTTTGTAGACCGGGATGGTTCTGCCCATCGATGGTTTTTCCACCGGGTGCAACTGCGTCAAGGTTTGCATCGAGAATGACATGTCCATTGAGCGTTACCCGGATATTTCGCCCGCGACATTCGACCTGCTGGGCGTTCCACTCGCCGAGGGGCTTGAGAAAGCCCCGCTTTGCCGGCGCAACTCCATAGATCGATCCGTGTGTTTGATACGGTTTGAGATTCGTGTACTTTCCGGAGGTTCCATCGAGAATCTGTAGTTCCATTCCGTTATAGGCGGCATCTCCAGAGATCGGTGCACGGATCGCCAGGCCGTTGTTCGCATTCGGCGTGAGCCTGAATTCAAAACGAAGGATAAAATCACCATATTCCTCCTTGGTGAGCAATTTTCCAGCCTTGCCTTTTGGTAGCACGATCATCCCGTCCTTGACCGAATATTGATCGGTCGCACCGATCCAGCCCTCCAAATTGCGCCCATTGAAGAGAGGTGTAAAATGTTCTTCGTCGCCGGTCGCGGTTGCGCGTTGGCAGTTTGCAAAGGCGAGGAGTAGGCCACAAATAGATAGGAAGAGTGGGAAGAAATGCTTCATGGTGTTTTTCCCCGAGATCAAATTCTGACTGTTGAAGAGACGCATTTGGAGTGAAAGTCGTATCCCTGGGTTGGTTGATTGAAGTCGCCTTTTCAGAGCCGTACTGATTTACCGGTCGACAAGCTTTTTGTCTCGGCCTGACAGATGGCGATCGCATCTCTGGCCAAGTTGCAAGCGAGCATCTCCACACCTTTTCCCGTACGAACCGCTTTGCAGACTGCTTGAAGTTCCGCCTCAAAGGCGTTCATCATGGGATCGCCCGCCGGCATGGTTGCGGGTCGTGCCTTGCCGCGGTCATCGAGCAATGTCGGTTCGCAGAGATATTTGCCTTCGCCACCGATCACGGCAAATTGGAAGATGAGCGTTGCCCGATCCAATTGTATTTCGAATCCATGGTCAAACGGTCTTCCCTGCTGATCGATTGTGCCACTGGTGGCTGTGACGGCCAGATTCTTTTTGAAGCGAAATTGTGTGGTCCAGCTTTCGGCCAACTTGCCTCGCATGCGTCCGGTCGTGGAGACCGATTGGGGCATGCCGAAGAGCAGGCGGATGAAATGGGCATCGTGGATATGCAAATCCAGCATCGGGCCTCCAACGGCATCGGCTTTCCAGTAATGTCGGAGCCAGGCCGGGTCCGAAATGACGCGGCGGAAACTCCCGCCACGGAGTTTGCCATAGCGTCCGCTCTGAATAACTTTGCGAGCCCAGGCATATTCAGGAAGTAACGGAAGGACGTGGCCGATGAGCAATTGTCGCTTCGCGCGCTTTGCGGCTGAGACCATCCGCTGGCAGTCGGCCAACTTGAGTGCCATCGGTTTTTCGCAGAAAACATGTTTGCCCGATCGCAACGCCTTACAGGCGATCTCCGCATGCAGGGAAGGGGGCAGGGTGATGTCGATCATCTCGAGCTTCGGATCCTCGAGCATTGCATCGAGGTCATCGTAGGTGGCAACGCCCGAGAGGTCCATCTGCCTGCCCGCAGGGCCAAAGTTTCCTTTGATATCCCGCCAATCGCCGGTCAGACGTTTGCGATCCTGCTCGCAAATCGCAGCCACCTTCACGCCCCGCACCTTTTGGTACGAAAGGTAGTGGATCATGCCCATAAAGCCGAGGCCGGCGATTCCTACGCGAAGCATAAAAGGCTCACAATTTAACCGTTCTCTGTAGAGGCGCCATCGCTACCGACGTCCACTTTATCCCAAAAGAATACGAAGAAAATGACTGTGATGATGCCTGCCATGATCGTCGGTAGCCACCAAAACTCACGCCACTGCGCCATGGTTTCTGTAAATAATTGGACATCGACAGCGGGTATTTCAACGGAAAACATATTATTGAGTTTATCCACAAATGAAAGTTGACCTGAATGGGTCTTTTCAATTGCCGCCGTCAAATCATCATATTGTGTGACCGTTTTCGCCCGTTCAGCGAATGCAATCCAATAGCCGAAATACATGCCCACTCCTTGCGTAAAAAACACGAGCATGCCCTGGGCCTGCCCGCGGACATCTTTGTTGGCCACTTTGTCTGTGTACATAAAACCGGTGACAAAAAAGAAGTCATAGCAGATTCCATGCAGAGCGATTGCAGCGAACAGCATCCAGACTTCCTGGTTGTCCGCGCCCATGGCAAAGAGTGCATATCTTAAAACCCACGCCAGCATGCCAACCAAAATCATGGTTTTCACCCCAAGTCTCCTGAAGAAGAAAGGGATTAAGAGCATGAAAAAGATTTCGGACATTTGACCAACAGTCATTGCTGATGCGGGTGCCAAAAATCCAGCATTTCCTAGATACATTGATGCGATGCCATAGTAATAAGCGAGCGGAATGCAGATGAGTGTCGAGCAGATGATAAACACCAAAAAGGGAAATCGCGCCATTAGTTTGATGGCATCGAACATCAAGAGTGTACGAATGTCGATCGGTTTATCCCGTGCCGGCGGTGGAGTGTGTGGGAGCGAAAAACAATAAAGTCCCATCAGGATCGATCCGCCTGCCGCTAAGGAAAGTATTTTGAGGTCGGTCGACCAATCCATGAAGCCGACAAATAGTCCGGCTACGATCCAGCCGATCGTTCCCCAGACGCGGATTTTCGGGAAATCATTCTGGTCCGATACGTGGGTAAAGGTGATCGTGTTACTCAAACCGAGTGACGGCATGTAGCAGAGCATATGGCCGATGAACATCCAGACCATCATTTCCCCATTGCCTTCGGCTGCATACATATAGCCGAGTCCCATCAACACACCGCCAAGGAGGAATAAGACTCCCATCACGCGTTCGGAGGCAAAAAATCGGTCCGCAATCAGGCCCAGAAAAAGCGGGGCGATGATGGCTGCGATTGGAGCACTTCCGTAGGAGCCGCCCCCAAAATCGCCCAGGTTGTTTTCACCCAGACAATGGCCCAGGGTAACGAACCAGGCGCCCCAGATGAAAAACTGCAGAAACATCATGATGGAGAGTCGTGTTTGAATCATCGTTTGGTGCCCTCGTTTGGTGTTAGATTCCAATTTTTGTTTTTAGGGATTGCAGCAAATCGAGTGCCCCCGCAATTTCCGCCTTCTGCCGCGCGGGCTCTTGCGGGATTTCCCGCTCGATCGTCAGCGGGCCGGTGTAACCGATGGATTGCAGCGTTCGCAGATAGGTCTCCATTCCCACGTCGCCCTCGCCCAAGGGGACCTCGGCCCCCCAACTCACACCCGGCTCATCCGACCAGGTAGCATCCTTGCAGTGGACGCTCCGGACGTGTGGGCCGAGTTTTTCGAGCGCCTCGATCGGCTCGCCCACGCCGTAAAGAATCATGTTGGCCGGATCGAAATTAATGAACAGGTTCTCGCGGTCGACATCGCCCATAAACTGGAGCAAGACATCGGCCGGCTCTTGGCCAGTTTCCAGATGAATCGCCTGGTCCTGAGCGGCTGCATGGTCGCACAATGCTTGGGCGACCGCGACAATCTCGCGGTACTCCGGGTCGCCTGCGCCGTGCGGCACAAAGCCGATGTGCAGTCCGACGACATCGACGCTGAGTCGCCGGGCAAAGTCGATAATTTCTTTCATCTCGGCAAGCCGTGCACTACGGGTTGCCGGCGGGACGAGCCCTACCGTTTCTTTGACGGTGGGGATATCGGCATAACTTTCTCCTTCAAAGCCGCCAAACACACAGGTGATCGTGATGCCAACATCCTGCAGTTGTGCTAAAAATTCTCTCGCCTGTCCCTCGGTTCGCGATTCCTGCTGAGGGGTATGCAGGTGAATGGTCTTAACGCCCAATGCATGCGCTACTTCCAGGCAAACCCCCAGCCCTGCATCAATACTGGCAAAAACGCCTAGCGGCCAAGTCTCCATACAAAACATCCTTCGCAGCGAAATTTCCTAGTTGTCCCCTGTAATTTCCCGCAGATATAGATTTCGAAATCGCATCTCTCCACCGTGAGTCTGGATCTGGATTGGCCCGCGTTCAAACATCGGCCTTTTGCGATCAAAATAATTGTGCATCACCGCATTGTCGACCACAAGTTTGTCATTCAGGTGAACGGTCACTCGGTCTCCAACCATCCGGATGCGAAGCTGATTCCATTGGCCGATCGGCCGGTCGGCGCGCACTAATGGAAATCGTCCGTTGCTGTCAGGATTGTTATTCCACATCGCCCCCGATCCACGAGCGGCGCCGTTGTTTATTTCTTGTGGGTTATCGGGATCCCATATCTGGATTTGCGGACAGCCTCGCAGATAGATTCCACTGTCGCTTCGGGGGCTGACCATTTTCCAATCCAACAGGAGTTCAAAATCAGCATAGTCCTTAGCCGTGGTGAGAAAGACTCCCTGGCCATCGTTGACAATCACGCCTCGCTCAACACGCCAGTGCTTATGCATGTTTTCATTGTCGTCCGCTTGTTTTTTTTGTTTCGCCTCCGGTGAGAGGGCTGCTGTTTCTCTTGGGTCGACATGTCCTCGGCCGCGCCAATTGGTCAAATCCTTGCCATTAAAAAGCGGCATGAAACCATCGGGCACTTCTCCTGTGGCGTTACCCGCAGCGGCCAATATCGTGGCGAGAATGAAGATGCTTACATTCATACTGGCTTCTGTCTTTGCCACGTTCTCTACCCGGGGGAAGCGGAGGACCGGCCGGCTTGCGGTCGATTTTGCCCAAACGTGCACATCAGAGCGAATTTCGCTTTTCGGGGTCCTGGCCGATGGCGATCCATCCTGCAAACGCCCTATTACAGCAGCATTAGTAGGGTCCTTCAAGTGGTACGGGGCCAAAGTCGACCGCTGCTGTTCGAAAGAGGGTGGTTTTAAGAAGTCTGCGGGATATAAAAAATTAGATTTTCATGGCGACGTATATCAGGGATAATGCAGTCCCTGTGAGGATCTAACGCATTCAACTACTTTTTTTCAACGCTACACGATAAGCTGCATTTCTAACGGAGGCCGGATGAAACTAGTGGTTGGTTTCCCGGCAGAGTGTGAAGTACGACTGGATAGGGATTGTATGGCCAGCATCGGACACTACCAATTGGGGGACGTGCTTGGTGTCGGTACGGTCGGTACGGTCTATCGTGGCAAGGACTTGGAAAATGACCAGGATATCGCAATCAAAATTCTCCTTCCACAAATCTCAGTACACTCAAACATAGCGCGTCGATTCCAACGTGAGATGTCGATACTCGAAAAACTGGAGCATCCCCATATTGTTCGTTATCTGAGTGGCGACGAAGAATCTGGGCGACTCTATTACGCAATGGAGCTGGTTGATTCCGGTTCGCTCAAGGACGAATTAACCATTCACGGCCGTCTTTCGTGGCAACAGGTTTGTAGCTACGGAATTCAGATCTGCTCCGCATTGCAATATGCACACAATCACGGAATCGTTCATCGCGACCTAAAACCCTCAAATCTGTTTATGGATGAATCTGGAAACCTGAAACTGGGCGATTTTGGCGTAGCCCGCGACACGTACCAGGCAGATTTGACCGATGCCGGTTTGACTGTGGGGACCTATGCATACATGTCGCCAGAGCAAATTTGTGCTGAAAGTGCCATTACGGACAAGGCAGATCTCTATTCGCTCGGCTGTCTGTTGTATGAGATGTTGAGCGGTCATCAGCCCTTTGAAGGCGCCAACTTTGCTCAGATCTTCGAACAGCATCTGCACCATGAACCACCACCTGTTCGCAAGACAGTCCCCGATTGCCCCGAACAGCTCGAAGAAATGATCGTATCCCTGATGGCAAAGAAGCCCGACGAGCGACCTTTCAATGCGCGCTATGTGCAGGGATTCCTCTCGGAACTTCTTGAAGAACAAGGTGACCGCACTTCCCCGCAGCCTGCTACCTCGAAAAAGGATCATTCTGGGTTGTCTCAATACGCCAACGTCTCCTGGGCGATGGTTGTCGCGCTGCTCCTCCTCATTGTCGTCGCTATCTTCGTGGTGCTGTGGCTGCAATATCTTGCGGCTTAGCGGCAGAAGCAAGGGTGGGCCGGTGTCTCACTTTTCAGATGCAGTTCGTTGGTACACAATGGAAAGATGCATATCCTTGAACCCGAAAATCCGCTGCTGGAGCGTTGGCTATCGGATCATGGTCTGCCTCCCTTTCGCGCCAAACAGATTCGTCGCTGGCTGTTCGGTTCAAAGATTGAAACTTTCAGGGAGATGACGAATGTACCAAGCGACCTTCGCGAGGCTTTGGCTCACAATTTTCAATTTTGGACCACCCGCATTGTGGCCCACTCTCATGCTGAAGATGGAACCGAGAAATTGCTGCTGGAGTTGACAGACCGGCAGCGAATCGAATGCGTGCTCTTGAGGGAGGCAAACCGCCGCACCGCCTGCATTAGTTCGCAGGTTGGCTGTGCGATGGGATGTGTGTTTTGCGCAAGTGGGCTCGACGGAGTTGTACGACATCTGACTGCGGGAGAGATGGTTGAACAGATGTTGCGGCTTGGTCGCCTGCTTCCGGAAGGTGAACGTTTGAGTCACATTGTGGTGATGGGAATGGGCGAACCATTGGCCAACCTCGACAGGTTGCTGCCCGCACTTGGTGAGGCAGAAAAAAACGATGGTTTTGGAATCAGTCCGCGGCGGGTGACGATTTCGACGGTCGGCCTGCCAGATGCAATGAATAGATTGGCCAGGGGGCCTACATACTATAATTTGGCAGTTTCCCTGCATGCCGCCGATGACGCGCTCCGGAACCAATTGGTGCCGGTCAATAAAACGATCGGACTGCGGGCGGTCCTGAAAGCCGCAGATGATTATTTTGCGGCGTCCCGTCGCAGGCTTACTTTCGAGTACGTGCTGCTTGATGGCGTCAACGACAGCAAGGAACATGCAGTGCGCCTAGCAAGCTTGCTCGCGGGCCGTATGGCGCTCTTAAACTTGATCCCCTACAACCGAGTGGCGGGACTTCCCTACCAGACGCCTGCTCGAGAGACAATCGACCCTTTTGTTGCGATTCTCGAGAACCGCGGCATCAATATCCAGCTTCGCCGCCGCAAAGGCTCTCGCATTGACGCTGCTTGCGGACAATTGCGAAGAGGAGGGCAGGAGGAGTCGACAGAGAGCGCATCCCTCAAGCCTTGAGTTTACAGCGGCTCGACGTTATTAGCTCGATGTTTTTCTCCCTTGCCTCATTGGAAGGGATTGTTTCCGGGACCACCGCCTACCCCTGCGGGACCACTTCCCATGATCATCGTCATTAAAGGAATGGCTCGGAGTAGATTCTGCTGGAGAACAACCCGCCCGTGGATACCTCCCTCAATCGGTTGGATTGTGTAAAGAATCTGATCCTTATCATGGAGCATCCCCGCGATCGGTGCGAGATTCTGTCCACCCTCCTGTGCCGCTGCCGCAGCAAGCAAGGGTCCGAGCTTGACAAAGGCCTGCACCGGGTCGATCGGTTGTTTGCTCGAGGCAGCTGCAGTGTCGAGTGTTTTTTTGAGGTCAGCGATGCCGTTTCCACCAAATGCAAAATAGATACTCTTTGCGTTAACCCCCAGTGCAAGTTCCACTTGTTCGCCAAACATTTGTTTGGCGGCATCATCGGGAACGGGTGTTTTCCAAGTATGGATTCGATACACACCGTGGTTTTCTGCTTCCCAGTTCGGTTGTGGAAAGTCAAGCTTTTTGCCGGCGATCTCGATAAGCTGTTTGACCGCGCCCTCCAAGGCATTTCCATCAGTAACCTGACCCCCGAAAACAAATGTTGATCGATCATTGATAAAGGCTGCCATTCCAGCCTGAAAGTTTTTGGAGCGAAGCGTATCAAAAAAGACGCCGATCATTTTATCGGCGGACTCTTTGATTTTATCCTTTTCTTCGTCATCGAGTGAACTATCGCTGTCGATGTTTTCGGTCATTTGCGATTGAACCATCTTCTCTTGAGCATCAAGAAGTGCAACCTCTTCTTTGATCGGTTGCCCTACCATGTTGACCGCTATCGCCAATGTAGCATCCTCGTGCAGAAAACCAGCATGATCCGATTTGCCTTTCTTCAATCGTTCATACGATTTCATGGCATCACTACCGCTGATTGCCGTCATCACAAAATCGAAGTGAACGCCCTGTGTTTCTTTATCAAATCCGATACCGAAGGTTACCTCCTTCGTATCGTCAATCCATTGCCGCAACATGCCAATCTGCTGCTTGGTGGTCGCAAGCTGTTGTTCCAGAGAAGCGTCACCTCCGCCTCCACCTGCCAGACTCATTTGCGCCATCAATTCCAGAAAACCGATCGCTTCTGCCCGTTTCTCAGGTGGAATCTTTTGCATAAAAGCACTCGCACCGATCAGATATCTTTCCGGAAGATCTCCCACAAGCTTCTCGGGAGCCTTCGGGACTTCCGCCAAATATTCTTTTTGCTGTGCCCAAAAGGACCAGCCATTTTCTTCTTTGACATACAGCGGCTCGGGAGTATTTTTGAGTAGCAAAACGCCGTTGCCGACATCGTCCGTTTGACCGAAAGGATCGGGTAAAGTGCTGATCAACTTTTTTAAGTCAGTGACCGGCAGACAGATCACTCCGTAGGGCTCTTTCTTGCCAAGTCGGACATCGAGCACGACCGGTTTTGTTTTGTCGATTGCTTGCAAAGCCTGTCCACCCGTCAATTGCAGTAACTGAAGTTCGATCATTTTGTCCAGGTTGGGAAAGTTAACGATCGCACCCAAAACGTTGGCATGTTGCATAATTTGTTCGTAGCTGCCGATAGAGACGACACCAACCGTCGGATCCTCTTCGGCAATCGCAAACGACGTAGGCGCCGCAATGCTGATCAATAAAGTCAAAATAAAGAGTAAAAAAGAGCGACAAGGTGATCGCATGGTGAATAGTCCTTTATAAGTGCCTGTGTTTATGGATCTCTGTACCGGCTCACCGATTTCGAAATGTGGGTGAACGAGTTTATTTTAACGCACCGGCACCAACTGCGGAGTGGTAAACGGAAAATTTGAGGTGAAAATTATTGGAGCCGCTTTCTCCTCGGGTTTTTCGCCCAGATGGTACCGCAGGTGCAGGCGTCTCGGTCATCGGTGCCGCATGAGAAAGCCTTTGCGGAAGTTCTGGTAATTAGGGTCACCTCGGCTATCTAGCACAACCTCTTTCCGGGCGGTGAAAAGTCGCCCTGAGCCCGACCGATGCCATAGAGACCAATGGGCAGTGAGTTGGGATTACCAGAGGGAGCAGAATCGAAAGATCAACGTTCGCGGTACGTAATCCGCCCCTTCGTCAAATCGTACGGGGAGAGTTCGACCCGAACTTTGTCACCCGGAACGATGCGGATGAAATACTTGCGCAT
>MPMF02090169.1_pt1 | contig 11381 bp, 10 predicted proteins | sample 1617271 | NCBI WGS metagenome assembly MPMF02 (sample SAMN05944812, study PRJNA350692) | marine metagenome | biome: marine; feature: ODZ; material: water; isolation source: 120 m water sample prefiltered with 30 um filter, filtered on to 0.2 um... | place: Pacific Ocean | collected 2012-04-09... | reverse complement strand
GTGAGAATCATGCGTATGGATGGAGTAAGCTTTCGCCTAGTCCAACCATTCGATTCTCGCTGCCAATCGCACTCTGTTGAGATTGATTGGACAGTAAATGTCCCCTCAGAGGACTCTCTCCTCCGTTGTTATGAACCGATATTGATATTGAAAAAAGCTGGTTGTCGCATATACCAAGGAAAGAGTGATATAGGCAACAACCAGCTTTTGGTTGGTGCTACGAATAGCTGCGTAGCTCAGTCTCTCTCCCCAGAGATGTTTCAATTGTGATGACACTCTATCATGTTTTGTTAGTCTTGTCAAGACTTGGCGTTAAAGATTCTTAATAATTTTGCTAAGATTAGCAAAAAAGATCATTTAAATCATGTCAGTAAAAACTGACAAAGAAGGGAAAAGTTATTTAGTGATATACTATTGCCATGAAAAAAGCCTTTTCTTCTGTGATTGGTCATTCTCGTGTTTTGACCCAATTTGAACGTCAGATTGAGCAAGATAATCTTGCTCATGCGTTTTTATTTATGGGTCCAAATCATGTCGGAAAGACTACATTTGCAAAAGCGCTTGCTAAAGAGCTTCTTGAGACTACAGATCAGCTTGATGCTCAAATTGATTATGTGAGCGTTGCGCGCGCTGGTGAGGGAGAAGAAAAAAAGACCATGGTAAGTGTTGATCAGATCCGCGAGCTTAGATCCAGGATGTCCATGTCGTCTTTTTCGGGAGGATATAAAGTTGTCTTTATAGAGGATGCTAGTTTTTTGAGTCCTGCCGCTTCCAATGCGCTTTTAAAGATCCTCGAAGAACCTAGGGGAAAAACTGTATTTATTTTGCGTGCAGAGCATAGAGAAGATCTTTTAGATACAATTGTTTCTCGTTGTCAGATTTTTAGATTTTATCCCGTTTCAAATAATGAAATCGAAAACGGTCTCGTTCAAAGAGGCTTGAGCAAACCCGATGCAGCTTTGCTTTCTAAACAAAGTCATGGACGCCCAGGTGTTGCCATCAGACTCTTAAAGGATCAGGAGTATCGCAGTGCGTTTGAGCTCGAACAGGTATTTGCACAACGTTTTTTCTCTCAGGAGTTATCCGGTCAACTTAGCGAGTTAGCACATCGCTTTTCGAAACGTTCACGGGATCATGCTCAATTAACTCTTCTTTTTGATCGTTTTGAATCACATCTTCGTGACATGCTTCTTGATTCAATCGGTGTTGAGGATTGGGTTTGTGATCCTAAGGTTCAAGGAGAGAAAGATGCTCGGTCTATTGTTTCTGCGCTTGATCAGTTGTATGATTCAAAGGAAAAAATACTTCATCATGTTCAAGTGCTTCTTGCTCTTGAACAAGTCGCTATTCGTTTTGCACAACGTTAAAAAAGTTCTATGAAAAATTTAGCTCTCATTCTCATGTTACTCATCCTTACTGGTGCGGGTTGTTTTGACTTCGGAAGAAACAAAAACGTCGGTACTGATGGTGGTGTATTTAAAACAGTTGATCAAGGTATTGAATGGGTTCAATCCGTTCTTGTGCCAACCACACAAGGAGTGGGTACACTTGCAACCACAAACATTATTGCGCTTGAGATGGATCCTCAGGATGAAAAGGTTTTTTATATTGGAACTACTGACAGTGGGATGCTTTATAGTTTGGATGGAGCTGCTAGTTGGCAACAACCGAGAGAAAAATCTCTGCAAGAAGGAGCTGTTCAAGACATTGATGTAGATCCAAAAAATATCTGTCGAGTTTTTATAGCTAAAGGGTCTCGTTTGTATTCAACACAGGATTGTCTGCGAAGCGTTGATGATGAAGTTTATCTTGATAGTCGGAGCAAGGTTCGTGTAATGGATGTTGAGGTTGATTGGTACGACTCAAATGTGATTTGGATCGGTCTTTCAAACGGAGATGTTCTTAAAAGTTTGAATGGCGGTCAAAATTGGAAGACGGTTCTTAATTCCAAGCAGGCTGTTTCAAGCATTATCGTTAGCAACTCTGATTCAAGACAAGTTTTTGTAGGTACGGCTAAGGGTCTGCATATCACCACAGATGGTGGAGAAAATTTTGAACTTCTCGATGATGAATTAAAAGAATTTAGAAACAGTGATGCTATCTATGATATTAAGCAGAGCAAAGACGGCTCTGTAGTCATTGCGGCTACGAAGTATGGACTTGTTCGATCCAAAGATTTTGGAAAGACTTGGGAGGGCATTCAGCTTCTTACAACTCCAGGACAAGTTACTATACGCGCACTTGCAATGCTTGATGATAATCCAAATAATATTTTTTACGCCACGACAGGGACTTTTTATCGCACAAATGATGCTGGTGTAACATGGGAGCCTCAAACTATTCCATCTAACAGAACTCCACGTCGTATCGTCGTTGACCCAACTGATCAAAACGTGTTATATGTTGCTGTTGCCGCAGAACAAAGATAAATACAATTATGCACGCATTACTTCAAGAAAAGAAACACGCATTTGAAAAAGCAGTCGAATATCTTCATAGAGAATTAGCCGTTTTACGTACGGGTCGGGCTACTCCTGCTCTCGTAGAGGATATTTCGGTTGATGCTTATGATGCTCAAATGGAAATTAAAGGACTCGCGTCTATTCAAGTCCCAGACGCGAAGACTCTTGTGATTGATCCATGGGACAAAGGCCTTACACGTAGTATCGAAAAAGCTATTCGTGATTCTGGTATTGGGCTCAGCCCTGTTGTAGATGGTGATGTGATTCGAATTATTATGCCTCCAATGACAGAAGACAATCGAAAGCAGATGGTCAAAATCATGAAGGAGAAATTGGAAGAGGCGCGTATTTCTGTTCGGGCAGTGCGAGAAAGTACTCGTGATCACATAATAAAAATGGAAAAGGACAAAGACATCAGCGAAGATGAGAAATTCAATCTTCTTGATGAGCTTGATAAAATAACCAAAGAATACACAGAGGATATTGGAAAGATCGGTGCTTCAAAGGAAGAGGAGATCCTGACCGTTTAATGTATTCGTTTGCTCGACATGCGAGCAGAACATTTCAAAATACATTCCTTTCATCGTCTGCGGACTCATGATTACTTATTAGAATTGTATGGACGATACACACGTCACAATGGAAAAAATAACAGCCCTCGCAAAAAAGCGAGGTTTCGTATTTCCTGGATCAGCTATTTATGGAGGACTTGCTAACTCATGGGATTTTGGCCCCCTTGGAACAGAATTGAAAAATAATCTGCGAGATTGGTGGTGGAAACGCTTTGTGCATTCTCGTTCAGATATGGTTGGAATCGATGCTGCCATTATGATGAACCCAAAAGTTTGGGAGACATCAGGTCACGTTGCAAATTTCAATGACGCCATGATTGATTGTAAGAGTTGTAAAGCAAGGCATCGCGCGGATCATTTGATTGAGGACAAGTTTCCAGAAATGAAGGTAGACGGGCTTGATCCAAAAGAACTAACAGCGATTATTGTTGATAAAGAAATTCAATGTCCAAAATGTGGAAAGAAAGATTTTACAGATGCAAGGACATTCAATCTTTTGTTTCAAACGTCAATTGGAAAAACCGAAAGTGATAAACAAACACTTTACTTGAGGGGAGAGATTGCACAGGCCATGTTTGTAAACTTTAAGCATGTTCTTGAAACTTCTCGAAAGCGTGTTCCTTTTGGAATCGCGTCTGTTGGTAAAGCGTTTCGAAATGAGATTACGCCTGGAAATTTTATTTTCCGTACACTTGAGTTTGATCTGATGGAGTTTGAATATTTCATTAGAGAAGAGAATTGGGAGACACAGTTTGAATACTGGTTATCTGAAATGAACAATTGGCTCGGTGATATTGGATTTAATCCTGAAAGCACGCGTGTTAGGGAGCACACTCAGGATGAGCTTTCTTTTTATTCAAAACGGACGGTTGATATTGAGTACAATACTCCGTTTGGTTGGAAAGAAATGTTTGGTCTTGCTTATCGAACTGATTATGATCTTTCTGTTCACACAGAAAAAAGCAAGGTAGATCTACGTTACACAGATCCAAATTCTGGAGAGAAGTTCATTCCTCACGTTATTGAACCAACATTTGGACTTTCTCGTTTGACTCTTATGGCTCTTCTTGAGGCTTATAACGAAGAATCAGTTGCGACAGCTGATGGAAAAGAAGAGACACGCGTAGTGATGAAATTTCATCCAAGAATTGCTCCGTTTAAGATTGCTGTTCTTCCGCTTTCAAAGAAGCCAGATCTTCAGGAGCTTGCTAAAACTCTAGAGACTCAACTTTCAAAGCGTTGGCATACAGATTATGACGAGACACAATCAATTGGACGAAGATATCGTCGGCAAGATGAGATTGGAACACCTTATTGTGTGACAGTGGACTTTGATTCACTTGAAGATAAAGCTGTTACGGTTCGTGATCGTGACAGCATGAAACAGGATCGAATCGCTATTGATAAATTAGAACAATACTTTCAAGAAAAGCTTTCAGACTTATGACAACAACAACATTAGATAATGGCATGCAAATCATGCTCAATGACACCAAAGGCACTGATACCGTATCAGTGCTTGTTCTTGTGCGTGTTGGTTCACGCTACGAATATCCTGAGATAAACGGTGCATCGCATTTTATCGAGCACTTAATGTTCAAAGGAACAAAAAGACGCATGACAGCGCAGCATATCAGCAGAGCACTTGATTCAATTGGTGCGGATTACAATGCTTTCACTTCAAAAAACATAACAGGTTATTACATAAAGGTTGCCAAAAAACATGCGTCGCTTGCAGTTGATATTCTTCAAGACATGTTGTTTCATTCTGTGTTTGATGCAGAAGAAATGGACCGTGAGCGCCAGGTTATCATTGAGGAAATTAATATGTATCAGGAAAATCCTATGATGCATGTTGAGGACCTTCTTGAAACCACCATGTTTGATGGAAGTACACTTGGTTGGGAAATCGTTGGTTCACATAAGACCATGCTTGGAATGACTCGAGATGCTGTGCTTGATTTTTATCAAAAGTATTACCAGCCATCTAATATGGTGCTTAGTATTGCTGGTAACATTCCTGCTTCGTTGAAGAAGGATATTGAAAAACGGTTTGGAAAGAAAAAAACAAGCCGTGAAGAATTTGATGTTTTCGAAGGGATTGTCTCTACTTCACAAAAAGAGATTTCTATTGGGTTGCAACACAAGCCAACAAAACAGATCCAGCTTGCACTTGGGTTTCCTTCGTACGGTATTGATGATGACAGAAACGCTGCACTTAAACTCCTTGGAATTATTTTGGGAGGTAACATGAGTTCTCGTTTATTTGTTGAAGTTCGTGAAAGACGAGGTCTTGCGTACTTTGTTCGTGCATCAAATACAGCATATGAAGACATTGGAAACTTTATGATTCGTGCAGGTCTAGATGCTTCACGATTAAAACTTGCGACTAAGACTATTCTTGACGAACTTAGAAAAATCAAAAAAGATGGTGTTAGTGCAAAGGAGCTTAAAGAAGCAAAGACGTTTTTGCAGGGGAAAATGGCTATTAGTTTAGAAGATAGTTTTCATACAGCTCAATGGTATGCAAACCAGAAGATGTTTCATACACGTGTGAGGTCACCAAAAGCTGTGTTAAAACGTATTGAAAAAGTTTCTAGAAAAGACGTTCTTGCAGTGGCAAATGAGATTCTTGATAAAAAGGCAATGTCAGTAGCTGCTGTTGGTCCTTTTAAGACAACGGCTCAGCTGAAAAAAGCAATGGGTATCTAAAATTTTTGTATGAGAAAGTACGTAATAGGAAATTGGAAAATGGGTGTTGGAGTACGTGAAAGTGTCGCGCTTGCACGTGGGGCATTGCTTACGGTTCGCGGAAGGAAGATTATTCCTGAGCTTGTTTTGTGTCCTCCAACCATTGCATTAACAGAAGTGCGTAAAGTTGTAGCCAGGAGCGTTGCTTCTCTTGGTGCTCAAAGCGTTGCTCATATTGAGAAAGGCGCTCTTACGGGCGAGGTATCTATGCGCATGCTTGATGAAGTTGGTGTTTCTTATGTAATCATTGGTCATTCAGAGCGAAGGGCTTTTTTGGCAGAGACTGATGAAAGAGTTCGTCAAAAAGTTGGAATTGTCATGGGTGCAAATTCTATTCCTGTTGTTTGTGTCGGTGAAAATAGTGAACAGCGTAATGCTGGCGAACACAAAGAGGTTGTTAAGCAACAGATCATTGCGGCTTTTGATCAAATTCATTTGAAAAGCTCTCAACAGATCTTGGTTGCTTATGAACCTATCTGGGCAATTGGTAGTGGGCAAACTGCCGAAGTAAGCGATGTGATTGAAATGCATGAATTTATTCGTGATCTTTTGGCTATTATTTTTCCAAATGCATCGGATGATCAGACAGCAGTTCTTTATGGAGGTTCTGTTAATGATGAAAACGCTTATAGCTTTCTTCGCGAGCCGCTTATCGATGGAGTTCTCGTTGGTGGGGCGAGCGTAAAACTTAATCTATTTAAAGGTATTGTTTCGGCTGCAAGTGAAGTGCTTGAGGCAAATAAATAATATGTTTTGGATTCCACTTCTTGTCATTATTGGTGCTCTAGTTATTATCGCGATAGTTTTGCTTAGAAAAATTCCACAACTAAGAGTTATTAATGTTGAAAGCATCGCAAAGGTTCGTGGGAAAAAGTTAAAAGAACAAATCATTTTGCAAAAGTTAGAAAGAAAAGGACGTAAGCGTGTAGAAGGAATTGCAAAGTCCAGTACAAGTGCTTTTACTGCTGCGTCGAAAGTTGGTCGAAGAGCTGTGCAGCGTCTGTATAAGATGGAACAGTACTATCAAAAACTTCGACGAACAGCTTCAGAGGGGGAGCATGCTTATGATAGTGAAACAATTAAGCGTATTATTTCGGAAGCTGAAAAACTTATAAAAGAAGAAGAGTTTATTCCAGCTGAGAAAAAATACATTGATATCATTTCTCACAATCCAAAGAATATTGATGCATATGAAGGGCTTGGAAATTTGTATCTTAAGAGCGGTCAATCTGATCAGGCTCGTGAGACACTTGGGTTTGCGCATCGTCTTTCACCAAATGATGCCAGTGTTTGTGTTTCTCTTGCGGAAATAGAAATGCAAAACGAAAATTTTTCTTCTGCTGTATCGTATTTGAAAAAAGCTATTGAGAAAAGATCTAAAAATCCTCGTTATCTAGATTTTTATATTGAAGCTTCTCTTAGATCTGGATCTTTGAAAGATGTAAGAAAGGGGATTTCTAGATTGAAAGAAGTTAACCCTAAAAACGAGAAAATTACTGATTTTGAAAATCGTTTCTCTGAGCTTAAAAAAGAATACGTGGAGAAAACCTCGACTAAGGATGTAAACGTGGATGAGAAGGCTTCACAGGACGAATAGGGTCTGTTATTATTTTGCCGCGTCCTTTGATTGTGCCGTCGTAGCTCAGTTGGTAGAGCGCATCCATGGTAAGGATGAGGTCTCGGGTTCAATTCCCGACGACGGCTCCACGAAAAAGCTATCTAGATCATCTAGATGGTTTTTTGTTTGTATTGAAAAACCGCATGCAGAGTATGCATGCGGTTGAGATCAGGATTCTGGTTCCTTGTCTTCTGGTTGATCTGGGCCCTCGATGGGTTTCATTTCAAACACAGAAGCTCCAAGGTCCGGGAATCCGTCCTTGGGAGCGTCTCCTTCGCCAGCGCGAGAAGAGATGCTTGGAATACCGTCACCAAAGGAGAGGCCTGTGACGTCTAGTCCTTCTTGTATCTCGAGTTCGGTGATGGCCGGGATTCCCATGCTGGACAAAGAAATAGATGCCGTTCTCACGGCAGCTTCCTCTGCCTCACCAAGCTCGTCTCGTTCGATCATCCAGAGTTCGAAGAAATCGCTTTTGACCTGAGTTTTTCCAGAGTGGGTCAGGCTCAGTCTCTGTCTTTGAGAAAGAGAGAGTTTTTCAACTGCGACTCCGTCGATTCCAGCTACGGAAGTTCCGAAGTGTTGCTGGATGGACTTTGTTCCTGCTTCTACGCGAGCCGCCATGTTTACAGCGTCCCCGTTTGTTACGGGGTAAACCGCATTTCCGCTCTGGTCGATTGGGATTGTGTAGGTCACTGTTGGTCCCATGGAAATTCCGACGCGAATCGGGTGTTTCGCACGGTCAGCGATTTCACAGAGACTGCTCGCTACCTTGATGGTGAGTTCGACTCTTTCCTCGACCGGAAGTCCACGACTAAGTCCCATCTTTGAGGACCAGAGAATGACTGCACCGTCGCCGGTGAAGTTGTTGATCTTCCCAAAGTGCCTTGTGGCTAGTCCGTTGAGTACTGTCATGAACGTTTTCATGAATCCGCCAATCGTGCCCAGTTCTTCCCTGTGGCACATCTTGGAGAAATCAACTACGTCTACAACGAGAGCAACGGTTTCTTCGTCCTCTGCTTCGCTGAAACTCCCATTGATCACATCCCGAAAGATGATCTCGTCTGGGAAAACCACGCTTGCAACGCTTGCATTGATTTCGGCCTCACGCCGAGCATGTGCGGTGCGCTGGTTTGCTGCGATCAGCTCGTTTTCGTCTTGGACTTCGATGAGTCCTCGACGATTGAGACTCCTGAGTCCCATGAGGGCAAAGAGAGGCCCAAGAAGCCTTTCGAGCAGAGTAGTGTTCCATTCGACATCGATGACGGTCGTGTTGAAGGAGCCTTCCTCGATTTGGAAAACATCTCCTTCGTAAACGATCGGGAGCAATCGGGTTCCCCCTTTCTCAGTTGAGCAGGGGGTTGTGACATCTTGCGTCAGTACGATTCCTGGTGTCCACTTGTTGTGCTCAGGCTCTTTCAGAAGGTAGTTGCCCCAGTACACACCCTTTTTTTCAGGGATCAGGTAGACCTTTTCTCCAACAACCTGTCCATTGAATAGCAGGTGACCGTTGTCGAGCGCGATCAATGCGTCTGGTGCCCACATTTTGAGCACCTTGACGATCGGAAGCGCAACGAGTGTGTAGTGAACACGTGCGTTCTTGGTACGCCCCGGAAAGATTCCTGGGAGCGCTTCGTTCATTCCACGAATGAGATGAAGAAGCGAAACTGCGTCCTCGAGCGGATCGACTGTTGTCCCGGTGGGGGAAGCTGAGCTGTAGGTGCAGGTAAGCCTTACGCCGTTGATTCCACGACGCTTTGCTTGCCAGATCTTGTTGATGTTCCAGGCGCGTGCTGAGCTGTTGAGCATCCCGTAGGCTGCCCATGGGCTTATCATGCGACCTGTGACAGGGTTGGTTCCAAAAAGACGTTTGATCTTGTCGAATCCAAAGTCGACAAGTGGCGAATGACGGCCGATTTCTCGCATGAAGCTGACGTGGCCAGCTTGGCGAACGAATTCATCGACAGCGTCGTTGTACTCATCGAGAGTGAGGACGTCTTCGCCCCTCACCATCTGTCGAGCTTCTTTTCCTCGAAGTCTCTCCGGAACGGAATTTAGAACGACTTCTCGATCAATACCAAGCTCTTCACACCCAACCTCTAGGAGGCGGACGTTTCGGCCAGCGTTGATCGAGTGCCACTCGTGATTGGCAGGCTTGAACCTGTCCCGGTTCGTAGCGGTACTCATACGCTGTCCATCTCTTTGTCTGGGTTTGGTTTGAAGGTCCGTTTTCTGCCCCATTGGCAGTATGGTAAACTAGCATTAAATAAACCCAATGTCAACTATGAGAGGTATCTGGAAACATCCAACTGTTCGTAAAATTCATGGTTTTTTCGTTCAGCTTTTGTTTTTTATTTTTGCAGTAATTCAACTTCCTTTTTGTTTGATTATCGATTTGTTTCTTCAAAAGTCTCTTAAACCTAAATTTTGGAGAATGGTTTCTTTTTTTAATTCGAAATTATTGCGCGTGCTTGGAGGAATCATATATCATTACAATCACCCTCATCCGACTGAAGATGGTCCGTATATCTATGTTTCGAATCATGGAACGAAATTAGATGGTTTTTTGTGTTTTGAAATGGTTGGTCCTAATGTAGATTTTTTGGTTGGTCCACGAGGAATGTTCCCGTTTCCTTTTGATATCTTTTCATTTCGTTCAGGTGCGATTGATGTAATGCGCGACAAATTTGATTATGAGAAATATGCTGGAGCAAGTTCTCCAAAACGAGCCTTAGAAAAGCTTGAACATTCATTGAAGAGTGGGCGTAACGTTATGATTTTTGCTGAAGGGCATGTCGAGCATTCAGACAAACTTCATTATATTCATACTGGTGCTGCGAGACTTGCTCTCAAAACAGGAAGGCCCATTGTTCCAATGGTTCTTACAAATGAACATCAGTTAATAGGTGGAATTAAAATGTCTCCAGGAACGATAAACATTCGATTTGGAAAACCAATTTATCCAGAACAAATATTGTCTGAGAGTGTGCCGCGTGCATCTGTTGAGGGTTTGCGCACAGAGCTCATGCAATCGATTCTTGATTTGCTTCCTAGAAAGTATGCTTATGATTTCTATCAAGATGGACCCAGTAAACACGTAGGAGTGTTTTTAGACATCGATAAAACAATTTACAAAGGTTATTCCATGAAAGATTTTTATGCGTGGCTTTTGGAGAGAGGGGAGATTAGCACGAACGATGTTCGTAGGATGCAAGCTTACTTTTTCATGAACAAATTGGGCCTTGTTACACATATTGAAGTGATGGAGCAGGCGGGGAGATGTATTGCTGGTTGGTCTGAAGAAAAAATGTCGAGGCTGGTTGATGAATTCTATGGAGAAATAGCACATTGGAAATTTCACCATGACTTACTTTCATATATTTATGATCATAAGAAGTTTAATCATCGTATGATTTTGGTGTCAGAGGCCATTACTCCACTTGCTAGAAAGTTTCGAGAGCTTGTTGGGGCTAAGGAAGCACATGGTACAGAGCTTGAAATAAAAAACGGTGAGTATACTGGCAGAATCGTTCGGTTGATGCGCGGGGAAGAAAAAAGAGATAGAGTTAAGCATCTGGCTGAGAATGAAAATCTGGTTCTTCAAAAGAGTTATGCCTATGGTGATTCTGAGTACGATGTTCCGATGTTGAAACTTGTTGGGAATCCTGTGGTAGTTAAGCCCCATTCTAGTGGTTTATACACTTATGCTAAGAGACGGGGTTGGGAAGTTGTTCAATAACAAAACAAGGGCTTTGGCCCTTGTTTATTTTGTTTCTTTGTGAGGCTCGTGCTTTTTGCAATGTTTGCAGAATTTGCTGAGCTCCAGTCGATCTTTGCTTGTTTTCTTGTTTTTTCTTGATCGGTACCCGACGCGATGGCAGACGGTGCACTCTAATTTGATCAGGGTATCTTGTGACATACGTTTTTGTTCGTCGGAATAGTACCAAAAAGCCTATTTTTGTCAATACTTCAGGGAAATTT
>MPMF02201279.1_pt1 | contig 11400 bp, 7 predicted proteins | sample 1617271 | NCBI WGS metagenome assembly MPMF02 (sample SAMN05944812, study PRJNA350692) | marine metagenome | biome: marine; feature: ODZ; material: water; isolation source: 120 m water sample prefiltered with 30 um filter, filtered on to 0.2 um... | place: Pacific Ocean | collected 2012-04-09... | reverse complement strand
CCACCATAATATCAATGAGTTAGTTGATATATTCTTCCGAGCACACGCTTGTTTATTTAATTTTATTATAACTCAGTGTGCCAGAATTGTGCCAGCAGTTTTTCATTATCTTACCCCCACCCCCCGAATTGTTCCAAGCTCTTAACATCCATAAGGGGCAAGTGACATGTTTTAACACCACACCTGTTTGCAATGTTTTCAAACAAGGGGAGGTTAGGCATATGACACATAAAAATGGGAGTGAAACAAATATGCACGAATTCCGCACCATAAATGCACAGGGTTAATTTGGTGTATTGTCCCTCAACATTCCTCGTGTTTGGTGCTAGGATACTTTTTTATTAAATTATTCTGGTAGATGAGTAAGAATCATATAATTTCTTTTTAAAAAAGTTTTTCTAGCCAAATCTATTATTTCTTTTAAAGTTCTTTGTTGGTGCAATTGTTCTACACGATAAATGTTGGAATAGGGCTCTTTTATCCAATCATAAAAAGTAAAAATATCTAACCAAAATTTATTGGTTTTATATTCTTCTCGATATTCTTGTAACATTTGTTTGTTCACTTTATCTAAATACGATTGACCCAAACCATTTTCTTGTAAATTTTCTATTTCTTGTTCAATCGCTCCGATAATTTCCTCTTGTCGCTCAGGATCAGAATTAAAGGAAATTATAAATACATAAGATTGGTTGGGATACTTAACCATCCGCCCATACGTTCCGATACTATAAACGTCTCCGATCTTTTCTCTCACAGTCTCATTTAAGCGAATGTTCAGCATTTTTTTAATTGCATGAAAATTCAGCCTATTGCGAATATAATATGCAAATGGTCCTGTATAAATAAGATACGTCGTGCTTTTTGGCTCTAATCCCATCCTTAATGTGTCAGCATGTATCCCCTTAAAGTAATCAACATCTCTATCTTTCCAGTTTTCTCTTTTGAATGAGCTTGGCAAACCTCCTAGGTATGTTTCAACTAAGGGTTTAATCGTTTCTAGATCAAAACTCCCCGCGAAGTAGAATGAAAAGTCACCAGCATTGTCAAAACGCTCTTTGTAGAATTGAAAAGCTCGTTTGTAATCTACTTCTTCAAGAAGTTCAGTTGTCCAAGGACGAACGCGATAATGATTGTCATAGAGTTTTGATATATACAAATCTGAAAACACTTCTTCAGGATCAAGTTGTCGATTAAGCAACCTTTCTCTTTCTTTGTTTTTATAATTTTCAAAATCATCATCATCAAAACGTGGAGCGGTAAAATAAAGATAGATTAACTCAAACAAAGTCGGCAGGTCTTCCACAGTGGAACTTCCAGACATGCCTTCGGAAAGGGAATAGATTTTGGGTTTAATTGAAAGATTCTTGCCGCTCAATTTTTTATCTAATTCAATGGCATTAAAGCTACCAACCCCGCTATATGTTACAACATCAATGGCCTTATCGGCAGACACAAAAAATTCATCACTGGCTAAAGATGTGCCTCCCGGGCTTCGGGAGGTGAACGTTATGCTATTTTTTTTAAAGTCCGTTGGTTTTAGGACGACCCGTACGCCATTAGCTAGCCGCCACTCGGTTGCATCCATTTGTTTATGATATTTTTCATTAATTATTTTTGAAGGAACGGGTGATACTTCAAGTAGAGGACGTTGGACCACATCATCTTCCTCGTAGGCTGCTAGTTGGTTTTGGAATGATTGGTTTAGTAAAGCAAGAAGATCATCTGAGGTAGAAAGACTGTCTGAATTCTTTTCCGGTGCAGTAATAACAACTTTTCGCCCTTCGTCCAAAAACCACCGATCCGTAATTGTTTTGAGATCTTCGGTTGTAATAGTGGGGAGAATAGCCTTGATTAACTCATAATCAAAAACAATACTCGTTATAGTTTCTTTGCTGACATAGCGGTTTATGAAGTCCTCTAAGAAAAAAGTGCTATCCTGATCATCACGATTATCGTAATTCTTTTGGTAATAGGACAGAAAATCATCCTTGATCCGTTTGAGTTCGCTGTTTAAAAAACCGTGCTGGCGTACCCGTTCAATTTCAGTGAGAATTGCTTGCAAGCCCTGTTCTAAATCATCGTTCAGCGGAATGAATGCTAGGGTATATTGGGTGTTCTTGAGTGTCAGTTGATCATCATAGATTCCAGCAGCAGCAAAGGGGGGATCCTTTTGCAAGGCAATTTCCCTCAGTCGTTGGTTAAGTAAATCTAAATACATCCAAATGATCACCTCATCACGAAAATCCCCCTGTGTGCGGAAGAGTTTTGCCTTATGGTTGAAGAGTACTTGAAGCAAAGTTGTTGTTTCTTCGGTGTCGGTGACAAAATGAACGCTGTCTTTTGTAGTCAAAGGCACGCTGTATTCTTCTCTCGGTCTTGCCTGTGTAGGATTTGTTAGGGAAGAAAAATGCTCTTTGATCAGAGAAACGATATTCTCTTTTTCAAAGTCACCGATAACAATTACTGCCATTAACTCTGGACGATACCATTCATAATAGAAATCACGGGCTCTTTGAGGTTCAAATGTTTTAATTAAATCCACCTTCCCAATAGGCCTGCGTTCCGCGTATCTAGAGTTTGCAAAATGGATTTTAATTAGTTTTTCTCGTTGTCGCTCCGATGAGCCTAATGATTTACGCCGCTCCGACATTCGCCCACCTGGCAGGCTCTCAGCCTCTAGCAGAGTAACGCAAAAGCCATTCTTTTTGAGCAGATGGCCAGCGGTAAGCCCTGCCAGCCCAGCACCAATGATTGTGATATTTTTCGCACTACTCATGGGGCATGAGCGATTGAGTACCAAGAAAAATAAAACACTGACCGATCTTTCTGCCGTGTGTCGCTGTCAGGCAAGTATTGTTCGATGTTCTTTCATGTTCGCCCGATCCCTTGGGGAATGCTGTCTACGACCAACTGATCCGAGCCAAGCATCTGCTCGTCGGCCCGGTTGGAGTGAGGCGAGAATTCGACTATTCGAAACGAATTCGTTCCAAAAGAACGAGTATTTTTCGGATCTAGAGCAATGTCTTCAATACAAGAGAGCAACAATCTCAGTTACTCCTGATGTTCAAATTTACGCTCAACCATCTTGGGCGGGGTCATGATCGCTAACCTTTTCATCCAGAACGTCTCGCCTGATGTGTTCGCGCGCTCTCTCCTGGGGCGGACCGTACCCGTTTCCACCCCCGCTATAGACCGTGAAAGTTTCCCCATGATCGAGAACTCTCATGACCTTGCAGAATTGTGGGGTCTCTTCTTTATCAGTCCCTTCGTTAATAACCAAACGGGTCTTGGCTCCTGTACCCCCCCCTTCAACGCCCCCTGGTTTCTGCTTGATCCAGTCACTGTTTGCGGTCAACACCGACCTGTGATCCTCCACACGAAATTTGCGTTTTATTCCCAGGCCACCCCTGTACTTCCCAACGCCACCTGAATCAGGCCTAAGGCTGTACTCTTCTACTGTCAATGGATAGTACATCTCGACCACCTCGACAGGCGTATTCATCGTATTAGTCCCCAAAACCTGAACACCATCCATACCATCGGCCATACTTCGTCCACCGTCGCCGCCACCGATGGTTTCATAGTATGTGTATCGCCGACCATTTCTAGGGTCAGTACCGCCGAAAACTGTGTTGTTCATACAGCCATGGGAATGCGCTTTGGCGATCGAAGGGTCTGCCTGTAGAACTGCGGCAATTACAGTCTCAGCTATTCGTTGCCAAGTTTCGTTGCCAGCCCCGATCGCAGCAGTGGGATCAGGGCTAATGATGGTCCCTTCCGGGCAAAATACTTCTATGGGCCTGTAACATCCAGCATTCACTGGGATAGTTGGGTCCGACACACACTTGATAACAAAATAGGCAGCAGAGATACAGTTCGCCAGGATGCAATTGACCCCAGATGGGCGTTGTGGATCGGTTCCAGTGTAATCAATTTTGACCGAGTCCCCTTTCACAGTCAGGGTTACCGCTATCTTGATCCTACCCTCAACCAGCCCATCATCATCAATAAATAACTCCGAATAGTACTCCCCGTCAGGAAGCACTTCTTCTATCTTTGCTCGCATTAATCGTTCTGAATAATTGAGTATTTCGTCTTTATAGGTCGTCCAATGACTGATTCCGATTTTGTCGATCACTTCTAAAACGCGGCGACAGCCCAGTTGTGCAGAGGCGATCTGAGCATTCAAGTCTCCCGCTCGTTCATCTGGCGTACGTACATTACGCATCAAAATATCCATCACGGCAGTATTGAGTTCACCCTTACTGTAAAGCTTGAGAGGCGGTAGGATTAAACCCTCCTGCCAAACTTCTGTTGAGGTCGATGGCATGCTCCCGGGCACCATACCTCCCACATCTGCATGATGGGCAAGGTTTGCTGACAACGCCACCAGTTCGCCCCGATGGAATATCGGCACCACAATTCGAATGTCCGGCAAATGTGAACCACCTTCCGGGGTGTTGAACATTAATACGTCACCCTCCTCCCAAACAGTCGGTGGAAAGTGTTCAAGTAAATAGGGGATGCCGACCGTAAGGATCCCCAGATGGCCGGGAATATGCTCTGCTTGAGCAATGATCTGCCCACTTGTATCGGCTAAGACGCAAGAACAATCCTCTCTCTCTCGAATGTTGGGCGAATATGCCGTCCGACGTAATACCGCACCCATTTCATAAACGATCGAAACCAGATGATTCCGAAGAACCTCGACTTCAATTTGATCTATTTCAGACACCCGACTACCCCTCCACACTGATGATGATGTTCCCATAGCCATCTACCTTGGCAGTATTGATAGGAAGGATCACGACAGTCGTATCGAAACTTTCAATTATTGCTGGACCGGGAATATGATTACCCGGGCGCAGTTCCCTGCGATCGTAGACAGTGGTGCCACAATATTCCCCGTACTGTTTAAAAAACACTGGTCGATTTCCTTTGATCGCATGCCCACTGTCCGCTTGCTGAAGTGGTAAAAGTTCAGGCGTTGCCTTGGGTACGAGCGAAATAACCGATATCCTCAAGTTGACGATCTCTAGCTCTCGCTTGGAATCACTCCACCAGTACAAACGCCTATGCGACTCGTTAAATCTGTCTCTTACTGTATCAAAGGTAATTTCTTCGACCTCTCCAAAGATCGGAACGTTGATTTCATAAGCCTGCCCCGAGTAACGCAGGTCAAGGCTATACAGGAATTTCAAATCCCCAATGTCAAAGTTATCTTTTTTGAATTCAGCCCTAGCCTGCGCTTTCATTTCATCGAAAAAGCCAATCAGCGCGTTCTTGTCTGTCCCCCCAAGAATCGATATGCGGGTCCTGCTGTAGTCATTCTTATGGTCAGTTACCAGTAGTCCTTTAGCCGACAATAGGCCGGCATCTTGGGGTACGATCACTGTTTTTATGCCCAGCTCCTCTGCCACATCAGCGGTAAATACCGCACCACACCCACCGAAGGCGACCAGCGAGAATTCTCGAGGATCCAGACCTTTTTCGATCGAAGACACACGGATTGCCCGGACCATGTTGGCCAATGTCACATCGAAAATACCCTGACACGCATTCGCCAATGACTTATTCATAGGTTTGGCGATCTGTTGATCAATGGCCTTCTCAGCAGCCACCTTGTCGACCGGCATCTCTCCACCTAAGAAGAAATGTTCATTTAGCCGTCCCAGACAAAGATTGGCATCGGTTATGGTCGGGACTAAACCACCGGATCCATAGCAAACAGGTCCGGGATCTGCTCCGGCGCTCTCCGGACCCACATGAAGCCCGCCTGCGACATCCAAATAGGCGAGACTGCCTCCGCCCGCACCAATGGTACTAATGTCGACTATTGGCAGAGCGAACGGGTACCCACCGATCGATCCTTCCGAGGTAATTCGTGGCTTTTGGTCGACCACAACACTGATGTCGGTACTCGTACCACCGATATCAAATCCTATCAGTTTGTCATATCCCGCAAGGCCTCCGAAATACGCAATAGCAATCGCACCCGCTGCTGGGCCAGACAATACTGTTTCGACTGCTCTGCTTTGCACCTGGCTCGAAGGCATGACTCCACCGGAGGACTTCATCAGGTTCATGCCCACTTCGATATCCAATTTCTCTGAGAATTGCGCTTCGAGACTGCCGACATATCGTGAGACGATCGGCGCAACCGCAGCGTTCAACACCACAGTCGAGGTTCTTTCGTATTCCCGATACTCGGGTAGAACCTCTGAGGAAAGATAGACATCGAGATTGGGGCAGTTGGCCTGAAAATATGCTTTGGCAGCTTGCTCGTGATCAGCATTCAAGAAAGAGAATAGAAACGATATTGCAACAGCCTCAACACCCTTTTCTTTCAGACTTGAAGCTATTCCGCACAGTTCTTCCAAAGCAAGTGGGGTGGTGACTTCTCCCCGATAATTGACTCTCTCAGTAACTTCAAAACGAAACTCGCGAGCCACTAATATTCTGTTCTTAACCGCATGAAAACTATATTGTTGAGGTCGCCTTTGCCGGCCAATTTCCAACACATCCTTAAACCCCCTCGTAGTAACCAACGCACAGTTGGCTAACTTTCCCTCCAATACAGCGTTAGTCGCAATCGTCGTACCATGACTCAGGTAGTCGACCTCAAGCCCTTGTCGACTAGTCTGTTGCAGAATTTTTGCGACCCCGTCGACGGCTCCAATCGATGGGTCCCGTGGGGTTGAAGAAGTCTTGGTTGAGTGGTAGATGCCCTCATTTTGATCAAACAGTATGATATCGGTAAAGGTTCCACCGATATCGAATCCTATCCTGCAACCATTCATGGATATTGTTTCCTGGTGATTCCCTAATTCAACTGCCTATTACCCAACCCCTTGTAACTCAATATCAGTCGCGATTACCTAATAGCACGCGTCCTTCAGACACACAGTTGCCTAGAATAAGCCTACCCGAAACAGGCTACTGGGTTGTACAAAAGTCTTGAGCGATCAGTTCGAGTTTTTTGATTGTTTCAGTTATCTCGGTTTCGATAGCATCTAACCGATTAAGGCACAGGCGTTGGACTTTACGGCCAAACAGTTGTGTAGTACTCATGTAAGCATACCCGGAGCGACACATGGCATTGGTCATTTGTTCATTAAGCTGATCGACTTCAACCTCGCTCAGACCCGGTGGGCGATATTGAAATGTGATGATACCGAGCTTTGCAGGCGTCACTACGTGCCAGTGCTTGCGGGCCCTGAGGATTCGTTCCGCCATTTCAGCAAGATCGAGCCCATGATCGACTGCGCGCCTGAATGCATCAACTCCAAAAACCTGCAAAGATAACCATAGTTTAAAGGCCTTAAAATTACGGGATCTTTGCAGCCCCATATCTCGATAATTTATGTCTGTGGATCCCCCATCAGTATCCGTTTCATAGACCGCAAGATCTTGAAAGGTATCATAGAGCATTACAGGGTCTCGGACCAAAACACAGCCACATTCGTAGGGCTGGAAAAACCATTTGTGCGGATCAACAGCAATACTCTTGGCCCGTTCAATCCCTCTCATTTGATCGCGCCCACGCCTGGTCAGAATAGCCCCTCCACCAAATGCGGCATCCACGTGTAGCCACAAAGACTCGCGCTCACAAATCTCTGCAATCTGATCCAATGGATCCACCGAGCCACTGCTGGTTGTACCGGCACTGGCAGCGACACAGAACGGAATTTTTCCTGCATCACGATCCTCCTCGATGGCCTCAGCGAGATGGGCAGGATCCATTTGAAGACATTCATTAGTCTCCAGAGAGTGCATCTGATCATTGCGAAAACCCAGTATGAAGAGTGCTCTACCGATACACCGATGGGTTTCAGATGTACAGTACACGACGGCATCTTCAACACTATCAGCGAGAGCGATATGCCGAGCAGCTGTAAGCGCGATTAGGTTGGCCGCGGATCCCCCACTGGTAAATAAACCGCCGGCTGTGTTTGGAAGCCCGAACTGCTCACACAACCAGGCAACTGTTTTACGTTCAACGGTAACCGGGCCCAGGTTACCCTGATTGGTTACACACGACACGTTAAATCCACTGGACAACTGATCAGCAACAGCTCCGACAAAATTTCCAGCCCCAGGTACATAGGCGAAGAAACGAGGGTGATTCATCTGCATACTGTGTCCGAATATGTCGTCACGAGCCAACAGAAGAAGCTCGTGAGGATCTTTACCCTGGTTAGAGAATGGCATCGACGCAACGCAATCATCCGGTCTCCACTCCAGATCATCGATCACCGGCTTGCACTCGATACCGTTATAATGCTCGACCAGCATATCAACCGCTGCATACCCTAATTTACGCATCTCCTGGGCTGTTAACGACAAATGCATCGGTCGTTTTTCGTCTACTCGATCAAATACGTCTCTTGTCATTTCTTCGACCACCTTCATTAGCGGCTCACGCTCTGTTGTATGCGATTATAGACTCCCGACTACCCCTATTTGGTGGACAAAGGCTGAACGCCACTAAGCCGGTCAGTTTTCCCTTAACCCTATCCCCGCATTGGCGACTCTGGTAAGTTCAAGGCTATGGCCTATATCAGGAACAAGAGGGTCAACCGTTTTAGGTCGAAACGATCATTAATCCATCACCTCAATTCAAGATGCCAACCGCGATATCTCTTCCTTGCTACTTCTCTAACATTCCATGGCGGCCGAAGCTACGAACCGGGCTGATGGGCTAATGCGCGATTATCTTGCAGCGTTATTCGATCAAAAACAAGTGAGCCTTGTTGAACGGCAAGTCGATCCTCATTTTGAACTCGCTGCACTGGTCGCCAAGTCACAGAAACACAGTGATCGACCTATTCTATTTAGCAATGTTAAGAATACGTCGTTCCCGGTGGTATCGAATATCTACGGTAGTGAATCCCGTCTCAGAACCCTGATTGGCGCGGAAAGGAATGGCTTTTGCCAGCATTGGTCAAACATCGTAAAGGCCGCCGCACAACTAGACGATGACTACACCAATCTGATTGATGGGCCATACGATCTAGAGAGTGGAAAACTCTCTGAGTTACCTCATATTACATGGCATGAAAAGGATGCAGGTCCCTACATCACGGCTGGAATTGTTCTTGCAAAAGATCCAGATACGGGTATACCCAATCTTTCCTTCAGTCGAGGGATGATGGTCAATAATCGAGAGATACACTGCTGCATTGATAGCGTTCAAGATCTCGGAAACTACCGGGCCAGGGCTGAATCAAAAGGACAGCCACTAGAAGTTGCCTGGCTCATCGGGGCATCTCCACTGATTTTTCTCGCGGCCTGCACCTCGGTTCCAATTGAACAGGATGAAATGAAATTGGTTGCCCAGACGACTGGCAAGAAGGTCAATGTCCGGCCGTGCAAATATCTCGATCTGCTTGTTCCTGCGGAGACGGAAATTGTGATTGAGACTCGAATTCTACCCAATCAACGGCGCACAGAGGCCCCTTTTGGTGAATTCAATGGCTATTACTGCCCACAAAATCAAGGCTTCGCTGCTGAGATCCTTGATATCAGTTGGCGAAAAAATGCATATTTTCATGGCCTCCTTTGTGGATCTAGAGAAGATATGACGCCTATGCATGCTATGTTTGCAATGCGGGCTTATCGAAACCTTATTAACGATATCCCCGGCATTATTGATGTTGCCTGCAATACGACACTGTACTGCACAGTGGTCAAGATCGACAAACAATTTGAGGGACATGCACAACAAGTCATGTTGAATGTATTTGCCACGAATCCCCACTACAATTTGGCGTGCATGGTCGTGGATAAGGATGTAGACATCTACGACCTAAATGATGTCTGGTGGGCCTACCTCGCTCGAGGCCCCATCGACAAGCGAACACTTCTTGTCAACAATGTTCCAAGTGGCTATGACTATCGCGGGGAACATTTTCACAGCGGCCGAATCGGCATCGATGCCACCGCGCCCTATGGCCGTCTCGAAGAATTTGAGCGCACCACAGTGCCAGGGGAGGACGACATCGATCTTGACGACTACTTAACTCAATATTGATCTAGATCTCATAGGAATCGAGCCACCTCGATCTATGATCTGTTGACTCAACCGCCAGCGAGGTTCGGCAGAAAATGAATCTCACTCCCCGGGGTGACACATTCATATAGACCCAGGTGAGATATCTCACCATTTATCGCAACGACGATACCAGTCTTCAACATGTCACCCTCGATCAGGAAACACGCAATACCAGGGTAAGACTCGTCTAGTCTTTTGATTACTTGCCTCAGATTTCCGCCAGCTATTTCAACCACAGATTGACCGTTTGTCAGGCCCTGTATCTGTGAGGGTATCCAGACGCGGTTCTTCACTTAGTCGATGTTCTCTTTGATTTTTTCGAGGACGGCACCGGGTGACATTGGTAACTCCGTCATCCTTATACCGGCTGCGTTGTAAAGGGCATTCGCAATCGCGCCTGCCGGAGGCATGATCGGCACCTCACCCACACCACGAACTCCAAAAGGATGATTCGGATTGGGCGTCTCGAGGATGACAGTCTCAATGTCGGGCAGATCCACGGCTGTGGGCATACGGTAGTCCAACAGACTGGTGTTGAGCAGCTTTCCATCTTCGCTATAAAAGTAAGCCTCATTTAGCGCCCACCCCACACCCTGTGCGGCACCCCCTTGCATCTGCCCGGAGACATAGTCGGGATGAATGGCATTGCCGGCATCTTGAAATGCGGTATAGCGTAGAAGATTGATTTTTCCCGTATCGACCTCGACCTCCACGTCGACCAGATGGGCTGCCAACTGACAACCATTAGAGCCGGGACTAGCATTGCCGTAGACAGTAATCGGACCGCCTAGTTTCTCCAGCAGCTTAGCCAACTCCAAAAATGACAGGCATCTCGATGGGTTCCCCAGATCAGAAAAACTACCCCGGGTAATTGCGACGCTACTTTCTTCTATATCCCAATATACTGCCGCCCGCCTAGCCATTTCCCGTAACGCATTATTGGCCGCCTGATAGACCGCAATTCCAGTTGAGTGGGTCGTTCGGCTGGCCACCGTTTTGTATGAGAAAGCAATTGAGTCAGTATCTAGAACCCGGGCAGATACCTCAGCTACATCAATCCCAAGAACCTCGGCGGCCTGCATCGACAAGGTGAGCCTGGTCCCACTCAGATCCGGCGTGCCGACGTTCAACAATACGCTTCCATCGCCGTGTACGGTCATACTGACACTTGAGGTTTTACCGGCACCGAACCATAGAGCATAAGCCATTCCACGGCCTTGTCTTGGTCCAGAGAGCGGGGTTCTATAATGGGAGTGATCACGAACCGCTTCCAGTAACTCTCTTCCCCCGATTTTTGGACATGGAAGACCGGTTACCATACGATCACCCTCTGCCATGGCATT
>MPMF02208573.1_pt1 | contig 11408 bp, 12 predicted proteins | sample 1617271 | NCBI WGS metagenome assembly MPMF02 (sample SAMN05944812, study PRJNA350692) | marine metagenome | biome: marine; feature: ODZ; material: water; isolation source: 120 m water sample prefiltered with 30 um filter, filtered on to 0.2 um... | place: Pacific Ocean | collected 2012-04-09... | reverse complement strand
GTATTTTTTGTTGACAGTCCGCCAGACCTTGTAAAGAAAGGAACTTTAGAAATTGTAACTCCACCCGTTCCTGCACCTGTTCCTGTAACAGCAATTGGATTACCACCAGCATCTTTTGAATTTTCAGGTAATGTTGCACCAGAAGCAGCAATCTCAATTGTTCCACTACCATCAGAAGAAATTGTTGCACCACCCAAATCTACAGTAGCTGCAGCAAGCCAAATCTTTTTCCATCGTCTTGAACTACTACCTAAACTTCTTAAATCGTTAGTATCTGGTATTACATCTTGGTCAACAGCAGACAAATCTACACTATCACCACCTATTTCTTTAATCGTTCCACTGTCATTAATATAAAATTTTTGTGCTGAAGTATCAATTGCAACCTCACGAGCCGTAATATCACTTGTCGTAGGTGTACTTGTACCTGTTTTTAATTTTATAACTGTCGCCATCTCTATAAACCTAACTTATTAATTAATTTGACGATTAGTAAGTTCCACCATCTACATCGCCATATACTATATTACTACCGTTTGACTGTAACAATTTACCATTAGCACCTAATGCCAATTTAGCAAGAGTGTTTGAACCACTTGCATATAACATATCACCAGTAGTGTATGTTGTTTGTCCTGTACCACCATATATATTACCAATTGCTGTACCATTCCAAGTACCAGTTGCAATAGTTCCTAATGTTGTAATTGATGTTTGACCAGGATAGGTTGTTTTAATCTGTACAGCGTCACCTGTTATCTCTAACGTACTATCATCAACAGCAACATCTAAAGTGTTACCAGTTTTTGTTAATGCGTCACCAGCACTAATTTGACCAGCACCAGAGAATTGTGAAACTGTAATATTAGTTGAACCTAATGTTGGAGTACCATCGTGTGTGAATACATAACCATTGTCAGCATTTGCAGTACCTGATTCAACGAATACGAAAGCGCCGCCTGTAATTTCTGAAGCTGCGTCAGCGTCAGGAGTTCTTGTAAGTACGAAAGCCGCACCTCCACTACCTGTTGCTGTTACTTTGTAAAGACCATTTTGTACCGCTGAGGCTTGATTTTTAACTAATATTCTATCATTTACTGCTACGGCAACACCATCAAGTGATAAAGCGCCATTGGCGTCAGCAGTTAAAGTACCATTACCGTTATTGTATGTACAAGCAGATAATGCAGCTGTTGTAGCAAGTTTTGCAGAATCTTTTACATCTAATCCGTTTGCAGTTGCGTCAACATAAGCTTTTGTAGCTGCGTCTTGGGCACCTGATGGATCAGTAACGTTTGTAATTCTACTTGAATTAACATCAACAACACCAGAACCTTTAGGATCAAGTATTAAATCAATGTTTGTATCACCGCCTGCAGTTCCGACTTTAAAGCCATTGCCTGCAGCTGAGTTAGTAACTTCTAAATAATTAACAGCAGCTGCTGTTGTTTGGAAAAGAATTTGCTCATTACCACTTGCGTCAGCGATAAATCCATCGTCAGCAATTTTAGGTGCAGTAAGAGTTTTGTTTGTTAGTGTTTCAGTTCCTGCTAATGTAGTAAAAGAACCATCTTGTAATGCACTATTAAATTCAGCAGTTGTACCAGTTAAAGTACCTTCACCTAAATCTAATGTTAATGTATTACTAGCACTATCAATTGTTTTGTTTGTTAAAGTTTGTGAACCTGTAAGAGTAGCAACTGTTGAGTCTATGTTTAATGTTATTGAATTTCCAGAACCAACTGAATCTAATCCAGTACCACCAGCGATTGTTAATGTTTCACTATCTAAATCAATTGAAAGAGCACCACCAGAGTCACCTTGAAAATCTAAATCTTGTGCTGTAACCTGTGCGTCAACATATGCTTTGATTGATTGTTGAGTTGCTAAATGTGTAGCAGAATCGGAAGTTAAATCGTCTTCATCTTTGATTGCTGAACCACTAACGCCTGTGTTTAATACAGCACTTGTTAATGTTTTGTTTGTTAGTGTATCTGTTGTTGCAAGACCTACTAATGTGTCTGTTGCATTTGGTAAAGTAATTGTTCTATCAGCAGTTGGATCTGTAACTGTTAATGTTGTTTCATATGCGTCCGCTGTTGAACCTTCAAAAACTAAACTATATGCACCCATAGTTAGGTTTGCACCTAAACTAATAGTACCAGTATTGATTGTTGGACTTGTTAATGTTTTGTTTGTTAGTATTTGAGAACCAGTTAATGTAGCAACTGTTGCGTCTATAGCAACTGAAATATTGTTGTCTGATACAGTTGTATCAATACCAGTACCACCAGCAATTGTTAATGTTTGACCTGTCGAAAATGTATCACTTACACCACTATCAGCAGCAAGTGTAAATGAACTTGACGCTGGAGCTGCAAATGATAATTCACCTGATCCATCAGTTTGTAATACGTGACCATCTGATCCATCAGTTGCTGGTAATGTAAATGTAACGCTAGCCGCAACACTATTGGGAGATTTAAGTGCTATGAAATGGGCACCATTATTTGTGCCTTCGTTAAATTTAATTGTACCACCGACTGTAGCACTATTTCCAATAAACAATTCATCAATTGCTTTATTTGAATCTACTACTATACCCGAAGACGCTGTTAGCGTTCCGTGTGTGTGGTCTAAAAGTTGTGTAAAATATTTACCTGCAATTTCTATTGCAGAATTTGATGTAGATGCTGGATCACCTATGAATAATCTATACCCATTACCTCCAGCACCATTGTCTGTAGCCGAAGTATCGTAAACATATGCTAACTCCCCTTGCTCCAGTCCACTAGGTGCATTACCTGTCGTGGTTCTTTTTATTTTAATAATTGTCGCCATTTATATCTCCCTCTTTAATAGCTTTTATCTAAAATGTGCCACCGTTCAGTAATAATCTACCATTTTCAGTTAACAAATCATTTGTACTCTTCCATTTTGAATTATTTGCATTATATTGTAATATAGAACCGTCACTTAATACTGATAGGTCTATGTCTGACAACGAACTCATACTTGATAAGGATGTTGCAGACGGTACCGTAACAGAAACAGCATTTGGTCCCGATGTAGTCGTATTAATTGTTGCGGTTATAGCCATATTTACCTTAATTTTGTTATACTATATTTATATATTTATAATTACAAGGTAATATAAAAAGGCTTACTAACTACACTTTTGCCGCTTCTTTATTGCTAGTATCTTTCGGCGCCTCAATCTTATTTTTTGTCGGAAGATTTAATTCTACTGCAATTATGTCATCATAATGCTTTTGTAGAATATTAACTTTTTCTAACTCTAAAGATAGTTTGACTCTTGTAGCTTGCAAATCTTGTCTGATAATAATAGAGTTTATACATCTTACTGACAGATCACTTCTTTTATAATCTTTTCCATCAATATTAAATGTTTGCTCTTGGTTACCAGTTGCTTCAGTTTTTTTTGAGTTCAATTCACTACTCATTTTGTTTTCTCCATATTTAACTTCATTTAGTTATACATTCGGTTTTACAGTTATAAGACCTTCAATAACTCTTGTAACTGTTCCGCCACTTGCCGTAATATCACAATCATAAACGTACCTTGAAGGTGCGTCTAAAGCTGTAGTTTGTGCAGGTGTTAAAGATAGATTTACAATTCCTGTAGTTCTATCAGTATTAAACTCCACAGTCAAGGCCTGTCTAGTATTCGTAGAAGTAAATCCTTTTGCCATATTTGCTGTCGCAGTATAACCAGTTAAATCAAACGGAGTTCCATCTGATCCTTTAACCGTTATTCCCGAGCTAAATGACGTTCCTTGTTCTATTACTAAATTTGCAGTAGCGGCCATAATACTATTTATACATACTATACTGACTTAGGAGCATTTATACCGTGCTTAAATGGTCATAAATAATAGCACAAAGTATTGACTTAAATTAAGGATGTGATATAATAAAGATAGGTTAAATTAAATGAAAATAGTGAATATAGTATGTACTGCCAAGCCTGGAGATGGGCTATTACATTATAGTTATGAACATTGTTGTTTTCTTAATTCTATAGGTATAAAAAGTCAACTAATTATTATTACAAATCACAAATATACAGATCAGGATTATATTGACGCCATAAATGATTCTTATATAAAGTTTGAAAATATTATATTTAATGATTATACACCATCAGCAGATGAGATAACTTTAATTATGGGTAGAAGTATGTTAAGTCTAGCATATAGGAGTATTAAAGATTACGATAAAGATACACAATTAACTTTACATTTATTATTCGGCGGTCATTTAATATCTGTTTATTCAGAAAATCACCCAAGAGATTATCCATTAGCATTAGAATTTTTTAAACCTAAAAAAGTTTATGACTTATGCGATTATGAAGTCTATCCAAATGGTGTTGGTAAACATTTTGAAAAAATAATAAACTTTAGTATCTACAAACTTCCAAAACCAGATATTCAATTTAAACATTTATTTTTAGGAACAAACGAAATATACTATAAAGAAGTTGAAGATGTAATAAGTCATAATTATATGTTGTATCAATCACACGGCATTATTACTTACAAGGATAAATTTATTAATCCTGATTACAACAATGTCTTTGTACCTATAAAAAATTTGTTAGGTTTATTTGAAACATATGTCTATACAAAACCTAACTTTGATCCTGCACCAAGAATAATGCAAGAATGTAAATACTTTGGTAAGAAATTTATATATTTAAGAGATCATAATATAAAGGACGGTGGACCTGTTTACTATAAAAGGCCTGCTACCTGTCTTACTGATCCTGTTAATAAACCAAATGTAGAAGTAATTATAAAGGCAATAAATGACATACTTTAAAACAAGGTTCAGTAGTTTATGAAAGCTTTATTCCCAAATTGGGGAATTATGAAAGAGGAAAAACGGCGCCAGTTGCGGAAAATAATGGGAGAATGGAAAACACAAAAAAATTGGGAAGTTGAAGAAGCAGACTGGAACGATACTGAAAAAGGTAGAGAATATAAAAACTTTTGGTTTTATAAACGCCCAAAAGGTATTAATATAGATATAACACACAGGTGTCCGCTTGAGTGTCCTAACTGTCAAAGACAAACTAAATTTTTAAATCACGGAAAAAAAGTTCACGGTTATGATTTAGATTTATCAGATATTGAAAAATTAGCTAAATATTATCACCAGTTTAATTTCTGTGGCCAACTTTCTGATCCTGTACATCATCCTAAATTTATAGAAATGTTAAAAATTTTACGTAGGTATGATTGTACAACCAGCATACATAATGCCTCTACATTTAAATCTATAAAATGGTACATAGAAGCATTTAAAGCTTATCCAGAAAACACTAAATGGATTTTTGCAATTGATGGTTTACCAGAAGAAAGTCATAAGTATAGAATAAATCAGGACGGTCCAAAGATGTTTCAAATATTATTAGAAGCTAAAAAACATTTACGTATTACACCTTCTTGGCAATTTATAATCTTCAGTTACAATGAACATAATGTAGAGAAAGCTAAACAAATGGCACTTGATAATGGATTAGGATTTATAGAAATACAATCATCAAAGTGGTTAAGTAAAGACGATCCTTTAATACCAAAATCACAAAAATATAGATTAGATACAAAAAGATGAGAAAAAATAATCCTAAGGCAGGTGTAACATCAAACTATCTAATTCCTAAAGGACCAATAAAATTAATGCCTAGATGTATGTTTAAGAATAAAACAAAATCTCAACAAGCAGCTGTAATTAATAGAGGACATTTAATACCGTGTTGTTGGTTAGATAACGCCAATACCCTAAATCACCCTATAATGAAAGAGTTATTAAAAGTAAGTAAAATAAATGAAGTAGAAGATATAGAACAGATATTATTTTCAAAAGAATGGCAAGAATTTGAAAAAAATTTAAGGGAACGAAATATGGATAAAATATTAGATTGTTGTAAACATCATTGCAGATTAAGAGAAGATAAAGATAAATTAAAAATAGAAACTCATTATGGTAAAGCTGGTGGGGTAGAATTTTCCCGCAAAAGTCGAATGTAATAGGATAGATAATTTTATATTATGGATAAAATATTATTAATAAGTGGTTGTAGTTATTCAGACGTTCAATGGACATCTCATTTACATCCAGATATGGATTGTTCTTGGCCAAAGTGGCCTGAATTATTAGCAAAAAAATTAGATATGAAATGTATCAATCTATCCAAGTCTGGTGCAGGACAAGAATACATTTACAGTTCACTAGTAGATACAGTACAAACCCTCAATATAAATGATATAGGATTAGTTCTTCCTGCTTGGTCAACAGCGCCTAGACGTGACTTTATAGATTTACAATTTCCTAGTAATTATAAATCTACTTTCTGTAGATCCCATTGGAATAATGATCGCAACGATTTAAGAGGTGGTATTGAATATTGGATAGATAGAAGTATAAGATATTATTATGCTTTTCAAAATATTTGTGAAAATCTTGGAGTAACATATAGACAAGTCCAAATGATAAATTTATATACAGGTTGGTTATGGGAACAAATAAGAAATAAAAGACAAAAATCTTTACTAGCACACGATTCACTTAAAGATATAGAAGAATTAAACTCAAATGGATTATTAACTAAAGAAGAATTGGAATGGAAAGAAGGAAACAAAAAACGTTTAACAAAACAAATACACAACAACCTTTATTACAATAAAATTAATAATAACTTTATTGGTTGGCCTATGATTGATAAGTTAGATGGTTTTGATGTAAAAGAAACTGTAGTCACAGAACAGTATAAAATTTCCAAAACTGAACCTCACCCAAACGCAAAGGGACAAGAACAAATAGCACAATTTATATTTGACCGATTAGGATATAGCAAAGGGTTAAACAAAATAGGAGTTTATATATGATAGATTATACAGGTTGGAGTAGAGAATATTTAGAAAACAAAGAAGAATACTTAAAACTTTTTGATAATATTATGCAAAAAGAACAAGAAAAGAATGTAGAGTTTTTAGAAAAAAGTATTTTAGAATCATTGTATGGAGTAACCGATAGAAAATATGCTGTTGCTGTAGGTAGTGGAACAGACGCATTACATTTTGCTTTAATTAGTTTAGGTATTAAAGATGGTATAGGAATTAAACCTGGTGATGAAGTATTAACAACTAACTTCTCCTGGATATCAACTGCTTCTTGTATCACTATGGTAGGTGCAACACCTGTATTTTGTGATATTGATCCAGATACTTACCATATGTCTTTAGAGAGTATTAAAAAAATGTGGTCTCCAAAAGTAAAAGCAATTATATATCCACACTTGTTTGGAAGTATGTCGGAGACATTTGAGATATTAGAATTTTGCATTTACAATAATATTGCATTTATAGAGGACGCTTGTCAATCATTAGGTTCTAGTTTTAATGGTATTAAGGCAGGTACAATTGGAGACGTAAGCGCTATAAGTTTCAATGCAAATAAACCTGTAGCTGGTATTGCAGGCGGTGGTGCTTTTTTAACAGACAATAAAGAACAAGCAAATTTAGTAAGAAAATTAAGAAGACACGGAAACAATGAAGTGTTAGGATATAATTCTAAAATGTTATTATTCAATGCTGAGTTTATAAACTTTAGATTAAAAAAAATGGAGCAATGGCAAGATAGAAGACTGGTTGTTGCAGTAAGATATGATGACAATTTAAACCAATTGCCTGTGATTATACAACCAAGAACGAACGGCCTTAATCATAACTATCACAAATATGTTATAAGATTAAAAGACAAAAAAACAAGAGATTTATTAAAAGAAAGATTAAAAGCAGATGTTCATTACAGTAAACCTATATCTGAAAATGAAATGTATAAATCAATAATACATAGAAAAGATAATTGCGTAAATTGTAAAAAGGTAACTGAAACTATTTTATCTTTACCAATCCACCCATACGTAACAGATGAAGAAGTTGATAACATATGCGATATAATTATGATGACAGTATGAATGAGATAATTGTAAATCCATCTATAGATAAGTTTTGTTATATTGATAATAAAGACAATATGGTTGATATAACAGACAAAGTTTCAAAAAGACTTATAGAACTATGTAAAAAATTCCAAATAATATTAGGCGATGATTTAGTTTTAGACAAGTCATTAACTAGTGAACCAATAGAAGATATTTACGAATACATAGTTGAAAAAGCATACCAAACAAAAGAGTATGTTTTTGAACCAACAACATTTAAAGAAAAACCTAAAAAGAAATTGTTAATTGCATTTAATAAATTCTTTTACAATAATATAAAATGAAAACACTACAAGAAATACAAGAAAATTATTTAGCCATAGATTTTTTTATGTCTATGTCCTGTAATAAGAATTGTCATTATTGTACCAGTTATACTTTAGAAATGAGAAACTTAACTGTTGATATGGACTTTTTAAAAAAATGTTTAAACTATTTGTCAAAATATAAAATGCGTATTTGTTTATTAGGTGGTGAGCCAGGTCTTATAAAAAATTTAGATGATGTTATAAACGAAATAAAAAAATATCCTAATTTTGTTTGTTCAGTATTATCAAACTCATTTGTTAGAAGAAGATATCCACATATATTAAAAGATCCTAATATATTGTATGTAGAACATAACATTTTAGATTGGTATGAGGACAGAATTGAAAAATTAGGTAGTTTTGATTATGTACCAGAAAACAATTATAACAACTATAATGTAGTTGTTAAGACACCAAACTTTTTTAAATATAAGGATAAGTTTCCAGAAGATTTAAAAAAATTAAAACATAAAAATACAATGTTTAAAGCATTCAATGGTAGAACACCTACAAAAGGTGATGTTACCGAAGTACATACACAAGCGGCTGAAATAGACCGAAAAATGTGTGCAGCCTTTCCAATGGTGCCAGTTATAGATTTTGAGAAAAAACATATTGTCCATTGTAGTAAAAAGTTTGCTAACAATACAGAACTATCTAAAAATTTTGAAATTACTCAGGAGAACATTGACAAGATGATGAATTTCAGATTATTTAAATATGATAAATATTGTAAAGGTTGTATGGAATATGTTAACCCTAAAGGACATTTTCCTTTAAAGAAATATGCGAGTATATTAAATGAGTAAAAAGAGTAAAAATAATTTCTTCACTAGACGAGCTTTAAACATTGATATTACACATAGATGTCCTTTAGATTGTCCTAGATGTCAGCGTTGGAAATATTATAGAAGATATGGTAAAAAAGTACCTGGAATAGATATTTCTATAAGTCAAATGAAAAAGATTATATCTTTCTACAATGACTTAAATTTTTGTGGCCAACTTTCTGATCCTGTACATCATCCTAAATTTATAGAAATTTTGAAGTTACTTTTAGACAACAATATAAAATGCTCTGTACGTAATGCCTCATCAGCAAAATCTAAAGATTGGTACATAAAAGCATTTAAATCAAATCCTAAAGCTCGTTGGGTATTTGGAATAGATGGTTTACCAAACGAAAGTCATGTGTATCGTATTAACCAAGATGGTAAAAAACTCTTTGATATTATGATAGAAGCAAAAAAATATTTAGAGAAAAAACCTATTTGGCAATATATTATTTTTAGATATAATGAAAATCATGTAGAACAAGCAAAACAAATGGCATTTGATAATGGATTAGGATTTATAGAAGTACAATCATCAAGGTGGTGGAGTAACAAGGATTCATACAGACCAACAAATCCAGAATTGAGTTTTACCCCAAATATAGGTATAATGAAAAAACTTATACCAAAATGTTTTGGGGACACAAGTTTAAACGTGGGTGATGGTAGTATTTCAGCGGCTGTTACAAATAGAGGTTATTTACTACCTTGTTGTTATTGCGATCAGCCATCAGTACTAGCTAGTCCAGAAATCAAAAAAATTTTGAAGGTAAGTAAGATAGATGATGTGAATAGTATAGAAAAAATATTATCATCAAATGAATGGCTAGAATTTGCAAATAAGTTAGAGAATAATAAGGGGCCGACAGGCTGTTGGCATGTTTGTGGTAATGATAAAATTGAAAAAAAAAGAGAAACAACATTTTACAGAAAAAAAATTGGAACAATTACAACAACTTTTATAGAAGGAGCATAATGAGCAAAACCAAAATATTTTCAATAGCATTAAATTCACACGATGCCAATACCTATGATGGTGTATGGCATAATCAAAGAGAAAGACAAACACGATTTAAACATAATCTTCCTTATCACACTGAAGCATATGCTCATCAATCAGACATATTAAACCCAGATGATTACAGACTTAATGACAAATTTGTAGATGATTATTTTAAAAAGTTAGATGGTGGTATTCTAGCATGGACATATACCTATGGTGGTATAAGAAAAGCAAAAGAAGAATTACTTAATACAATATTAAAAGGACACGAGGATATATTTAATTACGACCCTAAAAAATTATGGGACAACTATTATAAAGATGGAATATATTTTATAGACCATCACCAATCACACGCTGCTTATGCTTTTATAAACTCTGGTTTTGAACAATCAGATATACTAGCGATTGATGGTATAGGATCAAAATTTAGATGTGTATTCTTTGACAAAGACCAAAACTTACTTGATCTATCAGACAAGCTGCCTATTGGTTGGCTATGGAATCATATGTCAAAGTTAACAGGATTTGGAACATTAGGTGCAAGTAAACTTATGGGTAAAGTAGGTTATGGTAAATATAGTTCTTACTATTATAATGTCTTTGAAATTATATTTGAAGGACCTATTACAGAAAAAAAACAAAAACACTTTAGCCAAATTGATTTAGGATATCATGGAATAGATGATTTAGCATATACATTACAAAAATTTACAATAGATAAGATAAAAGAATATGTCTATCCACTTAAATCTTGCGACAATCTTTGTTTATCAGGTGGTGTTGCATATAATGGTTATATGAATGAAGAATTTACAAAACATTATAAAAATATTTTTATACCACCTGCTATAGGTGATGAAGGTCAGGCTATAGGTACATATCAACACGCTGATTATGTATTGAATAACAATAAACATATATCAAATACATTTGCTGGTAAAAAATATGAATACTTAGGCGATGAAATGATAAAGTATAAAGATGTTGCTCAAGCAATTGCTGATGGAAAGATAGTAGGTTGGTTTCAAGGCAAATCAGAAAGTGGTAACCGTGCATTAGGTAATAGAAGTATATTGGCAGACCCACGTAATCCTAATATTAAAGATATAATCAATCACACTATTAAAATGAGAGAAGACTTTAGACCATTTGCACCAGCAGTATTAGAAGAACACTACAAAGAATACTTTGATACAAATAGTCCTAGTCCTTATATGTCCAGAATATGT